>JACCDJ011403653.1_pt1 | contig 15438 bp, 21 predicted proteins | sample 7444481 | NCBI WGS metagenome assembly JACCDJ01 (sample SAMN15323435, study PRJNA562643) | freshwater metagenome | isolation source: river surface water | place: USA:Blue River Watershed | collected 2017-08-15 | reverse complement strand
GACGAGGACAGGCAAGCTGAGATGGGCATAAGCGCGTCGCCCATGGACGTGTTCAAGTCCACCATAGCCCTCGTCGGCCTCGGTAACGTGGTGTCGTCCCTAGCGTCCGGCATGTCCGCCTTCGCGAACCTGGAGATGCGCGAATACGACGTGCGCGGTGGCAAGCTGGTGCTGAGGTCGTCCAGGAAGATGAGCGAGTCTGACTTCGACCGCGCGTCGAGGAACATAGCCAGGGTGTTGACCGCGCTGACTGGCCCTCTGGCCGCTGTGGGCAAGGTCGAAAAGGACGGACAGTCCGGAAATCCGCTCATAGACGCGGTGTTCGCGAACGGCTACATCTCAGCGGGCATCGAGGCCATAAGTGGACTGGGGTCTACCCTGTCTAGCCTGGCACAGGGGGTGAAGGACTTCGCCAGCCTCAGCGTTACCGAGTACGAGGTGAGAGGGGGGGAACTGGTGCCCAAGAAGGTCGTCAGGATGACGGACGCCGACTTCGCCTCCGCGTCCAACAACATAGGGTCGGTGCTCGGGTTCCTGGCCAAGGAGTTCGCGAAGGTCGGTCGCATGGAGGACGAGTCCTCCGGGTGGTTCTCCGATGGGGCTGTTACCAACGGCATAGAGGCTATAGAAGGGCTCGGTGGCAACCTGGTGGCGATGGCCCAGGGCGTGGTGGCGATGGCGAGGATGGAGTTTGTGGAGAACGAGATCAAGAACGTGAACGGCAGGCCCACGCTGGTCCCCAAAAAGGTGCACAGGGTGGGCTCTCCGGAGCTTCTGGCGGCGTCGGCTAATCTTGGCCTCATTCTCGGGTTCCTGGCCGGGGAGTTCGCGAAGGTCGGCCGCATGGAGGACGAGTCCTCTGGGTGGTTCTCCGGGGGCTACGTAGAAAAGGGGAGGGAGGCCATAGCTGGCGTAGGTAGGGATGTGTCCTCCCTGGTTGACGCCGTTGTTAAGATGGCGTCCTCTGAGTTCACCACGTACGAGGTGAGGGACGGACAGCTGGTGCCCGTCTCCACGCGTAAGCTGGGGGCCTCGGACATATCCCTGGCGTCTAAGACGATGGCATCCGTGGTGGGCACGCTGTCTGGCGCAATGGCCGCTGCCGGCCGCGCGTTTACTGAGAGGGAAGACGATCTGGAGGCGGCCAAGCGACACCTGCCAGGTATAGTCGACGTTATGGGGACGTCGGCCGACGCGCTGACTAAGTGGGCGCAGGTGCCGGACCCCCGGGCGGCGGCGGGCACGTTCCTCGGATTCCTGGACTCTGTTAAGAGTGCGTTCGACCCCGGTGCCGACAGGGACCTGCCTCTCAAAATGGGCTACCTGCAGGTGTTCTCCACCAACATTGGCCGCATGGCTACTGCTGCGGGCGGACTGGAGCGGGCGGCAGCGGCAGCGGGCCGAATGGAGAAGTCCGTAAAGGGCATGAAGGACTCCATAAACGGGATGGACATCAAGAAGCTCACGCTCACCGACAGCATGATGAAGTCCATCGCCGCCCTGTCGAAAGCGCCGGAGCGTACTGGACAGGTGATAGAGAAAGCCATCAGAGAAGGGTTCAAGGAGCTCGCGGATTCCCTCAAAAACGCGGGCATAGGAGATGGGGGTGGGCCGGCGACCGTCATGCCAGCCGCTTTCGCCATGCCCACGAGGATCACCGCCGCACCGGCGGCGCCCCAGCAGGCGCCCGCGCAGATGCAGGCATTCTCGCAGAGGCTGGACGACCTCCCCGAGAGGATAGCGGACGCGCTGACGGGCAACGTGCTTCGCGTACACGTCACTAACCAAGCTGGATCAATAGGTTGAGCAGGAAGAGCACGAAGAAGACGTCGAGGAGACGCACCGAGGCCACTCCGTTGGTGGAGGCGGTAAACTCGCACCCACTGGAAGGCGTGAGGGTGTCGCTGACCTACAAGAACGAGGTGCAGAGGAGGATGGGCAAGCTCATAGCTGAGCGGGATATAGTGGTGTGCGCGGGTTCCCCGGGGACCGGTAAAACCATCGTGGCGTGCGCCGAGGCCCTCACGTTGATGAGGAAGAACCCAGGCCTGTACAAACAGATCTTCCTGGTGAAGTCGGTGACCTCGCTGCGCGATGAAGAGCTCGGCTACCTGAAGGGGACGCTGGAGGAGAAGATGGAGCCGTACGTGTACTCGTTCATTTCCAACATGGAAAAACTGGTGCCCCCTGAAACGGTGCGCGCCATGAGGTCTAGCGGCATGCTCCAGGTGCTCCCTATAGCGTACCTGCGCGGTGCCAACCTGGACAACTGCATAGTGCTGGTGGACGAGGCGCAGAACATAAGCCTGCGCAACATGCGCACCATACTGACGAGGGTCGGCTCCAACTGTAAGATGGTCATACTGGGAGACACCCAGCAGTCGGACATGCGCGACACGTCACAGTCCGCACTGGGCACCGTAGCTAAGATGTTCTCTGACGGTGCCGTTGCCGGCGTCGGCGTTGTAGAGTTCGGGGACGAACACATCGTCCGCAACCCGATAGTCGCCCAGGTGGAGGCGGCGTTCAAGTCGCTCATACAATAACGGTGATTTACCTGACTAGCGACCTTCTCCTCGGCAGGGACAAGGTGGTGGAGTCGCGCGGGTTCCGCTCGGCCGAAGAAATGGAGAACGATATCGTGAAGCGGTGGAATGAGACCGTGCGCGAGGACGATATAGTATACCACCTGGGCAATTTTTCCTGGGAGCCCATCTCAGCCGAGACTGTGTTGCCGTTCCTCAACGGCACGATCTACTTCGTGATGGGCCCGTACGACGGGCACGTGCCCTCCCTGTCGTTGGTCAAGGCTGGCCGGCACCACGTGGTGGCCAGCGCTATTAGCATACTGCGCAACGCACACGTGAAACACGACAGACGCACGGACTTCGTGCTGTCCCACTGGCCGTTGGCCGACTGGCCAGGGAGGGAAGAACGCGTGGTGCACGCGCACGGAGGGGCCATCAAGACAGACCTCGCTTCCTGCGCGGGGAGGTTTTCGGTAAACTGTGAGGGGTGGGGGCTCAAGCCCATAGCGCTTGATGCCCTGGTGGAGTTCTCGAGCGGGTTCGCCGACGAGAACGCGAGTGCTGTTAACGTTAAGAGGAGGATCGCGGATGAGAGAGGCAACGCTTAAGGAGCTGGGTTACGAGTTCGCCACGACCAGGTCGGAGGAGAGCTTCAGGAAACTCTATGACCGCATAAGGCCAGGCCTGGAGAACCACCTGTTCAAGATGACGCATGACAGGGCAGCGGCCGGACACCTTTTGTCGGAGACCATGACAGCCGTCTACGACAAGATAGGGCAGTACAAGCCGGAATGGCACATCAGTACCTGGATATACCGCATAGCATACATCAACTTCTGCCACGAGCTTAGGGTCAACAAGCGGAAGAACCCGCTAACCTACATCGCTGATTCGCCGGAAGGCATCGGGGCGACACAGTACAGGCAGGCTGAACACGCGCAAGCGGTGGACGAGCAGTACGAAGACGGGGACGTCGAGGCCAAGCGTGGGGCCATGCTAGACGCGGTGCCCGATGCCGTGACTGAGCTGCCGGAAGACCTGCGTGCAGTGGTCGAGCAAAAGTTCTACATGGGCAAGACCTTGCGGGACATCGCCGCCGAGACCGGGGAGAGCGTACCATCGCTCACGAGGAAACTAAACGAGGCTAAGCGCCGCATAAAGAAGGTAGTCTGCGATGCCTAAAGCGAAGTGGTACGACCTGTGGTCGCTCCCTCTTGATATCGCCGACGGCCTGCGGTCGTGGTGGATATTCCGTCGAGTGACCACCGACGAGGCCAATGCGAGCGCGCTGGCCAAGAACGACCCTCCGCTGCGCGTGGACGCGTTAGGCAGGATCTACACCGTGGTGACCGTGCCGGAGGAGATGCGTGCAGCGGAACACGAAGGCATGCACATGCCATACGTGATAGACAAGCTGTCGGCCATAAACTACACGCTGATGAGTATGAACCTCAGCGACATGGCTTACCCGGAGATATCCAGGGTGGAGGGATCGTGGTCGTACCTGGTGGTCATAACAAGCTCGCCGGGCGACGAGGACTCAGTGACGTGGATGCGTGTGCTGGGGTGGGTGAGAAGGGCCGTCGTTATAGCCGGCTCCGCTTGGCTCGTTGACCGGGCGCTCACCAAGGTGACGGGACACGGTGCGGTGGACCTGCTGATGTCCCTGTTCAGATGAAAACGGTCTCTGCCCCCTCGGGGAGGTACTACATCGTAGACGAAGCGGCCGGTATCTCTTACCCTTCCGTCACTACCGTTATAAGCGCGTGCCTGGGGAAGGAGGGGCTGTTGGAGTGGCGCGCGTCCGTTGGGGAAGAGGCGGCCGATGCCATAGCTAAGAGGGCAGCGGACAGGGGCACGTTCATGCACGCCATGCTGGAGTACGCGTTCGACGCTCGGTACGCCGGAGGGCGGACGGACGACATGGTCGTCAGGGACGCGCTGAGGCACGCTCGTTCCGCGTGCCCCGACGTCGCCGAGGAGGCGGTGCTGGCGGGCGTTAAGCTGTTCATGAACTTCGAGGCATCGGACCTATACGGGTCAGTCGGGTCCGTCGTGGCGCAAGAGACACCGGTGTGGTCCTCGATGGGAGGAGGTTTCGCGGGCAGGTTGGATTTGCTTGCGATGGGACGAGACGGCGGGCTGGTGCTGGTGGACTTCAAGAGCTCCACCAGGCCAAAGCGGAAGGAGTGGGTGACCGGGTACGAGCTGCAAGCGTCCGCGTACTGCGCGGCGTACAAGGACAGGCACGGCGTATTCCCGGACAGCGCCAGCATCTGGATATCGTCGGAGTCTGGCGACGTGCAAGAATTCAGGCTGAACAAGGGGGAGCTGGTGGAACGGTTCAGGCAGTTCCACGGCATGGTAATGGATTTTCACTCCAAGCACAATGGCATCTAAGACGAATAGCTCGGCCAAACCGAGGACAGTAAAAGTTACCGCAGCGGGCAATCCCATGCTGGAGCGGTACGGGTACGTTTTCCAGGACGAGGGCGCGAATGGCGACCGTGACGCATGGAACTGGGCGGCGCACGATCCTAGAAACGGCAAGTGCGTGGCGGAGGGCCACGGGTTCAACAGCAGGGCTGCAGCGAAAAAAGCGCTGCTGCGGGAGATACTCGGCGTGTCGAGGCTCACCTACGGGAGGAAGCAGTGAGGCGCGCAACAAAGGGCGTTACGCTGCGGGCGGACCGCATGGCGGAAGAGCTCGTCCAGTGGAGGTTGGACAGGCTGCGGCTCGCTTGTAACCCGCACAACAAGGAGGCTATGTCGTACATAGCCTACAACTCGAGAGAGGTGATAGAGTTTGCCGTTCACGTGCTGGCAAAGTTCACCGCCCCAAGCAGTAACTGAATGCCTGTCATACCCCGCATAATACACCAGGTTTGGCTGGGGCCGAAGAAGCGGCCGGCTAGGCTCATGGACTCCTGGGCTAAGCTTCACCCTGACTGGGAACACGTTGTCTGGACCGATGACAACCTGCCCCCCATGGTGAACCGGGACAAGATGGACTCCATCGAGGAGCTGGCCGGCAAGGCTGACGTGCTGCGGTACGAGGTCTTGCACCAATTCGGCGGTGTGTACTGCGACGCGGATTCCCTGTGCGTGCGGCCCATGGACGGGTGGCTGCTGGAGCGGGACTCTTTCGCTGTGTTCGAGAACGAACAGGTTCGCCCGGGGCTGGTCGCCAACGGGTACATCGGAGCCGTCAAGGGGTGCTCGCTAATGGGTTCGCTCGTCAGCGGCATATCCAAGAAGGAGGTGTCGCGGTCCGCTACTGGCTTGATGGCGTGGCAGTCCGTCGGGCCGCTCTACTTCACGAGGACGATCGCGGAGCTGTCCTATCCCATCCATTTGTTCCCCTCCTGGATGTTCATACCCGAGCACTACTCGGGGGTGAAGTACAGCGGCCCGGGCCTGCCGTACTGTCACCAGTACTGGGGGAGTACGCAGGAGCTGCGTAACGTGAACTTTTACAACGAATTGGAATGAGCGAGAAAGCGGACCTTCTTAGCGACGGTGACTGCGCTTCGGTCACCAGAGCGCAGCTGAGCTTGCTGGTGTCCATGTGCGGGACGTATGACGTGGACTGCCCCGACTGGGCCGAAGTGAAATCTCTGCATTACGCGGAGCGGCTAAGCGGACAGGGTACAGAGGGGCATCTCCTGGGGGGAGGAGTGCTAGAGCGCGGTGAGAAAGGCGTGCTCTCACACGCAGAGTTCCGGCGCAGGCTCAAAAACACATTGCCTATGCTCTGGGAGGCTTCGATTAAGCGCAGGCACGAGCTGTACCTGACGCTGGCGAAGCAGAGGGCCGCGAGGGCGCAGAACAGGATAAGGTGTTTCATGCGCGGAAAGTTGAAGGGGGATCCCGGACTATTGACTGAAGCGCTGGACGTGCTCGACGCCGTGAAGAATTTCTGATCGCATAAAAGGAGCGTGGAAGATCTGACAGGTAACGAGGTGCAGGCATCGCTGGACAGCGAGGGCCTGCACCGGGAGGGAGGGCCAGCCAGTCCGTCCGTGAAAGCGTTGGACCAGCTGCTTTCGTCAGGCCGTGGCGGATTAAACCCATTCATGGACGAAGTGATGGAGGACATCCGGAATGACACGATGCGGGTAATCCAGCTGGACAGGGACGCTGCGAGGAAGATCGCGATGGGAGGGGACTCTTCTAAACTGTCGGCGTTGGGCTGGCGGCTGTGCGAAGTTTGCGCGGGAGACGGCTACCGGTGTTCTGTATGTTCATCAACAGGGGTGACCATAGCATGATATCCGTTTTGATCCCTGTGTATGAGGTGCCGGTGCCCTGGTTCGTGCAGGCGTTGGACTCCGTGAACGAAGAGGTCGTCCGGTTCCAGGAGCGGCATCCCACCCTGTCGGGGTGCGAGGTGGTCATAGTGTGCGACGGTTCTGAGCAGACCGATCTGCTAGAGCTGCTCTCAGCGAGGCAGGCGAATGGGCGCGAGAGGGTAGTACACCTGCCAGAGAATGTGGGCGTGGCCGGCGCGCTCAACGTAGGCTTGGAAGAGTGCCGCAACGAGCTGGTGGCCAGGTTTGATGCGGACGACGTTATGCTGCCGGGCAGGCTGAGCGCGCAGTACGAGCGCATGACCAGGGATGAGGAGGTGGACTGCCTGTCAACCGGTCTCAACTACATGGTGGAGACAAAGGACGGGTGGGCGGTCACCCCCGAGGAGGTGCTGCACCCCGAGGTAGTGACGCGGGCCGTGGCCGCCGAGTCGTTGTGGTTCATGAACCATCCGACGGTGATGTACAGGAGGTCGTCAGTCATGAGGGCCGGAGGGTACGACCGCTCCCTCAAAGGATTCTCGGAGGACTACGACCTCTGGGTGAGGATGCTGTTGAAGGGGATGCGCCTGCGTAACCTCAGAAGGTCGTACCACCTACTACGGATAAGCAACGCAAGCGCAACTAAGTCGTTCAACCAGGCCAACTACGATTTCCTCCTGAAGACACAAGCTAAGCTGAAGAGCTGAATGGGATCGCAAAAAGATGCCGGCCACACCGGCGAGCAGCTCGTGACGTTCGGGCTATCCGACGTGTCCTTCGCGCACTGCGAATACAGCAACGGTCCCACCCCTGCGGTGCATGCGCCCAGGAAGCTGAGGTGGGACAGGTCTGGCAGGGGCGGGCACTCCGCCACCTTGGTGACAGACCACATGATACCATCGTTTGCCAAGCAAGGCACGGTGAGGCCCATAGCCTGGCTGCTCGAGCCGATGGTCATAACCGGTGGGCTGTACCAGTGGGTGGCCGAGAACCACCGCAGGTTCTGGGCGGTGCTTTCCCACGACGTGGACTTCTTCTCCGGGCGCACGGCCGACGCAGCGTCGGACTGCATGCCGCCCGGTTTTCGTCCCTACGGCACGGGACCGTCCAACTTCCTGTGGGTGCCTTTCGGAGGGTGTTGGATACCGAAGGCCTCCTGGCAGAGGCCAAGTACATCTGCCCCGAAGGAGAAGGGGGTCAACATCATAGCGTCCGACAAGCGGATGACCGCCGGCCACGCCATGCGGCACGACGCCATAGGCTGGATGTCCGACAGGTCGATCCCCCTAAGCGTGCGTGGGAGGGGCTACTCCCCTGTTGAAAGGAAGGAGGAGGCCATGGGGCACCGCTTTCAACTGGTCTTCGAGAACGACCGACGCAACGGGTACTTCACGGAGAAGCTCATAGACTGCCTTGCGTGCGGCGTGGTGCCCATCTACTGGGGGTGCCCTGACCTGGAGAAGTACGGGTTCCGCACGGATGGCATGCTGCACGTGTCCACACTCGAAGAAGCGATGCACGCCGTTGTGCTCATAACAGGGCCAGACGGAGAAAAGCTGTACAGCGACATGGCTGAAGCCAGGGAACACAATTTCAACGTCGCCACCACGAAATACGTACTGGCGGAGGACTACATCTACGACAACTACCTGAGTCACCTATGATAGAGCACGCATTTGGTATGCTGGTATTCGCGGCGTTTTTGGACGTGGTGTTTAACGAGTGCCGCTTGACACTGTGGGTGTTCGGCCCTAAGAAGAAACGATGAAGCGTCAAGAAATAGACGAGTACTTTGCCGGAGGGGTGGGACCAGCGCTACGGTTGGACTATCCGTCGCTTGGTCCGAATTCCACGGTGTTCGACCTCGGCGGCTACAGGGGCGACTGGACGGCGAGCGTACTTGGGAAATACGGGTGCAAGGTGCACGTGTTTGAGTTCGTGCCGGAATTCGCGCGTGGCATAAGCGCCAGGTTCTCACTAGACGACAGGGTGGTGGTGCACGAGTTTGGGCTGGGCAGCTCAGACAGGACGGTGCCTGTGCGGCTATCCGGCGACGCGTCGGGCGAGTCGGCCGGCGCGTCCGACGCGCAGTGCCGGGTGGTAAGGGCAGTCGACTTCCTGCGGTCGTCGGGTATATCCGACGTGTCCCTGGCGAAGATCAACATAGAGGGAGGGGAGTATGACTTGCTGGAGCACTTGCTGGAAGAGGGAGCGATCGGGCTATTTGACAACCTGCAGGTGCAGTTCCACAAGGAGGTGCCCGGATCGGAACCGAGGCTGAAGCGCATACGTGAACGCCTGTCCTCGACGCACGAGTGCACGTGGTGCTTCGAGTGGGTGTTCGAGAACTGGAAGAGGAAATGATCGCACCCGACGACAAAGCGCACAGGAGCACCCCTGCCGGCGGGCCGCTAGGCGCGGACGGCATGCCGTCTTTCAGCCACTTGTTTCCCGACAGGAGCGGTGGGGCCAAGGCGACAGCGGCCAGGAAGAAGAAGAAAAGGGCGCAGAGGGCGTCCCGCAGAAAGAACAGACGATGACTAGAACCTTGGTGACCGGAGGGTCGGGTCTTGTGGGCAAGCACCTGCGCCGGCTCATGCCCGACGCGACCTACGTGTCAAGCACCGACTGCGATCTCACGAGGCCCGGCCAGGTCGACAGGCTGCTCTCCCAGGGGTGGGACAGGGTCGTGCACCTGCCCGCCAGGGTCGGAGGCATACTGGACAACAAGGCTAGGCCAACGGCTTACCTGGAGGAGAACCTGCTGATGAACACCTACTTCGTGCGGCGTTGTCGTGAGGTGGGAGTGAAGAGGTTCACCGCCATGCTGAGCAGCTGCATATACCCGGCGGACTGCAGCGTTTTCCCCATGGACGAAGCGGTCATGCACGACGGGCCGCCGTGCCGATCAAACTACGGGTACGCAGTGGCCAAGAGGGTGCTCGCCACCCAGGTCGACCTGTCAAACGCGGAGGATCCGTCTCGGAAGTGGAACTACCTCATCGCGTGCAATCTGTACGGGGAGGGCGACAAGGACGACCCGCTCAAGAGCCACTACGTGACGGCCCTGGTGAGGAAGATAGCGGAGGCCAGGGCAAGCGGCAGCGGAAAGGTGGTGCTGCTCGGTGACGGCACGCCCAGGCGGCAGTTCATGCACGCTGGGGACCTGGCCAGGGTGATACGGCGCATGGTGGACGAGGACGTAACCGAGTCGTTCAACGTGTGCGTCGACGACAACCCGACCGTCGAGGAGATAGCACGGGCCGCTCTCAAGGCGACGGGGTCGACGGACCTGGCGCTGGAGTTCACCGGAGACCCATCGCAGAACGGGGAGCACAGGAAGGACATATCCAACGCGCGCATGCGAGCCATCATGCCCGGGTTCTCTTTCACCCCGCTGGAGGAGGGCATAAAAGCCGTGTACGAAAGGTACGTAAATGACGCAGAGCAACGTTGACCAGAGGGGGCTGCTGCTGAAGGGCATAGCTGACTTCGAGGCGGAGACCAAGATGAAGTTCATACGCACGTGGTCAGTCCACGTGCCCGATGCCGCCGCGTCGGAGATAGCGAAGACGCTGTCCTCCAAGTGGCTGAACACCGGCGTGAAGGAAAGGGAATTCAGGGCGAAGGCCGCCGCCAGGTTCGGTGCGCGTCATGTCGTCGCGTGCAACAGCGGAACCGCCGCGCTGGTCGCTTCGCTGAAGGCCATAGGGGTCGGGCCTGGCGACGAGGTGGTCACCACCCCTTACACGTTCATAGCCACCAACACCTCCGTGCTGGAGGTAGGCGCCAAGCCGGTGTTCGCGGACATAAACTACGCCACGCTCAACATCGACCCTGAGTCGGTAAGGAGGAAGATAACGCCGAGGACAAAGGCCATCATAGCGGTACACTACGGGGGGTTGCCCGTGGATCTCGATCGCCTGAGGTCGGTGGCCGCGGAGGCCGGGGTCCCTCTCATAGAGGACTCCGCACACGCTATGGGGTCCGCCTACAGGGGCGTGCCCATAGGCGCGCAGGGAGACTTCGTCACGTTTTCCTTCCAGGTGGTCAAGATAGTGACGTGCGGAGACGGGGGGCTGGTGTGCACTACGGATCCCGCCATGCACGCAGCGGTGAAGAGGATGGTGTGGTACGGCGTGGACCGCGAGAGCAAGACAGCGGACCCGCTTGACCCGTTGCCGGCGGATATAACCGAGCTGGGGCTGAAGGCGAACATGAACGACATCACGGCCACTCTTGGATGCGTCGCCATGGACAGCCTCGACGAGATGCTGGAGGTCAGGCGCAGGGTCGGCGAGACCTATCGGTCAGAGCTGGCCGGGCTGAAGCGAACGGTCCTGGTGGACTACGGCGCGGAGTCAACCCCCAACTATCAGATATTCCCCGTGCACGTCGACGACAGGGAGAAGTTCGCCGAGTACATGTTCGCCAACGGTGTGCAGGTTAACGTGAACAACCGCAGGAACGACAGGTACACGGTGTTTGGCGGGCTGCGGGCAGACCTGCCCAACCTGGAGAGGGCCGACGCTGATACCATACTCTTGCCGTGCCACGGCGATCTGTCTGACGAGGACGTGCGGCGCATAGCGAGGCTGGTCCAATCCTGGGACAAGAAGTGATGCAGTATTCCGTGGTGGGGATGGGGTTCGTCGGCACCGCCCTCGCCGAACAGCTGCGCGCGGTTCGCACTTACACGCGGGCCAGCCAGCCGGCGAACCGCGACGAGCACGACGTGTTGGTATTTTCGGCTGCCTCATCAAGTAGGTTGAAGGCCAATGCTGCGCCGGACGCTGACGTGGACGATCTGAACGCGGCCATGGGGTCCGTAAGGGGTGCCAGGTGCAACAGGTGCGTGCTGATATCCACCATAGACGTGTACGGAGAAGGCGAAGGCAAGCACGAGGGCGACGTTCGCAGGCCTTCGTCAGCGTACGGCGTGAACAGGGCCTGGCTCGAGGACGCCATGCTCAAGGAGTTCGGCGACAGGCTGTCAGTGTTCCGCCTGCCCTCGCTGTTCGGACCAGGGCTACGCAAGAACGTGCTGTTCGACGTCCTCAGCGGCAACCAGCTGGAGGTAAACCTTGCCGACGAGCATCAGTGGTACGACACGGCATGGCTGGGGTGGCACATATCGGTAGGCCTAATCAAACCGAAGGCCGAGACCAACCTGTTCACTCCGCCGATCACCAACGCTGAGATGGTCGGGCTTCTGCCGTCGTTCGCAAGGAAAACCTTCTACAAGGACCCTGTCACGGCCAGGCGGTACGACCACCGCACGAGGAGCAACACCAGCGGCTACGTGGAGGTTAGGGAAGTCGTCAAGTCACGCATATCACAATTCGCAAGCCAGTGGTCACAGTAAACCTCGTTGGGGGAATGGGGAACAACCTATTCCAGATAGCAGCGGTCTCCTCCGTGGCGTCTTCGCTGGGGGTCGCTTTCGCTGTGCCATCCAAGGTGGAACGCTACCACTTCGGGCCGCTCAACGGGTCGACCGAACTGGAGCTATCGAGGGTGTTCGAGAGCACCCCCTACCTAGTGGGGGCGGAGGGCTTTCCGTACTCCTCCTTCAGGGACTACGTGCACAGGGATATGGGCGGGGAGTTCGGACACTCCCCTCTCCCCGAACTGGACGGCACCAGGTACACTGGTTATTTCCAGTCGCCCAGGTATTTCAATAGGGAGGACGCGCGCAGGATGTTCAGGGTGAAGCATGAACTAACGCATGCTGCCACCGCCAGGCATGGGCTAGCAGGGGCCCAAAAGGTGCTCGGCGTGCACTGCAGGTTCGGCGGGGACAGGCTGCGGGCAGACACCATACCGTTCCACGGGTTGGTGTCTGAAGAGTTCTACTCGAGGGCCATACAGGCTGTCCGGGACAGGGAGGGCGAAGATTTTAGGGTGCTGGTGGTGTCAGACTCCCCCGACGTCGACGGGCTGCGGGTGATGTTCGGCAGGTTGCACGACAAAGTTCAGGTCGCTGGGCCGCAACCGATGGAGCACGCCTTCGCCACACTGTCGATGTGTGACTTCAACGTCCTGGGGAATTCCACGTTCTCGTGGTGGGCCGCGTACCTCAATGCCGGCTCGTCCACCGTGGTTGCGCCCAGGTCGGAGTGGTTTGGCCCAGCGAACGCTAGGCTCACCACCGAGGACCTCTTCCCCGCGGAGTGGGTGTGTCTATGAATGTGCTCGTGCTGGGCGGTGGGTTCATGGCGAAGACCATGCAATCCGTGCTATCGGAACTCGGGCACAATGTCAACCTCACTGGCGGGAAGAACATGGTCGACCTGAGGGACAAGCGGCTCACGAAAAGCGTGGTCGCGGCCATGAGGCCAGACGCCGTGGTGAACGCCGCTGCGCACGTGGGCAGCCTTAACTACGTGACGGACCGGGCCGCCGAGGTGTGTTCCGATAACGCGTCCATCCTGTGTTCCGTGTTCGACGCGGTGCGGCTGTGCTCGCCGTCGGCCGTCGTGATAAACCCGATCGCCAACTGCGCTTATCCCGGCGACGCGGCGGTGCAGTCCGAGCAGGACTGGCTACGCGGGGACATGCACCCGAGCGTGGCCGCGTACGGCGCCACCCGACGGCTGGGGTGGCACCTGTCCGTCGCCAATGCGGCGGCGGGCGTGCGGACGGTGAACTTCATAGTGCCAAACGCTTACGGCCCCATGGACTCCCTGGACCCGAACAGGACGCACGCCCTGAACGGACTGGTTATACGGGCGATAGCCGCGCGTCGGGCCGGGGAAGAGGAGCTGTCCGTGTGGGGCACGGGCCGCCCTGTCAGGGAATGGGTGTACATGCCGGACTTCGCCAGGCTGACGGGTGCGGTGCTGGCCAGGCCGGAGCTGTGGGGCGAGATGCTGCACCCCGTCAACGTCGCCCAGAGGGACGGCAAGTCAATAGCGGAGTCGGCAAGGGAGGTTGCACACGCCGTGCGCTACACCGGTAGGCTGTCGTTCGACGCGTCCAAGCAGGACGGCGCGCCGTCCAAGGTCATGGACGACCGGCGGTTCAGGTCGCTGTTCCCCGACTTTGTGTTCACCGGCCACGCCGACGGCATAAAGCGCACGGTGGCATACTACGAGAGCGAGACATGATCAAGCCTATCCTTCTATCAGAGGACACAATAAGCAGGGAGGAGATAGATGGCCTCAGGGACTGGCTTGGTACCTACCCTCGGCTCACTAAGGGCCCGGTGACCGCCGAGCTGGAGGAACGCTTTGCCGGCTGGTTGGGCGTCAGGCACGCCACGTTCGTCAACTCCGGCAGTTCGGCCATACTGCTGGCCATAGCCGCCCTCATGGCGGACGGCCGGTTGAAGCGCGGCGACAAGGTGGTGGTGCCGGCGGTCAGCTGGCTGACGGACGCGTCTTCTCCCATGCTGCTAGGGTTGAACGTGGTGTTGTGCGACTGTAACCTGACCGACCTGTCGCTGGATCTGGGGCACCTCTCCAAGATAATGGAGGAGCACAGCATCAAGCTGGTGATACTGGTGTCCGTTCTCGGTCTGTCACCGGCGATGCCGGAAGTGTGCGCGATGTGTACGGCGCACGGAGCACTGTTGATGGAGGACGTCTGCGAGTCTCTCGGCACGGACTACGCCGGCAGCAAGCTTGGCACGTTCGGCGACGTGTCTGTGTTTTCGACCTACTACGGCCACCACATATCCACGGTGGAGGGCGGCATGGTATGCACCCAGGACACCAGGCTGCATCTGACCGTCAATGCCATGCGATCGCACGGGTGGACAAGGGACTGGCCGGCGGCGGACCGCCGGGCAATGTCCGCCCGGAACGACACCAACCCGTTCAACGAGGCGTACACGTTCTACTACCCGGGCATGAACCTGCGCAACACCGACCTGCAGGCATTCCTGGGGCTCACGCAGGTGCAGAAGATCGACGAGGTAGCACGCGCTAGGCACGAGCTGCTGCTGGTATATCACAGGCTTCTCGGCGGCAGGAACAGGATCGCCGTGGGGAGGGCAGTGGGGGGGAGCGAGCGCGTGTCGTGCTTCGCTTACCCGTACCTGTTCCCAGCGGAAACGGCCAGGGAGTCCGCCATGAGGGGGTTGTCCTCGGTAGGCATAGAATGCAGGCCGCTCATAGCGGGATCCATGGCGGAACAGCCGTTCTTCCGCACGGCCGTCGCCAAGCGTGAAGCGGTGCAGCCGAGCGGCCTGCCAAACGCCGGCGCCGTGCACGACTGCGGCATATACCTCCCGCTGCACCCGGGGATGTCGGTCGACGACGTGGAACGCGTGTGCCGGGAGCTGTGCACCCACATATAAGCACCTGTACTAAGGAGAATCAAAAAACCACAACCACGAATGGACGCGGACATCAAGGGAGTAAAGAGGGTCAAAGCAGTAGACGTGAAAGACGTGAAAGACGTGAAAGACGCGAGGGCGGAAGCGCGCGTCGAACCCCAGGTAGGGCTTGCCGCGCAAACGGTAGGGGCTGCTCAGCCGGGGCCAGCGCTGAGCGACAGTACCCAGGGAGTCAATCCGGCCTTCCTGAAAGACATGGAGGCGAGGTTCGACGCGGCCAAAGACGCGGCGGTGAACGCAGAGTTCGTCCTCGAGATGACCAATGACTCTGTGGAAT
>JACCDJ010120766.1_pt1 | contig 15439 bp, 14 predicted proteins | sample 7444481 | NCBI WGS metagenome assembly JACCDJ01 (sample SAMN15323435, study PRJNA562643) | freshwater metagenome | isolation source: river surface water | place: USA:Blue River Watershed | collected 2017-08-15 | reverse complement strand
CCTGTGACTAGATCACCAAACCATTGCCCTTTCCATTGAAAATCTGCCATATTGTTTTTTAATAATAAATACTTCCTTTACCGAATAAAGTTTATATTTATAAGTAAATATTATTAATGAATATTAATGAGGAAATCAGAAGAATGAGGCAAATTATTTCGGTTATTAACGAAGATAAAAGTAATATATCCATAACTTGCCCAAAATGTGATCATTCGTGGACTATTGAGAATGATGACGAAGAGCCATACCTATGTCATGATTGTGGTTATGATAAACTATCTGGTGAATATGAATTTGATAAATTAGATAAATGGGAGAAAGAAAACAACATCAATGAAAATGATGATGAGGAAGACGACTATGACCCTGCTGATGATTATCTATTTGATACTAGAGGTGATTTGATAGAACTTAAAAAAGAATTGGTGGACTCTGGTGTCACCGATAGCACAAGATTACATTTAACACATGATAATGATCTAAAGAGAATGGATAGTAAACAAAGAGCTGGTGGCCCTAAACCCGTAGGTCTTTGGTACGCTGTGGGGTTTGGTTGGTTGGACTTCACCACACATAAGCACACATCCTTCTACCAATATGATGACGCTGTACATGCTTTTGAGATTAGTTTAGATGGTTTAAACGTTCTTAAGATAACAAGTTACGAAGAACTGGTTAAATTTGAAGAGAGGTATGTTATGATTAAACAAGATGACCCTTACTCGATAGGAAAAGGGTGGGATATTAACTGGGCTGAGGTTTCTGAAACTTATGATGGTATAGAAATAGCCCCATACATATATAAGGCTAGAATGACACATAAATGGTACTATGGTTGGGACGTAGCTTCTGGATGCATCTGGAACACATCAAGTTTAAAATATAGACCAATATTACACAAATAAAAAAGCCCCAATCGGGGCTTTTCTTTTATTTATTGTATCTATTAAAAGAGGCGGTTGTTATTTGGTTATAGTGTACTCGCCCAATAAACTCATCAAGATTCCTTGAGTCGGTGTAACTCATCGCCGATTTAAGGTAATGTCTGAAATTTTCTACCCAACCGCTGAGAGTATATTCAACATCGTGTAGTTTAACTACCCCTTCAGATGTTTTTAGGTTTTTCTTACCCCAGCTTGCCTGGACTTCTTTAGTGGACATACCCCTAAATTTTTTATAGAGTTTACCGCCAGCTTTAAAGTATGATTCAGCGCTATCTTTATACTGATCGATTGTCTCACCTTCTTCATCGACTGTTTCACCAGCACTCTCAAGTGCTTTATTGAGGATTGAACCCAACATAACATAATCAGCGCCAAGAGCCAGAGCTTTAATCACATCAGCGTATTTTTTAAAACCGCCATCAGCAACAATCTTAGCTGGTTTATCTAAGTGCATTGAAGCTTCGTAAGTCTCCTCAATTAATGAAGCCATGGGGTAACCAACGCCTGTTTGAACCGTTGTTAAACACCCACCACCATTACCAATACCGATTCTAACATAATCAGCGCCAACTTCAGATAATAAAGCGTATGTCTCTGGGTTAGCCACATTACCAACCATAAGAACCAAAGAATCACCGTATTTTTCTTTAGCCAATTTTGTTAGCTCATATACAGCTGGCATGTGCCCGTTTGCAACATCAATTAGGATGTAGTGTGTTTTATCTTTGGGTTGATCGTAATTAATGAACGCGTCCTCAAATTGTTTGAGACTATAAGATAACCATCGAGAGAAGGATGTCTCTGGGTTCATGTCGGCTTCCATTTTTCGTGGTAAAACCACATTGATATTTTCCTGTCTGAAGAAACGTTCGTTTGATTCATTTACAACGGTGTCCATTGGTGCCGTGAAAAGCGGTAAACCACCCATGTTATCAAACTCATAAATCTCAGATCGAGAATTAATGGTTGTTATCTCAGCGGGCATGATCAAGATATCATCAAAGTCAAATTTCATAATTGTTTTTTTATGTTATGGGACAAAAGTAGTAACTATATCGGTAAAAAACAAATTAAACCCTAATTTTTATTGGTAAGTACAGGTTTAAACTATTTTGGGACTCTGAATTAAGATTTAAAGTATTATGGTAAACCATATTATCATCATGATAAATCCTAAGTTCCGTAAAATCGAAATCACGGTCATTTAAATCAAGCATGATCCAATTATTCGCTAAAATTGTGAAACCACGTAGCATTTTTCTGGAAGGGTATGATTCAACAAAATGTGCATGAACTAAAGTTTTTTCGTTAGATTTAAACTCAACCCAGCATTTTTTATCAGCAACCTTAACGTTAAAGATTAAATCCCCAAAAACAATTTTTTCTTTATTAAACTTATTTAACTCCCGTGAAACCCTAAAATACTTATTTGATTTATCATCCCTCATTAGAACAACAGCTTTTGACGAATCCATCCAACTCTCATATATAGCCGTATTACTGTTTCGGTGTCTCTTACTTATCTGTTTCACATTTTGGTATTCAGGGTTTAAATGGTAAATATCTTTCTCGTCTCTATACCACTTGTTTTCAAAGATTGTGCTAGCCAAACCTCTCAAAGGATCCCTATAAGATAACTTTTTTTCGTATTTTTCTGGTCTTGTGTCATAGAATATAGCTTTATCAAACATACCCAATCTAATCATCATATCATCATCCTCTAATTCTGAATGTAAGAACCTCTCATCAAATAAACCAACTCTCCTAAATAATTCTTTAGTTGCGCCATGAACACCAAAAGATGTTGTGTAAACCGCCGCATAACCAGAACAGAGATTGTTAATTATCAAATGAATGTCAGATAAGATTATTTCCGATTTCGGGTTTATAAAAACCATAAATTCGCTATCAGTGTCATCTATAGCATCATTTATCATTTGAGAAAAGCTTTGGTACATATCCGCATTTCTTTCGGATCTAAACCAATATTCAATCTCAAAAGTATCTCTTAAAACATCTAATATTGAAACTTGTTTATCTACAGTATCTTTGTCATTAGCAAACAAACAAATAGCTATTTTATTTGGTAAACCTATCTTAAGACCCATAAAATTCTTTTAATTCTATTAACTGTTCTTTTATATGGGGTGTTTTGATGGTCGCTACAAGGCATTTGTTAGCAACAACGTCATCCGTTGGGGTTATGTTGATGTCTGAGTTATAAACCTCTTTAAGTGCGACTAATATCTGACATTTTGATATACACTCCGAACCAAGTATAGTCTGGGTTGGGAAATTATCCCAATCATTTATCAATGATTCGCACGTTTTAGCCCATGTTAATGTGGTGTTACCGTTCCAATAATAAGAATCATAACCGTTAACCTCAGAACCGTCTGGTCTGGATAAAAACCAACTCATTAAACTACTATTGCCGTTTAATTCTGGACCCAATATCGATGTTTTTATCATCTTAGTTCTAACCCCAGACATTAAAATATAATTCGCTGCAACCCTTTTAGATACCCCATAGTCATCGTCATCCATCTCACAATCAGTACCTGGGTGAATAACCCTACATTTAACGTTAAGGTCTAACCAAATAGGTATTTCCCAGTTAAGATCAAAAACTTTAGTTCTCTGATGTATCGCACCAATACAATTAACAATATAATCACATTCGGTTGATTTTATTTTTTCTTTGAACTCTGGGTCTGGCCACCTACCGTTTATCACCAAAACATTGTAACCACCCATCTCAAGATATTTTTTAACCATGTGGCCAAGTAGGCCAGTGTGTCCTAGTACTAAAATTCTCATCTCTTAAAATAGTTATATTTTTCTAATATATTTTTCAACTCATCTTTACTAACAACCACTTTATCACTTGTAAACTCAAACTCACTACTAAATTGCGGTGTTGGTACAGTATTTTTATAATGCATAAAGAATGTATCTTTATTCGGATCAAAATAGGTTCTAGGGGCTTCTTCCGTTGAAATCATCATCTCATGTATTTTTTCGGATATTCTAGGTACACCTATTTTATAATTCAAACCAAATAGCTCACTATAAATCTCAAATAAGTCTTTAACAAGAAAACTTTTTAGATTTGGTACAACATTATACCCAGAAGTCTCCAAACCAAACTCTATTAACTGAATAGCTTCATTTATATCGATCATGAACCTTGTCATGGATTCGGAATAGAGGGTTAAAGAATAGTTGTTTGATATAGCATCCCAAATTAGTGGTATTATACTACCAGTTGAATTTAGGACATTGCCGTAAATAGCTGTTGATAACCTAACGTTACTCTTTTCGGCATTAACAATAAAAGATTCACCAGCAACAAATTTCATTGATCCATATAATGTTGTGGCTGATCGACTTTTATCGGACGATATGAAACAAGCCGCCTCAAAGTTATTCTCTTCTGAAACTCTTCTTGAATTTATAGCACCATTAATGATTATCTCAACGGACTCTGTAATATTTTGATCAACAGCTTCAATTTGTTTTAATGAGGCTGTGAATATACCAATATTATGGCCCTCAGAAGATTTTTTTAGTAAATCAAAATTCCTAACATCACCTATAATGCAATTAACATTAGGGAATTTTTTCTTAAGATAATAGTGCTTTGCTTCGTCTCTACTATAGATTGTTATATCATTTTCGTCATAGTATTTCTCAACCAAAGCTTTACCTAAATACCCAGCACCACCAGTAATAAATATTTTTTTATTCTTTAACATATTTCTTGTTTTTAAATAAAAATAGGTGATTTTTCGCTAAAATAAAAGGTTTTATGTGACATATTGGAAAATAAATGGAGCCTGAAGAGGGATTCGAACCCCCGACCCGCTGATTACAAATCAGCTGCTCTGGCCAACTGAGCTATTCAGGCGTTGGAGCGGGTAGCGAGACTCAAACTCGCAACCCCCAGCTTGGAAGGCTAGTGCTCTAGTCAATTGAGCTATACCCGCAATTTGGTCTGGATCAGAGGTCTTCTGCCAGACGAGACCTTGTCGTTAGCTTTCGCCAGAGCGTACCAAGACACGATTTTAAAAAACCCCGACCACCATTTCCGTCCGAAGACATGCTTTCAGTGAACTTGGATCCTAATCCCGTTTCTTCGGGTCGTTCACTGGTGGCACCAGCCTCTGTGGGGGTTTCTTGTGGCTGACACAGGACTCGAACCTGCACTAGGCAACCTTACAACCTTTCGGTCTTGGGGATTCGGGCACCATCCCTCATTACGCAGTCAACCATTTTTCCCCATCTTGAGATTCGGATGAGTAGTCATATCGGTTTATTTCCTTTCAAACAACCTGCTGGGCATCCCCGTTAAAAAAAGTCAAACTACTGGGAGCCTCTGTTACCTAGCTTTATTCCCACGAGACTGGCGTTTTATAGAGCCACACCCAGTTTCTACCCATGGGATAGTCTTCTATGTGGATATTAGGATGTCCAGTCCGATACCCTATCAAGTTTAAATGAGACATTGACAAGTCTACTGAGTATCTCTTACTCATTGTAGTGATAACGAGACTCGAACTCGTAACCTAATGCGTATAAGGCATTTGCTCTCACCAATTGAGCTATATCACTAGTTATTACCATGGTCTGCCTTGTAGTACAGACTGTACCCCTTTAAGTGACTCACTAACCCTAGGTGTGGGTAGCATGGCAATTGTAGTCAGGACAGGACTCGAACCTGAACTCCCCATTACAGGGAGCGTGATACAGCCCCCGAAGCGGCTGTGACACCCAATTGCCACCTGACTATTTTAAATAAAGTAATGACGTGCCAACCATACTCAAATCCCTTGCAAAGACTACTCTCTCAGTAGTTGACGGGTCTTACACCAATTTATTAAACTCCCTTCATCACTTTTGTAGTCAGGAGAGGAATCGAACCTCTCTACAGGGAGCTACCCGACATCCGCGACCTTCCATCGGACTCGAACCGACCTTGTACCAAACCTGACTATTTTGAGGTTGAGAAGTCCTCTGTGTTGTGTGGTGTACCGCCATCAGCCAATACTTTAAGTTTGTTGTTTAACCACCCTTAACTTAAAATAACTGTTATGACCGCACTCTCGTTTCTCAAGGGACAACACAATTGTGCTAGAGGTTGGTTTACGTTCAGTGACCATGGCTTGTACTTCGCCTCAAGGGTCGAGCCCTATACCTCTATCGTAGTCGGTACGGGATTCGAACCCGTGTGGCAAGGATGAAAACCTTGAATCCTGACCCCTAGATGAACCGACCAAATAAAAACAATGATGGAGTACCCGTCTCGCTCCAATCTTAACAGCTTCTTCTGAGTTTTCTCAGGGCCCTGGCTGGGGGTGCTGAATTCCGATTCCACTCTGGATTGTCGACATCCGTTGAGTGGGGAAAACCATTGTTTTTTGCTCCCCCGCCTGGATTTGAACCAGGGACCACTCGATTAACAGTCGAGGGCTCTACCGCTGAGCTACAGAGGAATTTACTAATGAATTGACCAAATTTCTCACCAGTGCGGGATAAATGGAGCTATCACTTTGTCTCCTAAATCCTCATTGAGATTGCAGCCTCATGAGTTCCCGATGCGCCATTGTCTTTCCTTAATTTTCACTAACCTATGGGTTATTGGGTTCTGGCAGTGTCCCAGTTAGCATACTCATTAAGTACTTTTTCATCATTAGTTGAGCGAGAGACGGGATTCGAACCCGCGACCCCAACCTTGGCAAGGTTGTGCTCTACCAGCTGAGCTACTCTCGCATTTGTGACTACTCCCTGGGAAGTTTCGTCACGATTAACGTAAAAGGGGTGATCAAACCCACTAACATCACGGGCATAGGTTTTCACAATAAACCATTACCAAAAACGCCAGTTTTTAACGCCCAAAACTGAATAAACGGTCCGACTCTTTGTAACCCCGATTTTAAGTGTTTGTTACTACCGTCTCGAACAGACCCCTACTGCGAACACTCCCAGTAGCCCTAGTAGGAATCGAACCCACCTTGTAAATTACTTGCAGTAATGCTTAGACTTTTCTCTCCGATCCTAGTATTAAGGAGTGTCTAACCAATCAGCCATCATTTACCCACTTGCAGCAACGTTACCGTGCTTGCTATAGAGCTATTTTAGTAGCGGGAGAGGGATTCGAACCCCCGACCTCTAGGTTATGAGCCTAGCGAGCTACCTCTGCTACTATCCCGCAATATCTTATGGTTTCGCCTCACCAAAAAGCTTCCATTGTATGAAGTTCAATAGATAAAGTCCTCATTTTTTAGAAGCCAGGACAGGATTCGAACCTGCGGTCATCACGGGTATAGGTACTAGGCTACCACCCTCAGACTCTTCCTAGTTAGCGTTAATCCACTCCGCCACCTGACTATTTCGGGACAAGAGTAAGCTGCTCTATATGTCCCTACTTTTTCACTATCGTTTGAGTTTCATTTAAGGTCTGGAAACTCCTTCGGTAAGAAACGAGACCCCAGTTTTCTGGAAAACTTGGCAAAAACCCCCGATCGCTATCACATCATTATCTTTTTCGTCTTAATGATCCCCTCATCGGTGCGATTATGAAAAAAGACGGCTTGTTGATTGAGACTGGATTCGAACCGTCAACCTGTTTCCCAGTTCAGTTGTGTAACCTACTTCGTTCTACCGTGCCCTCTACACTACAATCAATCGACAGTTTCGAACCTGTCAGTCTCAGGTTAATTACTCCTGAGGTTTGTTGCGATTAAAGGACTCGAACCTCTCACGGGGGGCGACCCAAACCAGTTCATGAGACTGGCCGTTGCACCTGCATCGCAATATAAGAAAACTAACTTTCAGGGGCTTCACCTGCCTTCTAATTATACTTGTACCTCTCAGTTAAGAGTCAGTACGAGCTTTATTACTTTAGTTAGTTTCGTGATCCCGACAGGATTCGAACCTGTGACCTACTGCTTAGAAGGCAGTTGCTCTATCCAGCTGAGCTACGAGACCAAATTTCGGAATGCGTTTTTTGTCAAAGTAAAAGTTTGATTTTGTAAAATTTGCTGAATGCATTCCCATTAAGTTAAGATAAAATACAGGATGTATATGTACGTGCTCTATCCAACTGAGCTAACGACCCCTAAGGGCCGTATGGGACTCGAACCCATGACCACGAGGTTAACAGCCTAAAGAAATATGCAGAAACCATCCTCATTATTTTATCTTTGCGGTCCATACGGGACTCGAACCCGTGATCTCCGCCGTGACAGGGCGGCGTCCACTCCAGCTGGACTGATGGACCGTTTTGATTTTCCAATATGTCAAAGAACATGATAGGGAACCACGGTTTTATGGCAAAGCCAACCTATCTTTTGTGGTACCACCTGGAATCGAACCAGGGACACAAGGATTTTCAGTCCTTTGCTCTACCAACTGAGCTATGGTACCAAATATCGGGATGGATCTTGTTTGTATTTATCCGTTACATGTTAATGTGCTGTAACCATCCCCATTTGTTGCTACAAAATTAAGAAGGATTTTTTAAACTTCCAAATGTTTGTAGAATTTTTTTTATTTTTTTTCTCAAAGAACGTTTTCTCTCTCGAATTGTGGTACAAAACTAATAACTATTTTCGAACCAACCAAATGTTTTTTAAAAATTTTTCATTTTTTTTCTTTAAACGAAAAAACCCAGAGATTTCTCCCTGGGTTCCTTATTGTATCTTGTATATCTTTATCTGAGATTTTTACAATAGGAACCCTGGGCGATTCTCATCACCAAATGTTCTTCCTATATTTGTAAAGTTTCTCATCGAAATTCTTATTATTTCTCTATATATACTTCAATTTTACGAAAAGTTTCAAAAAAAGAAATATTTTTTTAAAATTATCTACAATAATTATCCGCTGCTGAGCTTGCGGCCCATGCATCTGGTTTACCAACGGCATCATATCCCATTGATTTAGCGTAGCCAATACCCGCTTCATACAGTTGATTTGACTTCTCACTTTGTTTTGAGTTGTAATCAACATGCACAGTTATTTTAGCGTTAATATCTTTCAAAGATTCAGCAACGCTAACTGATCTAACAACTTCAGACCACAACTTTGGGTGCATATTCGCAACTGGATCACCCTTCTTTGGTCTTGGTTCGATTTCTTTGCGGTGTATAACGTGAGCACCTCTACCAAGTTCATATAAACAAATTGTTGTTACATAATTAACATTAGTACCAACTTCTTGTGAGTCGCACCCTATGTAAACTTCAGATTCTGGGTGTTTATTTAACCACTCTGAAACATATTCGGACACATTCTCAATAATAACTCCATCTCTTGTCCTAAAATTCATTTTTTATATATTAAATGTTGTGAAACCTATTTTACCTTCTTTATCTTTAATAAAGTTAATGTGTTGTGCTCGCCCATCTTTATGGATGATCACATGCGATTGTAACCATGAGCTTGGGCCGATGTTATACCCGACTCTTAGTTTAGTTGATGTGCCAACCGCTAAAGCACCATCTTTTCTACCAGGTGAATGGTAGTGACCAACCACGATCTTTGTGTTTAGTTTTCTAAACTGTAATAAAGAACCTCTACTACCGTTAGAACCAATATCACCATGTTGGCCCAATTCCCAATTCTTAACGATATAGGAAGCGTTTCGGTTCAATGTGATGAACTTAGGGAATCGTTGGTTGATTATCTCGGGTATAACCCCCTTGACTTCACCTTTGGCATATTGTTTTAATAACATGGCCGAATATTCCATGTAAACCAAAGAGTTTTTGCTAGTGGGTTGTCTTTTCCAATCCTCATTCTTTAACCATCGGTCTAAGAAATCATCGTGGTTACTTCTAACGATTACAACGTTCTTGTAATTTTTAAAAGACTCCAATCCTTCCAACATACCGTTTATCTCCTTTTCAACCGAATTAGTATCGTTAACCTCTTTTGCATATTGGATGAATGGGTCCTTCATCTCGTGATGACTTATCGAATTACCGTCAAATACATCATGTAGTATAACGTGCTCTGGTTTAATCACCTCTAAGAACTCATGTGTTTTATCGATCACTTCTTGGTCATGATGACCGTAGTGGATATCACCAAAAACAATTGCTGATAAACCGTCAATCTTTGAAACCACCCCGTTCTCAACTCTATAACATAAATCAGTGAAAGCCCCAGAATTATCGTTTGCTGTTACTTGTCTAACAAAAAACGTCTCATCATCCTTTATTTCAACAATAACGAAACCATAGGTATGGTGGAAATCCCCTGTCTTACCTGATTTAGAATCGGTGTAATTCTTCTTTGTCACCGCGCCTGTTGTTAACACCATCTTGGGTTTATTACCCTCTAAAACTGGTATCATTTCCATTTGAACCTTTGGGCTACCAAAAATACAAGAGTTAATACCACTCAAAGCTTGTAATCCCGTCATCGGGTTAACCGCTGTTGGTTGAATCTTGATGTCTGATAAAATAGACACGTACTTATGAATATCATGTCTATTGGCATCGAGATACGGTAAGAAATCATCATGCCAAAACTCATCAGCAGCTTGCTCGGTTGTCCAAACACTTGTGGGATTCTTATATCTACCAGCGATTATATGGATATCAGCGTCAATGTAATCAGCATACGCTTCCATATTTTTCATAAAAGGTGTATGCGCTGGTGTGTTATTTTGGGCCCAGCTAATAATGAAACGTTTTTTATTTTCATCATAGACTCTAGCCTTTGCTTTAATATATTGTTCTGGTTCAACTTCGACTTTCTCCTTAAAACCCAGTTTTTCAGAACACCACTTCCTAACAGTTCTTTCGGATTTACCAAATAAAGCTACGAGTAAACTCATTCGATCATCCCAAGATAACTCTTTATTAGTGTAGATTTCTCTAGCTTTTTCAATTTGTTCTTCCGTTAATTCATTAAATTTCATAATTTACTCTCTAAAATTCTTAATTGTTCGTGTTTTTTATTAAATTCGTTAACAGTGGTTTCATGCTCACCAATAGCGTAATTAATCTCATCAAGTTTATCAATCCAATGTTTTGTCATGGTTGTTTGTACCATTGAATCTTTGCTCTCGGCGAGCATTGTAATGTAAATAGGTTCAATAGCCCTTATTAGTTCACTCTGCAATTCTATTATCTGGGCCCTCTTAATTGAGAACTCATCCTGCAACGTAAACATCTCATCATTTAACTTTTGTGCTATTTCCCTAATGTTCTGGGTGCGTTTATCGGTTTCAACCAAATCTGTTAAATCCACACCTTTTCTGATTAGCCTATTAACACTCCACTTAGCTATTTTGTACAATAAACCCATATTATTTATAATAGTAAATAAAAATAAACGAAAAACCAAACAACTGGTTAATTTTTTTGCGAACTACCCTTCCAAACTCTGTATGAATCTGAATCAAAGTGCTGTGTTGAGACTTCAAACACCACACCATCGGTTATCGCCTCTAATTGATGCGGTTGACCTGGTAATTGTCTCACCGAATCCCCTGGATAAAGATATTGTTCAACCACTTCAGCTGTTTCAGTGTCAATCCACCTGTAAATGAAAGACCCCTTGTCAACAAACCATGTTTCATCTTTTATCATATGGTAGTGCATTGAGAATTTACACCCTTTTTTAAATACCAATAATTTACCACAATAAAGTTCATTATTAACAATAATGACTTCATGACCCCAACCTTTTGGTATGTTACATTGAGGACATTCTAATAAATTAATTACTTTCGGCTTCTCCATTTTCTTGGCTAAAAATTTTTAATGTGTTAATTATTATTTCCGATTCTTCCAGAGAAAACGCACCTTTTGATTGTGCGTATCTTAAAGCCGCGTTAACAACTAAAATAATCTCTGGTTCAGAACCGTTTTTTATTTGTTCAAGAAAAGATTGATACTCTTCTTCTGTGTGGTATGCTAATATCCCAAATAACACACCTTTTGGTTTTTCTTGTTGTTCTTTACTCATCTAATTTATAAAATACATCTATACCCAACAATCTAAAGTTGGTATCGTTTATTAATTCTTCTTTGGTGAAATGAAAATGCCCGTTGAACCAGTACTCAAGTTTATGACCATTTAATTTCAATGTCTCATACATCGTTTCAAAATCTTTTCTTTCCTGCAACAATTCATTGTGTAAAGCAGGATCTTGTGCAACATAATACCACACTAATTCATTGAAATAAACTGGTTCGCAAAAGCTTGGTGAGCTATGCGCGATAACAACATCAATGTTTTCTTGTATAGCGTTTATTTTATCCAGATCCAACACAAATTTCTCGTCTGGCCAATAATCAACACCACTTCTACGCGCAATTCTATCAATACTAAGTGCGCCACCAACAAATAGGTAATTTTTACCCTCAATTGTTCTTACGGTATAGTCTGGTAGAAATTCGATATTACTAAAATTATAGTTACCGTCAAAATATGCTGGATCATCGTGGTTACCGCGAATAACTAATAATCTGTTGTTATTATTTTCTAATCTTTTATTGATATCGGTCATCTCTTCATCCATCCTAGCACGACTACGAAATCCAACGCCAAAATCACCAACCTGTATAATGGTGGTGTCTTTTACGGACATAGCCTTCATGTATAGTTTTTGGAAATTACCGTGAATATCCCCTAATATCTGTACCATAGGCACAAATATAGTAAAATTTAGTGAATAACCAAATCTTTTTCTTCTATTTTTTTAAATTCGGTCTCAAGCATCAACCTATTTTTCTTTTTTAGGTTGTGTTTGTAAACATTAAATAATAGATAGGGTAGGTAAATTAAATAGAATGACCAGGTGAATAATGAAATACCCCCGCCAAATAAAAGTAAGAAAGGTGAAAAAATTATGATTATGTCAAGACAACAGGATGTAATTTCAATTTGTTTAAAAGTCATATCGCAAATTTTTTTATGAAACCACTCTTCTAACCTTTCCATCTAAGAAGGGTTTATAGTTAGGGCCTTTTAAAATGATGATCTCGTTACCTTCTCTTTTAAATCTAAAGATACCAGCAGCTTCAGCCGCATCAAGTAACGTCTGCAAATAACCTTGCTTGTGTTTTAGGTTATTTTGCTCAAAAAAATCATCTAGTATTGGTTTTCTAGCTGTGCTTATAAAGCTAATTAAATCCAATATGATTTTATTTTTATTAGGTGAACTAAACGAGTATGAGAAGTTTGGATTATCAGTTTTCCAGAAAATAAAATTAGTGGCAAACGGTTCCAAAGTAATAACTCGTGTGTCTATAAATTTTTTAAGTAGATTGAAATATGTTTTACGGAAAAATCTTTCGGCTAGGAAAGCATCAGTTGGTATTCGATAGATTTCAAAGAAATGGTCAATAAAAACACGACCTTGTCTATTTTTAACTTTAATTTTAACTTTATTTGAGTCGGCTGGGAATAAAATGGTTTCAACAAGCAACGATGGTTCCTTTACCGATTCCCACGTTATCATTAATTTACCATCAGCTTTTAAAGTTTTGATTGGTTTCCAGTCCCCCACATCTGTCGACAACTTATAGTCAACAAATTTACTTTCAAACGTTGATTTTAATAATAAATCAACTTTTCTTGGGTTCTGGGTTTTTCTAACCTTAGCCTGGGTTGGTAAATGGGGTGTTTGACCAGCAGTTGGTTCCTTTGTGATTGGAACATCGGAAACCCTGTTTTTTATATCCTTATTGATAATTTTTTTAGGTGCTGGAGCGGGTGTTGGGGTTGGAGCGGGTGTTTCTGGTTTTGGTTCTGGGTTTAATTCAGCGTCTATTTCACTAAATAGGTCCTCTAATAATTCCTCATTCTCTTTTAAAATGGGTACGTTTAATTCATAACCATCGTAAAAATCAGAAGAACCAAAATCAATTAAATTCGTGTTAACGGAATACCCACATTCCTCAAGAATAACACCAATTCTGTTATGTATAAAATTTTCTAAAAAATTTTCAACAGAACTTTCATTTGTGAAGTTTTCAGTGGATTTTTGTATCTCTTCAAGTGTTATAATTTCACTGTAAACACCACTATTTACACTCTTATCGTAAGAAAAAGAGACGCGATTATTACTTGACTGTCCCTCAGTAAGTATTTGGTTAATAATCGTTTTTCTGTAAATGTCCGACTTTTTCATTATATTATAAATACATTGTTTTTTTGCTTTATTCCTATATATAAATATATTATTATTGTATTAATGAATTTAGAGGTAAGAATTTCTGGTGAAAGGGCTGAACTGCATTTAATTGACCCTTCTAATAACCACCCATTATCAATAATAAAAAGTGATTTAGAGGGTCTAAATTCACTCATTATACACATGAGATCGCAATACGCAATAAAGTCGGTTAAACGTAATAAAAAACCGTTATTAACGAATTAAGAGTCGTATTTTATAATACTAACATCACCACTTCTTCTGTTAGCTTTTAAATCTTTCATTAAGTTGTTATCAATACCAGTATCATCGATACAAATAGCGATAATATTTTCCATCCCACTAATTTTAGCTGGTATCTTCGTTAAATTCTTATTACCGTGGAAATCAACCAAGAATAATTCAGGGCAATTTAATATTGTATCATCAACTTTCTTTAATGAGCAATTTGAAGCTGTTAATCTGGATAACTTACCTAAAGTTTCAAGACCTGTTGGTAACTCAACCATTTTTCGGTTATAGTCTAACACAATATCTGTCACATTAACCAAACCAGTTAAATCAAATCGGTTTTTAATGTTACAACCAGACAAATCCAAGAAAGTTAAACTCGTTAATTTATTTAACCAATCAGGGATAAATTCGATGTCATTGTTTCTTAACTTAAGATATTTAAGTTTTTTTAGGTTTTGAATTGAATCTGGAAGTTGTGATAAAGAACAATCAGAAAAATCAAGTTTTTCAAGACTATCTATGTCGCCTATCTCACTCAATAAACTATAATCCATTTTATTACCACTGAAATCCAATACAGTTGGTTTCGATTCTTTCAACATCTTGATAATCTCATCACCATAACCAAGTTTTAACAAGAACTGAATATCATCATTCACCTTACCCTTTTTCTGTCTCTTAGGTAGAACGGTTTTTGTGATGTACTTCTTGAAGAAGTTTTTAATCTCAGGGTTTTTAAACAAGAAATCATTAATGCTGATTGGTCTATCGGGTGCATCCATATATTGTTGGTCCTCAAAATGGAATTGCAAACGAACGGAAGGATCTTTCTTAATAGATTGTTTAGATCCATAACCTTTTTTAACCAATACAAATAACTCACCTCTTCCATGGTAAGATTCAAACATACTACCATATCGCGTACCCGCCGTACACCAGGTTGTGTATTTACCAAACTCAATGTTAGCTGGTTTGTCATGCGTCACAACAATAACCCAATCTTTATTCTCAAAAACTAATTCAGCGCGACCAACACTTTCGTCATACTCTTTACTTTTTTCAATAAAATTTTGATGGTTTT
>JACCDJ011521975.1_pt1 | contig 15441 bp, 15 predicted proteins | sample 7444481 | NCBI WGS metagenome assembly JACCDJ01 (sample SAMN15323435, study PRJNA562643) | freshwater metagenome | isolation source: river surface water | place: USA:Blue River Watershed | collected 2017-08-15 | reverse complement strand
CGCGCAACGGCCAGCGACATCAGCACCGAGACCACCACGGTCAGGCCGAAATTCTTGAAGAACTGGCCCGAAACGCCCGGCATCAGGCCGACCGGCAGGAACACGGCAACGATCGAGAAAGTGGTTGCGACCACCGCCAGGCCAATTTCGTCGGCCGCGTCGATCGAGGCCTGATAGGCGCTCTTGCCCATGCGCATATGCCGCACGATGTTCTCGATCTCCACGATCGCATCGTCGACCAGCACCCCGGCGACCAGGCCCAGCGCCAGCAGCGAGAGCGTGTTCAGGGTAAAGCCCATCAGGTCCATGAACCAGAAGGTCGGGATTGCCGAAAGCGGGATCGCAAGGGCTGAAATGACCGTGGCGCGCCAGTCGCGCAGGAAGAAGAACACCACGATAACCGCCAGGATGGCCCCTTCGACCATGGCCGAAATCGAGCTCTCATACTGGGCCTTGGTATAGTCGACCGAAGTGAACTGGCGGATGAATTTGATGCCGGGGTTCTCTTTCTCGATCTTCTTGATCTCGGCCGCGGCGCTATCATAGACCGACACGTCCGAGGCACCACGAGCGCGGGCGATGCCGAAGGTCACCACGGGCTTGCCGTCGGCCTTGCCCATGCTGGTAACCTCGCCATAGCTGTCCGAAACACGAGCGAAGTCGCTCAGCTTGACCGTCCGGCCGTTGCCCAGCGGGATATCGGTCTGCGACAGTTCATAAGCCGTCTCGGCATTGCCGAGCACGCGAACCGATTGGCGTGAACCCGCAATCTCGGCTCGGCCGCCAGCAGCGTTGACATTCAGCTGGCGCAGCTGGGCATTGACCTGGCTGGCGGTAATGCCCAGCGATTGCATCCGCGCCGGATCCAGCGTCACCGTGATTTCACGGTTGACCCCGCCACCCCGGTTGACGGACGCCATCCCGGGAATGTTGAGCAAGCGCTTGGTCACCGTATCATCGATGAACCACGACAATTGCTCGATCGTCATGTCGTCTGCCTGAACCGCCCAATAGGCAATCGGATCGGATGACGTCTGGGCCTTGACCACCTGCGGCTCAAGGATCCCGTCAGGCAGTTCACCCCGGGCCTGGTCGACCGCGTTCTTGACCTCGTTGACAGCCTCGTTGACGTCTTCGCCGATCTTGAACTCGATCATCGTCTGGCTGCGCCCTTCAGACGCGGTGGAGCTGATCGATTGCACCCCGGAAATCGTCCGCACGGCGGATTCGACACGCTGGGTGATCTGGGTCTCGATCTCGGTCGGCGCCGCACCCGGCTGCGCGATCGAGACGATCACCATTGGAAATTCGACGTCCGGGTCGTTCTGAACTTCCATCTGGGCGAAGCTCATGATCCCGGCCAGCATCAGGCCGATGAACAGCACGATCGGCACAACCGGGTTGCGGATCGACCAGGCCGAGATGTTGCGGAAGTTCATCGTCAGATCCTGTCTTCAGCCAAAGGGCCGCTTACTGCTTCACAAGCTTGGGGTTGATCGTTTCGCCCGGCGAAAGGAAACCGCCCGCCCGCATCACGACCTGTTCGCTGCCGCTGAGGCCCTCGACCACGGCAATGCCATTGGCCGTGACCAGGCCGGTCTTGACGTTGCGCCGCTCAACCTTGTTGTTCTGGCCAACGATGTAGACATAGCTGCCTTCGTTATCCGAGAGGATCGCAGACTCCGGCAGCATCGGTGCAACCACCGTCCCGGCCTTGATCACCGCCGTGGCGAAGCCGCCCGGTCGCAATTCAGGGGCATAGGGCAAGGCAATCCGGGCAATACCCTGGCGGCTCTGCGGGTCGATCACCGGGGCGGTCTGCCAGACCTGACCGGTAAACACCTTGGCACCGCCAACCGGGGTAACCTCGGCGCGCACGCCATTGCTGACCTGGGCCAATTCGGTTTCGCCAACCAGCGCGCGCAGCTCCATCTCGCCACCCTTGGCAAGCCGGAACAGGACACCCGAACCGGCGCTGACCACCTGGCCAGGCTCAACCCTCCGCTCAAGCACCAGTCCGGCAGCCGGTGCGACCACGTTGAGACGACCAAGCTGGGCGTTGATCACGCCAAGCTGGGCTCCCGCAACGCGGACCTGGGCAGCCGCTGAGTCGCGCTGTGCCGTCAGCCGGTCAATATCGGCCTTCGAGACGAAGCCACGCTCCACCAGCTTGAGCGCGCGATCCAGATTGGCCTGGGCCAGTTGGGCATTGGCGCGGGCAACCTCGATCTGCGCGGCCTGGCTGGCGCGTTGCTGGACCTGGACGGACCGGTCAATGACCGCCAGTACCTGACCTGCCGCGACCCATTGCCCCGGCTCAACCAGCACGGCAGCAACCTGGCCGCCTTCACCGGGCACACCAACCGGCAATTCGCGCCGGGCAGCCAGCGTGCCCGTGACATTGATCGCGCCTTCAATGGTGCCGCGCCCCGGCGCAACAACCGAAACCACCGCCGCCTGCGACTTCTTGTCACCGGCGGTCCCGGCATCGTCGCCGCTATGGGTCAGGAACCAGATCGCGATCAGCCCGGCCAGGACGGCCAGACCGATCATCCACAGCTTGCGCCGCGACTGCCGCTCTTCCTCGGCATCGCCCATCAGGACCGACGCGGGGTCAGTCACCGCCTGGTCTTCTGCTGCAATCCGCGTGTCGTAGTTCATGGCCAGGCCTGCCCCATCTTGCATCGCTGCCGGGCCAGCGAACAGTCACGGCGACTGCACCGGCCTTTTGGCGCTGTATTACTCTGCTATATCACTTCCGGCAAGTCCGCAGGGCGGCAGGCCAGTCGAAGCGTTTTTAACCGGACTGACCCATAGGCTTCGCCGTGCTGCAACGCAACGCAATGGTCGGCAAACGGCAGATGCAGTTCGGCGAAATGCGCAGGCCGGTCTGTGCCAAAGCAAAGCCCCGGAACCACCGTGGTGGCCCGGAGCAGCTTTGTATAAAGGCAGCCAGCCTCTTATCAGTACTTTAGCTGACGCTCATAAAGATCGCGGTAATGCTGGATCCGAGTGACGCGCAGCCCCTGCATGCCCGAACGGTCGACCGCCCGCTGCCACGATGCAAATTCCTCCAGCGTCAGGCTATAGCGCTCGCAGACCTCGTCGATCGTTAACAGTCCGCCATTGACGGCCGCCACAACCTCGGCCTTGCGGCGCACGACCCAACGCGTGGTGGTCGGCGGGGGTAGCGAATCGATGGTCAGCGGCTCGCCGAGCGGGCCAATCACCATTGCGGGTCGAATTTTCTGGTTCTCGATCATGTTCATCCTCGGCCACCGCGGCCCGTGTCGGCAACGGCAGCAACAGCAATTCCCATGACGGCTTTGCCATCTGCTGAATCACTTGGGTTAACATCGCGTGAGGCCTGCCAGCCTTCCGCCGGCGCATGCGAAGATCGAGACCCGAACGATCCTCCAAGCAGCCGCAAATCATGGATTTCAGCCCGGATCAGCTCGACCCGGGCAGCATGGGCCGCCTGCAGCCGCGCACTGAGCGCATGCCAATCGCAGCGCCCGGTGACAGTCCCTTCACCAACGGGCATCACCCGTTCGCGGAGGCTTGCAATGAGGTCCTTGCCGAATTCCATGGGCGCCGTTCTAGCGCGATAAGGTCAACAGGCCGTAAAGCCGCGGTTTACCCAATGGTCATCGACCTTACCGGAATTTGTCGGCTTAGCCTGCGGCTTTTTGCAAGGCCTGCGCGAAGTGTGTAAGGCGCGCCGCAATGGTTCAGGCACCCTCCACAACCCCCGACCCTGCAGCGCTGTTCCAGCTGGATGGCCCGGCCGCCGGCAAGCGGATCGTGGTTGCCATGTCTGGCGGGGTCGATAGCTCGGTCGTCGCCGCGCTGGCCGCACAAAGCGGCGCAGAAGTGATCGGCGTGACCCTGCAGCTTTACGATTCCGGAGCCGTCGCTGCCCGCAAGGGTGCCTGCTGCGCTGGCGACGACATTCGCGATGCCCGGGCTGTGGCTGATCGCCTTGGCATCCAGCATTATGTCATCGACCATGAATCCGCCTTTCGCGAAGAAGTGGTTGAGCAGTTTGCCGATGAATACCTGGCCGGACGCACCCCGATCCCGTGCATTCGCTGCAACATGGGACCAAAGTTTACCGACCTGTTCCGCATGGCCCGCGAATTCGGGGCAGATTGCCTGGCCACCGGACATTACGTCCGGCGGGTCATCGGACCGGCCGGCCCGGAATTGCATCGCGCGCTCGATCCCGCGCGTGATCAGTCCTACTTCCTCTACGCGACGACCGATGCGCAGCTCGATTACCTGCGCTTCCCGCTCGGCGGCCTACCCAAGCCGCAGGTCCGCGCGCTGGCCGAAGCCGCCGGACTGCGCACCGCGGCCAAGCCTGACAGCCAGGACATCTGCTTTGTCCCGGATGGCGATTACGCCCGGATCGTGAAAGCGGTGCGCCCCGAAGGGGTCCGTCCCGGGGCGATCGTTCACGTCGAAAGTGGTGCCGTGCTGGGCCAGCACGAGGGCGTGATCCATTTCACGGTCGGCCAGCGACGCGGTCTAGAAATCGGCGGCCAGCCCGAACCGCTTTATGTCGTCGGGATCGACGCGGCGACGGCAGAAGTCAGGGTCGGACCGCGTCACCTGCTGGCGGTCAGCGCCGCCAAAATCATTGAGACCAATCGGATCGGCCCTCTGCCGACCGGCCCCTTGCTGGCCAAGGTCCGCTCGCTCGCCAAACCGGTTCCGGTGGCTCTGGATGGCCCGCTTGGTGACGGGGCAAGCACTATGATCCGCTTTGCAACGCCCGAATATGGGGTCGCGCCGGGACAGGCAGCGGTGCTCTATGCCGGCGATCGGGTCATTGGCGGCGGCTGGATAGCAGGGACCGAAGGATGACTGCGGTAATTGACTACATAATCTAGTTCGGTAAGTCGGGATGCATCCGCTCGAACGCGGGTTGCGAAAGTTTGCAGGAACCCAACATGACCCTGAAAGTGCTGGTTCCCCGCCGCATTGAAGACGACCGCGGCTGGTTCAGTGAAACCTGGAACCGCAGCAGACTTGAAGCCGCCGGGATTTCGGTCAGCTTTTGTCAGGATAACCAGTCGCTCTCGCGCCCGGCCGGCACGCTGCGCGGACTGCACTTTCAGGCGCCGCCGTTTGCCCAGACCAAGCTCGTTCGGTGCATCAGGGGCCGGATCTTTGATGTTGCCGTTGATATCCGAGCAGATTCCCCGACATTCGGCCAATGGTCTAGCGTCGAATTGTCTGCCGATAATGGCAAACAACTCTTGATACCTGTCGGCTATGCCCACGGTTTCCTGACGCTCGAGCCCGACTGCGAAATCGCCTATAAGGTTGATACCCATTATTCAGCTGAATGCGACGGGGGAATTGCCTGGAATGATCCCGCAATAGGGATCGACTGGCCCTTGGGTGCGATGAACCCGCTCCTGTCAGTCAAGGACCAGGCTTTGCCCAGGCTGGAAACGCTGGTAACCCATTTTCCCTACGACGGAAATCCGCTGGGTCCGATCGAGGAAATCCCAGTCTAATTGGCCTGCATCGTGCAATGCGATACCGCTACTTCGCCAAGTTTTGAGGACGCTGTTTATGAAAATTCTGGTCACTGGCGGTGCAGGCTTCATTGGCTCGGCCCTTGTCCGGCACCTGCTGCTTGAAAGCGGCCATGAAGTTCTCAACCTCGACAAGCTGACTTATGCGGGCGTTCTTGAATCGCTGACTGAGGTGGCCGACAACTCGCGATATCGCTTTGTCCATGGAGACATCTGTGATGCCGCGCTGGTCGCCAACCTGTTGGACGAATTCCAGCCCGATATCGTCGCGCATCTCGCCGCCGAGAGCCATGTTGATCGCTCAATCGACGGACCTGGCGAATTTATCCAGACCAATGTCGTCGGCACTTTCTCTATGCTGCAGCAGGCCTTGGGCTATTGGCAGGGCTTGTCCGCGGAACGCCAGGCTACGTTCCGCTTCCACCACATTTCCACTGACGAGGTGTTTGGCTCGCTGGGCGAAGATGGCCTGTTTACCGAAACGACCGCCTACGATCCCCGCTCACCCTATTCGGCATCCAAAGCGGCCTCAGACCACCTGGTCCGCGCCTGGGGCCATACTTATGGCCTGCCGGTGCTGGTGACCAATTGCTCAAACAATTACGGCCCCTACCACTTTCCCGAAAAGCTGATCCCGCTGATCATCATCCGTGCGCTTTCGGGGGAACCGCTCCCGGTCTATGGCGATGGCAGCAATGTCCGCGACTGGCTGTTTGTCGAGGACCATGCGCGCGCCCTGCGCCGGGTATTCGAGGCGGGCACACCGGGTGAGACCTATAACATCGGCGGCAATTCCGAGCGCCGCAACATTGATGTGGTGCGCACCATCTGCGCGGCGCTTGATGCCCGCCACCCGCGGGCAGACGGTCAGTCCTATGCTGAACAAATCACCTTTGTTGCCGACCGCCCGGGGCACGATCAGCGTTATGCCATCGACGCAGCCAAGATCGCCCGCGAACTGGGCTGGACTCCGCAAGTCCGGTTCGAGGACGGTATCGCCGCGACAGTCGACTGGTACCTAACGCGCAAGGACTGGTGGGAGCCAATCCTGCAGCGGCGCTATGCCACAGAACGACTGGGCTTGAAGTCCTGAGATGGTCGGGCAGGCGATCCTGATTGCGGGCGCGTCGGGGCAAGTGGGTCAGGAACTGCTGCGCCAGCCCTGGCCAGCGCCAATCACGATCCTGGCGCCCGGCAGGGCCGAGCTGGACCTTGGTTCGCCGGCAAGCCTGGCCGATTGGGCGGCCGGGCGGCAGATCGACTGCATCATAAACGCCGCCGCCTACACCGCTGTCGATCTGGCCGAGGACCATCCCGACGAAGCCTTCCTTGTGAACGCAAAGGCCCCGGCCTTGCTGGCCGAACTTGCGGCTGCGCGGAATATCCCGCTGCTGCACATTTCGACCGACTATGTCTTCGATGGCAAGCTGGACCGCCCCTATCGCGAGGATGACCCGGTTGGACCGCTGGGGGTCTATGGATCAAGCAAGCTGGCGGGAGAGCTTGCCGTCCGGGCCGCAGCTCCACGCCACATCATCCTGCGTACCGCCTGGGTGGTGAGCACATATCGCAACAATTTCCTCAAAACCATGCTCCGCCTCGCAGCCGAACGCCCGGAACTGAGCGTGGTGGCCGATCAATTCGGTTGCCCGACGGGGGCTCACGACATCGCCGACGCCCTGCGAACGATGGCCCTTGCGCATCTGACCACGACCGACGCGCCAAGCGGCACCTATCACTTTGTCAACGCGGGCAGCACAAGCTGGTACGGCCTCGCCGAAGCCATCATGCAGGCCAGCAAGCAATGTGGCGGTCCGCATGTTCCGGTTCGGCCCATTGGTTCGGCCGACTATCCGCAGCGCGCCAGCCGCCCGGCCAACTCCCGCCTGGCCACAGACCGGATTGCGCGAGACTTCGCCATCAGGCCGCGGCCTTGGCAGACGGCAATCACCGAAATAGTGAGCGAGTACCTCGCGCCTTAAACAAGGACCACAGCATGAAGGGCATTATCCTCGCCGGCGGCTCAGGCACGCGGCTGCATCCGATGACGCTGGTTACGTCGAAGCAGTTGATGCCGATCTATGACAAGCCGATGATCTATTACCCGCTGTCGACCCTGATGCTGGCTGGGATCCGGGAGGTTCTGGTAATTTCGACCCCACGGGATACGCCGAATTTCCAGGCCTTGCTGGGCGATGGTTCGCAATGGGGCATGGCGATCGAATATGCCGTGCAGCCCGAGCCGGAAGGACTCGCGCAGGCCTATATCATCGGGGCTGACTTCGTCGCTGGCGGTCCTTCCGCATTGATCCTGGGAGACAACATCTTTTACGGCCACGGGATCACGGATCTGTTTGAAGATGCGATGTCCCGCCAAGTCGGCGCGAGCGTCTTCGCCTATCACGTGACCGACCCCGAACGGTACGGGGTGGTGGAATTCGACAGCGAAATGCGTGCGCTTTCAATCGAGGAAAAACCGCTCTCCCCGCGTTCGAACTGGGCCGTTACCGGACTTTACTTTTATGACGAGCAAGTCGTCGACATTGCGGCCAATCTGAAGCCCAGCGCTCGCGGTGAGCTTGTGATTACAGACGTGAACAGGGCATATCTTGAGAAGGGCCAGCTTGCGGTCCAGATCATGGGGCGCGGCTATGCCTGGCTTGATACCGGGACGCCTGAAAGCCTTATTGATGCGGCAGAATTCGTCCGCACGCTGGAAAAACGGCAGGGCTTCAAGATCGCCTGTCCCGAAGAAATTGCCTGGCGCAAGGGCTTCATCGATCAGGCGCAGGTCGAGAGACTGGCGGCCCAACTGGGCAAATCTGCCTATGCTGAATATGTTCGCAACACGATCAACAGCGCTGCGTTCTAGACTGGCTGAGCAATCAGGCTGAGGCCGCTGGCGGGGAATTTGACCGCCCCCAGGCTTTGCGCAAGGGCGCATTGCCCCGGAGCAACGGCTTCGCCGGCAACGCTCAGACTACAATTCAGCGGCACCACGAACAGTGGCCCGGCATAGCGGCCCATTGTTTCGGGGTCAGGCCTGCCATCGATACGGTCGAGCCGGAAGTATGGGCCGCTGACAAGGCTGGCCCCGCCAGTCGCCGCCAGACGCCGGTGATGCTCCAGCGGATAGGGCTTGCGCAGGGCAACGGCGACCCCTTCCTCGACATGCAGCTCGCGCGGGCGGCCGTAGTCATACAGCCGATATGTGATGTCCGAGTTCTGCTGAACCTCGACAAGAGTGATCCCGCTGCCGATCGCATGGACGGTATTGGCAGGAATATAGAAGAAGTCTCCTGCGCTGACGGGGTGCCAGGTCAACAGCTGTTCGATCGATCCGTCCTGCATGGCAGAGCGCAGCGTGGCGGCATCGACCTCGCGCTCCAAACCAATCGCCAGCCGTGCTTCGGGTTCGGCATCCAGGACCAGCCAGCATTCTTCCTTACCCTGCCGTCCCAGGCCGATCGCCGCGGTCTGATCGTCAGAAGGGTGGCACTGGACCGAGAGCTTCTCACTCGTGAAAATATACTTGATCAACAGACTGTCGAGCGTAGGCGGCGGCTCGAACCAGACCTCACCAATGGCTTCATCCGCCGCGCCGCCAAAGGCAGGGGGCAAGTCCGTCCGACCCCAGGGCTTCGCGACAGAGCGCGTCGACAGCAGGGTCACTGGTTGAGGGCTCCATCAAGCTTGCCGACGCGCTGCGTTCCGGCGTGGCTTGTCACCAGGATCTCGTCGCCATCAACAACAATCACAACGTCTTCCAACCCAATCACCGAAACCCGCGGGCCGTCGCTGGTGATCAGGACATTACGGCAGTCCACCAGTTCAGCCCGGCCCTGGATACTGTTGCCCGCAGCATCGCGATCCAGCGCCCGGTGCAAGGCATCCCAGCTGCCGATATCCGACCAGCCCATGTCGACCGGAACCATGGCCGCGCGATCCGTGTTTTCCATCACCGCATAGTCAACCGATTCCGGCTCAAAGCCGGCAAATTCGGCCGCCCCGGGATGAAACTGCCGACCCTGTTGGTTGCCGGCGACGTCCGCTGCGACGCACGCGGCGAAGATGGCGGGTCGGTAACGTGATAACTGATCGAGAAAAGCCCCGGCCTTGAATACAAAGATCCCACCGTTCCAAGCAAAATTGCCGCTGGCAATGAAGTCCTTGGCCCTGGCTTGATCCGGCTTCTCGATGAAGCGGGCAACCTGAAAGCCGCCGTGTGGCAGGGCCTTGCCCCGCTCGAGATAACCAAACCCGGTTTCCGGGCTCTTTGCCTCGATCCCGAAGCACACGAGGTAACCCTCGCCCGCCAGCAGCGCTGCTGACTGCGCGGCCCGACGGAAGGCGTCACCATCAGCAATATGATGGTCGCTGGGGCACACCAGCATGATTGCTTCGGGATCAAGTCGCAGCGCAGCCAGGGCGATAGCCGCCGCAGTGTTCCGAGCCGCAGGTTCGACCACGATAGTCGCCTCACCGGCGCCCAGCTGGGCCTCGACATGTTCGACGTGGCGGGCGCCCGCAACCACCAGCGGCTGACCAAAGCCATAGGCTTGGCCGGCCCGCTCAATCGCGGCCTGGAACAGTGTTCTATCCCCCAGCATCGGCAGGAAAGGCTTGGGCTTTACAGCCCGGCTGCGCGGCCAAAGCCGGGTGCCGCTACCGCCGCAAAGAATGACGGGATGGATTGGGGAAGGGGTCATGATTGGGCGCTTTAGCTGTAAATTGGCGGAAGGGCATCTTTCTCTGCAGGCTCTACCGGGCCCACGGCTCCAGCCGACAGCCCTGGCCCTCGACATAGGTTGCCGTCTGGGTCGCCAGCAAAGGGAAGCGCGCCGTCACGCTCTTCGCCCCGGCATCGGCGCTGAGGATGACCGGCTCCATCCCGGGTTCGAAATCTTTGCGGCAATCATCCAGGCTGCGCCCGCCAAGATAATGGCATGAACAGGCCACCCGCGCACCATAGGCGGCCCCGGTTTTGGCGAGACCGTTCAACGGGCCCCAAAACCATGCGAGCAGGCCTGCAAGCCCGATCACCAGCAGCCACGGCCACCGCCGATGCGACGAACGCATTGAGGGATCAGGGTTTACGGTTGCCATCGGCCAGCCTTTGCGCAAGTGGTGCGCGCCATGCCGACGCGACGCTTGCCCTTTATCCTGCCCCTGCTAGCCCTGCCAAGCCTGATCGCTTGCGGATCGCAGCAAGTAGCAACCGAACCGCCCTTGCCCAAGGCCGCGATGAACGCCGTGATCAAGGCCCCTGGGGTGCGCCGCGAGGCGCTGGCCCGCGCGGTTGACCGTCTGTTCACCATGCCCGAAGCGCAGGAAACCCGGGCGGTCCTGGTACTGCGCGACGGCAGGATTGTGGCAGAGCGTTACGCACCCGGCTATCACGAGAACACCCGCTTTATCAGCTGGTCGATGGCAAAGACGGTCACCGGCGTGCTGATCGGGCTATTGGTCTCCGATGGCCGCTTGCGGCTTGATGAAAGCGCGCCCGTGCCCGCCTGGCAGCGCCCCGGTGACCCTCGCGGCGAGATAACCTTACGCCAACTCCTGCAAATGCGTTCTGGCTTGCGCCATACCGAGGCAGGTGACCCGGTCTACGAATCCGATGAAGTCCGCATGCTCTTCCTTGACGGCCGCGACGCAATGGCAGCCTATGCCGAGGCGCAGCCGCTGGAGGCCGAGCCAGGCGAGAAGTGGGAGTATTCCAGCGCCACCACGGTGATACTCGCGGATATCGCCAGCCGCGCCTTGTCGGACAGCACCAATCCGGCGGAACGCCGCAAGGTCATAAACGACTACCTCAAAAGTCGGCTGTTCGAACCGCTGGGCATGAAAAGCATGGTCCCGGAATACGATGCGGCAGGAACGCTGATCGGTGGCAGCCTGATGCATGCGACAGCTCGGGACTGGGCGCGTTTCGGTGAATTCCTGCGCAATCAGGGCAGCGTTCGCGGGCTGCAGTTGGTCCCGTCTGGCTGGATTGAATTCATGACCACACCCAACCCACGCAACCCGGGCTATGGTGCGCAGACCTGGCTTAACCGTCCCCAACCTGGCGAGTCCCTACCACCGTTTCCCGGCGCGCCTCGCACGGCCTTCTCGATGAACGGGCACCTTGGGCAGTTTGTGCTGATCTCTCCCGCGCAAGGGCTCACCGTGGTGCGCCTGGGCCGGACGCTGGATGGCGAACACCAACCGGTCCGCAAGGCCATGGGCCAGATCGCGGCACTGTTTCCCAAAGAGGCTGCCAACTGACAGACAGGTCGCGAAGGCTAGGGGTAAAGCAGGCCCGAGGTCCAGTTGCCGCCCGCGTCCAACTCAAACCGGCGACGTTCATGTAGACGGAACGGACGATCCATCCAGAATTCGAAGGCCTGCGGAACCAGGCGGAACCCGGTCCAGTGCGGCGGGCGCGGGACCCGGCCGACCAGATGCTGGGCCGTTACTTTGGCAATCCGCCCCAGGAACTCGGCGCGCGATGCCAGGGGGCGTGACTGGTCCGAAGCCAGCGCGCCCAACTGCGAATCCCGGCTCCGGCTGGCGAAATAGGCGTCCGCAGTCGCGGGATCGACCTCCTCGATCCGCCCTTCGATCCTGATCTGGCGGCGCAGGCTTTTCCAGTGAAACAGCATGGCTGCCTGCGGATTGGCCAGCAGCTCGCCACCCTTGCGGCTTTGCGCATTGGTGTAGAACACGAAACCTTCGGGCCCGAATTCCTTCATCAGCACCATCCGCACCGACGGCGCAGCCTCCGGAGTTGCCGTGGCCAGCGCGACGGCGTCGGGATCGTTCGGCTCACTGTCCCTGGCCAAGGCAAACCATTCGGCAAAAAGCTTGAGCGGGGGGGCGACCGGGATCGCGTCGGCGGATTGCTGTTCGTCCATGCCGCGCGGCATAGCCCCAAGTTGCGCGCCGTGAAAGGGATCGGCGCGGGTACGCCTTGCCGTATTGCCTTGGCGCACCTAGCTAAGGCCCATGGCCGATCCGTATTCGATCCTGGGGGTAGCGCGCGGCGCGGGCGAGAAGGACATCAAGTCTGCCTATCGCAAGCTGGCCAAGGAGCTTCATCCCGACCGCAACAAGGACAATCCCAAAGCGGCGGAGCGCTTTTCCGAAGTGACCCGCGCCTATGACCTGCTGTCCGACAAGGACAAGCGAGCCCGGTTTGACCGGGGGGAAATCGACATCGATGGGAACCCGACCGGTTACGGCTTTGGCGGGCCGGGTGGGGGTTTCGGCGGCGCCGGCGGCCAGCGGGGCTTCCGCGCTGACGGTTTCGAAGGCTTTGGCGGCGGCGATGCCGGGATTGATCTGGGTGACATCTTCGAAGGTCTGTTCGGCGGGCGCGGCGGCTTCGGCGGGGCCGGCGGCGGCCGGGCCCGACCGGCTCCCAAGGGCGCAAATGTTTCCTATCAGCTGGGCGTCTCCCTGCCCGATGCGGCAGCCCGGGCCACCCAGCGGATCACTCTCTCCGATGGCAAGACGATCGACCTGAAGCTTCCAGCTGGGGTAGAGGACGGCACCCAGATGCGCCTGGCCGGCAAGGGCGAGGTCGGACCGGGCGGCGCGGGGGACGCAATCGTGACCATCCGGATCCAGCCGCATGCGTTCTTCCGGCGCGATGGCGACAACCTTCGGCTTGACCTGCCAATCAGCCTGGATGAGGCCCTCAACGGGGCGAAGGTGAAGGTGCCAACAGCTGAAGGGGCCGTGATGCTGACCGTCGCGCCAGGATCGAGCTCGGGCAAGACCCTGCGCATTCCCGGCAAGGGCTTCAGCCGCAAGGATGGCAGCCGGGGCGACCAGCTCGTAACGCTCGAAATCCAGTTGCCCGAAGGCGATGCCGACCTGGCCAAGCGGCTTGAAGGCTGGACCGACACGCGCAACCTGCGCGGGCGACTGGGCGTTTAAGCGCCTCGTGGAAGAAATCCCTCTCGAACAGGCGCGGGCCGAGGCGCACCTCGCCGCTGACCTGACCCCTGAAGGCCGCCGTCGGCGCGCGTTGCGCTGGCGCGAGGGGCTGGAAGATCAGGTTGGCGAAGACACGCTGCTTCGGATCGCGCGGTTCAAGCGCGTGGTCCAGCGCGTCTGGCTTGGCGCCTGGAATGACGGCTTTATCCACGCTGGCAACCTCGCCTACATGGCGATCTTGGCGATTTTTCCATTCTTCGTCACTGTCGCGGCAGTCTTCGCGCTGGTTGGTGAAGAGGCACAACGGGCTGCCTCGGTCAGCGCGTTCCTGTTGGCGGTCCCGCCGATGGTGCGCCAGGTGCTGGAACCGGTCGCACAGGACGTGGTCCAGGCCCGATCCGGCTGGTTGCTGTGGGCCGGCGGGATTGTCGGGCTCTGGACCGTAGGCAGCCTGATCGAAACGATCCGCGATGTTCTTCGCCGCGCCTATGGGACGGGTCCGACGGCGGCATTTTGGCGGCACCGTCTGATCTCGACCGGGGTGATATTTGCAGCGGTGGTCGGCCTGCTCCTCTCGCTGTTCGCGCAGGTCGTGATCGGCACGGCCGAGCAGATTATCGACGCCTGGTTCCCACGGCTGGCCGACTGGACCGATACCCTGGCAACATCCCGCCTGATCCCGGCGGCGATCCTGTTCCTGTCACTCCACGCGCTGTTCTATACTTTGACGCCCAGCGCCTATCGCTCGCGCCGCTATCCCAAATGGCCCGGCGCATTGCTGGTAACCGCCTGGTGGGCCGGGGTGACAATTGCCTTGCCCTGGGTCTTGGCCCGGTTTTTCACCTATGACCTGACCTACGGCAGCTTGGCCGGAGTAATGATCGCGCTTTTCTTTTTCTGGCTGGTTGGCCTAGGAATGGTGGTCGGTGCCGAGTTGAACGCCGCCCTTGCCGTAACGCCCGAAGAGGGCGAGATGATTGGCGAGGCTGCAGCGGAAAGCAGGCGATACAAGGATGGTGGATCGTAACGCATGACAGGATTGATGCAGGGCAAGCGCGGGCTGATCATGGGGCTCGCCAATGACAAGTCGCTGGCCTGGGGGATCGCGCAAAAGCTGCATGAAGCGGGGGCCGAACTGGCCTTTTCCTATCAGGGTGAGGCGCTGGAAAAGCGGGTCCGCCCGCTCGCGGCGTCGCTCGGCAGCGATTTCCTGATCGACTGCGATGTGTCCAGCATGGAAGCCCTCGACGCGGCGTTTGAACAGCTGGCCGACCGCTGGCCGACGATCGACTTCGTGGTCCACGCGATCGGCTTTTCCGACAAGAACGAACTGCGCGGGAAATATGTCGACACCAGCCTCGACAACTTCTTGATGACGATGAACATCTCGGCCTACAGCCTGGTCGCCGTCACCAAGCGAGCCGCGGCGATGATGCCGGAAGGCGGCTCGATCCTGACCCTGAGCTACTACGGCGCCGAGAAGGTCGTGCCGCATTACAACGTGATGGGCGTGGCCAAGGCGGCGCTGGAAACCAGCGTGAAATACCTCGCCAATGACCTTGGCCCGGCCAACATCCGCGTCAATGCAATCTCCGCCGGCCCGATCAAGACCCTGGCCGCCAGCGGCATCGGCGACTTCCGCTATATCCTCAAGTGGAACGAACTGAACTCGCCGCTGCGCCGCAACGTGACGATCGAGGATGTCGGCGGTTCGGCGCTCTACTTCCTCTCGAACCTCTCCAGCGGCGTCACCGGCGAGACGCACCATGTCGATGCGGGCTATCACCTGGTTGGCATGAAGCAGGAAGACGCACCGGATATTGCGCTGAGCTAACCTGCAAAGGGTTGCTGGCCACTTAGGCTTATGCGACTGGAAAGTTGAGTAATTTAGGGATTTCAGATGTCCTCGTTCATAGCTAGTAGAAGGGTGACTATTTTTTTCGGTATTCTACTTGTCACCATGATG
>JACCDJ010998528.1_pt1 | contig 15456 bp, 21 predicted proteins | sample 7444481 | NCBI WGS metagenome assembly JACCDJ01 (sample SAMN15323435, study PRJNA562643) | freshwater metagenome | isolation source: river surface water | place: USA:Blue River Watershed | collected 2017-08-15 | reverse complement strand
TCGCATCCGCCGCAATCTAACATAATATGATATCCCCAAGCCATTATATTTCCTTAAGAATAAGTTCAGCTAGTTTGTTGTGAGCTTCTTGCCCATAGTGGTAAAAAGGGAGCTTTTCAAAACCTTTTAATTCACACCACTCGTAGTAATTATCGCAATCTTCAAATTTAAAGACATTATCCGCTTGCGGAATGTTTTCAGGAAACAATGGAATGTGCAGGAAGTCTGTTGCCCATCCTGTACACAAGTTATCTACAATAAACATTAGTTCTTCTAAGTTATTTTTGGGACGAAGTACCTTGTCAACATACAAATCGTTAATTGGATGTTGCATAGTTCCGTTAACCTTGCCTCGCCATTGCATACCAACTTGTATGTAGTTGTCTTTGTCTCGACCTAAGAAGTTACCGTTATCGGGGTAAAAGAACTCTGTCCGATCTGTACAAGTGTAACCAAACAACACTAGACTGTTAGGATGTTCTTGTAATGCTTTGGTTAAAATTCTTAAACTTCTAGCATTACTGCCACCAGTCATAGCATAGTTGTAACATGGAACTTTTAGTGCATCTGCAACAATTTGGGGGAACGCTAGCTTCTTTCCGGGCTCATCTGCTTGCTCAATTGTTATGCTGCCGCTAGTGTAATCTTCAAAAGTGTATTCTGTTGATAGCTCACATCCTGCTACATGGCTGTCGCCGAAAGCTAAAACGGAACGGAAATATTTCATGATAATTTTTTACGCTTAAATATATGCTATGTTTAATGTCATATTATTTACCGATACTGCAGAGTTCGCTACTAAAACTAGAGGCTATGGAACTCATCGTTTAGCCAGCCATATTAGGCATAATGGTTATAGTTGTATTGTAATAGACTTTGCGTCTGTTATTGATTATAACACTTATAAAGAAATTTTAGATTTAACTGTTGGCCCGGAAACATTAATGGTAGGCTATGCCACTAATTGGATGCCGTTTAGGCTTCCAGGGGAAGAGCCACACACTATGGAGCCGGGGAGAAACGGCAGACGAAAGAGTGATGCTGAACAGTTTGACCAGTTAGAAAATTCTCGATACAAAGGAACTTTAGTAACAGCGTTTGCTCACGGCGATGCTGATGTGTGGATGGAGTATCCGAAAAGTTTAAATCCAAAACTAAAATTAGTACTAGGCGGAAACAAGATCAACATGTATCTAGATTCTAAGCTCACGGACTATTTCATCATGGGCTATGCTGAAACTATGACTATAGACCTATTAGATAGTCTAAGCGGCAAAGGTAAGAAAAGACTGTTTAACAGAATTATAGATCACGACCATAAAGCTCAAGCACCTGTGTGGGATTTTAGAGAAAGTAAAACAACTTATACTGAATACGATTTCATTACTCCCCAAGAAGCACTAAGTCTAGAAATCGGACGAGGATGCAGGTTTAAGTGTACCTACTGCCCGTATCCGTTAATAGGCATGAAGAATGTTGAAGATTACTTAAAGTATGAAAATGTTTTAAGAGAAGAATTACTAGACAATTACAATCGATGGGGTACTACTAGATACTACTTCATGGATGACACATTTAACGATACTGTAGAAAAGTTGCAGATGGTTTTAAATGTTACTCGTAGTCTACCTTTTAAGATTAGCTTCTGGTGTTATCTGCGAGTAGACTTACTAGCTATACATCCTGAAATGATTCCTATGTTAAAAGAAATGGGCCTTGCTCAATGTTACTTTGGTATTGAAACATTTCACGATAAAGCAGGACGAGCTATTGGCAAGGGTATGAACGCTAAACGAAAAAAAGAAACACTTAAAAAATGCAAAGAGTGTTGGGGAACTGGCGTAAGCATACAAAGCGGATTTATTGTGGGCCTGCCTTTTGAGTCAAGCGATTCTATTGCAGAGACAGCCGCTTATTTAAGAGAACCAGACTGCCCAATTGATATCGGCTGGATCTTTCCGTTAAACATTGCCAATGGGGATCATCCTATTACAAATCACATGTACCTAAGTGAGTTTGACAGAAATTATAAAGCACATGGTTATAGATTTGACGGAGAAGGTAATTTCTTAGAATGGAGCAAAACTGACGATACAGATATAGATTCATTTAAGACTGCCGAGGCTGTTGCAGGAAAAAATGATGTAACAGTATCAAAGAGAATCTACAAAGGTGATTTTTATAAAGCTAGTTTAAATCATCCTATCTTGAGTAACAGAGAATTAACAATGTCTATGACAGATCAGGAATACATGGACTTAATCAATTCTATAGATCAAAGTGAATTGTTCTACGAAACAGTGATGGAACAATATTTTAAACCGTTAATGAATAAATTAAGAGAAAACAGTAAACATGTATAATGTTGTTTTATTTGCCGATGCACCGTATCCGCATCATAAGATAAGAGGCTACGGTGTTCATCGCATAGCAAGTCACATTAGACAAGCAGGTTATTCTTGCATTGTTATCGACTTTAGCTCTGCTCTTACATTTGTTGACTACAAAGAAATTATAGATCTAACTGTAGGTCCTGAAACACTCATGGTAGGATTTAGTACCACATGGTTGCCTTATCGTTGGCCGGAACTCCCTGGAGAGTTTACGAATCAAATACCCGGGCACCACATCGGTGAAGAACACGAACTAAGTCATAGTAAAGAAGAAATGCACGACTGGCGCAAAGAAAACCTTGTAGTTAAATTTGGACAAAACGATGTAGCAGAGTGGCTCAAGTATCCAAAGACTATTAACCCTAAGTTGAAGATTGTGTTAGGCGGTTCTAAAGCAGATTTCTACATGGACTTAGACAATGTTGATCATGTTATATTTGGCATTGCTGAAACTATGACTATAGACTTGCTAGATAAATTAAGCGGCAAGAACAAACGCATATTTAACAAGTATATAGATCATGATCGAAAAGCGCACTCTCCGATATGGGACTTTAGAGAAAGCAGTACACGCTATACTGAACTTGACTTTATACAGCCACAAGAAACATTAAACTTAGAAGTGGGCCGAGGCTGTAGATTTAAGTGTGCATTTTGTAACTTTCCATTGATAGGACAAAAGAATGTCAACGACTACTTAAAGTACCCTACAATTATTAGAGACGAGCTACTAGAGAATTACGAACGCTGGGGAACTACCAAGTACTTTATTGTTGACGACACATTTAACGACAGTACAGAAAAACTAGAAATGCTAGCAAAGGTAATGAGCAACTTGCCTTTTAAAATTAAGTTCTGGTGTTACACTCGTGTTGACTTACTAGCGGCACATCCAGAGCAGATAGAGTTACTAAAAGAGTTAGGCGTTGCTGAAACATTCTTTGGGCTAGAAACATTTAACGATCAGAGCAGTAAAACTATCGGCAAAGGCATGCCTAGTAGTCGGCGAAAAGATACACTATATCGAGCAAAAGAAGTGTGGGGAGATAGAGTGTGGATGGAAGGCGGATTTATGATAGGACTTCCTCACGAAACACAAGCTAGCTGGAGACAAACAGTTGACTGGCTTAAACAATCAGATTGTCCGTTGGATATTAGCACATGCTATCCTTTAAACATTGTTAAGAAGTCTGAGAGAAACCAATGGTTTCCTACTAGCTGGTTTGATAACAATTACGAACAGTTTGGTTACAATTTTCCGCACGATGGTATAGAAGGAATGTTAGCGTGGGAGAAAAATGACGGTACTGATATTACAAGTTTTTATCAAGCACAACAAATTGCCGATGCTACTACTGCCGAGCTAGCACCTTATCAGCGATTAAGACAGGGTGATTTTTATACAAGTAGTTTTGACCACCAAGTACTAGGTGACAGAGAAAGAACATTGAGTATGAGTCCAGAAGAGTATAAGCAATTACTTTCTACAGTTGACTTTACAGAACTATACTATAAAACAACAAAGGAGCAATACTTTGCTCCTTTGATTAGTAAATTAAGAAAACTAAATTAACTCAAGTCAACCCAAACTCCAGATGAGTATCCTTGGAATTTGCCAGTTGTACTATTGTAAATAATCCAACCGTTTTCTGGGCTTGCTGGTTCACTACCTGAAGCATAACTAGATGCTTTAAGTACAGGCGCATTTAAAACACCTTTGCTATTGAAACTCATAGTCTGTGGTGTACCGGTACTGTCTAATACAACAGCTCCAAACGAACCAGGAACAATACCAGTTGAAACAGTACCGTCTGGATCTGCAAATAAACCAAACGCACCAACGTTAACATAGTCAGTACCGTCGTAACCTAGTGCGTCAATAAAACCAATAGCATCGCCAGCGGCTACTGTAGTAGGTGCGCTTAGTGTGCCTCTAGAGATTTTAAATGTAAAACCTGCGTTGTTAGTACCATCACTAATACCAGTAAACACACCAAAGTTGTTATCACCGTAAACCCATAGTGTGTTAGGGTTAGTGTTAGAACCTAAAATAAATGCGTTGTCAGAACGATCTGAAACTGTTGGCGGTGTTACTAAACTAGTAACTCTATTTGATGTTAGAGTAATATCTTGGTTAGTAAGAGATGCTGTTAAACTGATGCCGCCAGTGATGTCAATGTCACCAGTGCCGTTAATGTCGAAACTGTTCAAGTCTAGAGAACCACCTAGCTGTGGAGTAGTATCATCAACGATATCTTGAATACCTACTAGTGACCCAGTATCTACAGTAGCAATAATGTGTCCGCCGGTATAAACAAAGCTAATGCCGCTGTGTGTCGCACCAACTCTTGATAAGTCGTCGCCTACTGCTTCAACTGCTCTAGCATCTGTAAAATATAAATTATTGTTTTCAGGAATGTTTGAGGTATCAAGTTCAACAACACCTACTTGGCTGTTGACGCTAGAAACTGCACCTTCCATGTTTGCCATAATGTCTACACCACCTTGTGTAATACCGTCACCAACATAAATCTTTTGGGTATCTGTAGTGTAAACTAATTCGCCTAGGGCAAAAATGACTGCATCAGCCTCTGCTTGTGTTCCTCGTCTAATTTGTAGCGCCATCGTGCTATCTCCATTAATTCTTATGTTTTCAGCCGAAAGCTGAATATTATAGTGTATTTAGCGAAATGAAACAGATAGCACAGTCAAAAAAATAGGGCTCCTAAGAGCCCTATAAACTACGCAGTTTATTCTGCGTACCAGATTTCAGTAAAACCTTCGTCCTCTGTTGGAGGATCAAAACCATCAATCATGCTACGCATAACATGGTCTGGAATGTTTTTTCCAGGGCGGCTAGCTAACCGACGAGCTAACTCATCAGCATCTGGAGTCTTAAATACAACAGCAATGTGCTCGTACTTTGGCAAGGTGTTAAACTTGCGTGTGCGGCTAATACGAGTTGTACTAGTTTGATCCCAGATCACATCTAAGTTGTTTGCTTGACAAATCAATGCTTGATTAGCCATTAGCTTAACAGCAACAGGCATGTAGTCTTTAAACACTTCAGAATAAGTCTTACCTTGTTCTTTAGCATAAGCTTCAACAAAGTTGTCGGTACTTACAACAGGAATATCCTTAGCCCATACTTGATTCTTAATCCAAGTACTCTTACCAGATCCTGGTACTCCGATTAATTGATAACACTTTGGCATTTAGCCCTCCAATCTTTTTGCTACTAGGTCAGCAATAGTTTGCTTTAACCCTTCAATTTCATCTGCGGCTTCTTCTAGCAAGTTAGCAATCTTATCAGGCTTGCCTTCTGTAACTGCTAGTCTGCCAGGAATTTGCCTACGAATTTCTGCTCGCTTACGCAAGCGGAAAACTAGCGGTTGATCTAGAACTGGACGGATTTCGTCCAAACAGTCTGTACCGTTACATTCGGTAGGGCTTAAACATTTTTCACATTTCATAATAGTATTATAACATCAAAAAGGAATGTCGTCATCCCAACTGGATGGATATTCAACTGGTTTTGGCTTTGGCGCAACATAGTTTGGGTTATCAAAATTGTTAAACACTTCTTGATACCCACCGTGTATATAACTACTACGCAAGCGATCCTGATTGTCGCATAGGATTTCTACCTTGTCCAAACTAGAATAATCGCCGCTAGGACAGTTATGAACAGTTACATATCCATTATAGTATGTGCCATTCCATCGGCCATTTACAACATTAAAGTCAAAATGTGTCGAAGAGTATTCTTGCTCAACATCTACAAGCAAACTTGGTTTGTTGTCTTTTCCTAGCATTAATCTCATACATTACCTTTCAATGCGTCCCATTCGTGCCCGTGCCATTTTTCAAATTTAACGCTAGTTACACCCTTATTGTATTCAGCGTCGACAGGAATTATTTCCCACCATTCGCCTCCAGTATCCTTATACACTACACGCCAGTGACCTGGACTAGGAGCGACATGACTGTAGTTCTCGTCAATATAATTAAAGACAGCTTCAGCATCGTTAGTTACAGTCATACCAGGCCCTACATCTTCAATAAAGCAGATGTTGTGTTTATAGTCCTGTCTAACTAGTAACCAATTTGCTTTCATGTCTTTTCCTTTGGCCAAATTACATTGTACGGCTTGTCTTGTTTCTTAGCATAATCATGTGTGTACCAAGTACCGCCTTTAGGTTGCCATTCCATTTGTTTGGGGCAAACCAGCAAAACATCGCACTCGTCTACAATAGCTCTATCACGCTGTAAGTATCCAGCAGGCTCACGCATTTCGTCTCCACCAAAGTAACCTTGTTCTTCAGTTAGCTTAGGAGGGTGGCATACAATTTTGTAGCCCAACTCTCGAGCAATCTTTGCCGCTTGTACATCTACACCGTTGCAGTCACCGTGATGAAACTCAGTACCGTTTAGTTCAGCAAGAACGCTACGGAGCTCATTTAACTGATACTCCGTAGCACCCTCTCTAGTTCCAGTAACACCTACTTTCATGCTAGTTGTTCTCTTACCCAAGCTAGTCGAGCTTGCTCGTCCATAGCTGTGTATTCTACAATGTTAGCACGAATAGCATCTACTAGCGGATAGTATTCTTCATCCAAGTTGTGCTTGATGTCCTTGTTCAAGTCTACTAACTTATCAGTTCTTGGATTGCGAGCAACCCACTTTGAAGTTAAGTAGTATGGTGACTTGATCTTAGCACTCACACCATCTTCTGTATAGAATACAAATCCTTCGTGTCGGACATTCTTAGTCTGTTCGACCAAGTTACCTACAGTAGTATGCCATGCTTCTACGCAATGACAGTTGAAAAGATTAGCTAGGTCTTCTAGCATAAACTCGTCATGTCCTACTTGACTACCCCATTCGTTTTCGCGATAACCTAAAACATACATACCTGCTTCTTCTGTAATGATGTGCGGATCATTTGGATGAACGCACTCAAACATTACAGTCATACCACGCATGTCGTCATTAGCAAACGCCATTTGCCAGTCTGCCCAAGGCATGTGCTTTAGCATCATTTCCTTGGCCATAGCAACGAATGGGCTATCAGTACTACCTGTAGTAGACACTAATACATCATTCATCCACCAAGTACAAGCAACCATAAAGCCGTTGACCTTACGGTATGCTGTAACCTTAGTATCTGGAGCAAGCACTGGTGCTTCCTTTTCAATACTATAGTTGTAGATCTTTGTGAATGGATACGACACTAGATTAAAGTTAGCATCCACAATAGATCCACGGCATTCGGCAATGTATTCGTTCCACAGGCCATCGTAGAACACTTTCTTCTTGTACTTTAGGACGAAGATGCTATCGCCTGCAGACTTCATATTTACAAGTCCGCTTTCTGCAACATACTTCTTCAATTCATCCTTAAACATTTTATTCCTCGTCTAAAACAATGTTGCTGGCATAGTTTCTAAGACCAGCATCACCCTTTGTTAAAACTTCAAGCAAGAGTCTCTTTTCTTCAAAGTAAACTTTTGCAAACGCTTGATCGTGTATCATAATGCTAGAGCAGTTGCTGATAATGTCAGCTAACTTGATTGTTTGCGCTTCAGCAGGAGCACTAGCAATATGTTGACGATCGATTGCCTTGCGAGTTGCCCTGTTACCATCTTCCTTCTTGCTAACATCAGTTACCCAAAGTACCAAGTCAGTAACAGCATCTCCAAACTCTGATCTCATAACATCTGGAGTAACTCCAGTGTCTTCCAACACATCGTGCATCCAAGCCGCGGCAATCATCTCAGGTGTTCCGCCTGCTCGTTCAACAAACGCCGCTACTTGTGCCGGATGGACAATGTAGGGTTCGTTTGTGTACTTACGAAGTTGCCCAACAGCCGCGTGTGCCGCAGTTGCAAATACTCTAGCTCTTTCTACAATGTCCATACTTTACTCCTTAATGATGACCTTTGATGTCCTTGTCCTTAATCATTCGGATAGCTCTATCTAACGATATAACAATCTCGCCTGTTGAGTCCATGCCAACATCCATTGCTCTGTACTTTTCTAATCCACTCACACCACCATGTAAGTGACCATGAAAGTGTAATGCTCCTCTGTGCATTTGGTCCCACTCGGCAATTGGATAGTGGAACATAACAATCTTGTGACCGTCATGTGTGATATCCAAATACTTGTGTACTTCCTTAAATGCACGGAAGAATGTTGCATCCTTCAATGTCTTACGATCGTGGTTTCCTTCAATTAAAATCTTTTCACCGTTTAACCGATTAATCATTTTACCAGCATCGCTACCTGACATAAACGCTACATCACCTAAGATGTAAACAGTATCTTCAGGTTGAACACGATGGTTCCATTCTTCAACCATTGCGTTGTTCATGTAAACAACATCGTTGTTAAATCGGGCTCGAGTCTCTGGGCAGAAGCTCATAATGTTCTTGTGACCAAAGTGCAAGTCTGATGTAATCCAAATTGTCATATATCACCTTCATAATCTTTTGGCACGATTAAACCACTGTCTAATACAATACCGTTAATTGTGTGGGGCTCGTTCTCATCATAAGTCCAGCCCAACACCTTCATCATTTTGTGCTTAACCATCAAGTTAGGGCTACGAAAAACTTCTGTATCACGGAAGCCCATCATAGTACCAACTTCGCAAACTGCACCGCTACGGCACACGCCTGCTACGCAATGCACAACAACATTCATTCGTTGTTCCATTGCATGTTGCAACAGTCGAACAAGCTCTTGTGCCTGCTCATCTGTTATTTTAAACTCTTCACCCCACGGGTCACTTACTTCCAAATCCAAAAACTCAAATTGGTGAACTTCACGGAATTGATGTTTCGGAGTGGGAAACTCCATTGCAGGGTCTACAATTTGGATGAGCATACTGTTAATGCTCGCATCAATATGATGCCCTTTTGGAATGTCTGCAAGCGCCACATTTTGAATCCACGGGTTTTGCATATCGCTCTCCTTACTATTTGTATATTATAGCTTCTAATTTTGGTTGCGTCAACCTAAAAAAATAGGGCCCTAAGGCCCTATTAAAAGTGTTGTATTTCTACAACGAAACTTTTTAGATATCGTAGCGTGGGACCATTACAGTCTTAAGCATGATACCTTCTGGAGTGAATTGGTCCAGATCAGCGGAAAGCAAAGCCTTCATAATGCTTGGACTAAAACCACTAACTAGAGCGGCTCCAGACTTGTCTGCCTTAACAGGCGCATTGCCGGAACTGTTTAGGTTCCAGAACACAATTTGTGGAACGGTGTAACCCGCTTCAGCATACTTGCGTTCAATCATTTCCATTGCGCTGTCGTCGAAACGGGCGCATTGGTTGAATTGCATGTCTGACAAGATTAGCAACATGGCTGGCATGTCACTTGCTGGAACATTTGCCTTAACTGCTGTGCTAAGGATTTTGTCCATAGCGGCATGCAAGTTAGTACTCATTTCCCAGTTGCTCTTAGACATTTGGTCACACTTTTCAACAATGTTACCCTTTAGAGTAACCAGTTGTGGCTTGCTAGAGAAAGTCAAGAATGTGTCCTTGAACACGCCCTTGTTCTTATCTGCTAGGTACAAACCTAGTGATACTGCAACGTCCAAGCAACGTACATTGGTTGTACCACCTGCTGTACAGGTCATAGAACCAGAGACGTCAACTAGAGGTAGGATACTTGCGTCACCTACATAGTTTGGCAGAGCGTCCCATTGTGCGATCACATGGTCAGTCTCTGTCTTGTTCAGCTTGGTGTAGCTGTGTGCGACGCCCTTAAGGACATCATGTGGGAAGATCGCATCGGCGTTAACCTTTACAGTCTTATCCCCTGCCACCAACTTAGACACATACTCTGCGAACGCAGGAGTGTGACGGTTGAATGCCTTCTTGTAGTTGCGAGCAGCCACAGAAGGAACATGTGAGAAGTTAATGTTGTCCCAGTCGTTGGCACACATTTGTGTTTCAACAACCTTAGTTAGAGCAACAAGACTCTTACGATATTGCTTTGGAGACATTCCAAAGAATGCTCGGATTTCAGCGGCAATTTTGCCCTTTCGTGGAGTCCACTTAGCCGCAAGGCCGTTTCCTGCACGAAGCGCATCACCTAACATAGTGTATGCGGCTGACTTTAGATCAGGATTGGTGAAGACAAAGATGTCGTCCCAACGACCTACTTCAGGTACCTTCTTTAGCAAAGCCAAAGCGGCATCTGGATCGCGCTTTTCTAGATGAACTAGAATGTCGCGGAACAGTTGACGTTCACCTGCACCACCACGGACATCTCGTGCCCATTGAGCGATGCGAAGTGCCACATCAGCGTTTTCTACATAAGCGGCGGTAAATGCGCCGGTGATGTTCTTACCACGGCTTGCGCCGATGTTGTAGAACAAGTCAACAGTTGCCTTGGCAGTTGACTTACGAGCCTTCATACCGTTTGCGGTACGGGCTTCTTGGTTTGCTACTGCATTTACGAATGCGTTCATAATGTGTGTCCTTTCAGAATGTGTTTTGTTTTCGATATGCTTGAAAATTAAAAGTTGCTGTTAACATTCTATGTTTAACAGGATAGCCGGAACAGTTTTTATTTTCTGCTTGGCCCCATCCCCTGTATATTGGTTCAGTTCCCCAAGCCTATCATGTAAGTTCTGTACATGAACATAGTATGTCTTTCCATTCTGTCATCAGTTCTATCGGAGCATTTCTGCAAAGTGCAAGCACTTTCCTTTCCAGGGGCCCTTCTACTGCATTAACGGTTTCGTTATAAAGTAAAGGTTGCTGTGTCTATCCTACAATCAACAGGTTAGCGATTCTGATATATTAGCCTGGTCGTTACTCCAGAGACTGCGTTTTTAGCCAGGGCCATCACACCTGGTTTCGCTAGTCTATTTCAATAACTACCTTCAACGCACTCGGGCGAACCTCTGTGCTCCAGTAGTTACCATAGATTTAGCAGTTCACTATAAAAGTAAATGGTTGCTGTGTCTAACCTAAAATCTTACAATACATCTATTGTATTGTCTTTTGCTGTGCTAGTCAATTTATTTTGGCTAAACTGACTAACATATTTTTGGTAGGAAGTACCGGGTTCGAACCGATGACATTCTGCGTGTAAGGCAGACGCTCTACCAACTGAGCTAACTTCCTATTATCCGTTGTTCTTATCTTCTTGGAACTCTAGCAACGCTGTCATTACAGGGTGCGTGTGTTCAAAGCGATCACTACTTTGATGTTGTCTTTTAATCTGCCTGGCTCTTGCTGACGCTTGGATGATTAAATCAAATCGATTAATTCCAGCATCTTGAACAATCTTATCAATGTCCAAATCTGGACCACGACTAGAATATTTTGACATTTATATGTATCCTTAAAAGTAGTTATTATACAATGTGTTTGTGTATGTGTCAATAATTTTGGTACCCCCGGGTGGATTCGAACCACCGACATGCCCTAATCTGGAGCCATTGCCGAGGTATAAGCTCGGAGTTTTACCACTAAACTACAGGGGTGTAATTTGGTTGCGGATGACGGAATCGAACCGCCGATCTGGAGCTTATGAGACTCCCGAGATACCTCTTCTCCAATCCGCTATTGAATGTAATCTATATCAACAGCAAGTACATATCGCCATTGATCACTTTGTGCTGGACCTGGTCTGTGCCAAGTTTCGCTTGGGTATATATTCCAAGTCCTATCATTAGGACCTATAAAATACTTGTTAGGATGTTCTGGCCCTTGCGGCGCCATTTCTGTTCCGCTAGTGGAGACATCTGCTACATCGTCCGGAATATGCAAATACATAATACCACTTAGACTCTTTCCACTATGCTTGTTATGATGATGCCAATAACTCTCTCTGTTTTCTTCTGTACTGCGATTAGTCTTAAAACACCAAGCCATCATGTTGCCAACCTTGTGTTCACGACCTAGATACATGAATGCGCTAGTTAAGAATGTCATTCTATACTTTAACCAAACAGCTTCAGGTCTAGCAAACAAGTTTTCCTGTGTTTGATACTTAGGGCTGTTTTTAAAGTAGTTGCCACTGTTAATGATAGAATCAATAATACTAATTGTTTCTTTTGTATCATTAAGAGTAATCATACTGCTAAAGTCGTATTGTTGAACTAGGCTCATATATCCTCTAACTGGTCCGGGAAGTGGGATTCGAACTCACGATCTCCTGCTCCCAAAGCAGGCGCTTTAAGCCAGACTAAGCTACACCCGGATAAACTTGGAGCGGGTAGTCGGATTCGAACCGGCTCCGACAGCTTGGAAGGCTGTGTCCTCTCCCAGGAGAATACCCGCATAAACTTGGAGGTCAGGGTAGGAGTTAAACCTACCTGGTTCCGGTTTGCAATCGGACGCATCTGTCGCTCTGCCACCTGACCACTTTATTGAAACACACTAACAACATAGGCAATTGGATCTCCCTGTCTAACCGAACCAACTTCGGCAATGTGCTTCAATAAAGTGTCTAGCCACACACACCACATGCGCCCTAGACTGGGTTGTTACCCCGTCCACTAGCCTTTCCATTTAGACGGTGCTAAGGTCCGCCTTTGTGATTTCTCAAGTCGCCCCTAAAGAGGGCCTTGCGGCAGATCCAATGCGCCGTGTCTTTTATGGAACAGACAATTGACCCCCATTTACTAACGGGTATGGGATCCCGGGTGTTTGGTGCCGGTTGTCGGGATTGAACTGACGACCTACCGCTTACAAGGCGGTTGCTCTACCACTGAGCTAAACCGGCATGTTTGTATTTTACAACTCTTTGCCTGACAAGTCAACCTTGCCAGTTTGATATTTTTCCAAACGATCGTTAAACTCGTCTTCAGTTAGTCCATGCCAGCCAATACACTTACCAGTTGGACTGCGACCACAACCACACTGGCCAACTTTACTTTCGTCTTCTTGTACTCTTACCTGCATGTCTTTACCTTTTTTAAAAATTAAATCGTAATTGTCACGATATGAATTGGAAACACCCTTTGTTTGAATTGCGTCTCCAGTAATATCATTTCTTGCTACCATTTACATTTTTCCTTGTTTGGTGGAGGATATCGGACTCGAACCGATCACCCCTAGCTTGCAAAGCTAGTGCTCTCCCAGATGAGCTAATCCCCCGAAATTTGTTACACACTACTTATCCTATTATACACCGTGTGTAAGGGTGATCTTGGCTCCCCAGCGTGGGCTCGAACCACGGACCAATTGATTAACAGTCAACTACTCTACCACTGAGCTACAAGGGAATATATTTTACTTATATTGCAAGTCTTGTTAGAGGATCAGAATTGATCTCGCCTCTTACAAAAGTATTAAAGGCTAGTGTAATTCTAGGCTTGTCACTATCGTAAGGTTCAACCATATGTTCAACATTGCTAGGAAATACTAGCATTGTTCCTGTCTCTGGCGTTACTGACCAAGACTTAGAATTGTACAGATTACTTTCACGCATACTGTACTCTAACATATCGTAGTGACTAGTAATAAACTTAGTCCTACCAGTTTCACCTTCGCCGTCGATATAGACAATTGCCGACAATACACTATTCGGATGCCAATGTCTGTGATGACTTTGGCCCTTTTCTGTTTTGTTAAGCCAGCTTTCTGTAATATAGATTTCTACATTTTCTCTTACTTGCATAATACCATAAAAGTATTCACAGATATTGTCGTATGCAGTTTGAGCTAGCTTTTCAAAACCCGGCTGTTCAATAATGCGTTGATTTTCACTAATCCAATTATTATAGTTCTTAGCCCATTTAATGTTAGAAAGATCTAGCCCGCTAACATCAACTGGTGCTTTGAACACTGGCTTAGAGAACAAAGGCCATAATGCCTTGTCCATTATTCAGTTCCAACTGTTGTTTGTGTTCGATCCTTCCTAGTAGTCTTAGGAACGATGCTTGCAGAATATTCTGCATCAATAAACATACGCTTCCAGCCATTGCGTTGTTCTTGGGTGCCTTTCATTAGTGCAACCATGCGCTTTGCTGTTTTGCTTAGTTTGAAACTTGCATTTGTCTTAGCCATAATTTTCCTTTTAGTTATCTTGGCGGAGAGTGAGGGATTCGAACCCTCGATACAGGTTTTGGCCCGTATGTCTTCTTAGCAGGAAGGTGGTTTCAGCCGCTCACCCAACTCTCCTAATACATGGTGCGACTGACCAGAATCGAACTGGTACGCCCTTCAGCGGCAGATTTTAAGTCTGCTGTGTCTACCGATTTCACCACAGTCGCATTACTCATTGTGAACGGCGCTTCATCCAAGTGTAATCTACACCATCTGGACACTTGCCGTCCTTGATACTGTCAGCACCAAAGATGCCAACAATTTCCATTCCGTTACCTGTTATAGTAACATATTCGTTCATCACCTTAGCGGTGTGCATAGCTTCATCTAATGTCATTACATCAAATGTAACCTTTGATCCTTTTACTTTATACATTGTTAATTTTACTTTCTTTTCTCTCACATCACAACAATATTGACTAACTTGGCATCCCGGCAGGGACTCGAACCCCGACCAACAGTTTTGGAGACTGGTATGCTGCCATTACACTACCGAGATATAAACTTGGCGCCTCGTAGGGGACTTGAACCCCTGGCCTCCGGCGTGACAGGCCGGCGCTCTGACCAACTGAGCTAACGAAGCATTATAGGTACTTGCTATCCGACTCGAACGGAACCTGCCTAACTCCTGATCTTCCTTGCACTTTCGGTGTGTAGTCGACTTAGCACCTAACTCGTGTTCTCAAGTGTAGTTAAACCTAGCAAGTATAAACTTGGCGGAAACGGTGAGATTCGAACTCACGGAACATTTCTGTTCGACAGTTTTCAAGACTGTTGCAATAAACCGGACTCTGCCACATTTCCATAAAAACAAATTGGTGGAGCCGGTTGGACTTGAACCAACAATGCCAGGGGCGGCGGATTTACAGTCCGCTGGGGTTACCAATTTTCCTACAACTCCATTACACTAATGTCCTACAGCTTTAGTAGGCCTCTCACTGTTACCAATGACGCAGTCACACGTTAGTGTATTAACTTGG
>JACCDJ010374949.1_pt1 | contig 15459 bp, 16 predicted proteins | sample 7444481 | NCBI WGS metagenome assembly JACCDJ01 (sample SAMN15323435, study PRJNA562643) | freshwater metagenome | isolation source: river surface water | place: USA:Blue River Watershed | collected 2017-08-15 | reverse complement strand
CTGCAATGTTATCACGCCACATGTTATTTTTAACCATAATGAAACGTGTATTTGGAAAATTATCAATAAGTCCTTGCCAAGTGGCTTTATCCTTGACTCCAGGTTTTTCAACAAATATAATTTTGCTAAAAGGTGCTAGTTTAATAGCAAGGTCTAAATGTGTGCAGTTAGGAGTACAGATATTAACAGTATCAAATTGGCCATAAGAAAAAATAGCAGATTCAACTGTTGGAAAGTCTGCTGATTTTGAAATATCCCCATCTACAGTTATAACTTCATGACCCATTTTAGTTAAAATAGATTTATAGAGTTTTCCAAAACCCATGCCAATAATTAAACTACGCATTCTTATTTTCCTTAGATTGTTCGTATTGTTTGAATAGCCGAGTTACCGGTTCCATTCGTTCAGCAAAAACGTCCGGGGCTCCTTCGGCCGCACGTTGCATGTCCCAAGATCCAGGATAATGCCTTAAACATCCACTCGCACGTTGTCTAATAATTTTTGGAACCCTTGGCGTAACTGTAGGATCGCACAGATCCTTTAGCAACTGCTCTGCCATTTTTACCGCACGGTAGCGTTCGTCTGGTAGTGTCATTCTTTTACCTGTAATTCTAGCTGGTCTAATTTTGATTCTTCCTCATCGGTGAATTCGCCGTCATCATGCGTTGATTGTACACTAGTGTCGTCGATTTCATCAAACAAAGCGGCAAACTGAGTACTTGCGTTTACTGTCTTTTTACCAACAGCACCTCTGGTACCTGGTATCGCCATCCAAAATCTACTGAAGTCTTCGATAATATCTTCAGCATCGCCTTTATTTGAAGTAGCAAAGATTGCTTCTACAACATCTTTGAAGTAAGTTCTTTGGAAACGCTCGTCAACTAACATATTTGGACATAGTCCAGCATCGTATTGACGGTTTGCTTCTTGTACACTATTAATATGTTGCCATACATTATGGCCCATCATAATAGCATAACTAAAACTATCCCAACTAGTTTTGCCTTCTTTACCTATTTTATTTAGGTCGCCTGGCTTGTAGATACAAATGTCTTTAACTTCAACACCGTCCATGACAGGACTAGTAGTAAATGATTTGAACCATTGGTCTTGCACTACTGCGTCTTGGAAGAGCCTTGTGTCTGTGGCGTACTTTTTGTCATCAATAGACGGCAACATTCTGTAGAGCCATTTTTTTCTGTCTTCAATTTCTGTTTGGACGTAGATTTGTCCGTTGGCTGTTGCCAAAAACGGTGAGGCGCAGTCAAAAGATATGGTAAAGTTTTCATTATGATATTTCCTTACAGCACGTTGAATGTCTGTGAGCAGTAATGCCCACTCCAGTTTTGATGTGCCTAAGAAGTGCATCCAATCTTGATGACCTTTCTCAAGCAACCCATCAAATCGTAGTGCCACTAGTCTTTTCAAGACCAAGTGTACATCGCACATATTCTGTCCACCCATAGCCCAGCCGTTAAATGCACGGTCTCCGTAGACTTTAGGGTCGCAATACTTTTTCATTCTATCATACCAATCGTCGGCATCGGTATGATTTTCACCTTGAAGAACATTTAAAAATTTACAATTACCATTGCGGTTGTTTACAAACCAGTCGTTGTTAATGTAAGTACCTTGGACTGCTTCTGCGTATGTTGTAATACCTGTTGCTTTTTGTCCATTGGGACTACGAGCAACCCAAGCAGGAATATCTAAACACATACCATAGTCCATAAGTGCATCCATCCACTTAAGAACTTGTTCTCGTTTCTTTTGTGCTTTAGGACAGTTAGGATTTTTCCAATCGCCTTCCCACACACCTTTACCAATTTGGAAACCACCTGAGTCTCCCAGCACCCAACTAGTAGAACGATTACGATTTCGGAACATGTCCTCGCCTTCGTCTTGTTTGTTGAGATCTAAGTTTGCATGACCTGCACTATATAAGCAATGGTCGTAATAAAACAAACCTTTGTCTGGTTCTAAATAGTTAAGACCTTCTACACCGTTATTCCATACCTTAGGCAACCGTGCAGGGTCTACATAATTTCCGTAACGCTGTTTGCCTATAAACGTGGCGTAAAATCCGCTAGTTGCGGGTAAAAAATATGCGTAATCGTTTTGTGCCGCTGTTAAGTTTTTATTCATTCAGTCTCTATCCAACATTCGTAGTAAGGATCGTAACGCCATCCTTTAGGGGGTTCGCAAGGATCGTACATCCAAGGGTGTGTTAACGGATTAGGATTATTATTAGGGCTGCGCCACCGCTCTCGATAAGTTGTTCTTATATAAAATTGTTGATGATCTTCTAGATACTGGTCGGCATACCATCCTTCAATTAAATCGACAGGTTCAGTAGACACAGAAAATATTTTTTTAATTAGTTCTATCATGATACTAAATGCTGTGCTAACACCATACAACTAATCCATGCCCATACAGTATTAAATCCAACTAAAGTAGGAAGTAGTTTTTTGTTACTAGCCCAAATTAATGTTAGACTAGTAACCAATGTAAAGAAATACAACCACCATATTTGTATACCAAAAATTAGTCCAGGGACAATGATAACGGCTTTAGCAGCCCAACTTAGGAATTCTACAACATTATAGTTAGTCCAATATTCTTTAGTGAACCACATACCATAACAGTTTTTAATATTACTCCAACCGGTATGGTTGTAGGCAAATCCACATAGTACTAAAAATCCTAAGCATCCAGATAATACTTGAATTGATGTCATATTATTTGCTCTGTGCTGGAAGGATATAATCGTAACTTGCAATACCACTGTCAACAGTAATCATCATTGCACCAACGTCTGCAATCTTCATAGTAATGTCACCTGGCAAGTTAAGAATACTCATTACTTGAACTACGGGCCACGACCATGTTTGTTTTAATTTGCCGTTAACGCCTGCATGGAATGTAAACGAACCGGCGTGTGTACTTGCATCGCCAAAGCTAAAAATCAAGTTGTCGTTGTCTGTACTAACTTGGAAAACAGTTTCTTCGCTGTTAGCATTTGCTTGGAATTTTAATTTTTGAATTGCTGCAACACTAGGTTGAAATTCGATATCCCATTTAGCACCTTTGAACTTAACGCTCTTGAGTTTTTCATTAATAATCTCGGTGCTCATAAAGCGATAGTCGTTTTCAAAGTCACCTGCTTCATTCTCAAAATGTAAGCCTGTTGGAATGTCTTCGCCATTTCTGTTAGCAACAACAACACTAATCTTGGCTTTTTCTTTGTACTCTGGACACTTCAAATGGATGTCTAGTTTATTAAGATTAGGCATACCAAACACACCTTCGAGTTCGTCTACAGGTGTCTTGGTTTTAGCGTTAACAATAACACTACGGTCTTCCGCCATTGCTTCGATTTCAGTTGCTTGGTTAGATGAACTAACTTTAACCAACGGAATAAATCCTAGTGAATGGGTGTGTGCTACTAGGTCTTGTAAAATATCTTTCATATGATTCTCCATGTTTAATGATTATATTTAGGTTTTTGACAAAAGTCAAGGCTTATTTCTTGTATTTTTGTTATATTCAACAGCAGATTCTACCAAACTACTCGGTGCACCTATGGTGTTGGTCCATTTGATAAATGCATGGGTGTCTTTGGGAAAACAATGTCCGCCCCAGCCTCGATATCCGTCCGGTCCTGGCACCATAGTATGATCCGGACCAATCCGTGTATCCTGGCTAATTAACTGTCTTACTACATCAAAATTCATTCCTGTCTTTTCACAGATGTCGTATATTTGATTAAAGAAACTTGTTTTTAGTGCTAGAAAACTATTTGTAGTATATTTGACTAAACAGGCTTCTTCTTCAGTACAGTGATGTATAATTTTACACTTGGGTAATGTAGTTTGAAATAATTCATGCCAAAAGTATTCAGGATCTTCGCCGCCGATAATGGCATATCTTTGATTTAAGAAATCACCGTCTGCTGAACTGGCACGTAAAAATTCTGGACTGTAACAAATACTATGCTCTGGATATATCTCTTTGAATCCTTCTGCAATACCGGGAGTTACTGTACTTTTTATTAATACAGGCATGAATATAGGAACATTGTCTAGAATGTCTGCAATAATACTAGCATCGCAAACACCGTACTCTGTAGTTGGAGTTGGAACGCAGACAATAATGCCGTCTGCATCCAAATGATCCATTATTTTGTAGTCGGTATATTGCGGATCTTGAATTATAATTTCATGTTGGTCCTTTAGTGCATTAGCAACTGCTTTGCCTACAAAGCCGTATCCTGCGATAATTATCTTCATATTAAAACTCGAACAGGCTGTTAAACGTGTTCTTCTCCTCGGTTGATTTAATATCCCAGTTAAGTACACCAATAAGGTTACTTAACTTGTTGTCAATAATTGTAGCTTCCATCTCATCATGGTCAAACGGTAAATCTTTAAACCACTGAGGCAAACGTAATTCGTCCACTGGATACGCAACACTAGTGAATCCTAACGGATTTTGTTTTAGTTTACAAACAATAACTTTAGCACCATCAGTAATGTTCATACTATACTTGTCACCGTACATACGTTTTAGTGTATTCCAGTTAATACTTGCACGAACATGCCCTGGCATATTTGCTTTGCCTGCTTTCTTTTCTTTGGCCTCGTACTCCGTAATGTTGTTGGCACGTTTAGGACTACCTTTTTCCCAACCAGGTCTTGCTTTGAACGCTGTACGAAAATGTGTAATGTGTTCAAGTACTTGTTCTTCAGTAGAACCGGTTAGCACCATTTCAAGAACATCACTCAAGAAGTTTTGAATGAATTCTGGTGTGTCACTACGCTTAAGGTCCAAGCCCATGGCTTTAATCTTGCCAGGTTTACCGTCTATGTCAGCTCGTTTTCCTTCCTTGTCGTAGTAAAGAACGGCATAACGCTTTTTAGTAATAAACAAACTCTTACTACCAACAATTTCGCGACCTGCTTTGATAACCTCACCACGCGACTTTGGACAGTGGAATGAGTCTAACATAAACTGTGGGAACGTAGTGTTCACTTCGTCGCCAATTTGGTCATACAATGCCACGACAGTTTCTTTAGTCCATGGAATATGTCCGGCGTCGATTTCTTTCTTTAACGTCTTGTAAGCAGAGAAATAACAGGAGTCTGTGTCTCCGTAGATAATTGCCTTGCCCACATGGTTATATTCTCCCGCAACGATTTCATTGACTTTTCCAGCCATATGCTTTGCGATCTGTCTTCCTGTAAGAGTTGTAGATTGGCCGATGCGCTTATCAAAAAAGCGACAGCCAGGATTAAGAATGGCGCCATAGAGCGAGTTAAGGTTAATCTTTTTAACCAACTGTCGCTTATCCCAATACTCTTCTTCAATTTTATTTCCAGCATTTATAGCCTCCTTTAACTTGGCCTGCATTTCTTTACGTTCTGCATACCAGCGTTTTAGTAGCCCTGGAATGATACCTTCTTTTTCGTAGGTAAAGATTGTACCGTTAGCCGAAAGCATCCAAGGCTGATTGCTTTCAAAAATTAATCTATAAACTTCTGCGGCACTAACAACATCACTAGTGCCATCTTCCCAGTCAATAGCAATGTCTGTTCCAATCTCTTGATTCATCACTGCTGTGTATTCTAAACTGCCAAACACACCTTCCCATGCCGCAGCAAATGATTTGCCTTTGGCCATTTGATTTTGTAGGAAATCTTCTGTCATTGTTTGACGTAACTGACCAACAATGGTTTCTGGACCCATGTTTAATGCACGAATAGCACTAGGATACAGACTGTTAATGTCTAATGAACCAACCCAGTCTTGAATGCCTTCTTTTGGATAAGCAACATAAGCACCTGCTGCACCTTCGTTACTTTCTCTTTCCGCCATCTTTGGCCGATTAGGAACAACAAACCCTCTGCGATGTGCTTCGTTAATAATAGCCTGTTCTGTCACAGCCACAGCACCCATTGTTGTTTGCAACAATACTGTGTTTTCATGTGCCAGTGTATTGGCTAAGTCCAGGAACTTTAGTTTTTTATCAAGTCTGTCCAAGAGCGCACAGTCTTGTCTGTTGTACTCCACAAATGTTTTGAAGTCATTATTGTATAGTTGGTCCAGCGTTCCTTCGTATTGCGTTTTTCTTTCACCAAGTTCGTATTCCGCGATGGCATCCAATCGATAGGAGTGTCTTTCTTCATATGTGTACTTTCTATAAAGTTCAAGATAGTCTACGTGAACACGACCAATCATGTCGTAAGTTGTTGCAGTACGACCAAATTTTTCATATTCACGTTTACGCGGCAACTGGTCAAACAAACAAAAACGTCTAGTATCTTCTTTGCTTAATACTTTGGTAACACGATTAACAGTATAAGGAATATCAAAACCTTCACTGTTCCAACCAGATAACACATCTGCTTCTGCAACGAGATCCAAGAACATGTCTAACATCTCTGCTTCATTATCAAACAAATATGTGTTAGGAAACTCTTTGACTGCTTCTTTAGCCTGCTCCATAGTCATAGTCTTTGGAGGAATAGCCAAACAAACCATAGTCTCTAGCCATTGTAGGTAGACTGCAATCGCAGTAATAGGCATAAATGCATCGTCTGGACTAGCATAGCCACGCTCTGGATCGAAGTCTACCTCAATATCAAAAAATGCAGCATTTAGTTTTGGTGCATCTTGATTGAGATAGTTTTCACTTAAACAAACAAAGATTGGATTAATATCTGCTTCATAAAGTGTCTTGCCACTGTTAATGGCCATTTCCTTACGAAGTTCTTTGGTATTTTTACAAACAATGCGAGTTACTGCTTCGCTGTAAATTGATAAATGTTTGCCCTTTGGGTCTTTAACATATAATGTGTGGCGTACAGGAATATCTCTAAATTCCCTTTCACCTTTCTTGTTACGTTCGACAACACGAATAATATCATTATCGCGGTCAAACCAAGCGTCTACATAAGACATAAATTTTTTCTCCCTTGCGATTTGTGGCTCGCAAACACCTAAATGGCAGATTATGGCCTGCCTTGCCCTTATATTATAACAAGTTTAGATACGTTTTGTAATATCCAAAATTGCTTCAATTTCTTCCCAGTCTTCGTTATACTGGCTCCAATCGCCTTTGTGAGCAATTTTAATTGCTTTATTAATAACACTAGGTTTTACTTGTAATTCTTCAGCAACTGCTTTAACAGTTTCTTTTAAGCCTTCTTGTAAATCTTCAATTTCACGTAATACTGTGGAACCTTCGCTAATTAAACGTTCCAATTTAGCCTTTTCTTCTGCACCGTATGAACGACCGCCCATATAAATCTCCTAATAATATGCCTATTGTACTATACTTATGTTTGTAAATCAAGAGTGAAATTAAAAAACGGCAAAATAAATTTGCCGTTTTGTTTATGCTGAAAAGTCTATGCCAAATGTCTTTTTAGCATCATAACCTTTACTGTCTAGATATTGTTTAACAGCCGCTCTTTTTTCAGGAGTGGCATTGTCATATGCTTTTCTAACTTCACCTCTTGCTAATGATGGATATTGAAATGCCATGTCAATATCTGATCTTTCTTTAGCAGTTAATTGTACGGTGTTTTTAGGCACCGTACTAGTATTATCAGATGTTGTTACTTTTTTTTTGAGTCTTGATAAGGAACAGCGTGTTGGGGCAGATTACCGTTATCAACTGAACGCTGAATTAGATCTCTAGTGTTAGCTTTCGTAGGATCTACGTAACCACCAGTTTCTGCACTACCAGAAGCGGGTTGAGCTGATACGCCGCCGCCTGCTTTAAAACCTTCTGGTGCCTTGCCTCCGACTGCTACAGCTGATTGGATAGTTTGAGCAGTTTCTGGATCAGTAGGCCATCCGCCAACTAAACGTTTTAGAAGATTATTAAGTTCGTCTAAATTACGTTTACGTTCCTCTTCTCTCTTTTTATCTTCTTCGCTTGGTCCTGGTGGTGTTGGACCTGGTTGTGGTCTTGGAGGATTTGGACCTGGACCCGGTGTTGGGTCGTTATTGTCATTCCTATCATTCTTGTTGTACATGTAAATGCCAAGAGCTGTTAGGGCAGCTAGTAATGCTAACCACTTGTTATTTTTCACTAGTCTTGCGAAACGTCCGCCTAAGTGCCCAAGTTTATAAGCCCAATTCTTAGCTACATCATCGGCAGCACCAGCCGCGGCTCTTGCTGCATCATCAACAGTACCTGCAGCTGCTCTTGCTGCATCATCAGTTGTACCTGCAGCTGCTCTTGCTGCATCATCAACAGTACCTGCAGCTGCTCTTGCTGCATCATCAGTTGTACCTGCAGCTGCTCTTGCTGCATCATCAGCATTAGCTCTTATACTACCGCGCACCATGTTGTCAACTTCTCCTGCGGCTCTTTGACTAGCAACAGCTGCTGGATTTGTAGAACTACCAGGTCTGACACCACCTGGACTTAATTGACCTTGAGCTTTACCGCTTTTGTATCCGATATCTTGTGCGGATCTAATAAGTTCTTTACCGTTCTTATCTTTACCTATCCAGAAACCATCTACACGTTGACGCCAGTTAATACCATTTTTCCTAAATACAGAACCAGTAAATTCATCTGCTGCTCTAGTTGATGCTCTGGTTGTAGATCCAACCGTTGCTCTAGCTACATCATCTGCACCTGATCGCCCAGCGCCTGTAAAGATACTTCTAAGGGTTGTATCAAGTGGCCCTTCATTTAATCCTGACAACTTTAATATTCTGCCTAGTTCTGAATTTTCAGCTAGAGTAGCTGGTGCTTGTGCAGAGCTTTCAGGGCCAACTACTATGTCGGCTAATGCTAACAACTGATCTGGTGTAATTGTGTTGCCTTTAACACCTACTTGTGCTAATGCTGATTGTACTTGTTGTGGATTAACTGCATCGGCACGGGCTACTGTATTGGCGCTGTTTGCTGTATTAGCACTGGCTACTGCTGTTTGCTGTCCAGGTGCATCTGCTGGAACTACTGCTTGATCTGCTGTTTGATTAACAGGAGAGTCGGCTGGTGCAGTTTGTGTTCCTCCTGCTAGTCTTGAATCCGTTGGGTTAGAATCTGTCGAGTTACTTGCAGCTGCTTGGTTTGACGTACCAGATTGAGTTGCACTTGATGTAGCAGTACCAAACCCGTATTTTTTAGCAATCTCAGGATACTTTTTCAAAGCCTGATTAGTCTTGCTGTTTGGTCCGCCAAGAATGCCGTCTACACCGTCTTTATTTGCACCGTAAGTGCCTAAGTCTGCTCCCGCTGCTTTTAGTTCTCTTTGCATCTGTGCAACAGCCAAGTTTGGCTGCGGTCTAACTGGTCTTGGTCCAGGTCTTGGTCCAGGTCTTGGTCCTGAAGTTGGTTCACCAATGGTCAATGCAGCAGTTACTGGTGCAACAACACTTGTTGTGGTTCCTGCTAATGTCTGAGCAACCTTTCCACCACCTAGTTTAGTAGCACCTTTAACACCTAGGTTATATAATCCTGATCCAGTAACCAATGCTCCGGCAACATCGCCAGGAGTCATGTTACCAAACATGTTGTCTTTGTCCATCTCATAACCAGTTACTGCTCTAACTGCATTACGTAGGTTACCTGCGTTGTCATTTCTGTTGTACGCATCAGTAGCTGCTCTATGTTTTAATAGTTCTGCATCATATGTAGTATTTGGATCGAATGCACTGCTAGCCAACGATGCAGCTTTATCAGTAAATCCAAAAGTAGCCATATTGGCAAAGTCTTTAAGGTTTTGACCAATGTGATCGCCTGCGTCTAATCTAGCATAGCCTTTCTTAAGCAAATTAATATTATGTTGTGTTTGTTCTGGACTTAGGTAACCTTTCCAGTCAGGTTTATAAAGTTGAGCTTTAGCTTTTTGGCCTGCTGGTGTTAGTGTTAATTCAGATAGTACTTGACGATCCGCATAGTCTACAGATTCATTAGCAGGTGTTGTTGAACTGCCTGTTCTTTGACCATTTGCCGCTGCAGCAGGTTTAGGTGCACCTAATTTTTTAATTGCTTCGATTAATGCGTTAATTTTAGCAATTAGTTCATTACGCATTCTGATATAATTCTCGTAGTTTCCTTTATACTCTTGAGCATCGCCATCAGCTTGTTTAAGTAATGGTTCAATATCAGTTCTTGTCTTCTTAATTAGCTGATGCTCTTCTGGAGTAATTGCTTCTAATAGGTTTGTATTGATTCCAAATTCTCTTAATAAAGATTCCGCAAGACCTTCGCTAACAGGTGCTTCGACAGCTTTCTTAATCAGCTCGTCTGCTTTATCAATTTGCAAATATAATTTTTCAGCAGTTTGACTAGTTGGTTTGGCAACCTTTTCGTCTTGACCCATTAGCCCTAACACCGCAGTAGTTTTAGCTGCATCTGGAATTAGTCCTTTTGATGCTAGTCTTTTAACTTCTGATTCGTAGCCACCGAAAAACGCAAACTTGCCGTCGTCGTTAACAAACTTACCTGTAATAGGATCGAACAAACCTGAATAACCATACTGTCTTGCAAACTCACCAATCTTAGCAGCACGTTCGTCTGCATTGGTAATGCCCCTGACAGCGGCAGTATAGTCAGCTAATCGTAAACCTACTTTTTCTAACAGGTCTTCTGCTTCGTCTAGTAATTTTTGTTGTTCAATGTCATCTAGTTTATCAAGTAGGTCTCTGATATTCATTTTATTTTCCTGATTCAAATTTTAAGTTTGGATTTGTTGGATGCTGTCCTGGTAAACCAATGTAGTCTAAGCCACGACCAAACATGTTTGATTTTTCTAAATATTCTGGACTTAGCCCGTCCTTGCCAATAATACGTGCAATGGTTGTTGGATCTGTTGATCTTTCCCATTCAGCAGGAGGCAGAATTTTCTTATTCTGTGGAACCATTCCTTGTTGCACGGCTTTGATGCGGTACTCTAATTGTTTCTTTTCCCAAGGCTGTGTAGCCTGTTGCATCATAGCAGTTAATTGGCTAATATAACTTTGTGCTAAGTTATTAGCATCTTCAAATGTTTTATTTCGTTCTAAAACTTTCTTAGAAATTTGCTGTGCATACTGTGATAGTAATGCTTTACGTTCAGCAGTTTTTTCAAATGCAGATTCTTCTGCTTCTTTAAAATACTTTCTTAACAAAGAATTTGACGTATCCTTTTGATAGTGTTGCATGACCATTTGCACAGGCAAAGACACTTTATGAGGATTAGCACCTTCGTTTAAGACTTTGTTATTATCTATTTCTTCTTTTATAATTTTAACATCGTTCTTGTCTACAATAGACAAGAACTTTGTTATGTCGTTTTTAAGACTCATATTATAGTCCTGCTAATGCTTTGATGCGGTTAAACTCAACAGATTCTGCTGCTGGTTGAGCACTTTTTTCTGGATCTGCACTTGGTGTGTTTGTTTGCTGTGGTTTAGCTGTATCGTCTGTTGCACCTTGAGCAGGAGCTGCACCTGGTGCAGGAGTCGCACCCGTTGCTGCTTGACCCATTGTTGCGCCTGGAGTACCTTGAGCACCTTTTAATCCCATCATTTTGGAATCAACAAACTTGGCAATTGAGCCGGGTGCAGTTTGTTCAGCCGAAATAGCCTGCTGTAGACCTTTTGGATCCATTTGTTGAATCTGTTGTAACATAGCTGTTAAGTCAACTTCACCTGCTTCGTCTAATTCGATTTCTAGGCTAGGTGCTAGTGAATCTAGATTTTCTTTTAGTGCTTTTGCCTTAAGTTTCCATAAAGCAGCTTCATCTACTTTTTTATCTTTCTTCTTTTTACCTGCACGTAAATCAGCTAAATCATCGCCTTCAATATCGCCATCATCGTCGACGTCTAGTTTGTGTTGGTTGCCTTTTAAACCTTCTTTAACTTTCTTGTCTTTACCAAAAGGCTTACCTGCTTTAGCAGCTGCCTTAGCACGTGATCCCCATACTTCGTCTTTGTCAGACTCTACTTTACCGTCGCCGTCATAATCTTTTTTGGCTTTACCTTCTGCATAAACACCTTGACCAAAAGTTTCGTCAACTGTTTTATCACGGTTGTCAAACTTCTCGCCGTCCTTCATACCCCATGTCTTAGCACTCTTTGGACTTTGTTTTTGTTTAGGAGCACGGTCTTTCTTTTCTGCAGCCGATTGAGCTTTAGCGTGACTCTTTTTACCTTTACCAGATTTGGCCATGGAATCTAACTCGTCACCGCCATCGTCGTAACTGCTTGGATCACGCTCGTGCTTGATACCAGTAGCAGTCTTGGTTATTGTACCACCTGATGAAGACTTCTTAGTGTCTCCAACATTTTTTAAATCTTCTTCAACTTCTTCGTCTTCTAGATTATCCGGAATACCATTATTATTTTTGTCTAAACGTTTGTTAGCGGCATGCATCGCTTTTGTTAAACGCTTATATTTGTCTACTTTACCTTTTACATGAGCTGGAACTGCTTTTGGCTCTTCGTATACCATACCAGTACCGCCACATTCTGTACACTCACGTTCACCGCCGCTTAGTACACCTTCCTGAACTTTCTTGTCAGTTAATTTATCTGCTTGAATCTTTTTAAGCTCAGCCATTTTTTGTTTAGCTTCCATTAACTTATTCTTAATAGCAGCTTTTTGGCCTTCACTCATAACTTCAGCATTTGCTAAATGTTCGCCATACTCGTTAAACTTCATTTCGTATTCTAAGTAATGATAAACACTGGCAATGTAGTCGGCAGCTTTAGTAATCTTGGCTTGTACCCATCCTTCTAGCTGCTGTGTGTCGTCCATTTTCTTAAACAACTTTAGCGAGTAGTTAGCTAGTTTGTAAAGATCGGCACGGGCCATTGCGCCTTCGTGGTCTTGTTGTGCGCCAGCAACTGGTGCTGGATTTAATGTATCTGGTTGCATGTCGTCGTGCATGGTATAAACTCCGTTATCGTATATTTAGCTTCTTTTGACTGGAGGACCGCCAAATAAACTGGCGCCTTTTATGTCTAATCCGTTTACTGCTGTACCGTCTGATTTCTTAGGTTGTTTTACTTTAGGCTGTGGTGGTGCTTTAGTACCGCTTTTTCCGCCCCACGGACTGCCTGTGTAGCTCTTTTTGCCCCTAGCTTTACCAGGACTGATATGTGGTGCATCTACTGTGCCTACGTTTGCTGCACTTGTAGCACCGGGTGTTGCTGTTTCATCTAGTTGAGAAAGCCTACGTTCTAAACTATTAATAGCACTTTTTATATCTCTTTGCTGGCTCCAAAAACTATGATCATCGCTGTATTCATAATTAGGATCAAATTGTGCTTTTAATTTTTTTAACTTTGCTTCTAATTCTGGACGATTAGCTCGGTCTTTTTCTAGTGCATCTGCTCTTGCTTTTGCTTCATATTCAGCACGAGCTTTATCACTACGAACTTTAGCACGGCCAAGCCCTCTTTCACGACGCCCTGCTTTATGAAGGTGCTTTTCTTTATCTTCTGGTTTGCCAAAGGCTGCACTCATTTGTGACATAGCTCTATCCATAGTGGCTTTTTTATGATAATCGCCTAGACTAACTTCACTTAAAATTTCAGTAACTTTCATTATTTTTTCCTTATGCCTGGACCAACAGGTTTTTCACCTGTAAGTTTTGGTAAACTAAACCACAGCTGAAACCATTCAGGAGTTCCAGGCTGAATCTTATGCTTCTTCATTAGCTCGCCTTTTTCGTTACCAGTCAAACTGATATTGCTACCGTCTTCGATAGAATATTCTTTTAACCCTGGAAAAGGCTTAACTACTCCAGCTAACAATTTAATTTGAGCTAATTCGTCCATATTACTTTAATGTTGCTCTTAACATCCAACTGTGCTTTTTATGTGCGTCTTGACGTGCCGCAAAAAAGTCACTTAATCCGTGATCACCACGCTCTTCGGCTAGTTGAAAAATAGCTTTAAAAATGTTGGCCATTTTTTCACTATCTTCGTACAGTTCCATTAACATTGAACGCTCGTCTAACAGTTGTGTTTCGTCTTCTACTACTGTTAACATATTAAATCTTGAAAAACTTGCTGGTGTATAAGTTCCTACTTTGCGTAGATTTTCTGCAAAGTCGTCAATAACACCATACACTTCGTCGTAGATTTTTTCAAACAATGCGTGATATTGTGGAAAGTTAGGACCTTCAACGTTCCAATGAAAATTCTGTGCTTTTAATGCAAAGGCGTATTCACTAGCAAATGCTGTTTTTAACGCTGCAAAATATTTGTCGTCTTCCACTTTTAAACTCCGTACTTGTTCTTTTTAGGTTTTGCTATTGGACTAGTTTTATTTACATCTGCAATTTCTTTGCTTCTGTCACCAGACCAGTTTTGAATCTTTCCAGCACCAACTTGTTTAGCTGCCGCTTTGACCATTTCGTATTCTTCCTCGGTATATGAGCTGATTAATGGATCTCCGCCGATCCAATTGTCTGCTTCAATTTTTGTAGGGAAAGTCGGTGCACCCGCTAGTGCAATTCCCATTCTATAATTTTTATACATACTACCAGTTGCCATATTTAATCCTGGCACAGTAGTGGCGTTTTTCATAGCCGCCTTCATTTCTTTGTCAATAGGTTTTGTTCCACCTTTGCCTACTTTACCTGATGATCCTTCTGCAACTGCTGGCTTCTTACCTTTTTCTGGATATTTGAGTAAGTAATGAGCAACTATGTCAAATAAAGGATATGCTTTTTCGCCAATCGTAATCATCGCGTTTGATGGAATTCCAGCATCCTGATAAAACTTTTTGCGATCTCCGTTGCGAACTGATTGTCTTAAATCTGTAGCACGAGCCAGACGTGCTGTTTTCTTCCAGTCTATTTGAGAAAACTTGTAACCGCCATGTTTTTGATCCATGAGGCCATTGTATTTTTGTAAACTACTAGCCAACCATTCTTCATCTGTATAAACATTTAACTGTACATTTTCGCCGTATTTTTCATAAATGTGTGTAGCCATAACAAACAAATCTTGTTCTGGAATAACATGCCCTGCTACTTTTGGCCACACAGCGGCCATACATTGTAATTTTACTTCGTACGGTAACGGGTCTTTAGGACCTTCTGTATCTTGATTAGTGCCAACAAACCATATAGGATTCTTACTGGCTTCTTTCCAAACTTCTCTATGTCCTTTATGTGGAGGATTCCAACGACCATAGCAAATACCGATAGTCTTTAAGCCGCCGTCAAACGGTTTACTATCGTCTTGTATTTCGTATACGTTTTCAAATAATTCTCTTAGTCTCATTTTGGTGTCCAACGTTTTCTAGGTACTAATTTAACATTACCAAATTTCTTGCCTGCGCCTGCATATCTAACACGACCTTCGCCATTAGTATCCCATACATCGGCAGTATGTCCTGCTTCAATTTGATCAATTACATTGTCTTTAATATCTTGTATTTGTCGTACTAGTGTAAAAATTGCTGACAATGCGCTGTTAAACTGTTGACTCAG
>JACCDJ010379973.1_pt1 | contig 15461 bp, 16 predicted proteins | sample 7444481 | NCBI WGS metagenome assembly JACCDJ01 (sample SAMN15323435, study PRJNA562643) | freshwater metagenome | isolation source: river surface water | place: USA:Blue River Watershed | collected 2017-08-15 | reverse complement strand
TGCACCTCAGCGGTGGTCAGCAGCAGCGTGTGGCCATCGCCCGTGCAATGGCTGTGGAGCCCGAGGTCATGTTGTTTGATGAACCCACCAGTGCCTTGGACCCTGAGTTGGTCACCGAAGTGCTGCGCGTCATGACCGGTTTGGCCAAAGAAGGGCGCACCATGTTGGTGGTCACGCATGAAATGGGCTTTGCCAAAGAAGTGGCCAATCAGTTGATTTTTTTGCACCAAGGCAGGATCGAGGAGCAAGGGGTGCCTGCGCAAGTGTTGAATGCACCCAAGAGCGAGCGGCTGGCCCAGTTTTTATCGGGCAACCTGAAGTAGATTTCAGCGTCTTTTCAAGACGTGCACAAAGTCGTCGCCGATGGTCTCTTGCGACATCAATTCATTGCCTGTTTGCTTTGAAAAAGCGGCGAAGTCGCGCAAAGAGCCTTTGTCGGTGGACACCACTTTGAGTAGTTGACCGCTTTGCATGGCGGTCAATGCTTTCTTGGCTTTCAAAATGGGCAAAGGGCAGTTCAAGCCCCGTGTGTCTAATTCTTGATCGATCTGCATGGGGTTATTCTAAATTTTGAGCTGCGCGCTCTTCCCAACTCATGAATCGTGGTTCGATGCCCTGAGTGCGCAACCAGTCCCCCATGGCATAACCCGTGCCTGCTGGCCAGCAAATGATGTCCTGGTAATTGAAGAGTTTGTATTCGGCCAACTCGGGCGACAGCCGGACATCACCTTCTGCCACGGCGTGATAGGCAATGATCACTTGGTTCATGCGCTGGAAGTCATACACGCCCACCAATTTCAAAGCCGTCACTTTCAAGTTGGTTTCTTCGGCCACCTCGCGTGCAATGCCTTCCTCAGGCGACTCACCTGCTTCCATGAAACCCGTGATCAATGCAAACCGCCGACCTGGCCATGCGGCATTGCGCGCCAGCAAAATTTGATCACCGTATTGAACAATGCCAGCCAGCACGGGTGTGGGGTTGTTCCAATGGGTCCAATGGCACACCACACAGCGCATGCGCGCTTTGGGGCCGCCGTCTTCTTCTAGGGTGATGAGTTGCAACTCGGTTGCACACATCGGGCAGTATTGAAAATGACTCATGCGGGGAACACACCCGTTGAGAGGTAACGGTCACCGCGGTCACACACGATGAACACGATGGTGGCGTTTTCCACCCGCTTGGCGATTTCCAAGGCCACCCAGCAAGCACCTGCCGCCGAAATGCCTGCAAAGATGCCCTCTTCTCGTGCCATGCGACGACACATGTCTTCTGCATCTTGTTGGCTCACATAGACCAATTCGTCCACGTTGGTGTCGTCGTAAATTTTGGGCAGGTACTCCGGAGACCATTTGCGAATGCCTGGAATGCGCGATCCTTCGCTGGGCTGTGCGCCTATGATCTGCACCTTCGGATTTTTCTCTTTCAAGTAGCGTGACACCCCCGTGATGGTGCCTGTGGTCCCCATGGCGCTTACAAAATGAGTGACATGCCCATTGGTTTGTTGCCAAATTTCAGGGCCCGTGGTTTCAAAATGGATGCGGGGGTTGTCGCTGTTGGCAAATTGGTCCAACACCAAACCTTTGCCTTGCGCTTGCATTTGATCGGCCAAGTCCCGTGCGCCCTCCATGCCCGTGGCTTTGGATGTCAGGATCAATTCGGCACCGAATGCTTTCATCGTTTGGGCCCGCTCGATCGACAAGTCCTCGGGCATGATCAGCACCATGCGGTAACCCTTGATGGCAGCAGCCATGGCCAACGCAATGCCCGTGTTGCCTGAGGTGGCCTCGATCAAGGTGTCACCGGGGCGAATATCACCGCGTTCTTCGGCGCGTTGGATCATGGACATGGCGGGGCGGTCTTTCACCGAGCCAGCCGGGTTGTTGCCCTCTAATTTGCCCAAAATCACATTGCCACGCTTTTGATTGTCCGCAACGCCAATGCGTTGCAGGGCGGCAATTGGGGTGTTTCCAATGGCCGATTCGATGGTCGGATAGTTCATCCCCACACTGTGCCATAATTCTGCCTCTCCCTCCTGCCGGAGTGGCGAAATTGGTAGACGCAGCAGATTCAAAATCTGCCGGTGCAAAACACCGTGCCGGTTCGATTCCGGCCTCCGGCACCAGCTAGAGCAACAAGACCGACCTCAAAAGGGTCGGTTTTTTTCATGGATCTTGAACTGATGAGCCATCTATTCACACCCTTTACTTTCACCGGTCCGCGCGGCCCAGTGACCCTGCCCAACCGCATCGTGATCGCCCCGATGTGCCAATACGCCTGTCACGAAGATGGCCGTGCCAATGACTGGCATTTGATGCACTGGGCCAATTTACTCAACGGTGGCGCCGGGCTGTTGATGATCGAAGCCACCGCTGTCACACCCCAAGGACGCATCACACCCCACTGTTTGGGCATGTGGGACGACCACACCGCACAGGCCTTGTCAGACACCTTGTCGCGTGCCCGCAAATTGGCGCCACCCGTTCCTGTTTGCTTGCAAATCGCGCACTCTGGTCGCAAAGGCTCGAGTGCCCAGCCTTGGCAAGGCGGCATGATGATCGACAAAGCCCACGGTGGCTGGGACACCGTGGCCCCTTCACCGCTGGCTTTGTTGCCCGGAGAAGACCCACCCCATGAAATCGATGCCGCAGGTTTGAAAACCATTCACCAGGCGTTTGTCGATGCCGCCAAACGCGCTCAAGCCATGGGGCTGGAGATGATCGAATTGCACGGGGCGCACGGTTATTTGTTGCACGAATTTTTGTCCCCGATTGCCAACCAACGCAGCGACGCCTATGGTGGCTCCTTCGAAAACCGCATACGGTTTCCATTGGAGATTTTCAAAGCCATGCGAGAGGTTTTTGACGGCACATTCGGCATGCGTTTGTCCGCCACCGACTGGATTGAAGGCGGCTGGGATTTGGATGAAACCACTGCACTCACTTTGTTGTTGCAAAAAGCAGGTGCCGACTTCATACACATCTCCTCGGCAGGCATCGCTCCTCAACAGCAAATCAAAATTGGACCGGGCTACCAAGTGCCCTTTGCCAAGCATGTGAAAGAAAAAACAGGCATGCCCACCATTGCTGTGGGACTGATCACCGACCCGCACCATGCGGAATCGGTGTTGAGCGACGGCAGCGCCGATCTGGTGGCGATTGGTCGCGGCTTTTTGTACAAACCCCGTTGGGGCTGGGAAGCGGCAGCGGCTTTGGGTGGCACGGTGCAAGCCACATCGCAGTATTGGCGCAGCCTGCCCAAAGAAGCCAACGGTATTTTTGGCGACGCCAGAATCGGCATGCGTTAAAAAACGGGTTGCCCCTGCAAGCCTTCTCGGACGGTGGGGTAGCGCAACTTCATTCGCAACTCTTGCTTCATGCGATGGTTGCGCATCCGTCTGGATTCACTCATGAAACTCAAGGTCATCGGCGGCAGTTCCTGCATCGCCTGAGCCCGACTGATGCGTGGTGGCCGTGCCAAGCCCCACAAATCTGCCGCCAAGTCCATGTAGTCCCCCATGCGCATGTCACTGTCATCACACACATGCAAAGGGCGCAGAGAAGAACCTCGCCAAATTGAGAGCACGGTGGCCCTGGCCAAATCATCTGCATGGATGTGGTTGGTGAACACATCGTCTGAAACTTGCAGCACAGGGGTGCCTCGCATCAAACGCTCGCGCGGTGTGCCACCTTCGCGATCCAAAGCGTAAATACCGGGAATTCGCAACACCTTCACCCGAGGTCCACCAGAAGTTGACCAAGCATTCAGCCAAGCTTCAGCGTCTACCCGACGCTGAGCCCGCGCAGTCGTGGGGCGGGTCACTTGGGTCTCGTCGATCCATGCACCTTGACAGTCGCCATAAACCCCGCTGGTAGAACCGTAAACCACACAGCGCGGTGCACTGCGCAAAGCCAAGGCTTGAACCAATGCTTGTGTGCGCGGGTCGTTGTCGCCTTGCAGGGGCGGTGGCGCCATGTGAACCACATGGGTGGCAACACCCGAAAGCCTGGTCAAACTGGCGGGCTGGTCCAAATCACCCAGCAAGGGCGTGATGCCCATAGACGCCAGATGCTTGATTTTGGTGGGTGAACTGGTGAGTGCCATCAACCGGGAGGAGACTTTCAGCAGACCCGCGACACGCAAGCCCACATCGCCACAACCCACGATCAACACGCGAGGTCGTCTGAATCGTGCGGGCAATGCGCCCAGTGGGGTTTGGTTTGAGGGCAAAATTGCGGCTTTCTTTGATTTCAGTGCCAAGGATTTTCAAGATGTCGCATCAGATTGTCGTTCAGCCCAGCGGTCGTGGTTTTTCAGTCGACGAGGGTGAAAGCATTTTGGCAGCTGGTATTCGTCAAGGCATCGGATTGCCTTATGGCTGCAAAGATGGCGCATGCGGTTCTTGCAAATGCAAAAAAATCGCTGGTGAAGTGCAGATGGCCGACTACCAAGCCAAAGCCTTGACTGCCGACGAGTTGAGCCAGGGCATGGTGCTCACATGTCGCGCCATAGCGCTGAGCGATGTGGTGCTGGAGTCGAGGCAGGTGGTGGAAGCGGGTGCTTTTCCCGTCAAAAAAATGCCTGTTCGTGTCCAGTCATTGGAGAAACTCTCACCTGATGTGATGCGTGTGGTGTTGCAACTGCCAGCCACGGAGCCCTTGCAGTTTCACGCGGGCCAGTACCTGGAGTTTTTGCTGCGTGATGGCTCACGCCGCGCGTATTCCATGGCCAATGCACCGCACACTTTGGTGGCGGGTCAGCCCTCGGTGGAATTGCACATTCGCCACATGCCTGGTGGCAAATTCACCGACCATGTGTTTGGCGTCATGAAGGAAAAAGAAATTCAAAGGGTCGAGGGTCCACACGGCAGTTTCTTTTTGAGAGAGGACAGTCCCTCCCCCATCGTGCTGTTGGCTTCAGGCACTGGCTTTGCCCCGATCAAAGCCTTGCTCGAACACATGCAACACAAACAGATCGTGCGCCCGACACGCTTGTATTGGGGTGGACGTCGACCCTTGGATTTGTACATGCACGATTGGATCTTGACGCAGTTGCCCTTGATGCCCCATCTGCAATACATCCCGGTGGTCTCTGATGCCTTGACCGAAGATGCCTGGACAGGGCGAACCGGTTTTGTACACAACGCTGTGCTGCAAGACACCCCTCGTTTAGAGGGGCATCAGGTGTATGCCTGTGGGGCTCCCATCGTGGTGGATTCTGCGCGTCGCGACTACTTGGCGCATGGCTTGTCGTCAGATGACTTTTTCGCCGACTCGTTCACCAGCGAGGCCGACAAGGCCAGCGCTTAAGCTTTTCGCGCCAGCTGATTTTTTTCGCGCAACAGTCGCATTTTTTCCGCGATCTTGATTTCAAGACCCCGCTCGACAGGCTCATACAGCGTGGGCGGCTTCATGCCATCGGGCCAGTAGTTTTCGCCTGCAGCAAAAGCATCTGGTTCGTCATGGGCATAACGATAGTCTTTGCCGTAATCCAAGTCTTTCATCAACGCGGTGGGCGCGTTGCGCAAATGCAGGGGCACTGGTCGGGTGCCATCGGCTTTGATCAACTTGCGCACATCCTTGTACGCTTTGTAGACCGCGTTGGACTTGGGTGCCACGGCCAAATACACCACGCATTCGGCCAAGGCCAATTCACCTTCAGGTGAACCCAATCGCTCATAGACCTCGGCTGCGTCAAGGGCCAAACGCAAAGCGCGGGGGTCGGCCAAGCCGATGTCTTCAGCCGCCATGCGGATCATGCGCCGAGCCATGTACTTGGGCTCGGCCCCACCATCCAGCATGCGAACCAACCAATACAAGGCCGCATCTGGGTCGGAGCCCCGCACGGATTTGTGCAAGGCGCTGATGGTGTCGTAAAACTGCTCGCCACCTTTGTCATAGCGACGCATGCGCTCACCCAGCACCTTCAGCAGCCATTCATCGCTGACCACCGCGCGCTTTTCACGCTGCGCGGCCACAGCCAGTGTTTCCAAGGTGTTCAGCAACCGGCGTGCGTCACCATCGGCATAGGCCATCAATCGCTGCTGGGCCTGCGGCTCCAAATCCGGCACGGCGTCAATGGCACGGGCCTTGGCCACAATTTGCGCCAATTCGTCCTCGGACAAGGGTTGCAACACATACACCGCGGCGCGCGACAGCAACGCGGAATTCACTTCAAACGATGGGTTCTCGGTGGTTGCACCAATGAAGGTGAACAGCCCTGACTCCACATGAGGCAAAAAAGCGTCTTGCTGGCTTTTGTTGAAACGGTGGACTTCGTCAACAAACACGATGGTGCGGCGCCCCTCTAAGCCATCGCGCGCAGATTGGGCCAGGTCAACGGCTTCTCGGATCTCTTTCACCCCGCCAAGCACTGCACTGATGGCCAAAAACTGCGCATCAAAAGCATCTGCCATGAGACGAGCGATGGTGGTTTTGCCCACACCTGGTGGCCCCCAGAGCAAGCAACTGTGTGGCTGGCCAGATTCAAAAGCCACCCGCAAGGCCATGCCCTCGCCCAAGATGTGTTGTTGCCCGATGACTTCGCTCAAGTGCCGCGGACGCAGCCGCTCAGCCAGTGGTATGGAGTGGCTCAAGGCCGCACCACATCGGCCCCCTTGGGCGGGACAAAACTGAATTGCGAGACAGACAACTGAGCGGGGTTGATTTCAACCCGCTCGAAACGCATTTGGGAGCGGGTTCCAAAAGCATCGACGATGTCCAATTGGCTCAACACCACTTGGCTTGCATCTGCACGCAAGCCAATTCGAACTTGTTGCAAATTGCTGTCCTTGAGTTTGGGTTTGGCCACCACCCATTCCAAACCGCCTTCGGACGGGGCAGCCTTGAGCTCAAATTCTTTGCTCAACGTGGCCAGGTCACTGGCGGAAGCGATCAGCGTGGCAGGTGATTGGCCCAAGGCTTGGTTTTGGTTGCGCACGGTCACTTGATTCAAGTCGGCATCGAACAGCCACAACTGTTGACCGTCGGCGACGATGTTTTGCACATACGGCTTGTTGTAATCAAACCGAAAAACCGTGGGTCGCACAAATGCAAAACTGCCACTGGACGTTTTGGGTTTGGCGGGTCGACCTTCTTTGGCTGGGGCAGTCACCACCTGGACAAATTCGGCGCGCAGGCTTTTGGTCTGTTTCAGGAAAGTGGACAAGCTGTCCAAGCCATCCGCTTGGACCGACCCCATCCAGCACAACAACATCCATCCACAACATTGTTTGAACATGTTCACTCCGCTCTGGCTGGGACCAATATTTCTCGCTGGCCATTGCTGCTCATCGCGCTGACCAAACCGGCCTTTTCCATGTCTTCCACCAAACGTGCGGCGCGGTTGTATCCGATCTTCAAATGGCGTTGCACCAATGAAATACTGGCCTTGCGGTTTTTCAACACCACCTCGACCGCCTGGTCATAGAGTGGGTCTTTTTCGCCCGTGGTTTCACCGAACAAATCAGGACCTTGCGGCTCACCTTCGACGGTACCGCCTTCAAGCAGGCCTTCGATGTAATTGGGTTCGCCCTGCGTTTTGAGGTAACTCACCACGCGGTGCACTTCGTCGTCGCTGACGAAAGCGCCGTGTACCCGAATGGGAAACCCTGTGCCGCTGGGCAAGTAAAGCATGTCACCCATGCCCAGCAAAGCCTCTGCACCCATTTGGTCCAGGATGGTGCGGCTGTCAATCTTGCTGCTGACCTGGAATGCGATGCGTGTGGGGATGTTGGCTTTGATGAGTCCGGTGATCACATCCACACTGGGACGCTGCGTGGCCAAGATCAAATGAATACCCGCAGCGCGGGCTTTTTGCGCCAAGCGCGCAATCAACTCTTCAATCTTCTTGCCCACCACCATCATCAAATCAGCCAACTCGTCGATGACCACCACGATGTGTGGCAAGCGCTCAAGCGGCTCAGGGTCGTCCGGGGTCAAACTGAACGGATTGGTCAAGGCTTCGCCGTGCTCTTTGGCTTCTTCGATCTTGTGGTTGTAGCCCGCCAGATTGCGCACACCCAATTTGCTCATCAATTTGTAGCGTCGCTCCATTTCGAGCACGCACCAATTGAGGCCGTGCGCTGCTTGCCGCATGTCGGTGACTACCGGGGCCAGCAAATGCGGAATGCCTTCGTAAACCGACATCTCCAACATCTTGGGGTCGATCATCAGCAAGCGCACATCGCGCGCCTCGGCTTTGTAGAGCAAGCTCAGGATCATGGCATTGATGCCCACCGACTTGCCTGAACCGGTGGTGCCCGCCACCAACACGTGAGGCATCTTGGCCAAATCCGCCACGATGGGGTTGCCACCAATGTCTTTGCCCAGTCCCATGGTCAGCATTGATTTGGCTTCGTTGTAGACCGAAGAACCCAATATCTCGCTCAATCGAATCGACTGGCGTTTGGCGTTGGGCAGTTCCAGCGCCATGAAGTTTTTGCCGGGTATGGTTTCCACCACCCGGATGGACACCATGGAGAGGGAACGCGCCAAGTCTTTGGCCAAGTTGACAATTTGCGAGCCTTTGACACCTGTGGCGGGTTCAATTTCATAACGCGTCACCACGGGACCAGGCGCTGCCGCCAGCACTTTCACCTCCACACCAAAGTCGCGCAGTTTTTTCTCAATCAAGCGACTGGTGAATTCAATGGTTTCGGCATCCACAGAATCTTGTCGGCCTTGCACCTCATCGAGCAAATCCACCTGCGGCAAACGCGAGTCAGGCATGTCATTGAACAAAGGTTTTTGACGCTCGCGGGCGATGCGTTCGCTCTTGGGTTGCGGCAAGTTTTCAGGTTCTACCAAGATGCGGATGGGCACATGGTGCTGTGGTTCGTCCAACTCTTCACGCTCGATTTGCACCACGTCTTCGCGTTCCTTGGCAGCTGCCTGCCCCAGCGCCAAGTCCTCTTCCATTTCACGACGCTCTCGGCGCGCTTGCAACCATTGGTCCAAAGTCGCACCGATTTTTTCGGCCAACTGCACCCAGGAAAAACCAAACACCCAGGACATGCCGATGACCAAGAACACGATGAACACCATGCCCGATCCATTGAATCCCAGCCATTTGACAGCCGTTCCACCCACCATGAGACCCAAGATGCCGCCTGCGTGATGCCCCGGCAAACTGGCTTCAAATCGGTAGAGACGCGTGTATTCCAATCCAGTGCTCGACAACATCAGCAGCGCCAAGCCACTCCAAAACGCCCACCGACTCAAACGCCAAACATCGGGTGTTGGCACCGTCGCCTCGTCACCTCGCAAGCGGACAGCCAAGGCTGTGAGCCAACTCACAATGGCCGCGAGGTAACACCACCAAATGGAATAACCCGCCACAAAATAACCCAAATCGCTGATGGCCGCGCCGATGCGGCCGCCCCAGTTCTGCGCCATGGCACTCGAACCTGAGGTGGTCCAGGCGGGATCTTGGGGGTTGTGGCTGAGCATCGCAATCAGCCAAAACAGCAGCAACACGAAGCCGACTGTGAGTGCAATTTCTTGCACAAACCGCTGCCAGCCCGTGATTTCGGGGGCGGTTTGTGGCGTGTTGTTGAGGGTGTTTAAAGAGTATGTCATTGCCGTACGTAAGCTTAACAGGGCGCACCAGAGACAGTTTGCAGCCCGCATCTTAAAATCAGGCCATGACTTCCTCGATCACACACAGCAAAGTTCTCATTTTGGGCTCCGGTCCAGCAGGCTATACCGCAGCAGTCTATGCAGCGCGAGCCAATCTTCAACCCACCCTGATCACAGGCATGGCGCAAGGTGGCCAACTGATGACCACCACCGAGGTAGACAATTGGCCCGCCGATGTGCATGGCGTGCAAGGCCCCGATCTGATGCAGCGTTTTTTGGAGCATGCCGAGCGCTTCAACACGAAGATGGTGTTTGACCACATCAACAAAGTCGATTTTTCCAAACGTCCATTCACCTTGATTGGTGACAGCGGCACCTACACCTGCGACGCACTCATCATTGCCACCGGGGCTTCTGCCAAATACCTGGGACTCCCTTCCGAGCAGTCGTTCATGGGCCGAGGCGTTTCTGGTTGTGCCACCTGTGATGGTTTCTTTTACCGTGATCAGGCGGTCTGTGTGGTCGGTGGCGGTAACACCGCTGTCGAAGAAGCACTCTACCTCTCCAACATCGCCACCAAAGTCCACCTGATTCACCGCCGCGACAAATTCAAGGCCGAAGCTATCATGATCGACAAGCTCATGGACAAGGTGAAAGCAGGCAAGATCGTGCTGGAACTGCACAGCGTGCTGGATGAAGTCTTGGGCGACACCTCGGGCGTGACCGGTGTTCGCTTGAAAAATGTGCAAAACGACAGCATCAAAGAGTTGCCTGTTCACGGTTGCTTCATTGCGATTGGGCATCAGCCCAATACCGGGATTTTCGAAGGTCAACTCCAGATGAAGGATGGCTACATCATCACGCAAAGCGGCTTGCAAGGCATGGCCACCCAAACCAGCGTGCCCGGCATTTTTGCGGCCGGTGATGTGCAAGACCACATTTACCGCCAAGCCATCACCAGCGCAGGCACAGGTTGCATGGCGGCCTTGGATGCCCAGCGCTTTTTGGAGCAATAAGCATTCATATGGAGGCCCGGTTCTTTCGGGCTACAATGTTTGGCTATGAGGATTTGATCCAGGGGATACCGCCCCCCATTTGGCGAGGTCAAGTTTGACAGGCTGACATGCCTGCAAGCTGTTTTACAAGGAGTGTCTCTATGGCACGCGTATGTGAAGTCACGGGCAAAGGCCCCATGGTTGGAAACAATGTTTCCCACGCCAACAACAAAACCAAGCGTCGTTTCATGCCCAATTTGCAGTACCGCCGTTTCTGGGTGGAAACCGAGAACCGCTGGGTGCGTTTGCGCGTCTCTAGCGCTGCATTGCGCTTGATCGACAAAAAAGGCATTGACGTCGTGCTCGCAGACATGCGCGCTCGCGGCCAAGCTTAATTTTTCACCGACTTCGAAAGGACTTCATCATGGCTTCCAAAGGCGGACGCGAAAAAATCAAGCTGGAATCAACAGCTGGCACTGGTCACTTCTACACCACCAGCAAAAACAAGAAAACCATGCCCGAAAAAATGTCGATCATGAAATTCGATCCCAAGGCACGCAAGCACGTGGAATACAAAGAGATCAAACTCAAGTAATCCACTGTTTCTTGCCAACAAAAAACCCGCCTCGGCGGGTTTTTTGTTGCCTGCTCGAACAGCGATGACGCTCAGCGCGACACAGCGCGCAATTGCATGGAGAAGTCGCGCAATGCCGCAACGCCGCTGCTCTCGGCACGGCGGCACCAGGCTTGCAAGTCCAGTGCCAATTGAGCCTGACTGGCATGGGTGTTGAGCCAGAGTTGTCGCAGCTCCTCGCGCATGCGCACCATGGTGTCGACATGGGGCAATGCGGCGCGGGCCTGTTGCAAGGCGGCGCGGAATTGTTCTGGGATTTGCACCTCGTCCCGGTGCATCCAACGCTTGGCGGCGGTGAGCACGGCATCGGTGGGTAGCTTGGGCAAGGTGGCCAGTTCATCTTTCAAGGCCCGCTGGAGTTGGCGCGCATAACCCGCCATGACCTCATAGCGATTGGCCACCAAGGCTTCAAGCGTTTGCTCATCGGCCACGGGTTTGACTTGCGCGTAGTGGATTTTGGGTGGGGTTTTTTTCACCCGGGCCAAACCCAAGGTTTCCAAGATGCGGATGTACAACCAGCCTATGTCAAATTCATAGGGCTTGACTGACAACTTGGCCGATGTGGGATAGGTGTGGTGGTTGTTGTGCAATTCCTCTCCACCAATCAGGATGCCCCATGGCGAGATATTGGTGCTGGCGTCGGGTGCTTCGAAATTGCGATAGCCCCAATAGTGACCAATGCCGTTGATGACACCAGCAGCTGTGACTGGAATCCACAGCATTTGCACCGCCCAAACCGTCAGGCCGATGGCACCAAACAAAGCCAGGTCGATGATCAGCATGAGGCCCAAACCTTGCCAAGAAAACCGCGAATACAGGTGGCGTTCGATCCAATCGTCTGGTGTGCCATGGCCGAATTTTTGCAAGGTCTCGGCATTGGCCGCTTCTTTTCTGTACAGCTCAGCACCTTGCCAAAACACCTTGTTGATGCCGAACACCTGTGGGCTGTGCGGATCGTCTTCGGTTTCGCACTTGGCGTGGTGTTTGCGATGGATAGAAGCCCAGGCTTTGGTGGTCATGCCCGTGGTGAGCCACAACCAAAAGCGAAAGAAATGGGATGGCAACCAGTGCAAGTCCAAGGAGCGATGCGCTTGGTGGCGATGCAAATAAATGGTGACAGCCGCAATCGTGACGTGGGTCATGGCCAATGTGAACAACACCAACTGCCAAAAACCCAGTTGCCAAGTGCCATGGGCCAACCAATCGAGCAACATCATGCGAATCCTTTCAAGCCATCAACGTCACATTTTAAGCCGCCACCCATGCAGCGGCGAAGAAACCATCGGTGCCATGGCGGTGCGGCCACAAACGAAGATACAGCGCATCCGAGGTGCACAAAGTCGCTGCGTCATCCACACCCAGATCGGTCAACAAGTCTTTCACAGGCAAGGGTTTGAAGTGGGGATGCGCCTGGCTGAATGCCTGGGCGATTTGTTCGTTTTCCTCGGGCAGCAAACTGCAGGTGGCATAGACCAAGCGACCGCCAGACTTGAGCAAACGAGCGGCGCTGGCCAAAATGGCCGCTTGCTTGACGGTGAGTTCTGCCACTGCTTGCGGGGTTTGTCTCCACTTGAGGTCTGGGTTGCGGCGCAAAGTACCCAATCCAGTGCAAGGGGCATCGACCAGCACGCGGTCCATTTTGCCGCGCAAGCGTTTGATGCGGTCATCGCGTTCATGGGCGATCGCCACAGGATGGATGTTGGACAAGCCACTGCGGGCCAAACGGGGTTTCAATGCTTCCAAGCGGTGCGCCGAGGTGTCAAAGGCATACAAACGCCCGGTGTTGCGCATCGACGCACCCAAAGCCAAGGTTTTGCCCCCCGCACCTGCACAAAAATCGGCCACCATCTCACCGCGTTTGGCATCCACCAACAGCGCCAGCAATTGCGAGCCTTCGTCTTGCACCTCGATCACACCTTTTTCAAAGAGGGTGAGTTTGCTCAGATTGGGTTTGGCATTCATGCGCAGACCCCAAGGTGAGTAAGGCGTGGGGACCACGGCAATCTGGTGCTTCTCGAGTTCGGCTTGCACATCCGTGCGTTTGGCCAGCATGGTGTTGACCCGCACATCCAAACCCGCGGTGTGTTGCAAGCTCTCTACCAGCGGCCAAAACGCTACGCCCAACTGGGCCTCCAAGGCCTCAGCCAACCACGGTGGAAGGTTGTGTCTGTGGGGCGCCAAAAAGGCGTCCTCTGTGGCCGCATCGCAATCGGCCAGCCACTTGAACTCCATCTCGCTCATGGCGGCTTTCATGAAGCCGCGGTCGCCATGGGTGGCTTGGGGTTGTTGCAATTTGGCTTGGGCGTCCAAGTAAGCAGCCCACCCCAAGATGGCCAAGCGACGTTCTTTCACGCCTGTGCCCGACTTGCCCAGGTGTTCAAACCGCAGTTTTTGGCGCAACACGTTGTAGCCGGTTTCGGCCAAGACGCCACGTTCACGGGGCCCAAGGGCCATTTGTTTGCGTTGGTCACGGAAATATTTGGAAACCACACTGTCGGCAGGGTGGTCAAAGCGAAGCAGCAAACGGGTGAGTTCGGTGCAGGCGTCTAACAAGGCTTTGGGGTGCATACAGAGATTATGCTGTCACCATGTCTGACACCGATCTCTCCCCATTGCCCACCCTGCCCCTGGGCCCTTACATGCACTACAAAGGCCTGCGCTACGAGGTGCTGGGCGTGGTGCGCCACAGTGAGACACTGGAGCCCTTGGTGCTCTACCGCGCCGAGTATGGTGAGAGAGGTCTTTGGGTGCGACCTTTCGCCATGTTCACCGAGGAAGTGGTGATCGATGGGGTGAAGCAACCGCGCTTCAGACCCATCCCCGCTTGAACGCCTGAGGTTCAGGCAAACACGCCCGCGCTCTCTTGCATCTGCGCCGACACCTCACCCAGGTGGTGCAAGCTGTCGCCCAAGCTGAGCTCGATCTGGGTCAAGCGCTTGAAGCAATGGCTGACGATGTACTCGTCGGTCACACCGATGCCCCCGTGCAATTGCACCGCCTCTTGACCCACATAACGGGCTGAACGACCCGTCTGGTACTTGGCACGCGACACGGCCAAAGATCGCTCGGCGGCAGGGGCATTCAATTTGAGTGAGGCGTAATAGCTCATGGAGCGCCCCAATTCGAGTTGCATTTTCATGTCGGCCACGCGGTGACGCAGGGCTTGGAAACTTGAAATCGCCACACCAAACTGCTTGCGGGTGTTCATGTACTCGACCGTGATGGCCAATGTTTTTTCCATCAAACCCACCGCCTCTGCGCACAAAGCAGCAGCGCCCACATCCACCGCGAGTTGCAATGCGGTCAAGCCGTCCAAGCTGATCAACTCGGCGGCGGCCGCTTTCAAATGCAACTCGCTCATGCGACTGCCGTCTTGCGCTTGATAAACATGGCTGGTCTGGGTGGCAGCGCTTCTGGGCACCAAGAACAGAGCCTGCTGGCCCTGGACCATGGCCGGCACCAAAAACCCGTGCGCTTGGTCACCCGCTGGCACCAAACTCTTGTGACCATTGACTTGCCATGCGTCGCCCACTGGCGTCGCCGTGGCTTGGCATTTGTTCAATTGGTAACGCGCGCCTTTTTCATGGTGGGCCAACACCAGCAAAGCCTCGCCACCAGCCAATCGCGGCAGCCACTCGGTTTTGAGTGCATCCGATGCATGGGCTTGCAACACGGCGGTGCTGATCCAGGTGTGGGCCAAGGGTTCGAGCACCATGCCACGACCCAGTTCTTCCATGACCACCATGCCCTCCACAGGGCCCATGTTCATGCCGCCATAAGCGTCTTGCACATACAAGCCGCACAAGCCCAATTCGGCCAAGGCTTGGTAAGTGCTGGCTGAAAAACCGCCTGCCGCCACCGCGCTTCGGCGCTCGTCAAAGCTGTAAGCCTTGTCCACCCATTTGAGGACGGCTTCACGCAATTGTGTCTGATCATCTGAAAAATCAAAGTCCATGGTTCACCCCAAAACTGTTTGCGCAACGATGTTGCGTTGCACTTCATTCGAGCCACCGTAAATGGTGGTCTTGCGCATGTTGAAATAAGTTGACGCCAAGGGCGCGCAATGGGCCGCACCCACATGGTCGCCTTGCCAACCAGCCTCCATGGCTTCTTCAATGAATGGCAAGCTGAAGGGTCCAGCCGCCAACATCATGAGTTCGCTGTAACGCTGTTGAATTTCTGAGCCGCGAATTTTCAGAAGACCAGCAATGTCCAGCGATTGCTTGCCTGATTTTTCGGCACTCAGCACGCGCAAC
>JACCDJ011456385.1_pt1 | contig 15470 bp, 16 predicted proteins | sample 7444481 | NCBI WGS metagenome assembly JACCDJ01 (sample SAMN15323435, study PRJNA562643) | freshwater metagenome | isolation source: river surface water | place: USA:Blue River Watershed | collected 2017-08-15 | reverse complement strand
GGAGCCACCTTGTCTAACTATTCATTCGAGACCTTGCAGATTCATGCAGGGCAACAGCCAGATCCAACAACTGGTGCACGCGCACTACCGCTTTATCAAACTACGGCATATCAATTCAGAGATACAGAGCATGCCGCTAATCTCTTCGGCTTAGCTGAACTTGGAAACATTTATACCCGAATCATGAATCCAACCCAAGATGCAGTTGAACAACGTATTGCAGCACTTGAAGGTGGAGTTGCGGCTTTGTTAGTTTCTTCAGGTTCTGCCGCTACTACTTTTGCAATTCTTAATTTGGCAGAAGCTGGAGATCATATAGTTTCTTCACCATCTCTATACGGTGGAACTTACAATTTATTCCATTACACATTGCCTAAATTCGGAGTCGAAGTAACTTTCGTAGATGATGCGAATAATCCTGAATCCTGGAAAAAAGCAATTAAGCCAAATACCAAAGCGTTTTTCGGGGAAACAATTGCTAATCCTAAGAATGAAATTCTGGATATCGAAGCAATTGCAAAAGTTGCACATGATAATGGTTTGCCTTTAATTGTTGACAATACAGTTGCGACCCCGTTCTTAATTAAGCCAATTGAACATGGTGCAGATGTAGTTGTTCACTCAGCCACTAAATTCTTATCTGGACACGGAAATGCGGTAGTTGGCGCAATTGTTGATTCAGGAAAATTCAATTATGCAAATTACCCTGAAAAATTTAAGAACTTCAATCAGCCTGATCCTTCATATCATGGATTGGTCTACGCTGCAGCGCTAGGTGAAGGTTCTGCATTCGGTGCAAACCTTTCTTATATTTTCAAAATTAGATTAACTTTGTTACGTGATATTGGAGCTGCAGTTTCACCATTTAATGCATGGTTATTGGCTCAAGGCTTGGAAACGTTGTCACTAAGAATCGAAAGACACGTTGAAAATGCAAAATCAATTGCTGAATGGCTTGAAAAGCATCCAGATGTAGAGAAAGTCAATTATGCAAGCTTGCCTTCTTCAAGGTGGAATTCTCTCGCTAAAAAATACTCACCTAAAGGTTCGGGAGCGGTTCTCTCTTTTGAATTAATAGGTGGAGTTGAAGCAGGTAAGAAATTTGTTGAATCTCTTAAACTATTTAGTCACGTAGCGAATATCGGAGATGTTCGTTCCCTGGTAATTCACCCAGCAACTACTACCCACTCACAACTATCTCCAGAAGAGCAATTGGCTTCCGGTGTGACACCTGGTCTGGTTCGTTTAAGCCTTGGTCTTGAAAACATCGAAGATATCAAGGGCGATCTTGAGGCAGGTTTTAAAGCCATAAAGGCGTAATTTGAGGGCTTCTACCCCGCTATCACTCCTCGATAGCGGGGTATTAGTTTTTCTAGCCATCTATTAAAGTAGCCCTTCTGAAAACAAGGAGTTTTTAAATGGCAAAGAAAAACGGTTTCTTCAACTGGGTCGGCTATAAAGAAGAGACAGAACCATCTATGTCATCCGTTGATCGTATTCGCGAACTTGAAGCACAACTAGCTGATCTACGTTCAAGAAGAGATATTCGTTCTTTATCTCGTGAAGAATTTGAAATTCTTGCAACCGAAACTGCAGTTGCAATGATTAAATCAGCTCAGATTCGTGAATCAAAGGCGCAAGCTGCATCTGATCGATTAGTCAATGAGACTCAACGCCAATCCAAAGAGGCTATCGAAGCTGCACAAGAAAAAGCGCAATCTATTCTTAATGGCGCAGAGGCGCGTGGTCGTAAGTATATAAAAGCTGCTGAAGATGAAGCGGCTGAAAAATTAGAACAAGCAGAGATAGCTGCTGAAGATTTGATTGACCAAAAGAAGCGAGAAGGTTCTGCGCTCTTAACTTCCGCAAGACGAGAAGGCGAACAGATTATCGGCGAAGCAACTCAAGATGTACTCGAGTATCGTCAATGGCTAAATGGAGTCATGGAAGAAGCCGGCAGACTCTATAAAATTCAAACTCAATCTTTAGATGCTGCACAAGAAGCAATTCATGCAAGCCGAAATCGTCTGGAAAGCGCATACAGCAGGCTGGCAGAATTACGCAGCAACGTACTTGAGAACATTAAAGAAGATGGCAGATTAGTCACAAGCCAACCAATTCGAGTAAAGAGCGAACGTGCAAAACCTGCACTCTCTGCTCCAAAGAAGAAGCCGGCTAAGAAATCTGCAGCTGCTAAAAAGAAAAAGTAGTTAATGACAGCCCCGAAAGGGATTCGCTATATCCCCGCTATCGATGGCTTGCGTGCAATTGCCGTCATTGCGGTGCTGCTTTATCACCTTGGATTTAGTTGGATTCCCGGAGGCTTTTTAGGCGTAGACCTTTTCTTTGTTATATCGGGTTATGTAATTACCCGCCTATTACTTGATTCCATTCAAAGATCTGGTGGATTAGATCTTCGTGGCTTTTATGCAGGGCGAATTCGTCGCCTTCTTCCGCCGTTGCTATTCATGTTGGTTATTACCGCAATCTTTGTAGGAGTATGGGCGCCAGATTCAATGCGTCGATTTCTGACCGATGCTCCCTTTGCTTTAACTGGACTAATGAACTGGTGGTTAGTATTTAAAGAGCAAGATTATTTTGAAAGTTTTGGCAGACCACCACTATTACAACACACTTGGTCATTAGGTGTGGAGGCCCAGTACTACTTAGTTTGGCCTTTGATTCTACTTTTTGTATTAAAAGTTTTTGGCAAAAAAGTTATTCCAACTGCAGCTTTAGCAATCGCTACTTTCTCTGGAATTGCCCTATTTCTAGCTTCAGTTCGTGCGGATATTTCGGCTACACAAGATATTAGCCACGTTTATTTCGGTACTGATACTCACTCAATTGGTCTATTTCTTGGATCAGCCTTAGCGGTCAGTTGGATTCCACAAAACTTAAGAATAAATATTGAAAAACGTGCACAAGACTTTATTGATTTTATCGGCGTCTTCGGCCTGCTTGGAATTCTTGCTTCCTTCTTATTTATTCAAGAGGCAGATCCAACTGCTTATCGAATTGCATTTCCTTTAGTTGGAATTTTTGGAAGTGCAATCATTATGTCGATTGTGCACCCAGCTTCAAGATGTGCACCATTATTGCAACATCCATTCTTAGTTTGGATTGGTGAAAGATCCTATGCGATTTACCTTTGGCATTGGATTGTCTTTCAAGTAACTAGACCTGCCCAAGATTTAACAGGCTCTACTTGGGCTCTCTATTTATTCCGTATTTTGGTGGTCTTTGCTCTTGCAGATATCTCTCAAAGATGGATTGAAGTTCCGGTGCGAAATGGCGCAATCTCAAATTGGTTGCGAGGTATGAAATATCGAACCAAAGAGGTTCAGCGACGACAAAAAGCTACAGCTGGATTAACAGTTCTGGCTCTAATTGCAACAATCACCGTCGTAAGCAATAATGCAATCACAATCGCAGATAGAAATAATGCCGTTGTAAAGCAAATGTTTAAAGATGATCAAGTTGCCACTATCAGCAAAATAGATGGACTTTGGGTAGTTGGAGACTCGGTAATTCTTGGTATTAGAAATGAGCTCGAGTCTAAAGAACACATTGGGTTAATCAACGCTCGAGTTGGACGTCAAGCAGGGGAATTACTCGAAATAATCAAAAAAGATAAAGCCAAAATGCAGGGCATGAAGACTGTAATCAACTTAGGAAATAACAACAGGCTGGTTGATACTGAAGTCGCAGAAATCTTTTTTGAACTTAAAGATCAACCATTAGTGGTTGTAGTTAATACTGCCGTGCCCAGAACTTGGAGAGATGAGAATAATCAAATAATTCAACGTGAGTCGATGAATTATCCAAATATAAAAATTGCTGATTGGGCTTTAAAATCAGAAAACCACCCGGAGTATTTTGCTCCGGATGGCGTTCATCTGATTCCTGCGGGTATCTCAGCCTATGTAGCTGAGATTATTAATTACTTATATTGACCTGGAAGTCCGAAAACTTTTCCTTCAGCTTTCTGTCCATCAACATAAACTGCTGAGATCTTAAATGACATCCAGCCTTCTGTATCGCTCTTTGTGATGTCATATTCAGTAACATCAGTGCCAACCATAGCTACTTCGCTGAATTCTCCACCATTAGATGAGAATTCAATGCTGTAACCCTTCAGGCCTTCTGCTGCAGTTGTCTGATCCCAGAAAATTGTTGCTCCGTCTGCTGTGTAATGTGCAACGATTCCAAGTGGGGCTGCAGTAGTTGAAACAGTTGCAGATGTTGATTCTGTTGGAGTTGCTTCTGCAGTTGGTGATGTTGTTTCAGTAGGTGTAGCAGTTTCGTTTGATTCAGATCCATTTGATAAAACAATTGCACCAAGTGCAAGAATTCCAATTACAACTGCAAGTACTACGCGATTTGAACCACCTTGCTTCTTTGCAGGTGCCGCTGCTTTCGCCGCTGCAACAGGCGCTGCAACAGGCGCTGCACTAGTTACTGCTACTGCTGGAGTAGAAACTTTCTTTGCAGGAGCTTTCTTAGCAACTTTCTTTGCTGCTGCTTTCTTAGCAACTTTTTTCGCGGGAGCTTTCTTAGCAACCTTCTTAACTGCAGCTTTCTTGACAGATGCTTTCTTAACAACTTTCTTAGCAGGTGCCTTCTTTGCTGCTTTCTTAGCAGGCGCTTTCTTCGCGGCCTTCTTTGCAACTTTCTTTGTAGCCACTTAAATCTCCTAATTGCTGGCTTGAAATAATGGTTGAATTTTAGCCGATTATGTAAGGTGCAATCGCGCGCATCGCTTTACCTCGATGGCTAATTGCATCTTTTTCTTCAGCAGAGAGCTCCGCAGAAGAGCAATTTAAGCCTTCTGGCTGGAAAAGTGGGTCATATCCAAAGCCTCCGGAACCTTTGCTTTGGTGAAGGATCTTCCCGTAAAAACGACCTTCTTCCACTTTTTCAAATCCGTCAGGGCGAACATAAGCTGCAACGCAGATGAAATATGCACCTCTACTCTCATCCGGCACATTTGCCATCTCTGCAAGTAATTTTTCATTATTCGCAGTATCTCCCTGACCCGAATAACGTGCCGAATAAAGACCTGGCGCCCCGCCTAAGGCATCTACACATATTCCGCTGTCATCTGCAATCGCTGGCAAACCAGTTAGTTTGCAGATTGTTCTCGCCTTTAAAAGTGAGTTTTCCTCAAAAGTTTTTCCAGTTTCCTCAATATCTCCAATTTCTGGAAATTTATCTAGTCCCACAACTTCTAAATTAGTAGCACCTAAATCGCTAAGAATTCTACGGAACTCAATAACTTTTCCTGAATTCTTAGTTGCTAAGACTAATTTCATGAAAGAGATTTAACCTGCAGCTCTGAAAGCGTATTGCAACCTTCGACAGCTAAATCAAGAAGGGAATCAAGTAGCTTACGATCAAAAGGTTCGCCTTCAGCAGTACCTTGGACTTCAATAAATTTTCCAGAACCTGAAATCACAACATTCATATCAGTTTCCGCCCGAACATCTTCCTCATAACAGAGATCAAGCATTGGTTTTCCATCGATAATTCCAACTGAAACTGCTGAAACAGATTCTTTTAATACTTTTGCATCAGCTTTAACGTGACCATTCTCTTTTGCCCAAGCTATCGCATCCGCAAGTGCAACATAAGCACCTGTGATAGCTGCAGTTCTGGTTCCACCATCTGCCTGTAGAACATCGCAGTCAAGAACAATTGTGTTCTCCCCTAATGCATGATTATCAATTACTGCCCGTAGCGAACGTCCAATTAATCTGGATATTTCTTGTGTACGTCCACCTAGTTTTCCTTTAACGCTCTCGCGATCAGAGCGGGTATGGGTGGCACGAGGAAGCATTGAATATTCTGATGTAACCCAACCTTTACCAGAATCTTTTAACCATCTTGGAACGCCTGGCGTAAATGACGCAACACATAAAACCCTAGTGTCACCGAATTCAACAATGACTGAACCTTCTGCATTATTTAACCAATTGCGCGTAAATTTAATTTCGCGTAATTGGTTATTACTTCTGCCATCATTTCTTACCATTAGTGCTCCCTTAAAGATCCTGGTGCTGGACTTTCGTTACTTCTGGTCCCAAGAAACGTCGGGCCAAAACTTCAAATTGGTGAGAATCACCGGTTGCTAAGAATTCATGGCTTGGAGCGCTCTTTGAATTTTCTCTCAATAAATTCTTTTCGACTAAAACCCTGTACAAATCTTTAGCGGTCTCTTCAGCTGATGAAACAAGTGTTACGCCCTCACCCATAACATATGAAATTACACCAGTTAGCAATGGGTAGTGGGTGCAACCTAAAACCAGAGTGTCAACTTTTGCCTCAATCATGGGAGACAAGTATTCGCGTGCAATCGCAGTTATCTCTGCGCCTGTTGTCTCGCCACGTTCAACATACTCAACAAATCTTGGACATGCTTTAGAGGTAATTTGTAATTGTGGTGCGGCAGCAAATGCATCTAAATATGATCCAGAATCGATGGTGGCATTGGTGCCAATTACACCAACTTTTCCTGAGCGAGTAGCCGCAACTGCTCGTCTTGCAGCCGGTTGTATAACTTCGATAATTGGTACTTGAAATCTTTCGCGAGCATCTCGAAGCATTGCTGAACTTGCAGTATTGCAAGCAATCACGATTGCTTTGCAACCACGTTCAACTAAGAATTCAATGATTTCTAAAGAGAATTCGCGCACTTCGGCAATCTTTCGTGGTCCGTATGGGCCACGAGCAGTATCGCCAATGTAAATAGTTGACTCATTAGGCAATTGATCAATTATGGCTCGAGCAACTGTTAAGCCGCCTACGCCAGAATCAAATATTCCAATCGGTGAATTACTCACGCTAGGAATTGTATTAGACCTTTAGATACTTACGTAATGTGATTGCAGAAGCCAGAATTGATACAGCTAGGCCAGTAAGTAGCAGCCAAGCAGATGCAATCCAGACCTCTCCCCAACCAAAAAACTTAGTGAAAGTAAGTAACGGAGCAATTTTGCTATCAATTACCGATTTAATTCCTGCAAGAAGACCAGTTGCCATAATCCAACCGACAAATGCTGAGAAGACACCTTCTAGCAAGAATGGCAACTGAATAGACCAACTAGTTGCACCAACTAATTTCATAACATTTGTTTCACGTCTGCGGTTGAATGCAGCAATACGCAAAGTATTACTAATTAGCAGTGCCGCAGTTAATACTGAAGCCAAGCCCACCGCGAGCGCACCATCACGAAGAACCCCTAATAATTTAAAGAATTTATCAAGAATAGTTCTTTGGTCTTGAACTACGTCAACACCTGGGCGCCCAGTAAATGCAGATACAACAACATCATATTGAGTTGGATCTTTTAATTTGACTCTAAATGACTCTGGAAGTTGATCGGCTGTAACGTTCTGCGCAATAGCAGAGTCCTTGAAGCGCTCTTTAAAATGCAAAAACGCCTCTGATTGTGATTCGTAATAAACCTTATCTACTACTGGTAAAGCTTGAAGATCTTGTTGAATAGCAAGTCGTTGTTCTGATGTAACAACACCGGTTGAGCAAGATGCAGATTCAGATAGTGAACTACATAAGAAAACTGAAACTTCAATTTTGTCGTACCAGTAATCTTTCATCGCCTTGACTTGAGCATTTGAGAGTAATCCGATACCTAGAAGGCTAAGAGAAATTGCCGTAGTAACCATTACCGCAAAGGTCATAGTCGCGTTACGACGTAATCCAATTCCTACTTCGCTTGCAATAAATCGTGCGCGCATTTAATTACCCCGTGTATCCGTATACGCCACGTACTTGATCTCGAACTACGTGGCCCTGATCTAATTCGATAACTCGTTTGCGCATTTGATCCACAATTCCAGAATCGTGCGTTGCCATAAGTACAGTCGTACCTTCACGATTGATGCGATCAAGTAATTTCATGATTCCAACTGAGGTCGCAGGATCTAAATTTCCAGTTGGCTCGTCTGCAATTAAAATAGGTGGCTTAGTTACATATGCTCTTGCAATAGCTACACGCTGCTGTTCACCACCTGAAATTTCAGATGGCTTACGATCGCCTTTATCTTCAAGACCAACAAGTTCTAGCACTTCTGGGACCTCGCGGTTAATCTCTTTTTGTGAATGACCTAAAACATGAAGTGCAAAAGCTACATTCTCAGTAATGGTCTTATTAGGCAATAAGCGGAAATCTTGGAAAACCGTGCCGACTTGGCGGCGAAGTTCGGGAACTTTGTGATTTGGCAGAGTATTTAAATCTTTGCCAGCTACATGAATTGTTCCAGTGGTTGGACGTTCTTCACGAAGAACTAAACGCAAGAAAGTCGACTTACCTGAACCGGACAGACCAACGAGGAAGACGAATTCGCCTTTTTCAATTTCAAGATTGACATTATCCAAGGCTGGACGATCTGTGCCTGGATAAATCTTGCTGACGTTTTCAAATCTGATCATAACGGGGCAAGTTTAGGTAATTAAATGGCAATTTCCCGATATTTCGCCAATTTCTCAGCTTTTTCACACGCTCAACTTTGGAGAAAGGTGATTTATTACGCAGTACGACGCCAGCGGATTCCTGATTCGATGAAATCATCAATTTCACCATTTAAAACTGCCTGTGTATTTCCTGTTTCATGATCAGTGCGTAAATCTTTAACCATTTGGTAAGGATGCAATACATATGAACGCATTTGATTGCCCCATGAACCAGAATTACTTCCCTTAAGAGCATCAATTTTTGCTTGCTCTTCTTGTCGTCGACGTTCTAATAATTTTGATTGAAGAACTGCCATTGCAGTTGCTTTGTTCTGAATTTGGGAACGTTCATTCTGACAAGAAACGACAATGCCGGTCGGCATGTGAGTAATACGTACAGCAGAGTCAGTGGTGTTAACACCTTGACCTCCAGGGCCAGATGATCGGTAAACATCGACTCGAATCTCTTTTTCATCAATTTCTATATGATCACTTTGATCTACAACCGGTACGACTTCAACTCCACAAAAAGAAGTGTGGCGTCGACTCTGTGAATCAAATGGTGAAATTCGGACCAATCGATGGGTTCCTTGCTCGACCGACAATGTCCCATATGCATATGGCGCAGATACTCTAAATGTTGTTGATTTAATTCCAGCTTCTTCGCCATATGAAGTTTCTAGCACATCAACTTTGTAATTATGTCTTTCACAATAACGTAAATACATACGGCTGATCATTTCTGCCCAGTCACATGCCTCAACTCCGCCTGCTTCAGAGCGAATTGTCACCAAAGCATCACGTTCATCATATTCACCAGATAAAAGAGTCTGTACTTCTAATTCACTTAAAACTTTTGTAATTGAATTTAACTCAGTATCAGCATCTACAAAGGCTGATTTGTCGCCTGCTTCTTCAGCCAATTCAAGGAGTACCGGAATATCATCAATTCTCCTGCGAAGCGTTGTTAATTTATTTATTTGAGATTGGGTATGGCTCAATTTTGAAGTTATCCGTTGCGCATTCTCAGTGTCATTCCAAAGATCTGGCGCTCCAGCTTCAATTTCAAGTTTTTCAGCTTCTTCTTTTAATTTTGGTAAATCAAGTACTTGTTCTATGCCAGAAAGCGTCTGACTTAGGGCAGCAATCTCCCCGTTGTAATCGCGTTCGGCCATGTAGATAGTTTAGCGTTCAGTTACATCATCCATTAACGCTTGTATCAAACTCTCCTGTAACCAACCTAACCATGTGTAAACGGCATAAACCGCTCTTAGTGGGTCATCTGGCTTAAGTAATTCCAAATGTTCTTGTTGAGTATCTTCAATTTTTAATCTAACGCCCAAGGCAAGACGAATATCATTCAATCCACCAAGCCAAGCATTTGCACCTTCATGATCTAAATCAATTGGTTGATTACCTGCATTTATGAGATTACTCCTGATTGCCATGGAATGCGCACGTTTTTTATCTCTTAGCGTTGATTCGGTATATCTACGAAACTCTGAAGCTGCGGCCTCATCTGCGTAAGCATTTGGAAGAAGTCTCAATAAAACTTCATCTTCTGGTGGTGCATCATGGACCGTAATTCCTACCATTGCAGCTAGCGGATCATCATTTGCATGATCTACTCGTTCCGCTAAGAGTTCGATGATTTGTTCACTTAAATTAATTAGTACTTCTCGCTCAGATTCGGAGAATTTGGCTTGATATTCATTCTCGCCATGGCGTTTAAAACCATTTTGTTGATCAGCCATTACAACTCTTCTTTTGAAATAGTTGCCCAAAGACCATACTCATGTAAACGTTGGACATCTCTTTCCATTTCTTCACGAGAACCATTTGAAACAACTGCTTTTCCGTCATTATGAACTTTGAGCATCAATTCAGTTGCATGCTCTTTGGTATAACCAAAAAGTTCCATAAATACATAAGTTACATAAGACATTAAATTAACAGGATCATCCCAAACTACACATACCCAAAGACGGTCGTTGCTAAAAATGGCTTTTAGCTCTTCGTCTAAATGAGTATTGATTTTGACCATGGTCAATTTTAACTAGCGAATGGCGACTGTTACAGGCGCAGATGTGGAACCTGCGGCGCTTACGCGTAAATTAAGGAAAGGGCTGCCGCCTGCTGCATAGATAAATGTATAGAAACCATTTACATCGGTGACACTAGATGCAACTTGATTCCATTTCCCATCAAACTTTTCGAGCAAGACCGGAATTTGTTTGCCTGGATTTACAATCCCAGATATAGAAATTTTGCTATTCATGGCTACGCTAGTAGGTGCCTTTATTTTAATCTGCGGTTTAACTTTGATTATTTGCTCGTTTGATATTCCTTCTAGTCGCTCCCAAGTTCCATCGCTTCTTAATCTAATGTTTTGATTAACCCCCAAGTAAATTGGTAGAGAAACTTTTCCATCTAAACCAGTTGTTAGTGTTGTGATTTCTCTCCAAGATTGATCAAGAGAATTCCTAACTTCTACCTTTACCGGAAGGGCTGCAATTGGTTGTTTGTCAGCCAAAGTAAAAGTTCCAGTTAAATTAATTAATTGTCCATATGTAAATTCTGTGAGATCACTTGTGACACTTGAAAGCACTTTATCCGGTGCAATCGATAACGCGACATTTCTGATTTTTTCCATCGCCTGTGGTTCTTCAAAACCAATAGTCCAAGCAACCACACCACCCAGTCGGTACTTCCCTACAAGATTTGCACGCACTTCAAACGCGCGAGCATCTTGATACCAAGCAACTCTGGTTGCGGTACAGCTGGTTGAGAGACCGGTTGAGGTGTTTCCGTTGTAAACCTTTTGATATGTGAAAGTGGCTTCTTGATGAGTTTCGTTATAAGTAATAGTTGCGCCATATCCTGCTGCAAGATTTGCAGCATTGCTCATTAGAAATGTCGCAGCTTTTGCTCCTGCTACAACAGACTTAGCAACATCAGCAGGACAAACTCCCGTAACTTTAGTAACCCAATCTCTTCCGTACCCTGCTAAACCAAGAAATACTTTTGATGCTGGCATAATTGAAGTTGCATATTTGACAGTGCTTTCAGTCCATGAAAGTGGTCCTATCGGTCCAGGTTTTGCGACCGAATAGTCGTAAGTCATAATTCTCAATCTATCTATATCTGTAGCAATTTCCTCCCAGGCATAGACAAAATAACCTTTTTTGCCTGTTGCTGGATCAAGTAGATACGGTGTTGTAACTGATAATAGTTTTCCATTGGCTCTTAAAGTTGTGCTTAGCTGCTTAATAAAAGCTACCCAATACGGTTTAGTTTTATTCCAAGTTGTATTCCCATCAACAAATGCAAAACCTTCAAAATCTAAATCTATTCCGTCAAAGTTTCTGTCTAAAACTAATTGATTTATTGCAGTAACAACAGCTGTTCTTCCTGCTTCTGAAGAAAGTAAATTTGATAAAACTAACTTATCTGTACCATCGGTAATTGTTGGAATAATCAACATGCCTGCATTTTTCATTGTGGCAAGTGGTGTGGCGATTGGAACGCTTGGATTAGCTGGTGAATATAAATCCGAGATAGTTACTTTGTTAGAGTTATATTTCAATGTGTACCAGAAAGGCATTACTTCGCGAATTAAATCAGCGTTGTTCAATGCCGCCGGAAGTGATGTTTTCATTCCATAATAAGGAATCCAGCCACTGTAAATTTTGCGCGGTTGTGGGTTCTCTGCAAAGGCTGGAGTTAATGAAAGGCCAATAATCACAGCGATTGCTGCGGTTAGCTTGGCTTGCTTTAACATGAGTGGCAGTTTACTTTTATAGGTAGAATTATCAGATGAAGGACTTACTGCGCACCGCGGATTTATCTCGCGATGATGTCGAAATGTTGCTAGACACTGCTGCAAAATTCGCTGCTAATCCACTCTCAGCACCTGATCAGCTACGCAATAAATCGGTGGCAATTTACATGACCAAACCATCCACCAGAACTCGTTTGGCCTCAGAGAGTGCAACTGCACATCTAGGTGGAATTCCTATTTTTATCCGGGGCGACGAACTTCAACTAGGTCGCGGTGAGACCATTGCAGATACTGCAAAAATTATCAGTGGCTTTTGCGATGCGCTCATTATCAGAACCTTCAAACAATCTGATGTAAACGAACTCGGAGCTAATGCAACAATCCCAGTCATTAATGCTTTAACAGATGATGATCATCCAACTCAATTACTAGCTGATTGGCTAACAATTCGCGAGGTATTTGGAAAAGATATCTCAGGTCGCAAATTTTCTTATTTTGGAGATGGCAACAATATGACTCACGCATGGTTAATCATGGGAGCAATCATGGGAGCACATGTAGTTGCAGCCACTCCAGATGGTAAATGGGCACCCGATTCTAATTTCGTGGCAGAGGCAAAAGCGATTGCAAACAAAAATGGTGGAACTATTGAATTAACAAATGATCCAATAGCTGCAGCTAAAGATGCTTCAGTAATTTATACAGATGTTTGGATGTCAATGGGAGATCCAGAATCAGAACGTAATGAGAAAATGAAAGTGCTAGCACCTTTTGCGGTTACTGAGTCACTTATGTCACACACCGCCAAAGATTCAATTTTTATGCATTGTTTACCGGCACATCGAGGGGAAGAAGTTGAAGCAAGCGTAATTGACGGAGTTAAATCTGTTATCTGGCGCGAAGCATTCCATCGCCGCACCACAATTCAAGCGCTGCTCTATCACTTAACTCGTGGTGAATTAAAAGGAAATTAAGAAGCAATCACTAGTAAGTAAGGCACTTGCTTAGTACATTTGCCACATGCGTGTCGCAGTTCCAAAAGAAATCAGAGCTGGAGAGAAGCGTGTAGCGCTAGTTCCAGACGTCATCAATAAATTCACCAAGCTTGGCTTTGAAGTTGTTATCGAAAGTGGCGCTGGAATTCATGCGCAAGCAACAGATAAAGACTATGAATTAGCGGGTGCAAAAATTGCAGGAGAAGTTTTAAAAGATGCAGATGTTGTGCTCTCTGTACAGCCTCTTACCCCATCTCAATCTTCTAATTTGAAAAAAGGTGCAGTAACAATTTCTTTCCTTTCACCAACTACTGCAGCTGAAAATATCGAAGCGCTTGCAAAAGTTGGTGCAACTGCCTTTTCAATGGAACTAGTACCTAGAATTTCTAGAGCTCAATCTATGGATGCGTTAACTTCGCAAGCACTTTGCGCAGGCTATAAAGCAGCTTTAATTGGTGCAGAGTTAAGTCCTAGATTCTTTCCGCTTTTAATGACTGCAGCAGGAACTGTAACTCCGGCACAAGTATTAGTTTTAGGTGCAGGTGTTGCTGGACTTCAAGCGATTGCAACTGCGCGACGTTTAGGCGCAGTTGTGAGTGCATATGATGTTCGTCCATCTTCCGCAGATGAAGTTAAATCAATGGGTGCAACTTTCATTGACTTGCAATTGGAATCACTTGCAGGTGCAGGTGGGTATGCACGGGAAATGACTGAGGAGCGAGCAAAGCAGCAGCAAGATTTGCTCACTCCCTATATTGCTAAATCAAATGTCGTGATAACAACTGCCGCGGTTCCAGGAAGAACTGCACCAAGATTAATGACTAAAACCATGGTTGATGCGATGACCCCTGGTTCTGTAATCGTGGATCTTGCTGCAGAAACCGGCGGAAATGTTGAAGGTTCTGTTGCAGGAGAAATAATTACGACTAGTGGTGGTGTAATTATTTGGGGCGGCAAAGATGTACCAAGTTCTCTTCCATTTCATGTATCAAGTCTTTATTCACGCAACTTATTAAATTTATTAACTTTAATTACAGCACCAGAAAAAGAAGGCGAAAAAGTAAGCTTAAATATCGATTTTGAAGATGAAATTGTTGCTGCTTCTGCGCTTACACACGATGGTTCAAGGAGAAACTCATGAGCAATGGTCTAGCACTGTTGGCAATATTTACGCTTGCAGTATTCGTTGGTTTTGAGGTTGTTTCGAAAGTTTCAACAACTCTACATACTCCATTGATGTCTGGAGCCAACGCTATACACGGAATTATTCTGGTAGGAGCGATATTGGTTGCTGGCCATGCAGAAGGCGGGCTTGAGTTAGTACTAAGTGTTATTGCAATTGTTCTGGCAACTATCAACATGATTGGTGGCTTTGTAGTAACAGATCGAATGCTTGAGATGTTCAAAGGAAAGAAGTAACAATGAGCAGAAATCTGTATGACCTCCTTGGTTTACTTTCATCTGTTGCCTTTATTCTGGCTCTCAAAGGTCTATCTCATCCAAAGAGTGCCCGTCGTGGAAATTTAATTGGAGCAGCCGGTGCAGGCGTAGCCACATTTGTAGTCTTTTTTTATAGAGAAGATGGAAAAGGTTTACAGAACCTTCCATTAATTATTGGTGCATTAATTGTAGGTATTGCTGTTGGAGTTCCTGCTGCTCGCATGGTTCAGATGACGCAGATGCCACAAATGGTTGCGCTATTTAATGGTGTCGGAGGTGGCGCTGCTGCTTTGGTAGCGATTGTCGAGTATTTAAATCTTGGCGATGCTGCCTCTACCCTTGCAGTTATTGCAACTGTTTTCACAGTTGTTGTGGGTTGCATTTCATTTAGTGGCTCTGTGGTCACCTTCTTAAAATTGCAGGAATTAATGACTACTCGCCCAGTGATATTCCCGGGTGGACGTTTTGTAATTGCAGGCACGCTTGTCGCAATAATTGTGAATGCAGGTTATGTAATAGTTCAAGGAGGCAATTCATTACTTGAATTGCTAGCTCTGCTATCACTGATTTTTGGTGTGCTATTTGTACTTCCAGTGGGTGGCGCCGATGTTCCAATCGTAATTTCCCTATTAAATGCCTTTACTGGCTTGACCGTAGCAGCTAGTGGATATGTACTTGAAAATATTCTTTAGATCGTCGCTGGAACTTTAGTAATTGCATCTGGAACAATTTTGACCAGATTGGTGGCAGAAGCAATGGGCCGTTCCGTATTTAGAACACT
>JACCDJ010193312.1_pt1 | contig 15471 bp, 17 predicted proteins | sample 7444481 | NCBI WGS metagenome assembly JACCDJ01 (sample SAMN15323435, study PRJNA562643) | freshwater metagenome | isolation source: river surface water | place: USA:Blue River Watershed | collected 2017-08-15 | reverse complement strand
GGAACTCTTCGACGAGGATGCCCATGTCGATGAACTTTTCGGCGTGCGCGATGGCTGCCGCGCGATCGCTGGTGACGATGACGCCCTTGCCTGCGGCAAGGCCATCCGCCTTGATTACATACGGTGCACCGAACTCGTCGATTGCGGCCTCGACCTCGGCGATGGTCGAGCATTCGCGCGCCATGCCGGTTGGCACGCCAGCGGCGGCCATGACCTCCTTGGCGAACGACTTGCTGCCCTCGAGGGCAGCGGCCTTCTGGCTAGGACCAAAAACAGAGATTCCCGCCGCGCGCAACGCGTCGGAGACTCCCGCGACAAGCGGTGCCTCTGGTCCGATGATGGCAAGTTCGATGCCGTGCTCAGTCGCGAACGCGGCGACCTCGGCAGGGGAGTTTGGGTTCAGGTTTCGCTCGCATGGGGCGTCGGTCGAGATGCCGGCATTGCCTGGCGCGACGATGATTGCGCTCGCCGGAGTGCCCGTGCGAATGAGTGCCTTAACGATTGCGTGTTCGCGGGCGCCCTGCCCCAAGACCAAGATTTTCACGGGTTCAAGTCTAGTTTGGCTCTGGCGCGCGGTTTTCGGGCTGGTTGGCCACCCGCTCCGTTGCGACTCGATAAACCTCAAGGTTCTCGCGCTTTCCGATCGCTATTACTTGAATCGTGACCACCCGTTCGTGAATCTTGTACACGATGCGATATTGATTGGCTACGTGGTGTTCAAAACAATTGGCGAGAGAGCCGCTCAGTCTCTTCGCGCCGGTCGTCGGGTTGACCAGAATTCGATCTAGAACCTGAACAACGCGTCTGCGCATTGTCGCGTCGAGCCGACGCATGTCATCTAAGGCTTCGCCCTCTAAATCGAGAACGTAGTCACTGTGTCGGCTCGTCGTCAACGCCCTCACCGCCGTAATACTTCAGCTGCGGCAGACCTAATTCGGCGCGAACCTGTTCCCAGGGCACGGTCGGCTCATTCGCCTTGTTCGCGATGTAGTCAGCCAGGTCTTCGCGCTTGATTCCGCGATCGCGCTCGAACATGCGAATCACGTCTTCGGTCTCGACCTCGATGTATGCCGCCAGTAGTTGCTGGTAGGCCTCATACTCGAGTAGCACGGCGATCGGCTTGTTGTGACGCAACAGCACGACGGGCTCGATGTCCTCACCGAGTTCGACAGCTCGCGCAACGGCACCGGATGCGTTCTGGCTGAGTTCCGTAATCGACATCGTGTTCGGCATCTCTCTTCGGGCAGATTTCTTTGTCATTGTTTTCACCTCCAATCTGCTTAGATTTTTCCTTAGATGAATTTTATCAAAGGCTTTTCTTGCTGACTAGAGGGTTGGAGTCAGCGCCCCGCTGGGGGATTACAGGGCGCCGACAACTGGAGTCTCGCCGAGCGGGAGCGCGTGCGGAGAATCCATTTGAAATCTGTGGACAACTGCCCTGCTGTTGGCTGAATAGGCTTGTTCCGTGCCAAGACGCAAGACGAATCCCGAGGCCGGCCGAGCAGCCGTCGCCTCGTGCATCTCTTACCCCGATGGCCCGACCGCCGATCCGCAGTTCGTCACCGCCGTGCGCTACCTGCTCGAAGAGCTCGCCGAACGAGCCCAGGGCAACAGCGTCGAGGTGCGCGTTCCGCCGCTCGGTGCAACGCAGTGCATCGCCGGCCCACGCCACACTCGCGGCACCCCGCCGAACGTCGTCGAGATGTCACCCGAAACCTGGTTCGATCTTGCCACCGGCAAAACCCAATGGGCAGATGCGCTCGCCGACCACAAGGTGCACGCGTCGGGCGTGCGCGCCGACCTCGCAGACGTTCTGCCCCTAAACTGAAAGCGTTCGCGCAGGGGGCGCGGAAATTAGGGGGCATCTTGAAAATCAATACTTCGCTGGCTTCATTCGGTTCACTAATCAAAGGCTTGGCAATCTGGGGGGTCATCGCGATTCTGGTCGGCCTGCTCTCGGTTGCTTCATCGCGCAGCTCGGAGGCGTCTGCAGCGCCCGGCATGCTCATCGGTGCCTTGCTCATTTACGTCGGCTCGGGACTGCTCGGCCTGGCTATCTTTGGCGCGTTCCTGCGAATCACCGCAAAGTCGATCATCGAGGGCCTGGGTGGCAACTTGAGTGTTACGGGACTGCAAAATCAGCCTTCGGCTGCGGTCGATTCAACCTCAGCGGTCGAGGCGCGGATCAACGCTGGCCCCTCGGACGCCTGGCAGTCGTTGTCGGGCAAGGAGTACAAGGCTTGGCAGGCTGCAGGCCAACCCGACCTTCGCGCTTGGGATCAGGCTGGTCGCCCTGAGTTCAGCTCCTGGCTGGCCGGGCAGCTCTAAAGAAAACAATTCAGAAGGGTTAAGCAAATGAAATCGAAAATCGCACAGATCGGCATAATCACTGGCTCGCTCGGTCTGTTCTTCATCATCATTAGCGCTTTGATGCGCGGCGCAGTGGATCGCGATCACGAAATTCGCGGGCTCGGTTGCCTCGCCTTCTTCTCGGACGCCTGCAGCAACGGGGATGACGACTACGTTCCGGCGAACATTGTCGTTGCACTTGGCGTCATTGCTCTTGTCGCGGGAATCGGCCTCTTTATCGCAGGCAAGTTTGGAAGCCAGATCAAGGGTTCTATGTTGTCAAGCAATCCGCCTGCGAGCGGGCAGTCGGCAACCGGATTCTGCACCTCGTGTGGAACTGCGAGCACTGGCACCAAATTCTGTGGCTCGTGCGGAGCACAGATGGGCTAACCGCGCCGATCGGAGTTGCGGAAGGGGCAGGAGCAATCCTGCCCCTTTTCCTGTTGAATTGACCCATGACTGAAAACAGCGAAACGCTTGAAACTCTCGAGATTCGCCGCACGCCAAAGTTTCTTCCGTTCCTAATCACCGGTGGCGTCGTCGGCCTGATCGTTGCCCTCATCGCCTGGGCTGCCAGCGGCATGAACCAGGAGATTTTCGGCTTCCTCGTGTCGTATGGCGCGGGCCTCGGTGTGGCAGCCGGCATCATCGCAGCGACCGTGATCGAAGGCATCACGCGCAAGCGCGCCAAGCGAGTGCAGGCCACTAAACTAGAGGGGTAAACGGGCCTCACAAGGGCGTCGAAAAGCCCGATTCACCCAAATCCATACCTCTGATTGATTGGTGATCCATGCTGCGTGGCGACGGACTTCTGAATCACGACATCGCCGTATCTGCCGACGATGAAAAAGCACCAAAGGATCAGTGCGGTGTATTCGGAGTTTGGGCCCCAGGCGAAGAGGTAGCAAAGCTCACCTTCTTCGGCCTCTACAGCCTTCAGCACCGCGGCCAGGAATCGGCCGGTATCGCAACCTCAGACGGCAGCAAGATCCTGGTTTATAAGGACATGGGTCTGGTCAGCCAGGTCTTCAGCGAGTCGGCCCTCGAGTCACTCACCGGTCACATCGCAGTCGGTCACAACCGCTACTCGACCACCGGCGCATCGCACTGGCGTAACGCCCAGCCGACGCTCGGTCGCACCAGCGCCGGCACAATCGCACTCGCCCACAACGGCAACCTGACCAACACCGCCGACCTGCTCGAGCTGCTCACCAAGCGCTACCCAGACCAGGGCGCCAACGAGATCACCGGTGGCAACACCACCGACACCGCAGTGCTCACCGCACTCATGGCCGGCGACCTAGACCACACCCTCGAGGCCACGGCACTTGAGCTGCTTCCGAAGGTCAAGGGCGCGTTCTGCCTCGTCTTCATGGATGAAACCACACTGTATGCGGCACGCGACCCGCAGGGCGTGCGTCCGTTGGTGCTCGGCCGTCTCGAGCGCGGCTGGGTCGTCGCTTCAGAGACCGCCGCACTCGACATCGTGGGCGCTAGTTTCGTTCGCGAGATCGAGCCGGGCGAGCTCATCGCCATCGACGAGAACGGCCTGCGTTCGCAGCGCTTCGCCGAGGTCAAGCGCGCCGGTTGCGTATTCGAGTACGTCTACCTGGCCCGCCCAGACACCTCGATCAACGGCAAGAACGTCTACGAGGCACGCGTCGAAATGGGACGCGAGCTGGCCCGCGAGTATCCCGTCGAGGCCGACCTCGTGATCCCGACTCCGGAGTCTGGCACCCCAGCCGCCATCGGTTACAGCCAGGAATCGGGCATCCCGTTCGGCCACGGCCTAGTCAAGAACGCCTACGTCGGCCGCACCTTCATTCAGCCTTCGCAGACCATCCGCCAGCGCGGTATTCGCCTCAAGCTCAACCCGCTGCGCGAGGTCATTCGCGGCAAGCGCATCGTCGTCATCGACGACTCGATCGTGCGCGGCAACACCCAGCGCGCGCTCGTCCAGATGCTTCGCGAGGCCGGCGCCGCCGAGATCCACGTGCGCATCTCGTCGCCACCCATCACCTGGCCGTGCTTCTACGGCATCGACTTTGCGACCCGCGCCGAGCTCATCGCGACCGGCCTTGGCGTCGACGACGTGCGCAAGTCAATCGGCGCAGACAGCCTCGGCTACCTCACCAAGGACGGCATGGTCGCGGCAACCGGCCAGCCGGAGTCGAGCCTCTGCACCGCGTGCTTCACCGGCACCTACCCAATCGAGTTGCCTGCGGCCGATCGCCTGGGCAAGAACCTGCTCGAGCGCGCCGAAGACCCTGCGGCCTGCAACCCTGGCCCAGACAGCGAACTAGACCGCGCCGTGCGAGAGGCAGCCAACTAATGAGCAACAGCGAGCACGTCGCAAGCGCGTACGCCGCATCGGGCGTCGACACCGAGGCCGGCGACCTGGCCGTCGAACTCATGAAGAAGGCCGTTTCGGCAACCCACAACTCGCTCGTCGTCGGTGGCCTCGGTGGCTTCGCCGGCATGATGGACGTCAGCTTTCTGAAGAACTACGAGCGACCGCTGCTGGCAACCTCGACCGACGGCGTCGGCACCAAGGTCGCCATCGCGCAGGCAATCGACAAGCACGACACAATCGGCCAAGACCTTGTCGGTATGGTCGTCGACGACATCGTCGTGACCGGCGCCAAGAGCCTGTTCATGACCGACTACATCGCGTGCGGCAAGGTCGTGCCACAGCGCATCGCCGACATCGTTCGCGGCATTGCCGAGGCCTGCCAGGCAGTTGACGTTGCGCTGGTCGGCGGCGAGACCGCCGAGCACCCTGGCCTGCTACACCCAGACGAGTACGACGTTGCGGGTGCCGCAACCGGCGTCGTCGACGCAAGCAAGCTGCTGAGCAGCGGACGCGTTCAGGTGGGCGACGTGGTCCTCGGCCTCGAGGCATCTGGCTTTCACTCGAACGGTTACTCGCTGGTTCGCAAGATAGTTGCCGACAGCAAGCTCGACTACAACAAGTCGGTCGCCGAATTCGGCAGCCGCTCGCTCGGCGAGGTTCTGCTCGAACCGACCCGCCTCTACACGGGCGTGCTCAACCGCGTTCTCGAATCGGCGCACGGCAAGGACGTACGCGTCATGTCGCACATCACCGGCGGAGGCATCGCGGCCAACCTGTCGCGCGTGCTGCCATCGAGCGTGAGCCTCGACGTCGACCGTTCGACCTGGAGGCCGCTCGAGGTGTTCGACGTGGTCGCCGGTTGGGGCGGCTACAAACTGACCGACCTCGAAGCCACCTGGAACCTCGGTCTCGGCTTCGCTGTCGTCGTCAAGGCGGATGCGGCTGCCGCAATCGCCGCGCAGATCGCTGCCGAGGGCATTCGCACTTGGCAACTGGGCATCATCGAGTCGACCCCGTGCGACGCCGAACTGCCTGGCTACGTCACCGAAGCCAAGGGTGTGCGCGGCGGTGCCGTGCGCATGGTTGGCTCCTACGCCAAGTAGCAGCCCCGCGTTTAGCGCGTAAAATGACCTAGACTATTTTTGTCTAGTCGCATAGACTTGCAGTATGAGCACGAAGCGATACACGGCAACCGCGTACCTCGACGGCAAGTGGTGGATGGTCGAGATTCCTGAAGTCAACGGCCTCACCCAGGCTCGTAAACTCACTGACGTGACGCAGATGGCTCGCGAATTCATCGCTGTCACGCAGGATGTGCCAGCCGACTCGTTTGAACTCGAACTTCGTATCGAACGCGTTCACGAACTCGACATCGCCGAACGTGTTGCAAAGATTCAGGCCGAAAAAGAACAGGCGGCTGCGCTCGAAAAGGCTGCCATGGATGACTCGCGGGCGCTGGCCCAAGATCTTGCAAATCAGAGTCTCACCGTGCGCGAGATTGGCGTGATCCTTGGTGTATCGCACCAACGCGCACACCAGCTGCTCAGCGCATAGGGGGAGCCGTCACCCAGGAGGCTCCGCCCGGCCGCCTGCTCTAGAAAATCGTTCGACGCGGGCTCGGAATCCGCGCGGTAAAATTGCCGAATGACCAAGCACCTACGTGTTGCCATAATTGGCGCGGGCCCTGCCGGCATCTACGCCGGCAACATCCTCAAGAATCAGCACCCCGAGGTCACCATCGACCTCTTCGATTCGCTGCCAGCGCCATACGGTCTAATTCGCTACGGCGTCGCGCCCGACCACCCGCGCATCAAGGGCATCGTCAACTCGCTGCACGAGATGCTCAGCGAGGGTTCAATTCGATTCTTCGGCAACGTGACCTTTGGTCGCGACCTCACCATCGACGACATCCGTGAGCACTACCACGCGGTCATCTTCGCGACCGGCGCAATCAAGGACGCCGATCTGAACATCCCTGGCATCGAGCTCGACGGTTCGTATGGCGCAGCCGACTTTGTCAGCTGGTACGACGGCCACCCCGACTACCCGCTGACCTGGCCGCTCGAGGCGCAGCAGGTTGCCGTGCTCGGCAATGGCAACGTCGCGCTCGACGTGGCGCGCGTGCTGGCCAAGCACGCCGAAGACCTGCTAGTCACCGACATCCCGGCCAACGTCTACGAGGGCCTCAAGGCTTCGCCGGTGACCGACGTGCACGTCTTTGGTCGCCGTGGTCCGGCCCAAATCAAGTTCACGCCGATCGAGCTGCGCGAGCTTGGTGAGGTTCGCGATGTCGACATCGTTCTGTATGAGGAAGACTTCCCTGAGGGCTGGTTCAACGAGGATGCCGAGGGCGTCACCAACCAGCACCGCGTGATGGTGCGCATCATGAACGGATGGCGCGAGGAACAGGCCGAGCGAGCCGCCGCCGGCGAACCCGCCGCGAGCCGCCGACTGCACCTGCACTTCTTCTCGTCGCCCGTCGAGATTCTCGGCGAGGACGGCAAGGTTTCCGGAATGCGCTTCGAGCGCACGGCGTTGAATGCCGACGGTTCGAGCGTGCACGGCACTGGCGAGTTCGTCGAGTACCCGCTGCAAGCGGTCTATCGCGCGGTTGGCTACTTCGGTAGCGAGCTGCCAGACGTGCCGTTCGACGACAAGTACGGCGTAATCCGAAACCAAGGTGGTCGTGTGGTCGACGCTGCCGGCGCACAACAGGCTGGCCTGTACGCGACCGGTTGGATCAAGCGAGGCCCGGTTGGCCTCATCGGCCACACCAAGAGCGACGCAGCCGAGACGATCGAGAACCTGCTAGCCGATGCCGAGCAGCTAGCCGAGCCTGCCACTGGAAACACTGAGTCCCTGCTGGCCGAGCTTGCAAGCCGCGGCGTCGAATACACCGACTGGGCTGGCTGGCAGAAACTGGACGCCCACGAGCGAGCGCTCGGAGCCGCGGACGAGTCGCCGGTAGAGCGCGAGCGCGTCAAGGTTGTTTCGCGAGCCGAACAGGTACGCGTCTCGCGCGCCTAGGCGCACCTCGACTTAAAGCAAAAGCGCCGCATACCCGCGGCGCTTTTGCTATTTCAAAATCTCTGGCGACTACTTGTCGTCCTCGTCGTCCGAGTCGTCGGCGTCTTCCGCCGTATCGTCATCCTCGTCTTCGTCGTCGTAAAGGTCGGCCCACTTGTCGATGAGTTCGGCCTCGCCGTTTGCCTCGTCGGCGGTGCCCAGTTCGCGCTCGAGCGCACCCAAGTCGGTGTTCGGGCTAAAGTACTTCAGCTCGCGAGCAACCTTGGTGTGCTTTGCTTTTTGACGGCCACGGCCCATGCCGAGCCCCCTAACTAACGAAGACAGACGAAAACGCGGGCGAAAAACCCGCAAAAACCTGCGGTTAGTTTAGCACTTTGGGCCTAGAAAGCCCCGAACAGACGGGGAAGAAGCACGGCAACGACGGCGAACACAGGCAGCAGCAGGTTGAGCAGCGCGTTGTTAATCGCATCGGTCCGCTTGTCGGCAGCCCATAGCTCCGCGGTCTGCGCTGCCCATGTGCTGAAGGTCGAGAGGCCACCGGCGAATCCAGCCGAGATCGCAGCCCAGTGCCAGTCGTGATCCCAGACCACGACGTATGCGACTATCGCGCTCGCGAAAGTATTCGCCAGCAAGATGCCGACGGTTGACGACTTGCCGCGCCACTGCCCGACGAGCATTCGAAGCACCGAACCTAGGCCGCCACCCACGGCCACGCCAGCGAACACCATCAGGGCGTTCATGGTCTCTTCGTTGATCTCGATCATCGCGAAACCTTCTTTACCGCAACGTAGATCGCAACACCAGCGACCATGTGAAGCGCGAGCAGAACCGAAGGCCATACCGTCGCGTCGACCAGCGAGGTCTGCACGAACAGGTAGGCGACGGCAGACATCGAGGTGAAGCCACCGGCAAAACCGGTGCCAAGCAGTGCGCGCCACGCATCCGAATCAAAGCGTGACGACGACGCGAGATAACCGAGCAGCGCTGCGCCGAGCAGGTTGATGACAATCAGCGACCAGTAGGAATCCCAGACCAGATCGAGGCTAAAGCGGCCGCAAGCGCCGATGGCGCCACCAAGGAAGGTAAGCAGAGCAGTCTTGAAAGTGATCTTCACGTCGGCTTAGTCTTCGTCGATGCGCTTGGCGCGGGTGCGGGTAACTAGGTTTTCGCTACCGCGGTGGTTGCGGCGAGCAGGGCGCACGACTCCGCGACGGCTATCACCGGGGAGGTATCGGCGAGCAAAGATGTCCTTGTACTCGGCCGACTCGAGGCGCCACGGCACCAGGGTCACCATCACACCACGCAGGTACATGAGCTGCTTGCGGATTCGACCGGCGCGGTGGTTGTGGAAGATGTGCTCCCACCAGTGACCCACGACGAGCTTTGGCAGGTAGACCGAGATGCGCTCGCTGCCGTTCTCGGCGCGGTGCTTCTGCAGGAACTCGATGAGCGGCTGTGAGAACTCGCGGTATGGCGACTCGATGATGCGGAGTGGTAGTCCGAGTTCCTTTTCGAACTTCTTCCAGTCCTTCGCAAACTTCTTCGCAGCAGCAGGGTCAATCGCCACGTGCACGGCCTCGAGGTGGGTGTGGCGGCTCGAGAGCGCGTAGTCCAGCGCCTTGAGCTGCGGCTTGTTTAGCTTGTCCATCAGCACGATCGCGTAGTCGCCCTTGGCGCCGAAAGTGGTCTCGGAATCCATCGCGATCTCGCGCGAGACCTGGTCGTAGTAGCGGCGGGTGTAGAACATCACTGCAAACAACACCGGCATGATGATGAACACCAGCCACGCACCGTGGGTGAACTTGGTGATGGTCACGATGATCAGAACCGATCCGGTCATCAGCGCGCCGAGTCCGTTGATGAGAATTCCCGACATCGCCTCTTTGCGGTTGGCTTCGTTCTCTTCGTTGCTCAACTTCTTCTTAGGCGTCTGCAAGCGACCCCAGTGCTTGAGCATGCCGATCTGGCCAATCGTGAACGACGTAAATACACCGATGATGTAGAGCTGAATCAGTCCGGTGACCGAGGCCTGGTAGGCGATGATCAGGATTAGCGCAGCCGCTGAAAGCGAAAGCATGCCGTTTGAGTAGACCAGGCGGTCGCCGCGAGTGAGTAGGGCCTTCGGTGCGAACTTGTCCTGGGCCAGAACTGAGCTCAGCAGCGGGAAACCGTTAAAGGCCGTGTTTGCAGCGAGAAGCAGAACGGCTGCTGTTCCGGCCTGGATCACATAGAACATCCAGTTGTTGTAGCCGAATACGGCGCCACCGATTTGGGCCATGACCGACATCTGTGGGTCGGTTGCGCAGGCGGTCCAGTCGGGCAACTGCTCGCAAGGGTTCTCGGCGTAGTGCACCTTCGAAATCAGGGCAAGGGCGGTGACGCCAATGAACATGAGCACAGCCGTGAAGCCCATGAGGGTCATCGTGGTCTGAGCGTTCTTGACCTTCGGCTTGCGGAACGCCGGGACGCCGTTTGCGATTGCCTCGATGCCCGTCAGTGCCGAACAGCCCGAGGCGAAGGCACGCAGAACCAGCAGAATCAGTGCCGCGTTCATTGTGTTCTCGACCTGGTCGAGTGGGGTTACCTCAAAACCGGCCGAGTATGCGACGAGCGGCTGACCGGTCAAGAACTTGTAGAAGCCGGTGCCGATCATTACGAAAACCGAGGTGATGAAGAGGTACGTCGGAATTGCGAACGCAACGCCCGATTCGCGCACGCCACGCAGGTTGACAGCGAGCAGGAAGATCACGAAGCCAGCGGCAATCTCGACGCGCCAAGGGTTGAGTTCGGGGAAAGCCGAAATCAGGTTGTCGGTGCCCGAGGCAATCGAAACGGCAACGGTCATTACGTAGTCGAGCAGTAGGGCAGAGGCCACAATCAGGGCCGGCTTCTTGCCGAGGTTCTTCATTGCGACCTCGTAGTCGCCACCGCCGCTCGGGTATGCCTTGATCACCTTGCGGTAGCTGAGCACGATGACGGTGAGCAGCAGAACGACCAGCGCGGCGATGCCTGGGGCCATGCTCAGCAGGCCGATGCCGCCGAGGGTGAGAATCATCAACAGCTCTTGCGGGCCGTATGCGACAGACGACAGCGGGTCGCTCGAGAAGATAGGTAGAGCGACCGTCTTCGGCAGTAGCTGGTGGTCAAGATTCTTGCTAGAGAGTTTCTTGCCGAGCAGCATGCGCTTTGGCTGAAGCAAATCGTTCACGAGAGGAAAGATTACTCCTTTATCGCGAGCGAGGTTCGGGGTTTAGTCCTGCTTGCGACGAGCCTTTGCGCCGAGGTTGAGCGTGCTCAGAAGGCCAAGGAATAGGAATCCAGTGGCCACGTATCCGGTGGTTTTGACGCCTTCCGTGAATGCCGAGTTTCCCGCCTCGAGAATCTCGGTTGCCTGCGCCGCGGTAGGCATGGTGTGGTTGGCCAAGCCAAGCTTCATGGCTTCACCCATGACCACCTGGTCGAGTGCCGGCAGGGCCCCGCCCGCAGATTCGACCACGACATCTGATGCGGCCTTGACGACGCCTTCCTGAGCGCTCGCCGGTAGCGACTGCACGTAGGACGTTGCCGCCAGATTCGTTTCGCCAATGCTCTGGGTCGCCGTGAATAGGGCGGTTCCCAATACCGCGATGCCGAGCGCCGAACCGATCTGGCGAACGGTGCTCTGCGAACCCGAGGCTTGACCGACCTTAGCCAGCGGAACGTCGACCATGATCACGCCGGTTAGCTGCGCGGTTGCGAGACCAACACCGACTCCGTAGATAAACAGGAACGGAGCGACAGCGCCCCAACCGCCATCGGTCGGAGCGAAGATTGCAACGCCGAGGACGCCCAAAAGCTCCAGCACGACACCCGCGCGAACCTGGTTTACCGCCGAGATCTTGCCGCCTGCCGCGCCACCGACGCCCGATGCGAGGAACGCACCGCCGGCGAGCCAGAGCAGAACGAGGCCGCTCGAGACCGGGCTCAGTGCGCCAACGTTTTGCAGCCAAAGTGGAATAGCAAATAGCAGGCCGAATTCGCCCATCGAGATGATCATCGCGGCGATTGAGCCATTGCGGAAGCTGGCGATGTGGAAGAGACCGAGGTCAAGCAGCACGTTCCTGCCTGACTTTGCCCGAGCGCGCTCCCACAGCACGAAGAGAACCGTAGCAACCACCGAGATGCCCAGCGAGACCGGAATGATCGAGATGCCGTCGGTCGGCCAGGTGAATCCGAAGAATTCGAATACGTTCTTGTCGCTCGCATTCCACCAGCCGTAGACGCGGCCCTCGATGAGACCGAAGACGAGGGTGGCGAACATAACCACGCTGATCAGCGCACCGAGGACGTCGATGCCACCGGGGCCCTGTGGCTGCTTCGATTCGTTCACGAACATGAGCAGGCCGACCAGGATCAGAATGCCGAATGGCAGGTTCACGTTGAATGCCCAGCGCCAGTCGAAGTCAGTAGCCAGCCAGCCGCCGAGCACCGGACCGATGGCGACCATGCCACCGATGGTCGAACCCCAGATTGCGAACGCGATGCCGCGCTCCTTGCCCTGGAAGTTAGCGTTGACGAGCGAGAGCGTGGTTGGCAGCACCATCGCGCCACCGATGCCCTGCACGATGCGAGCCAGGATCATCGCCGAGGCGTCCTGGCTGGTTCCGGCCCATACCGATGCGCCAATAAACACGGCGATACCGATGATCAGCACCAGGCGGCGACCGATGCGGTCGGCGAGCGAACCCCAGACCAGGAGCAGCGAGGCAAAGACGAGCACGTAGCTTTCTTGAACCCACTGGATCTCGGTCGAAGAAAGGTTGAGGTCCTCGATTACCGAAGGGAAGATCGTGTTGACGATGGTTCCGTCGATGATTACGAGAGAGATGGCCATCGAGATAAAGATGAGACCGATCCAACGATTGCGCTTCATGGGCTGACTTTCTATCGCGGGGTGTGCTGTTCTTAGGCTAACCACGAGGCGGCTTGATTTATGACCGAGACCCTGCACTCGCTTAAAAGCGAAACCCCCGAGACGTGAGATCATCGGGGGTTTAGCGTGGCTCCGCGCGGCATCGATCCGCGGACCTAACGATTTTCAGTCGTTCGCTCTACCAACTGAGCTACAGAGCCAAGAAGCTTTTCGGATTACTCCGAGGCTTCAGCGATCCTGACGGGACTTGAACCCGCGACCTCCGCCGTGACAGGGCGGCGCGCTAACCAACTGCGCTACAGGACCTTACTTGATACTTAGAACTTCCACTTCATAGTGACCCCAACGGGATTCGAACCCGTGCTGCCGCCGTGAAAGGGCGGTGTCCTAGGCCTCTAAACGATGGGGCCTACAAAGTGGATACTTCATAGCACCGAGGAACAAGAATAGTGCCTCTGGGCCTCTGTTAGCAACCCGTGATAACTTCGAACAGATGCGTAGATCAATCAGACGAGCCGTAATTGCCAGTTTGGCAACCGCTGGCCTGCTCCTTACGGGTGTGGCCGTCGCTCCGTCGTGGGCTGTTCCGAGCTATCCAACCGCCGAAGAAGTCGCCGCCGCCAAGAAGAAGGTGGCAGACAAGATGGCGATGATCAAGAAGCTCGAGGGCATCATCGCCGGCCTCGAGGTTGAGGCGGATGCGCTAAACAAGACCGCCCAGATCAAGGGCGAGGCCTTCAACATCGCACAGGACGCGGTCGACGCGGTTCAGGCCAAGGTCACCTCGCTGCAGGTGCAGGCCGACGCAGCAGAGGCTCAGGCTGCAGCAGCAGAGCGCCAGCTGGGTCAGATTGCCGCCCAGATGTATCGCGAGGGTTCGAGCGGCACATCGCTGAACCTCTTCTTGAACTCCGGCAAGGCCGACGACCTGCTCTACCAACTCGGCGCTCAGGAGCGTCTAGCCGGCCAGAGCAACGACATGTACCAGAAGTCGATCGCGCTTCAGAAGCAGGCCAAGGCTCTGCAGGATGAGCTCGGTGCGGCCAAGGCCGAACTGGCCACCAAGGCCGCCACGGCTAAGGCTGCATTTGCCGAGGCCATGGGCGCAGCGACCGCCGCGCAGGCGAAGGTCGACGAGAACGAACGCCTCAACAAAACCTTCTATGCCCAGCTCGCAACCCTGCGTGGCACCTCGGCCACCCTCGAGCGTCAGCGCGAGGAGGGACTCGCGGCCGAACGTCGTCAGCAAGCAGGTTCGGCCAAGATGGACGCCCCAGAGCTCTACACCGTGGGTGACGCAAACCAGGCTGTGGTCGGCACCGCACTCGAGTTTGCTCGCGCGCAGCTCGGTGAGCGCTACGTGCTCGGCGGCATGGGCCCAGACGTCTGGGACTGCTCGGGCATCACCAAGGCTGCCTACGCCGCGGCAGGTGTCTACATCGGCACGCACTCGGCGACGAACCAGTTCCGCACTATGGCTCAGGCCCGCAAGCTCGTTCCGCTCAACCAGATGCAGGTCGGCGACCTCATGTGGTACACACAGGAGAGCGCGTTCGACGGCGACAAGTACCACGTGGTGTTCTTCATCGGTGGCGGCATGATGCTCGAAGCGCCGAACCCAGCGCGTACGGTTCGCATCGTTCCGATCCGCTGGGGTGAGACCTTCCCGTACGCCGGTCGACCAACGGCCCCATAAGCCACATCCCGCAACCGCGTTAGCGCGGAACCGGGCAAATAAAAAGGACGCCAGCTGCGAAAGCCGGCGTCCTTTTTTAGTTTTTGTCGCTTAGCAGCAAGCCTTGCCGCACTCGCAGGTCTTGGCGTTAGCGCCATCGCCCTCGGTCATGTAGCGCTGCTGAGCCTCGACGATGAGCTTCTCGGCAACGTCCTTGCCCTGCCACTCGCCAACCTTGACCCACTTGCCAGGCTCGAGGTCCTTGTAGTGGCTGAAGAAGTGCATCAGCTCGTCCTTGGTCTGCTGTGGCACGTCGTTGATGTCCTGAATGTGCGCCCAGCGCTTGTCCTTGGTTGGCACGCAGATGACCTTCTCGTCGATGCCGCCGTCGTCCTCCATAGGCAGCACGCCGACCGGGCGAACGTCTACGACGACGCCTGGGAACAACGGAAACTCGAGCATTACGAGTGCGTCCAGCGGGTCGCCGTCGCCACCGAGAGTCTTGTCAAAGAATCCGTAGTCGATTGGGTAGACAAAGGGGGTGAACAGAACGCGGTCGAGGTGAACGCGACCGGTGATGTGGTCGACCTCGTACTTGTTGCGGCTGCCGCGAGGAATCTCGATTACTGCTTCGTAACCCATGGTTCTCCTAAATAGAGTGGTGAGAAGGTTTGTACCAGACTACCGAATGCCCACCCGCCGAAAGGGTTCACGTGCCAGAGCGTCCTAGATTGTCGCCAGCGATGGCCGACATTCGACGTGCCGTGCGAGACAACTGGGATGCGCTTTCCGCGACCGGTGGTTTGGCCGTCGGCGATCTGGTGCTCGTGGCCTGCTCCGGCGGTGCCGATTCGGTTGCGCTCGCCGATGCGGTTGCCTTCGAGGGCACGCGGGCAGGGTATCGACTGGGTGCAATCGTGGTCGATCACGGGTTGCAGCAGGCTTCGGCCGAAGTAGCCGAGAAGACCGGCGCTTGGCTGCGCGAGCGCGGGTTCGCCCAGGTCTTTGTGGTTAGCGTCGAGGTTGGCAATGCCGGCGGAACCGAGGCGGCGGCGCGCGATGCGCGTTACGCGGCGTTCGCGTCGAAGGCGCGAGAAGCGGGTGCTCGTGCGGTTCTGCTCGCCCACACGTTGAACGATCAGGCCGAGACGGTTC
>JACCDJ010657041.1_pt1 | contig 15484 bp, 13 predicted proteins | sample 7444481 | NCBI WGS metagenome assembly JACCDJ01 (sample SAMN15323435, study PRJNA562643) | freshwater metagenome | isolation source: river surface water | place: USA:Blue River Watershed | collected 2017-08-15 | reverse complement strand
TTGGTGCTGGAACTATGGGAGAAGCATTTATTGCAGCTCTCATTCGATCAGGTATGAAGCCTTCAATTATTACTATCGTCGTGAGACGTGAAGAACATGGCGCAGAGCTAGCCAAGCGCTACGGAGTCACTGTGAAAGGCCTTGCAGAGGCTGTAGCAACATCAGATGTCGTCATCCTTGGAATTAAACCGCAGGGACTTTCAGATTTACTTCCTCAGATTGAGCCTCACCTAAAGAGCCAAGCTCTAGTCATCTCACTGCTTGCAGGAAAGACAATAGCTGGAATCTCTGAAGGGTTGGCAGGCCACACATCTATCGCCCGTGTAATGCCAAATACTCCAACTCTCATTGGCAAGGGAATGGCTGGGTACTCACTCTCATCAGGAGTAACTGCGGCTCAGAAGAAATTTGTTGATCAGTTACTTGATGCCACAGGAAAATCAATTGAGATTCCTGAAGATCTTCAAAATGCACTCACCGGAACAAGTGGTTCAGGTCCTGCATATTTCTTTAGATTTGTAGAAGCGATGATTGATGGCTCAGTTGCACTTGGTCTCTCGCGCGAAGATGCAACTACTTTAACTATCCAAACAATTGTTGGAGCAGCAGCTCTACTCGATGAATCTGGTGAGACACCAACTCGTCTACGTGAAAAAGTCACGAGCCTTAAAGGTGCAACTGCTGAAGCGCTAGCGGTATTTGATGAAGCGGGAATCTCTGAGATCGTTGCAAAGGCGATGGCGGCATCTGCTCGTCGCTCAGGGGAGCTCGCACAGTAATGAAGTTTCTCGCAGTATTAGTAGCAGCTCTTCTCGCCTTTTCAACACCAGCAGAAGCTGCGCAGAAGCGAGTTGCAGTAAAGAAGATCGAGAAGATTGCAGTTACGCCGGCAGCAGAGCTTCTTGTTGCAAATGGATCTTCTATCATCACGATTTCTAATTTAGATTCGACAACATCAGATATCGCTCTTAACGCGATTGATATTTCTGGCGCCTCAATCTGGAGCAAGGTCATAGATTCTGGCAACGATGAAATTGCAATGGCAGCAGCGAAAGATAACGCCGGAAATCTATGGATTGCAGGGTTCTCTGCCGCACCTGCGCTCCAAGAGAGCGTTACTGCTAATGCAACAACAGAGAATCCTGATTCTGTAGTCGTTGAACCTACGCAACTTTCTCGTAGCGATTTAAATCGCCTCTCGGTCTGGAAAGTTTCATCAACTGGTGAGTTACTTGCGAGCTTTAATTCAAATGAGGATTTACCAGGATTAATTAACTCAATTTCCGCAACAGGCACAGGATTATCAATAGTTGGCCAGTACAACCAGAGATCATTTATTCAGAGCGTATCTTCAAACGGAGCCTTTGGAAAAATTCTTTATATCGGGAGCTCAAAGACAGTGCTCAATGCGGTTGTAAGAAATATAGATGGAAGTGCGAGCGTGTTTGGTTATAGCACTGAGACTTTAGGTGGAAAGAAGTTAGCGGCAAAGCAGGATGGAGTTCTGATTAAGGTATCGAAATCAGGTTCACTCACTAGCGTTGTTAGAAGCTCTGCAATAAATGCGATGAGGTCTTGGCTCTCCGCCGATTCCAACTTCCTTTTAAGTGGTTATGTGAAGGTTGGAAAGAAGACAGAGAGTGCAATTACAAAGTTCACCCCAGCCTTTGCGCCGGCATGGACCATCAGAGTTCCATCAACAGGTGACTCTCTAGCAATTACAGCGGGCAAGAATTCTCTTGCGGCGATAAATTCAAATACTCCTGTTGCTTCGCTAATTGGGTGGAGTCCAACAAAGCCTTCGCTATTGCTTCTCTCTTTTGATACAAAGGGGCTAATTACAAGTGCGAAAGGTTCTAGCGATCTTTCAACGCCATTAGCTCTCTCGTACTCTAAAGAAATTGGAGCAGTTGGTCTTGCAAAGAGCGCAGATGGCTCGGTTACGCTCTTTAAATTCTAATAATTATTAAGGTCTAAACATCGAGAGTTGGCCGTTATAACCTGCCACCAGATATCGCACTCGGTCAATTACTACCCATGCAGATGAGATTCCTTGATCATTCTCATCGGCAGCAACAAGTGAGATTGTCGGTGCTTTTCGTGAATGATCGAGTACGCAGAGCCTCTTCGCACAGTTAAATGCGGTTGCTGTTCCATCGGTGTTTAGATACTTTCCAGGCGCCCCGTAATTCTCAGTTGTAGCAACGTTCTGCTGCGCAACGTTCTGCACCAAGCTCCAACGAATCTTTGCCGGATTTGGCGCGGTAGCAGGTGATGCAATTAGCCAGCTTGCAGTGATACCCGCAACGCTCTTTGAGATTGAAATGTCATAACCGGGCATCGGAGTTGTTGCACCTGTTGAATCAAGGTTGTAATAACTCCAAGGCGCATTCGAGAAGGTATCGCGAGATGCAACTCGAACTTCACCTGATGTTGCTTGCTTTCTCTGGTTGATAGAGAGCACAGAGTCGTAGATAACATAAGTCTTTCTTCCATTAAAGGCAGCTTTCAGATGGAATCCAACATCTCCTGTGGTGCGACCATCGGTCTTGCGATCGCCATCGACTAATTCATAACTCCATTTAGGTGCGCTCTTAAGGCGAGATGCACCCAGCAGAATTCCCTGGCTCTCATCTCTGTAGAAGACTTGAATACCAGCTGCTGTTGCTACACATGCACTCGAAATGCTGACATCGCTTGCGGTTCTGGTTCGAACTGGATCCTTGTAATCATTTACAGCAGTGCCATTACCATCCACAATTTCGTAGGTAAATTTCTTTCCATCGTAAGTTGCGTAGTGAAGATCGCGATCTTTGCTCTCAGAATAGAAGATATGGAGAGTCTGCGTTGTTCCGGAACCATTGACGCAGGCGGAGATAGGGCTCGTTATCGGATGCTTAGTGCGTGGAGCAGTACCGCCTACGCCATCGACAGTGAGCTTCTTCCACTTTTTGCCTTCCCATGTTGCAATCTTGAGGCGACCACTACCTGCATCTGTATATAGGACAGTTGGTTTTCTATTGAAGTTAACGCTGGTCACATGGGAGGCAGTTGAGTTTTCATCAATAACGAATCTCTTCCAAGCCGCCTGTGGAGTGATTGGAGTAGTTATTGCTGCATCGGAAACGCCATTGGAATTTGATGCAACGACGCTAAATGTGTAACTGGTGCCATTCTTTAAGCCCGAGAAAGAGATTGGTGAAGTTAATCCGCTCTTTACTTCATTAGTTACTAGGTTCTTTACTGAATAAGTAGAGATTTGAGCAGACCGTGCATTGGCTGGGGGATCGAAGGTAATTATCGCCTCCCCATCTGAAATCAATGCGGTTGCATTTCGCACTACCTGCGGAATCCCGACCGCAAGACCGACGGGAGGCTTTCTGCGCATATCTTCCATCATCGCTAATAAGAGTGGACCCGGTTCTCTGAAAATTTCTCCCGCCTCCAGATTTGGAGTCATGATTCGATTGATTGATAAAGAGTAGGTAGCTTCATCTAAGTGACTTACTGATGAACCTTCTTCATAGCGTGCAGGTGTGTAGAGAAGTGGTTTTACTCCACCATTTGCAGCGATACCAAGTGAACCTGACCAGACAAGAGTTGAAGTGAGCGCCTTGCCAAGTTCTAGTGATGGACTAGGTAGATCAGAGAGTCTGCGTCCATCAGGTAGTTGAGCGTATGCGTTAAATGGCGTTGGTTGATCGATACTTCCGTAGCCAAAGAAATTGTCATAAGAATCAGTCGATAAGAATCCAAGGCCATGGCCCATCTCATGCAGAAATACCGATTGAAGGTCGTACTCATTTCGTTGGGGCGAACCATCATTTCGCGTATTCCAACTCGCGACAGAGTTAACTTGAATAACCATCTCGGGATTAGCTGTATCTAAATCTTTGCCAGCTAGAGCATTTGCAAGAGCAGATGGATACCAGAGGCTTGGATCTGGAGCGCCGTCAAAACCTGCATAAAAGTTTCCGGGGCGTGCACTTCCGAGAATTCCACTCGATGCAGATCGGCTCCAGGTTGCATCGATTGTTACTGGTGCCTTTGAAGCGAAGTTTGCGCTCCAGATATCTACTGCAGCTTGGAAATCTCTCTTCGCCCATTCCGGAAAGTTCTTATAGTTAACAACAAATTTAGATTTCTGTTCGAGGTACGCAACTTTCGCTGGGCGAGTTTGCGTTGAATCCGCACTCGGTCCGGCATAGATATGTCCCCACACAGTCGATGGAGCAACTTTGAATGTGTTGAGAGCTTGAGATTGAACTGGTGCGGCGAATGAGGCTAGGAGGGTAAAGAGCACGAGAGCGCTCGTTGATCTACGTGTTAAGCCTCTCATAGCGGGTAACGCTATCAGGGTGGGAGAATGCAGTCATGGTCACAGTTACGGTTTATTCACGCCATGGCTGCCATCTATGCGAAAGTGCTGAGAACACCTTAAACACCTTGGCGAAAGATTTGGAATTCTCTGTGGAAATTCTTTATATCGATGGAGATGCAGAGCTAGAGAAGTTATATGGAACTGAAGTTCCGGTAATTCACATCAATGGCGAACACCATGACTTCTATAGAGTTGATCCGATTAGATTTAAAACTTCCCTTGAAAAATATCGTCAGCATCAATAATTTTGTAAGAGTAACCCTGTTCAGCTAAGAAGCGTTGTCGGTTCTGTGCAAAATCTTGATCGATGGTGTCTCGTGAAACTACTGAGTAAAACTTTGCTCCACGGCCATCTGCTTTAGGTCTCAAGATACGTCCAAGTCGCTGTGCCTCTTCTTGTCTCGAACCGAATGCACCAGATACTTGGATTGCAATGGTTGCCTCAGGAAGATCGACAGAGAAGTTTGCGACTTTAGAAACTACAAGGCAAGTAATTTCTCCAGTACGGAATGCTGCGAAGAGTCTTTCGCGCTCTTTCTGTGGAGTATCACCCTTGATAACCGGAACACCGAGAGTTTCAGATAAATCGTCTAGCTGATCTAAATATTGTCCGATAACAAGAATCTGTTCATTGGCGTGATAAGCGACAATCTCTTCTACAACAGTTCGCTTGGTGCGAGTTGTTGCACATGTACGGTAGCGATCTTCAGGCTCTGCAGTTGCGTAAGTAAGTCGTTCAGCTTCAGTCAGATTTACGCGCACCTCAATACATTCGGCAGGAGCGATATAGCCTTGAGCCTCAATCTCTTTCCAAGGAACATCAAATCTCTTAGGACCGATGAGTGAGAAAACTTCGCCTTCCATTCCATCTTCTCTAACTAATGTGGCAGTCAAGCCAAGGCGTCTACGAGATTGAATATCTGCAGTAAATCGGAAGATTGGCGCAGGAAGTAGATGCACTTCGTCATAAATAATCAAACCCCAGTCATGAGTATCGAAGAGGTCTAGGTGGGCGTAAACCCCATTCTTCTTCTTGGTCATCACTTGGTACGTTGCAATAGTTACTGGTCGAATCTCTTTCTTTGAACCTGAGTACTCACCAATCTCATCTTCATTGAGCGTTGTGCGCTTTAAAAGCTCATCACGCCATTGGCGCGCAGCGACTGTGTTTGTTACCAAAATCAGAGTTGTCGCCTTTGCATGCGCCATCGCCGCTGCTCCGACAATCGTTTTTCCGGCTCCGCAAGGAAGAACTACAACGCCAGAACCACCATGCCAGAAACCCTCTGCGGCATGTTCTTGATATTGGCGAATCTTCCAGCCATCTTCCTTGAGCGCAATCTCGTGTGCTTGGCCATCAACGTATCCTGCGAAATCTTCTGCAGGCCAACCAAGACGCAAGAGAGATTGCTTAATCTGTCCACGCTGACTTGGATGCACCGCGATTGTTTCATTATCGATGCGAACACCTAGAAGAGGGGCTATTTTCTTCGCTCTAATAACTTCTTCAAGGACGCTGGTATCAGTTGTTACGAGGATCAATCCGTGAACAGGATCTGCTTCAAGGCGTAGACGTCCGTAACGAGACATGGTTTCTGCAACATCGACAAGAATTGAATGCGGAACCGCGTAACGTGAGTACTTAATAAGAGTATCAATTACTAACTCTGCATCATGGCCGGCTGCTCTCGCATTCCAGAGGCCGAGGTTTGTTAATCGATAGGTATGGATATGTTCTGGAGATCGCTCAAGTTCTGCAAAAGGTGCAATCGCTCTGCGGCACTCAGTTGAGAGAATATGGTCTACATCTAGAAGGAGTGTCTTATCGCTCTGGACAATTAGCGGTCCATCGGTCATGAGAGCAGCTCCTGAATAAATGCATGTAGGAAATCGCTTCGCTCTTGAATTGTTGAAACTTTGACCCACTCAGATGGCGCATGCGCACCGCCACCAACTGCTCCAAGACCATCAAGAACTTGTGCGCCTGCAGCAGCTGCGAAGTTTCCATCACTTGCGCCGCCAACTTCTGCGCAACCAAGGGGAGCCATTCCCAGCATCGCTGCAACTTTCTCGGCACGCTCATAGAGAGCCTTTGTTGATGCAGGTTGTAGTGGGGGACGGTTAAGTCCGCCAGTGATTTCAATTTCTGCCTTTGGGTTAACTGCTGCGAAAGACTTAATCTCACGATCTACGCGCTCGAGTTCTGATTGAGAGAATGATCGAGCATCGATATCGAGAATGGCTAAATCTGGAACTGTATTAGTTGTATTTCCAGATGATAAAAGTGTTGGAACAACAGTCGTACCGTGTTCGAGATTCTCGAGCGAAGATAATTTAAGAATTGCATGGGCAATCTCTGTTGTTGAGTTGACGCCCTTCTCGGGCTCTAATCCTGCATGTGATGCTAAGCCGCGAACTTTAATTTGGTACATCGCAGTTCCTTTGCGGCCAGTCTTTACCTTGCCGTCGAGTGATGCCTCCAAAACCAAAACTGCCTTCGCCTTAGAGGAAACTTCCTTAATCAACGCCTTTGATGCATGACTGCCAGTTTCCTCATCAGTAGTGGCAATAAGGGCAACTGATCCTTCAATTCCTTTAAGGGCGTATAGCGCTTGAATAAAGCCAGCCTTCATATCGAATGTGCCAGGGCCGCGAAGAACATCTCCCTTGATCTCCCAGAGTGGCTGGTATGAACCATGTGGCCAGACGGTATCGAGATGAGCGAGTACAACAATTTCTGGCTCTTGCGCACCCCACCAAAAGACAGGACGACCTTCAATATCTTTTACTTGTGCAGCTTTACCCAGTACTCGTTCAGCAATTTCGCTAGCAAGCGCAACAACAGATCGGCAGGCGGCGAGATCATCACTTGGTGATTCGCATCGGACTAGCGCTTCCAGGTCTGCCAACATGGGTGTAAGTCTGCCGTATTCGACACTGTTCTCGCTTGTCATAGCGCCGCCACCCCCGTTATACGCGCAATTCTGAAGGTCTGGACTTCACCAGTTGCATGATCGCGAGCGATAAGTGAGCCAGCTGAGAGTTTGAGCGGATCAATAATCCGATGCGAGACCAAACCATTGTTATCGGCGTAACCAATTGAAAGTGATGTAGCAGGTTGATTTTGTAAATAGTTGCTGAGAAGTTCGAGAGTTTCATTTGCAGTTGTACGCGGAAGTGAACCGAGAGCTTCTTGCGCGATATTTCGCATTGTGCTCTGCTTACGGCTTGATTTCTCGCCGGTTCGCAGCGCCCTTAGCGCACCTTCAATCTGAATCTCATCTGGTTTATCAATCTCTCCAATAATTCTTGGTGGGCGAGCTTTACTTTGTGCACGCTGAACTCTTGGACCGCTAAGAAGAATTCCACGGGAATCCTCGCCAGCCGGTAAGTAACCACAACTGCGCAATACATTCATCGCCTCTGCTGCATCGTGACCACAAATCAGCACTTCGGGTGCAATTCTGCGCAGAGATAAAATATCTAGACGTTTATCTCCAAGAATTTGTGTGATTAGCGCTCCATCTTCGCAACGAATAAATGAAGCAGTATTTCCAACTCGGAGCTTGCCGTGCTTCTTTGCAACGTCAGCAATTAAATATTCGAGCGGCTGTGGCATTGGAGTCTTTGAAGTCTTACCGAGGAATTTACTGATCTCATCTCCGGTGCGACCGTGATCTAACCCGCGTCTAATTGAGCCTTCCGAAAATCTAAATACTGTAGCTCCACCTCGTGATTCCACATCGGCTATCAGCGCCAATTCTTGTGCGATCTCATGTTCTAGTGGCCCCGGTGCAATTGCGGTGTTATCGCTCTGGATCAAGATGTGATCAACAGTTTTCGGTAGATCTGTAACGATTGATTCGTTATCTCCACCTTCAAGGAACTCAATTCCATAAGGGGAAATCTGACCTTGCCCGGTGATTCCTAGCCACTCTGATTCACGTAAGGTCCAAGCCACATAATCTCTTTGTAATCCACCAGATCGCTTACTTGGTGCAAGCCACTGTGCTGCAAGATAAATCGAATCTAGTTCGGGAGCTATCTTGGGATTCTCTTTTAGGAGTTGAAGCACAAGCCTTCTTGTACTTGCCGCAAGCGATCTATCAAGTTCCGGACCAAGAGGTGCAACATTCTTCTGACCCTCTTTCCCAACCAAACCTGACATACGTGAAGAGATAAGCCAAGCCGATGCAAGAGTCTGCCAACGTATTGATGCGTTCTGCGTTAACCAGATATCGAATTGATGTGTCGGCAAAATTTTGTCATCTGGATCAATAGTTAATAATCCTGCAAGGTAAGAAACCTCTGCGATAAATGCTGCACAACTTTCATCCACTCCAAGATGCAGCGAGAGCTCCTTTAACTCGCGCACACCGAGTCCGCCTGATCTGAGTGCAGTCGCAGGTTCTTGCGCCCAGAAATTCAATACTTCTTCAGTCCAACGCAAGAATGTCGTGATATTTGCAATCGCCGCCAGCTGTGTATTTCGAGCATCTCTAGTGTCGCCAGTCACGGCAGGAGGTGTGCTCTCTATAGTGCGATGAACTTTATTTCCACGTAGGTAGATTGCAACTTCTCTGGGCAATACAACTGTCTGCTGATTAAAAGGGATGAGAAATTTCTCTTCGAGGAGCCACTGCACTCCGGCGCCAGGTTTCTTAAGATCACTCACTGATCCTCTTGGTGGACCCCACAGCATTGCATCAAGTACTTTCTTGGATGCAGCAGGTGCTTCATCAACTTTCTTAACTTTAATTGGCGCAAGAGACGCTGGCCCTAGCCCCGCAATCTCATTGCCAAGAACCTCACGAAGGTTAGATGGAATTCGGTAGCCATCTTTATCTTGATAAATAAGGGCTCTATCAACTAGTGCAGGAAGTACAAATAGCGCAGATTTTTCACTAAGCGCAACGACCTCTTTCTCTGTGAATGGCTCATTTAATACCGCGCAGATCTCAAGAATCTGAAGCTGCCATTTATTTAAACCATCGACTGCTCGGGCAAGACTTGGGGCAGAGGATGCTCGAATGGCAAGACTTGCAATATCTGGTGGAACTGGTGTTACTAAATCTGGGCGATGCGTAAAGATGGCGATAAGCGCAGCATCATCAAGTGCGCGCAGATAATCGGCATAAGAACGAATTTCCATAACCTGCCAACGATAGCCGTTAGTGAGGTAACTGTGCCAATCGAGTTAGCGTTTGCGCGGGATCAGCCAGGTAACGAGTGCTGCACTTCTGCTGACTGCTGGACCTAGTAAGCGATTAACGAATCTTGCTCTACGGAAATCATGGATTGGCCAACCTTCAGCAAGGGCGCGAATTCGTAAAATTGCATCAGGATTGATTGCACATGGATGACCAACTGCTTGGAGAAGCGGAATGTCATTGTGGCTATCTGAGTACGAGTAACAATCATCGAGATTAAAGCCATGCGACTGCGCAAGTTCACGAATTGCAATCGCCTTTTCATTACCGTGAAGCAACTTTCCTTCAAGTCCACCGGTGTAGATTCCATTTTCAATTGAGGCCTTACTTCCAAGCGCACCTGTTAAGCCAAGTCGTGATGCGATGATATTTGCCATATCTTGAGGAGCTGCGGTTACAAGCCAAACCTCTTCACCTCTATCTAAATGCGATTTTGCAATCTCAAATGTTCCTTGCCAAAGTTTCGGTGAGACGTACTCGTCGTAAATCTCTTCACCGATTTTCTTAATCTCTTCAACTCTATGGCCACCGATGAAGTCAGTTGCAGCCTTCTGAAATTTCTCGATGACTTCTTTCTTCTCAGTCCCGGTCATTCGGAAGCGAAGGTTTGCGACCACAAAACGCGAGATATCGGCCTTTGTGAAGAAGCCGCGTTGATACATGCCCCTTCCCAGAAAGTAGAGAGTTGAACCTCGAACGAGGGTGTTATCTACATCGAAGAAGGCAGCCCGTTTTGAGGTGAGTGCCATGTCACTACCCTAGCGATAAGGGGGATAAATAGACGCTTTATGATTCTTCCTATGAGTTCAACTGTCCATGTAATTCGCCACGGAGAGGTAGAGAATCCCGAGAAGATTCTCTACGGGCGCCAACCTGGTTGGCGTTTATCAAAGCGTGGACAAGAGATGGCAGAAGTAATTGGAGATTGGTCTAAATCACTAGATCTCGGCGCACTTCATGTATCGCCACTTCAGCGGGCACAAGAGACTGCAGCACCAATTTCAAGAGCGCATTCACTTCCGATTACAACGGATGAGAAGTTGATTGAAGCCGCAAATATTTTTGAAGGAAAGAAGTTTGAACTCGGTAGTGGAGTTCTTCGCCACCCAGCTGCATGGAAACATCTTTACAACCCTTGGAAACCATCTTGGGGAGAACCTTATGAAGAGCAGATCTCAAGAATGCTTGCAGGAGTATTCGATGCTAAGAAGGCGGCAAATGGTAAAGATGCCATCGTGGTTTCACACCAGTTGCCAATTTGGATTTTAAGAAGTGCCATCGAAGGACGCAGACTTCTGCATGATCCTCGCAAGAGAGAGTGCACATTGGCATCAGTAACAAGCGTTCACTTCGATGACGATGGAATGATTTCTGGAACCTCATACTCAGAACCAGCGAAACATCTGTTGCCTAAGAAATAATATGAAGAAAATTGCTCCCGCATTTCTAGCGCTCTTGCTATTAACGGGCTGCAGTAATGGCGGAGCTTCTCAGGCAGAAGAGAGCTTTATCTCTGGAGACGGCGCTGTTACATATATTAAGCAGAGTAATCGTTTATTGGCACCGAAGATTTCAGGGATGACTTTGCTTGGCACAAATTATAAATTTGAAGGCGGAAAAGTTGCGGTCGTTAATGTCTGGGCCTCTTGGTGTTCGCCATGCCGGGCAGAAGAGCCTGCACTTTCAGCCCTTGCAAAGAAGTACACAGAGGTTGAATTTATTGGGATTTTGACGAGAGATAACCCCGTCAATGCCGAAGCCTTCGTGCGTAAGCGTGAGATCCCCTACCCAACTCTGATCGACGATTCAATTTTGGTTGGATTTAGAAAATCTCTACCAGCTAATGCAATTCCATCTACTGTTGTAATCGATAAGACAGGAAAAGTTGCAGCGAGAATTTCTGGAGCAATTACAGTTTCGTCGCTGACCGATTTAATTGAGAAAGTCTCAGCTGAATGACAGATTTTTTTGTAAATCAATTATTTGAGGGCTTCCTGCTGACCGCCTTCCCGCTCGCCTTGCTCGCAGGTTTGATCTCTTTTATATCTCCCTGTGTACTTCCATTAGTGCCGGGATACCTTGCATTTGCTGCAGGTTTCTCGAACTCACGTGGCAAAGTTCTTTTAGGCTCCACTCTCTTTGTACTTGGATTTAGTGCTCTATTCATCTCATACGGTGCACTCTTTGGAGAACTCGGCTCTCGAGTTGCCACAAATGAAGCGACAATTACGAGAGTCCTTGGCGGATTCACAATTCTTATGGGCGTTATCTTCTTAGGCGCTTTCCCGTTAATGCCTTCTCTCAAACCAAAGATCTCCACTTCAGGTGGATTAATTGGTGCACCAATTCTTGGTTTCCTCTTTGGAGTCGGCTGGACGCCATGTATTGGTCCAGCACTTGCCAGTGTTCAAGCCCTCGCATTTCAAGAGTCGAGCGCACTTCGAGGCGCAATACTCTCCTTCGGTTATTGCATCGGCCTTGGACTTCCGTTTATCGCAACAGGTTTATATCTAGATAAATCAGAGCCACTTCGAAAGTTCTTAGTAAAACGTGGTGGATTAATTTCAAAGACGGGCGGCGTACTTCTCATAGTTATTGGAGCTCTTCAACTATTTGGATTCTGGGCTGACTTAATGATTTCTCTTCGCTCACTTATTTCAGAATTTACTCCGGTGATTTGATGAGCCGCGAAATAGAAATTCCAGAGCTTGGATTTGTCGCGCTCATTAGATATGCGTGGCGCCAATTAACAAGTATGCGCACAGCGCTCATCTTGCTGATGCTTATGGGAGTCGCTGCAATTCCTGGATCGCTCATCCCGCAGAGAATTACCAATCAGATTGCGGTCCGTGAGTTATTTAAGACCAATCCAGATTTAGCAAAGTGGTATGACCGATTCTATCTTTTTGATGTTTACGGTTCTCCATGGTTTAGCGCAATCTATATCTTGCTCTTCATCTCTCTCATTGGTTGTGTGCTTCCTCGCAGCGTTGAGCATTACAAAGCGATGCGTGCGCAACCGCCAACCACCCCCAAGAATTTAAATCGCCTTTCTCATCATCAAGAATTGCGATCAGGTGCTGACGGATTAGTGAATGCGGAGAGTTGGTTTAAGAAGCATCGATTCCGTGTGCGAATTGAAGATGGTTCAATCTCTGCTGAGAAGGGATACCTTCGCGAGACCGGAAACCTTCTATTCCATCTCTCGCTCATTCTGATTCTTGTCGGGGTTAGTTTCGGTTCGCTCTTTGGAATGCGCGGCGAGGCAATTGTTAACGTGGGAGAACGATTTATCAATGTGCCAACTTCCTTCGACACCCTCTCGTTTGGAAAGTTGAAGAGCGAAAGCGCACTGACTCCATTCCAAATTAAGGTTGATAAATTTGAAGCGGAATATAACCCAAAGACCAATGCACCAGTTGATTACACAGCATGGGTAACTATTACCAATTCAGGCAAGAGCTCTAAGAAGATAATGAAGGTAAATAGCCCACTTACCTTTGGAAATACCCGCGTATATCTTCAGGCAAATGGGTATAGCCCTGTTGTAACGGTGCGCGATTCTCTTCAGAACGTAGTCTTTCAAGGCCCAGTACCTTTCTTGCCTCAAGATGGAAATCTAAGGTCGATTGGCTCAATTAAGGTCCCGGATACATCACCTCAACTCGGTTTTGTCTCTTCCTTTGTCCCAACAAATGCGCGTACAACAGATCAAGGTGCCATTTCGATTTTTCCTGAACTCCTTGATCCCAAACTGCTCTTCTCAATCTGGGAAGGCGACCTCGGTTTAGATTCAGGAATTCCACAATCTGTTTACAAGATTGACACGACCGGCATGAAACAGATCGCTCTGGGTTCAGTTAAACCAGGTGAGACCTACACGTACAACGGTGGCTCAATAAAGTTAGAAACAGTAGTGCCGTGGATCAATCTTCAAATCGTGGAAGATCCCGGAAAGAGTTATGCGCTGGTCGGGGGTATTGTTGCCATCCTTGGATTGCTTTCATCACTCTACGGACGTCGCCGTCGAATCTGGGTTCGCAGAACTCAAAGCGGTGTTGAAATCGCAGGACTTGCAAAGAACAGCGCACCTGGACTTGAAGTTGAAATACAGAAGTTGGCAAAGCACATAATGGGAGAGAATTAATGCAGACAACGTGGGCCTATATTTCAAATTACTTCGTGTATTCAGCGATGGCGGTTTTCGCTCTCTCATTTATCTCACACGCCTTTGAAACAGCCTTTGCGGTTCGCTCACCAGAGAACTCAGACTCGACAACCGGAAATCTGATGACGAAGACGCTCGACTACAAGCGCACAGAACGTGCGGCTCGAGTTGCAACTGCATTTATGATTTTGGGATTTCTTCTACTTTTTGCAGGAGTTATTGCTCGCGGAATTTCTAATGGGCACGTACCTTGGGGAAATATGTATGAGTTCTCAATTACAGGTGCTCTCTCATTTACAGGTGTCTACCTAGCTGCGCTTCGCAAATACGATCTTCGTTGGTTAGGACTCTTCATCTCACTCGGTGTTCTTCTAACACTAGGAACAGCAATCACGCTGCTCTACAGAGATAGCGCACCACTTGTGCCAGCGCTTAAATCAACATGGCTTGTCATCCACGTCGTTGCGGCGATCATTTCTGGAGGAGTCTTCTTACTTGCAAATGTAATCGCTGGCGCGTATCTCTATCTAGAAAACCTCGAGAGCAAAGGCGGAAGACCTGCATGGCTGCGCAGACTTCCTGCACTCGATGTACTTGATCAACTCTCTTACAGACTTGTCGCATTCGTCTTCCCGCTATGGACCTTCTCTGTTATTGCAGGTGCAATCTGGGCAGAGAGCGCTTGGGGTCGTTACTGGGGATGGGATCCAAAAGAGACCTGGGCATTCATTACATGGGTTGCATATGCGGCATATCTACACGCACGTGTGACTGTTGGTTGGCGTGGACGTCGAGCTGCATGGCTCTGCATCTTTGCAGGTTCAACATTTCTCTTTAACTATGTATATGTAAATGTGTGGGGAACAGGTAAGCACACTTACTCCGGTCTTTAAAGTAGTATCAGCAGATGTTCTCCATTGAATTTCTTGGATTTATTGGGGGCGCACTAGGAGTATTTTTTGGACTTCCCCAAGCCTTACGAATTCGTCGATTAGGCCATGGTCGCGGATTAAGTTTAATTTCCTGGCTTCTTCAGCTAGGAGTAGCTACCTCATGGGCCGCATATGGCTTTGATATAGAGTCACCATCTTTACTCGCAACAAACATAGCGGCTGCAATAATTAATGCCAGCGTCGTTTGGGTAATTCTTGATAACCGATTTAGATCTATCCTCACGATTGCAGCATTGATGGCAGGAGTCGCTGGACTCGTGCTTACTCTTCCCGCATCGATTGCATCTGTTCTTCTAATTTCTCTTGTCTTTGCACAGTCGCCACAGGTATTCAAGTCCTATAAAAATATAAATATTGGAAAAGATTCTGCAGTTTCAGTTGTGGCCATGAGCGTCAGCGCTTTGAGCGGAATTTTCTGGATTATCTATGCTGCGATGATTAACGATTGGCTACTTATCCTTTGTAACTCAATCGTACTCATGAACAATGTCTTGATCATAATTCTAGAAATTGTTGGCAAACGTTCGCGTGCGCTATAGACCCTTTAAGAAATCTGGATCATCATCCGGAGGCAGAATTCGTTTCTGAGGTTTATTTTTCTTCGGCAAATTCTTAAGTGGATTACGACCAATAGCTAGGTAGGCGATTGGACCAAAAATTCCAGTGAGCAAGATTGCAAGAAGCCAACCCCACTTAGGAAGCTTTCGAATCTCTGTCTCATCGCGACGAGCACAATCAATAAATGTATAGAGAGTAAGAGCGAGAGTTGCGA
>JACCDJ010921268.1_pt1 | contig 15493 bp, 12 predicted proteins | sample 7444481 | NCBI WGS metagenome assembly JACCDJ01 (sample SAMN15323435, study PRJNA562643) | freshwater metagenome | isolation source: river surface water | place: USA:Blue River Watershed | collected 2017-08-15 | reverse complement strand
TACTGGCCACACTGGATTTAAAGGCTCTTGGTTGACTGTTCTACTCAAGGAATTGGGTCACGAAGTGTTTGGATTCTCCCTGCAGGCTGATTCCAAAACTCTCTACGAGAGTGCTGCAATTCATAAATTGATGTCAGCCGAAGCATTCGGCGACATTAGGCAGCTGGATTCGTTTAGAGATTTTGTTGATTTTGTGAATCCAGATGTATTGATTCACTTTGCCGCCCAATCTCTAGTGCGAGAATCCTATAGAAATCCTATGCATACATTCGAAGTAAACGTTCTCGGGACCTTGAATGTTTTGCGTGTTCTTGAGACTAGGGATTCCTGTTCAGCTTCGTTGATTATTACTACTGACAAGGTTTACCTAAACAGCAATGAAAACAAGGCATTTAGGGAAGATGATCCACTTAAAGGATCAGAGCCATACGGCATGTCTAAGGCAATTGCTGATGAGATATCACAGTACTGGATTAGTAATAACTCTTTAAATCGAACCTCAATCATTCGTGCGGGAAATGTCATTGGGGGCGGCGATGTTTGTGCCGAGAGATTAGTTCCTGAGCTTGTATCTAACTACTTGTCAGGGACCACACCTACTTTAAGGTTTCCAAACGCGACACGACCTTGGCAGCACGTATTGGACTGTCTCAACGGATATATGTATTGCGTAAGAGATTTAGTGTCTGGTGGCTCAGGGAATATCTGGAATGTTGGCCCCGACTCTGATTCACAAACAACTGTCAAAAGAATTCAAGAGATGGTCGCGACAAATCTTGGTATCCCCGTAGATCGAGTGTTTATTGAAGAATCAGATTTGATAGAGTCGAATTTTTTGAATCTAGATTCAACCAAAGCAAGAGCTTCTTTAGGATGGTCAAATAAGTACCGCCTTACAGAAGCTCTGAAGGAAACAACTGATTGGTACAAAAGGGTAGAAACAGGTGAAGATCCATTCCTTGTAACTCAACACCAGACACAGAATTTTTTAAACTTATAGCAATTAATCCATTTTCATCAAATGTTTCAAGTGTCCTTTTATGTGTTGGTAGGAAATTACCACTAATCTATAAGCATGATTTTCCAAGATAGAGAAATATCTGAGCTTGTTCAGTCTGCGATTTCTCATTTTCATGCCAAGGAAAAGTTTGTTGCGGGCACGACTTCTGTACCAGTCACCGGGAAAGTATTTGATGCTGAGGAAATAAAAGCGGCCGTTTCTGCCAGCCTCGAATTTTGGTTAACCTCCGGCAAACATACAAAGTTATTTGAATCCCAGCTAGCAAAAGTAATGCATATGCGAGCTGCATTTATGGTTAACTCAGGATCTTCAGCGAATTTGCTAGCGCTGACATCGTTAACAAGTCCAGCTCATAAAGGGAAACAGCTACGTCCTGGTGACGAAGTAATTACTGTTGCTGCCGGTTTTCCAACCACAGTAACGCCAATTCTACAAAATGGATTGACTCCTGTTTACGTAGACATTGACTTAGAAACATACACGGCAAATGCGGCCGCCCTGCGTGAGGCAATTTCTCCTCGCACTAAGGCAATTATGATGGCGCATACATTGGGAAATCCATTCGACCTGGAAGTAGTAATGAATCTTGCCAACGAGTTTGATTTGTGGGTTATAGAGGATTCATGCGATGCCCTTGGCGGAACCTACAATGGCGAGCCCTTAGGAAGTTTCGGACATCTTTCGACTTTGAGTTTCTACCCTGCTCACCATATAACCACGGGTGAAGGTGGTGCAGTGTTAGCAAAAAACATTTTCCACAAACCGATAATTGAATCATTCAGAGATTGGGGTCGTGATTGCTGGTGCGATCCTGGATGTGACAACACATGTCTAAAGAGATACGAGTGGACTCTTGGGGAACTGCCGCCTGGCTATGACCACAAATATACGTACTCACACTTAGGTTACAACTTAAAATCGGGAGATATTCAGGCGTCTATTGGAAATGCGCAACTTGAGAAGCTCGATTCGTTTATTGAAGCAAGAAGAAAGAATTGGAAATTTCTCAGAGAAAACTTGAAGCCACTCGAGAATTTCTTACTTCTTCCCGAGGCTCAGGAAAACAGTGACCCTTCTTGGTTTGGCTTTGCAATAACTGTTCTACCAGAATCCCCTCTAACTCGGGATCAGATTGTTGCGTTGCTCAATGAGAAGCAAATTGGTACAAGATTGCTATTTGGAGGTAATCTTTTACGGCAGCCTGGTTTCTTGAATACACCAAGAAGGGTCGTAGGTGAGTTAACGAACACAGACATAGTAATGAGAGATACTTTTTGGATAGGAGTTTGGCCAGGGCTTTCACAACAAATGCTTGATTTTATGGTTGCATCTTTTTTTGAGATGTATAAGAATAAATGAAAGTAATTATTCTAGCAGGCGGTCTGGGAACCAGAATCTCCGAGGAAACTATGGAGAAACCTAAGCCTATGGTTTTGTTGAATGGACAACCGCTTCTTTGGCATCTTATGAAAATTTTTGAGTTGAATGGGATCAAGGATTTTGTAATTGCTGCTGGTTACAAATCCGAAGTAATTGAGCAATGGGCCCATTCCCTCAAATCCAACTGGAACATTGAGGTTCTAGACACAGGACTTGACACCCAAACAGGCGGAAGAATTCGGATGTGCATGGATTACATCGGCGACGAAACAGTAATGGCAACTTATGGCGATGGACTTGCAAACATAAATATATCAAAGTTACTCGATTTTCATTATAAACAGGGTGCTCTAGGAACAGTCACTGCAGTACGCCCGCCCGCACGCTTTGGATACATAAAATCAGAAAATGGACTTGTGACTCACTTTGGAGAAAAAGAACAAGCAGATGCTGGGTGGATCAACGGAGGCTTTTTTGTCTTAGAACACGCTGTAAAGAAATATGTGTTTGACATGTCTGAACCATTCGAGACGGGAGCGCTTCCCAGATTGGTAGCAGAAGAACAACTAAGCTCTTACCATCACCCGGGATTTTGGAAGCCAATGGACACATTACGAGAAAAGATTGAGCTAGAAAGCCTTGCAGAATTGGATTCGCCGCCTTGGTTGGGAATTAACTAGTGGAAAAGAAAATTCTGAAGCTGAGTATCCCGGATTTGTCTATTTCGAGCAAAATTAATAGCTACATCGATCATTCAAATCCATTATTGAAAAAATGGGAAATCCATTTGAATAATGCAAGTATAGAGAATGCTGATGCTTGGTGTGTAATTGAAGGTGTTAATCTTTTTGACAATTACTGCAGAGTAAACCCAGAAAATATCTTCTTTCTTTCGGCTGAAACTGCGCAGAATTTTGGGCACATAGAAGAATCGATCTCATTGAAAGCATTCTTAAGCCAGTTCAGCAAAGTCTTTACATTTCATCAATATCTAGACGAGCGATGTATTTCACAGCCCCCTTTTTTGCCATGGATGATTAACTCAAATCATGGAGAAAGTGTATGGCAACAGCACGAGAGAGATGTGGCATATTTTGAAAAACTAGATTTTGTTCAAAAGAGCAGATTAATCTCAGTGATTTGCTCGACTCAGGATCTGTCACCTACTCACAAAATGAGACTACGCTTTGTTAAAAAACTCAGTGAAAACTTTGGGGATGAACTAGCCTGGTTTGGAAATGGCGTGAATACTGTTGAGCAAAAATGGGAAGCGATTGCACCATTCAAGTACACCATAGTTTTAGAGAATCAATCGCGGCACAATGTGATAACTGAAAAATTAGGTGACGCATTTTTGGGGTTGAGCTATCCATTCTACTGGGGCGCAGGAAATGCAGATTCGATTTTTAATGCGAGTGGTTTTACTCAAATTAACATCGAAGATTTTGACGGAACCATCAGGAAAATTCAGGCAGATATAGAAGGTGATCTAGCATTAACTAGACTTGACTATTTGATTGAAAATAAAAATCGAGTTTTACATGAACATAATTTTGTGAATCGAATTCTCTCTATTTGTGACAAGCTGGCTAGAGAAGGAGATTACCAACCGATAACCCTGAGAAGTCTAGAGATGTACATTTCCAATAGTCAAAAAAACTACAATTATTTTTTAAGGAATACAACGAGTGCCTTATCCCGCATTGACCGTTTGCTGGGAACTAACTTTGGAGAAATAGCTAAAGATTTTTACATTCTGATTCGTTACAACAAGATAACCACGTTTCTGAAGTCTCGTGTACGAAAGTAAGTGATTAATTCAGTGAACCCTACCTCTTTCAAAAAAGCTGTAGTAGTACTTTGTCACTCACGGACCTCCCATCTAACACGGGTTATTGATTCTATGTTGGCAGCTGAAGGGATAGAAGAGTATGAGGTGGTTTTTGTAAAACAAGATCCCTCGGAAGCTGTGAATGTGATAATCGAAGCTGCCAATTTCGCGAAGAAACACACCATTCATGTTGAAGGGGCAAATTACTTAAGCTCTGCTCAAGCGATCAATGGCAATCTATCGGTGGGGATGAAGTTCGCATTCGAGGAATTGTCTGTCGATATGCTTCTGGTTTTAGAAGATGACATTGTGATTTCGAAGGACGCTCTTAATTTCTTTGAACAAGTATTACGAGCGAACATTGCTCACGGCAAGTTTCGAGGCGTAAATGGATTTTCTATTGCCACAGGACCAAAGCTTTCGGATAACTCTTTTGTAAAATTGAATTACGGACTTGGATGGGGATGGGCCATCCCAAAAAGAACTTACGTTTCTATTCGAAAATACTGGCTAGGCGATGAAAATGATCACTGGGATTTTATCTTTGAACCATATATACGAACAGGGTACGTCGTAAACCCATACAGAAGTAGAATACTTAATATAGGTTTTGATGAAACTGCAACTCACACGTCCTCAGATAGCCAATTAGGGATGGAAATTGAGAGAAGTTTCAACTTTCCAGCGAGCAACCAGCATCGACCTTTAGTCGAATATGATGACTTCTTCCCATGGTCTGGTGCTGTGGTCAATATTTCTGCTCTTTCAATTTTTAAGCGCAACTTTCTTTACGTCACGAATAAGGCCTTATTCTTAGTTTATCTGCTAGAAAGAGGTGATAAACTTTTTTTTCATAAGCTTAAGAGATTAGTGTTAACGTCTCAATTTGTTTCTTCCCAGGGAGATGGAGCCAAATTCTCGTGAAAATTCCTCTATCTAATCACAACTCAAACATTAGTTTTTCACTAGATCGGAATTTTGTGTGGTTTTAAACAGAAAATTCATTTTGCTGAACGTTCTTGCGTTAGGTTTTCTGCTAGTCATTATTGGTATTTCTCAGTTCAAATCATTTGGAATTAGCTACGATGAACCTGCAATGCGAATGCATGGTATCGCCAATGCAAAATATGTTTCGCGTGTTGTACTTCCGTCATTATCGGAAAAACTAAATCAAAATGAGATTTATAGGAGTGTTCCCGAAATTGAGGGAGAAGACGAGTTGAGTAGAACTCATCCGGCTATGTTTGAGTTATTTCTTGTTGCAATGGAGTTTGGGTTTGGTTTGACGGATGACAAGAAAGCCTTATGGGAGTACAGGCACTTAGCCACTTTTTTGTTTAATGCATTTGGGTTAATTGTATTTTTCTTGCTGCTGTTATGGCGCTTCAAAAACTATTGGTTGGCGTACATGGGTGTCAGTCTAGTTCTTCTCTCACCCAGGATTTCAGCCGATTTGTTTTACAACAACAAGGACGCTGTTTTCATGACAACTAGCATTCTTGCGATTGTCTCTTCCTTATACTTCTTAACAAAGCCGTCAAAAACCAGTTTCTTCGCATCTGGAGTAGCCATCGGGTTCAGTGCCTCAATGCGACAAGTCGGGTTAATTCCCGCATTTCTCATCTATTTTATGGTTCTTGTCTATAGATCTGAGATTCCACAAAAACGAAAATTCCAATTGTTGGTTACACATTTTATGTTCACTCTTTCCATGTTGATTCTATTTCAACCTTACTATTGGGAAGAGACGATTCCACGGATCTCAGAATCTCTGAGCCGAGCAAATAACTTTTCATATCCAGGATTTACACTAACTAATGGAGAGTTTCTTCTGAATACGTCTCTTCCTTGGAACTACCTACCGCTTTGGATCCTCTTTACAGTTCCTGTTGGCTATTTACTTCTCTTTCTCATAGGAGTACTCAGTTCGTCTTGGATGTTTATAAGTCAAAACATTCGATCGCGACGGGAGCTCTCTCAGAATTCCTTGATTGACCTTTTTTTAGTTCTCTCACTTGTACTTCCGGTCTTAATTGTTTTGATTGCAGATACGAATTTGTATAATGGGTGGAGACATTTCTATTTTATATACCCAATATTTACGTACTTCATTGTCTGGAATTTCGGCAGATTAAATTATTTGAAACACCCTGAAATTGGGGCGCTTTTCGGCATAATACTAGTCACCTCACTTGTTTTCACGGCAACATGGATGGTATCTAACAAACCGTTCTATAACCTTTATTTCAATAAGTTGGCTGGAACTGAAATCGAAAAACGCTGGGAATTAGACTACTGGAGTTTAAGCGGAAGAGAAATAGTTTCGTGGATAGCAGACCATGACTCACGTGATTCGATTTCGGTTCAAACTTCTGACAATTCTCCACTTTACGATAGCGCAGTTTTTTTAGAAAGCCACGATAAGGAAAGATTGAATTTTCTTTGGTTTAATCAGGGAATAACAAAAGCAGACTACGTGGTGGTTCGTAATTCTTCTTTTGGTGAATCAAATGAGATTCAAAAATTCCTGGATTCTTCTGGGAATGAGTTTAAAATTCTTAAGAAAAGGTTCGTTGGTGAGGCAGAGATTTACGCGATCTACGGAAGAATCAATACGTCTGGTGGTTAAGTCTTGGAGTGTACTTTCCTTCCGGAATGAAGACTTTGCGTCGTTTGCGGTGCTGTCCCACCATTGTGTTTATTGCTAGATATTGAAATCGTGAGTGGCACATGAATAAAGCTGCCTTCCTGATTGCTTATCAGTATGTAGTAGCCTTGGCTTCATGACTAATAGGGAACGAGTTAACTCAGTTCTTAAACAGTTTCTGCAAAGAATACTAGGTAGGTTTGGTATTTTAATTCTCTCGAAATCTGACTTCTCGAAGAACGGACTCCAACCATTCCTAAGGGAATTCCTGATGCGAGAGTGCCTAGGAGTTTTGCATATTGGGGCGCACGTCGGACAAGAGGCATCCTTCTACGAAAGATTGAATATGTCTGTTATGTGGGTGGAGGCGGATCCAAAGTCTTTCTCAAAACTTGAACAGAATATTAGAAGGTATCCGAATCAAACTAGTAGAAATTTTCTTGCCTCCTCGAGTTGTTCTCTATATTCTGAGTTCCACATTTCCTCGAATGAGGGTGAGTCGTCAAGCATTTTTCCTTTAGCAGCCAACGACTATTGGCAAGGCTTAAAAAATATAGGAGTGATTTACCTACCCGCCATGAAAGTTGACTGTGCAATTCCTAATTCAGAAATTGAAAAATACAATTACTGGGTTGTTGATGTGCAAGGTGCTGAACTGGAAGTGCTAAGAGGAGCTGTAGAGTCACTTAGATTTTGCCGCTACTTGAACCTTGAAGTTAGCCAGGAGACATTCTATATTGGTGGCGCTCATTACACTGACTTAAAGCTGTTTCTTGAAGATCTAGGGTTCTTTCCGATTTGGAATCCCACCGGTGTTCACGAAGAGGTAGTTTTTCTCAATTCGAATTATGAACGTTTGCAAGGCAAGAACGATTTTACTTGATGCGGGGTGGTGTTTTTAACCGGCTTCCCTTGATTTCTCAATATCTGATTTAACTCCACGTACGGTTGATTACTCATAATCAAATTGCTTCTACTCTCATATCTACTTTCTGATTTGGTTTGAGAATACCTTCAGGTTGATTAACAAGTGAATTCTTTATCAAGAGACGAAGAGACGGTAATTTAGATGAGTTAAATGTTCAATTGATTTTTTTCAGAATTATCTGAATAGAGACCTTTACTCCATCAATTTCATAATAGGCATATCCTTTTTCGCCAAAAGTTCGAGCTCGCAATAGATTGATGAGTTGCCTAAAACTGGTTTCATCATCTAGATTGATTTTATCCAGGGTATCTATTCTCGCCTTAGAATTGTAGGTGCCTTTTTTGTTTTGCTGTGCATAGGGGGTAATCTGAGCATTCTTTATCTTTGCCCAGTTTTGTTTGAACAAATCTACAATTTCGCTTTGTAATCTCAAATAAAGATCACCTGCACACTCCCAGGGGAGCACACTCAACTCCTTTTGAGCCCAAATATCACCTCCATCAACATCCTCAGAAAGCTTGTGCAACGTTACTCCCGCTGGCGAACTCTCAAGAATGTTATAAACGTGCGGATGCCACCCCTTGTTTAATGGAAGTAAAGCAGGGTGAAAATTTACAGTTATTCCACAAAGATTGATCACTGCCATTGGAAGCAAATGTGGCCAATACACAGTAATTGCAGCTTCAATGTTTGCGTTTCTAATTATATCCACAAACTTTTCTAAATCATTCCTTAGATCACCGTAGTGGACTTGTACATTGGTTTGACTCGACAGTGAATTTCTAATCTTTTCATCAATGTCAGGGTATTGATTTGCTAAGAATAGTAAGACAATCTGATCTTCATTGTCCAAGTATTTTGCAACTTCTAGCCCAGCAAGACTGTTTGCAAATAAAGCAATCCGTCGTTTCACCCTTAAACTGTACATGGTTGCGAGCCTGCTTTCGAACACCTACGGCGACCAAACTCTACTCTCCCTCACCGCGAGGTAAAATACTTCAATGATATCCATCGTGGGAAAGTACTCCTTTAAGAGTTTGGCTCAATTTTTCTCGAGTCCAGATGTTCCTGTAGAAACTCGCCTTACTGGCGGTCTCGATTTGTTTCCAGGGAACACTGAAATGGGTTTTATTCTCTCCCCACGAAACAATTTTTTTGAAAATAGGGAAATAGATCAGAAGGTTTTCAGTTCTATCGATTATGATTTAATAGATCGGGCTCTTCAAAAGTATGGAACTTTTTCGATTATTGAATTCGATCTTAGGTGCTATTTCATTTTCAGTAATCTTGACGAATCATCTTCAGGTAAGAATCTAACATCTTTGGGGCTTCAATCAATCTGCAGTTTCCTAGAAACTGAGTTTGGTCCTGGAGAGTACTTTCATTTTCAATCCGTAGGGTTAGTTTTTGATGAATCCATGAATATGTTGGATTCAATTAACGCCTTCATTTTGTCAAAAGGAAAATTGAGAAATAAAGTGATGGAATCAGCTAAATTTCTTCCAATTCAAGATGAATCAATACCGGAGGAGATTCTAACTGCTGGACCTTCTATCTCACCCCTTGAGGTAACTTACGTTAGCCAGGCTGTTAAACAAGGCTGGAACGCAAATCACTCAGAATACTTGCATAAGTTTGAAAAGGAGTTTGCAAACTTTGTAGGAAGTGAGTTTGCTATGGCGACATCAAGTTGCACTGGTGCTTTACATTTATCCCTTCTAGCTCTGGGAATCGGCCGGGGGGACGAAGTTATCGTCCCGGATATAACATGGGTAGCTACCGCAAGCGCAGTTAGGTACGTGGGTGCTACGCCGAAATTTGTAGATGTGGATCCCAAAACTTGGACCATGGATCCGAATGGATTAGAAGACATTATTTCTGTGAATACCAAAGCCATCATCCCAGTACATCTGTACGGTTATGGAGCTCCAATGTTAGAGATTCTTCAAATTGCCAAAAAGTATGGCATTTCGGTCATTGAGGATGCGGCCCCTGCAATAGGAACAGTAATCGAGGGGAAATTAGCAGGCTCATTTGGTGATTTTGGGTGTTTTAGCTTTCAAGGTGCAAAGTTATTAGTAACCGGAGAAGGTGGAATGTTGGTTACAAATGATGCTGACCTTTTTGCAAAAGCGAAGAAAATCCAAGACCACGGGAGAAAGCCTGGTACTTTCTGGATTGAGGAACTTGGTTACAAGTATAAAATGAATAACACTACGGCTGCTTTAGGGCTTGCTCAGTTACAGCGTGCTGAAATGCAAATAGTAAAAAAAAGAGAGATTAACTCTTGGTATCTCGAGGGCTTAGCGGATTTAGAGGGTTTACATTTTCAGACTGAAGCTCCTGGAACTGAGTCTATCTGCTGGATGACCAGTTTCACTATTGGTAAAGATGCAAAAGTAGATCGTGACGAGCTGATGCGCGAATTAAAGACATTAGGTATAGACACTCGTCCAGTTTTTCCTTCAATAAGCCAATATGAGATTTGGGGCTATTCTCCAACAATTCCGAAATTTTCAAAGGGAATCGGTGACACGGGGATTAACCTTCCAAGTGGCGTACGTATTAACAAATCTTCTGTAAAAAAAGTGATTGACTCAATTCACAAAATTCTGGGCTGATTACTGGAGAAAAGATTGATTCAGCAGATAATCCATAGTGCTTACGAAGAAAGCTCTGGCTACCGGCAACGTCGGAGTTTAACTCTTTGATTCCAAATCTTTGAATATCTTGATTTCGATTATTTGCGCTTTCTAAGATTATTGACCCGAAACCTCCACGCAAGATATGTTCTTCAATGACAATAATTTTAGTAAAGTCACGATACGAAATCGCTCTATCTACGGCGCTTAAATCAAATATGCTAATTACCGCTGGATTGGATTCTCCAAGTAACTCCTTGAGTTTTATGCTTTCACTCAGAATATTCCCAGTCGATATAACAACAGTGTTCTTGTTTTCTCCAAGTACTGAAAAACCGTGATTTGACTGATCAAATTGGTCGGTCAGAGTTCCTTCCCCACCTTTTCCTAATCTCACGTATTTAGGGCCTGGTTTTTCAGATATTAACTTCGATACAAGCCTTGTCTCAAGAATGTCTGCTGGTGAATAAATGTTTATATTGGGTAATCCTGAGATTGAACTAATGTCCTCGATTAGGTGATGTGAGTAACCCGCACTCCCGTATGCGAACCCAGCACCCACAGCAACTACGGTCACGTCTAAATCCATGTAGCAGATATCGTTTCTGATCTGTTCCAGGCAACGAAAAGTAGGAAAATTTCCTATACTGTAAACGAATGGCTTTAAACCAGAGTGAGCCAAACCGGCTGCTGCGCTCATCATGCTCTGCTCATTGATGCCAAAGTTTATGAATTGATTGGGAAGCGATTCAGCAAAATTATCCAGTACTCCATAACCTATATCACCAGATAGAAGAATTATTCTGTCATCATTTTTGGCCCGAGTAAGAAGCTCGTCGATGAAAATACCTCTCACGAGACTGACTCTTCTATTTCGCGAATTGCGAGTTCAAGCTCCTCTGGAGAAGCGTATTTGTAATGCCACTTTAATTCATTTTCCATAAAGGACACTCCTTTACCCTTGATTGTATTTGCAACTATGCACAAGGGTTTATCTAAATCTTTTTTGAGCGTGCCTAGTATTGACTCATGTTCATGCCCATCAATTTCGATTACTTCCCACCCAAATGCCTCCCATTTTGGGGCTATGGGATCTAGTTTCAGGATCAGCTCCGTATCTCCAAGAGATTGAATTCTATTTCTATCAATAACTACTGTTAAATTAGATAAACCATGGTGACTCGCCAAAAGTGCCGACTCCCAAGTTGTACCTTCATTTAACTCACCGTCAGAAATAATCACCACTATTCGCTTACCTGTTTGTCTTAACTTAGATGCTAGAGCTACCCCTACGCCAAAAGGTAGTCCGTGGCCAAGAGAACCGGTTGACAGAGGAATTCTTTTACTGGCTTTATGGTTGATGTGTCCGTAAATTGGTGATTCATCCTTGCAGTAACTTTCTAGATTTGAATCTAGGAAACCAAGGCTTTCCAAAACTGCATAAAGTGCTGCTGCCGCATGGCCTTTAGACAATATCAATTCCAGCGAATCCATTTTTCTGCGACTTGAGTAAAGAGAAAAAGTGCTTGATAAAATATCTACAACAGAAAGGCATGAACCCACATGCGAAACTTTGGCAGAGGATGTCATTTTAAGAATGGAAATTCGAGAATCTTTACTTATTTTCTTCGACAAATTCACAACTTTAGCTAACTCGATGTGTTCAGATTGAGCCATGAGAAATTCTAACGCATGCCGATCGATTTCTTGATTCAAAGGGTAGGCTTTCATTCCTTGTTAAATCTGGGCACTGGATGCCCTAAATGATGTATGGATTAACATTAAGTTGACTTCCCTGTGCTCATTCCTCTAGGTTGACTCGTACAGTACAAAAATTGGTGTTTTATGTGCAGTGTTATCTTCAAATCTTTCTACCAAAGTGAAATTTTCGACTAATCTAACCATCTATTTGATAGCCTCAATCAGGAATGTCTCCAGCAAGAGGTTTTTGCTAGATGAATTAAATTTCGACATGGTTTGTTTGCAACTCATTGCCGATTCGGTTTTTGCAGCGTGATTACCTAAGGCGAAATCGATTTACGTTACTGGAATCAAATTTTGCGTGAAACTCTTAGTTCTGAATTAGTCTAGAATAATGGGACCATTCGGTGTGCTCAAATGAACGGAAACAATTCCAGTTTCACCATCTTGGCTTGAAGGATCAAGCCAGTCGATTGAAACGTTCTCAAGAGCTTCGAGGATTTCGGTTTTGAACCAGGAATCAGATAGCTGTTCCTTATCTGAAATAACAATCTTTTCAATCTTGGAAACTTTGGATCCATCTTTTGATGGGTGATCTTCGGTTAACCACTGAATAAAGAAAGGAAGTTCTCGTGATTCCGTAATTTCCTTAACCCCAATTTGTTTCCATTTTAGATCAGTACCATCCGGACGCGTGCGATGACCTTCGACTGCTTTTCGACCGAACTTATCTTCAATTGGTGAAATATCTACTGTGCTAAAAACCCAAGTTAGCCATCCTCCGCCTTCTTGAGATTTCTTTGAAACCGCTTTACCCCACGGGGTTTGCTCGGTGGCTGGGTGATCTAGCGGGCAAACGACTTCAATGTACTTTCCATCAAGAAGAGGTGCTGTGAAGTTACGTGTGCCAAATCGTGGATGAATGCCGCCATCGACGAATGTGGTTGCAAGACGCGAACCCAGTCTTTGAACAGTATCGGCGAGTTGGTCATGGGAGGTTACGTAAGAAACATGGTCTAGGCGCATGGTTGTATTTTGCACTACCTTTTGGTTGCTGATTGACCAATAATTGATCGCCATATTGCTCAACTCGCAACCAATATGGCGATTAAACTCCGCCTATGGGCCAAAATAGACCTCCTCGGATACAGAGTTATCCCTCACTTGCTAGGTCTTTTCCGGACTTGGTTCACGTTCAGGTGGCAAGTTAGTGCAACTTGTTATTCCTATGTCGGGTATCGGTAAACGATTCCAAGAAAAAGGTTACCGCCTTCCAAAACCTTTAATTCCTATATCGGGCAAACCAATAGTTCAGCATGTCACAGAAATGTATCCCGGAGTCAAGGACATCTTGTTTATTGTAAATCGACAACACTTCACCGATCCTGAGTTAAATCTTGAGTATAGTCTGAGAAAATTTGCCCCGACTGCGAAAATAGCAGTTATCGATTCACACACCCTTGGTCCAGCTTGGGCCGTTCGCGAAGCTAGTGCATATATCAATCTAAGTTCACCCGTCGTCGTTAATTACTGCGATTTTTCTTGTGTATGGGATTTCGAGGCTTTTCAGAGAGAACTTGAATCTGGGATTGATGGACTTATTGCAACCTATTCAGGATTTCATCCGCACATGCTTAGGAATTCTAAGTACGCGTACTTGAGTATTGATGACTCGGGAAGATTGATTGACATTAGGGAAAAAATGTCCTTCACGTCTGAGCCTATGCGTGAACCAGCATCTTCCGGGACTTATGGTTTTGCAAACGGAAAACTCCTACTAAGCGCAATTCAGAATCAAATAGCGCTCGGGGATAGTTTCAATGATGAGTACTACATGAGTTTAACCTATAAAAATATGATAGCGAGTGGACTAAACATTAGGAATTTTGAGATTGAGAGATTTTTTCAATGGGGGACTCCTGAGGACTTTGAAGATTTCAAGTTTCAAAAAGATTTTTTCGCTCGAAAATCAGCAAACATTCCTGGCGACATTAATGTCGATAGAATTGAAATACTCGCAGCTGGTGGAGGAACGAGGTTCTCCGAAGCTGGCTATGAAGTGATAAAGCCATGCTTGCCTGTCGGTGAAGATTTTTTGGCCGTTCAGGCCATGGTCTCACTTGGGAATCCGACGCAAATTAGAGGGATTCTTCTGCAAAAAGAGTTGGTCACTCCTGAGGAATTTACTGCAGAACTAAATCGGAATCACATCAGTCGTCGCATGGTTGAAGGTTTGACTCGGGGACAGGCCCATTCAGCCTTGATCGCCTTATCTGCCCAGCCAACAGGCAGCTGCATTATCGGAACTTGCGATTCACTAGTTTTCCCAGGGGAGCAATTCGATGCACCGCAAAGTAGTAAAACTATTTATGCATGGGTTACAACACCTAATGAATATGCCCTCCAAAACCCAGAACAATTCGGTTGGGTAGCTTTGGCTCCGAGTGGAGAAGTTACTCACTCTTGGGTTAAGGAGAGACCTCACGGACACAACCAAGTTTATGTGATTACAGGTACTTTCTATTTCGGTGATGATTTGCAAGCCAGGGACTTGATTCAAAATTTCTTGGATGAAGGATCGATGGTTAATGATGAATATTATTTGGATTCATTGTTAGATTTTGCGGCTCTCAAAGGTTGGGGGGTTTTCGGACTTATTCCAAAATTGTTTGTGAGCTTAGGCACTCCCGAAGAGTATGAGACTTACAGGTATTGGGAGACGGTTTTTGAATACCGGTCAGACCTACTGGTTCTTGATGAATCAAATGCTCCATGACTCTGTTTGACACCTCACCTTTGGTGGGGTTAGACCAAACAGGTCTTTTCATCCCCTAAATGCTGGAGGCTCCGGAAGTGAGGCTGATTCAATTCTCAGAATTAGTCTCGTTTAATTTGAAAAGTTGTTTGATTGTTTTTAACTTTGAAAGGTTATCAATAGAGAATGAGAAGTAAGAAAACCGAACTAGTGCATGACATTTTTTATGAACGATGAAAGAAAAACTCATTGAATCAGGTCGCTGCCGTTTAACCTTAATGTAATCCCATCATTAATTATCAGAAGGAGCCTGCTGGTAATCTTAAGTAACTGTTTGCGCTCGTGTTTAAGTTCTGGAACATTAGTGAAGCCATTTAACTAAAGGACACTCTTGATTAGCGAGAGATTGAACACATTAACGCCTCGCAAGTGACCAAGGGGGCTGCGTTCATAGCCAGTTGATTTCGAGCTTCCATAATGGCATTCATCTTATGAACCGCTGAGTGGGCAAGACACTTTGAAGCATAGTTTTCTATCTCAAGCCGCATGTCTAAATTAATCATCGATTTTGTAACCCCTGATTGAGCC
>JACCDJ011456699.1_pt1 | contig 15495 bp, 12 predicted proteins | sample 7444481 | NCBI WGS metagenome assembly JACCDJ01 (sample SAMN15323435, study PRJNA562643) | freshwater metagenome | isolation source: river surface water | place: USA:Blue River Watershed | collected 2017-08-15 | reverse complement strand
TCGTTTAGAAAAAATCGAAAATCTTATCAATTTACGTTAAATTGATTGAAGTCTTTGAATATACTTTAAACGAAACCAATGCTTGAAAAAAAATAGGAATTGTATTTTCCAAATCAAACATGTTAACCTCCCTTAAAAATAATATGATTTTTTCATCAATTAGACAGCTACTAAAAATCGATAACTACGGCTGAAATGATCTTTTTTATTTTTTTATATTTTGTTTTGATGTATTACCCCCCCATTTAATACTTAGGGGGGTAATACATCAAAACGTCGGAAACCGCCAAATATTTACAAACTTTATGTTACCGCCCCCCCTAAAAAGTCTAAAAAGGGGGGGGGGCGGTAAATTTATTTAAAGATTTTTTAAGTATCTAATTTTGTCCGTAAGTTTTTTAATACATTTTTTATAAATTTCTTTATCGATGTATATTTAAAAAAATTTTAAAATTTTATTAAATTTTTAAAAATGCTATAAAGTTTAAAAACTTTATTCGTTTTTGAAAATTTAATAAAATTTTTTCATAAAAAAGACCCAAAAAATTTATTCTCTTTTGCACTTAATTTGCTTCTGTTGAAATTTTTTGTTATACTTTAATTATCTATGCTACTAAATAAAATAAGGAATAATAATTTCATAAAAATTTAAAATTATCATTTTTTTTTTAAATAAAAACGGAGGGATGGCTGAGTGGTCTAAAGCGACTGATTGCTAATCCGTTGTACACTTCCCGTGTACCGAGGGTTCGAATCCCTCTCTCTCCTTAAATTGATTTGATTTTAAAAATCTAAGTAAGCATGTGCATTCATTTAACCTTCTAAGTTTGATTTGTGATTCAATGTCATTTTATTTTTTTAGCATAGCTACAAAAATTAATAGTTGAAGAAAATCAACTTCGTTTGAATTTTTTCTTAGACCAAAAAATTTTTAGATGAATTTATTTCATAGAAAATATTTTAACTCATATAAAAATTTATATGGGGAAATTTAGTTTTATTAAGAAAAAGTTTTACGGCTAATCTAAGATTTGAAACCTTTCTAATTTATTTATTTTCTCTAAATTTGATGTCAATTCTTAAACAGGTGAAGTGTTTTTCTTTTTATCTAGATTTTTAAATCGGGCTTTACGCCATTTAAAAAATTCTAAAAAAGAAAAAAACAAAGGAAAAAGCAAAAAGCTTTAACCAATTTTTTGAAATTAACCTTTTTTAGCTAAGAGCAAAAAGAATAGAAAATTTCTAATCTCTTTTAAAGCCGTTTTTTAGTTTTACAAAAATAAATAAAGAATGGTAACCTTCTAAGATTTCAACTGTTTTAAAAAAGTTAAATTCTTAGAAGGTTAAAAGCTAGGTTTACAAAAAAAAATCAATTGGGAATTCGAAGAAATAACTGATTTTGTAAATAACAAAGTTTTTTTACTTTTCTAAAAAATTTATCCAAAATCACATTAAAAAACCAAAGCTAAGCTTTGAGTCAATTGAACGAAACTAGCTGAATTGCTTAGGTACTCAAAAAATTAAACGGGAAATATTTTTCAATTTTCCTAAAAATCATTCAATAAAAAAATATTATTACAAAAACCTTATTTTTTTTATTGAAAACAGCATGGTTGACTTTTCATTATGAATTTCTATATAAAGACTTTATATTCTTTTTTAAAAGAGAAAATATAAGTTTCGAATTTTAGTTTATTTAAACTTCGAAACTTTTTAAATTTGTTGAGCTTTATAAAATTAAAAATTTTATGTTCTTTGCGATTTTTATTCGAGTTATTTATTCGAGTTATTTTAGATACAATTCTAATAAAAAAAAAGCAAAATAAAAATCTAAACTAAGAATAATTTATAGAATTTTAACTTCGATTGATTTTATGTCACTGGAATTAGAGAATTTAAATAAAAAAACAAATATTGACAATTTTGGAAAACCTGAAAATCTTGTTTTTGAATGTGAAACTGGAAACTATCACACGTTCTGTCCAATCAGTTGTGTATCTTGGTTATATCAAAAAATTGAAGACAGTTTCTTTTTAGTTATTGGTACAAAAACATGTGGTTATTTTTTACAAAATGCACTAGGAGTTATGATTTTTGCTGAACCACGTTATGCTATGGCAGAATTGGAAGAAAGCGATATTTCAGCTCAACTCAATGATTATAAAGAACTTAAAAGACTTTGTTTACAAATCAAACAAGACCGAAACCCTAGTGTGATTGTTTGGATTGGAACATGTACAACTGAAATTATTAAAATGGATTTAGAAGGAATGGCTCCTCGTTTAGAAACAGAAATTGGTATTCCTATTGTCGTAGCGAGAGCTAATGGGCTTGATTATGCTTTTACTCAAGGAGAAGATACAGTTTTAGCTGCTATGGCGCAAAGATGTCCAGAATTTGAACAAAATGTTGAAAATTCTGTTCAAACTCCAGAAATCAAAAAGGTAAAAGAAGTCAAAGATGCTTTTAAATTGGGGAACTTTTTAAAGAAAAACGAACCTAAAGTTCCACAAACAACTACAAAACCGTTGGTAAAACACCCTCCTTTAGTTTTATTCGGTTCACTTCCAACAACAGTTGCAAGTCAACTAACCGTTGAATTAAAGCGTCAAAATATTGAAGTTGCTGGATGGTTGCCATCTCAACGTTATAGTGATTTGCCAGCCTTAGGTGAAGGCGTTTATGTGTGTGGAGTGAATCCTTTTTTAAGTCGAACAGCGACAACGTTAATGCGCCGTCGTAAATGTAAATTAATTGGAGCTCCTTTTCCTATTGGTCCTGATGGAACTCGTGCTTGGGTTGAAAAAATCTGTTCAGTTTTTGAAATCGAACCTCAAGGTTTAGAAGAACGTGAAAATAAAATTTGGGATTCCTTAGAAGATTATCTGAAATTAATTCGTGGTAAATCTGTTTTTTTTATGGGGGATAATTTATTAGAAATTTCTTTAGCTCGATTTTTAATTCGTTGTGGTATGGTAGTTTATGAAGTTGGGATTCCGTACATGGATAAACGTTTTCAAGCTGCTGAATTAGCTTTATTAGAAAAAACATGTCATGAAATGAATGTTCCTGTTCCTAGAATTGTTGAAAAACCTGATAATTATTATCAAATTCAAAGAATTCGTGAATTACAACCTGATTTAGCAATTACAGGAATGGCTCATGCGAATCCTTTAGAAGCTAGAGGAATTACAACAAAATGGTCGGTTGAATTTACATTTGCACAAATTCATGGTTTTTCAAATGCTCGTGACATTTTAGAACTTGTCACTCGCCCTTTACGTCGAAATGAAAGTATCGCTCTTTCTGGTGGTTTTTATGCCAAATAAAACAATCTTTTTATTTTAAATTGATTTTATAATTTGAGTAAGGATTGATAATGAGTTGTACATCCATAAAATGGATAAGAAAAGCGGGTCCTAATTAGACAAAACTTAAAACTTTTCTAATCTTTCTAACTTTATTAAAAGTGAAATTTGAGATAATCTTAGAAAGATTAGAAAAGATTTCACTTTTAATAAAGTTAGAAAGTTCATTTCAGAACAAATAATCGATGTCCAGATGAATAATTTAAAGAAATGATAAAAAAAAATTTTAGATCAAAATTGATTCAAAAAACGAATTCATATTTAAAGATCTTGTCAAAATTTTAATTTTTTGTTATAATTCTTCTATGTCTTTTCAAGTCATTCAAATGATTTAAAGAAAAGGGTCGATGCCCGAGTGGTTAATGGGGGTGGATTGTAAATCCACTGGTTACGCCTACGTTGGTTCGAATCCGACTCGACCCAATTTAATGTCAAATTTCACCCTTTATGGGTCCGTCAGTGAATGGATATGCATCTGTCTTAAGCATGGACGTAATCTGTCAGATAAGTTTTTTTGTTTTATTTTTTGAATTTGACACGATTCTAATATAGAAGGATTCCTTGGATTATTTACCTTTGAAAAAAGGTAAATAAACTTTACTTTATAAAAATTTAGCTCTTTTTTTTTTAAAATTAGCTTTGCTAAAGTAAAACAACTCGGAATTTCAACTTTCATTTAACTTATCATAAGGAAAAATCTCATTTTATTAATAAAAAGAAATATGGCTAGACAAACTAGAAAAGTACCCAACACTCGTTCAAAAAAACGAATTTATAGAGGAATTGTTCACATCCAAGCAGGACACCACAACACAATCGTAACTATTACAAATATTCGCGGGGAAGTTTTATGTTGGAGTTCATCTGGAGCTTGTGGTTTTAAAGGAAAACGAAAAGCTACTGGGTTTGCTGCTAAAAAAGCAGCTGAAACTGCTGCAAAAAAATCACGTGATTTTGGAATGAGAGAAGCTAAAGTATTAGTCACAGGTCCTGGTCAAGGCCGTGAAAACGCTATTCGTGAAATGTTCCGAGCAGGTCTTAAAGTTAATGTCATTCGTGAGAAGAGTGGAATTCCTCACAATGGATGTCGACCTCCAAAAAAACGTAGCATTTAATGATTTAATAAAAGCTTTTAAATTTTTTTTTTTAACTTTTATTAAAGAATATTTAATTATTATTACAAAAAGAATTTATTTTGATTTTAAAAAATATTTTATAAATCAGGAATGAGTTTAGATATTCTGTTTCAATTAACATCTTTATTACTTGTTGTAAGTGCAGGTCCTTTAGTTGTTATTTTATTATCTCTTCGTGGTGGAAATCTTTAATTGGTTTTAAAAAACGAAGCTTAGCTTAAATATAGAAATCTATATTTAAGCTAAGCTTCGTTTTAACAAAGATTAATTTTTAGGTTCATTTACAAAGATTTATTTGTTTTATAGTGATTTTTATCACAAACCTAAAATCGAATTCGTAAAATGGATTTTTAGTAATTTTCTATCATCGATTTTAACCATTATAGAAAATTAAAAGGAGTTTTAGATACTTATACTGAAATAAAGAGAATATGACTTCCTGTCAAATTTTATCAAATTTTTAGTTTGTTGAAAAAATTTACAAAGTTTAAGAAAAATATTTGTTTTTTAAAAGTTATATAACTAACCCTTGAAAAAAAATGAAGATAATTGTATATTTATTAGAAAACAACTTAACTGCTATAAAAAAAAGGGTTACTAACTCAATGGTAGAGTACTCGGCTTTTAACCGATAAGCTCTGGGTTCGAGTCCCAGGTAACCCAAAGCAGTTAATAGGTAAAGCCGAACTGCTTAACTTTGTTTAAAAGCCTGCTTAGCTCAGTTGGTTAGAGCGTCCGTTTCATAAGCTGATTGTCACTAGTTCAAATCTAGTAGTAGGCAAAGTATCATTTAAATTGATTCAAAAAAATCATATCTGTCAAATTGTTTTTTTTGAATTCACCTAAGAAATAAGATTGAAGAGCTTATTGTTACGAGTTTATTCTTTTTTATATGAGTCAAATAATAAAAGCTAAATAAACAAAATGACTTGGCTAAGCTAAGTCTAAAAGAGTTAAAAAATGGCTAAATAGAGAAGTCATATTTTATTCGTTAATTTTTTTTAATTTAAAAACTTTCAAATCTATAGAATAGACTTTATTCGGTTCGAATTTTAAGAATTTTCATCTCTTCTTTCTTTTTTCTTTGAACTTAAATTTGATTAGGATCCTTAGGTGTTTAGGTTTTTTAAATTTTAGCTTAGCTAAAAAATCTAAAAAATGAAATTGAAGTCTTGAGTTCGAAAAGTATTTAGATTTTAAATTTTTGTTTATAGAGTTACAAAACTAGTAGGTATTCAACTTTAGGCTATAAAGCCCATTTATTAAATAGGGCTTGAGTTAAAAAATAACAATATAAATTTTAACAACTAAATAAGTTTCTAAACTTTTTAGCTTATTTTTTGTATTTATTTTAAACTTTCCGCTAATAAAAATTATGTCAAATTTTTTAATTTCTTGTAAAGAATCACGAATTGAAACAAATCGAAGTTTTTATAGTTCATTTGTAATTGGACCGTTTAATCCGAGCGAAAGTATTACTGTTGCTACAGCCCTTAGACGAACTTTATTATCAGAATTATCTGGAATCGCTATTGTTTCTGTACAGATTGAAGGTGCGGCACATGAATATTCAAATTTACCTGGAATCCGAGACTCAGTTTTAGATATTTTACTTAACCTTAGAGAAATTGTTCTAAAAAAATCAACAAAAATTATACGACCTCAAATTGGTTACTTACGTGCCCGAGGACCTGGTGTCGTGAGTGCTGGAGATTTAATTTTACCCCCTTTTATTCAATGTGTTGACCCTAAACAACATATTGCAACGTTAGCCGAAGACGGAGTTTTAAATATGAAATTTATCATTTCTGAAGGAAAGAATTATATAAAAGGAAAACCAAAAACGATGATTGATATCAATCAATATAAAAGACGACGTTCAATTTTAAAAAAATTAAGTCGAGTGTGTGAAGATTCTTCGCTCTTAAATCAATATTATAATTATTTAAAAATAAATAAAAAACGAAATTTACTTAATAATCCCAAATTTTCAAGAACTACTGTTTTTTCAAAAAAACGAAATTCCAAAAATTCTTTAAAAAATGAAATGAATTTTTCAAAAATTAAAAAAAATAATTTATCTTTGAATCTTTTAAATGTTGATTCAGTTTTTAATCCAGTTCTTAATGTGAATTATATTATTGAAATTAATGAGCATCAAATCTTAGAGAATTTATTTGAAAAAACAAATAAAATTGAACGTGATCTTTCAATTCTTCAAACATCTCCACTCATTGATCCAAATATTTCTCAAAACTTTGACAAAAAAAATTTAGAAAATCAATTCAAAAGAGCGCCAATCGAATCTGATATTAGTTATTTAAAAAAACTATTAAAATATCAAATAAATTTAGATCGCTTTTCTAAAAATACAGGTCAAAATCATTCACAAAATTCAATTTCTCTTAAAAAAGATCAAGCAGCTAACATTATTTTGGAACACTTTGAAAAGGAATCTCAAATTCAATCTGATAAAATTTGGTCAAGCGATGCTCAAAAAGATAATGTTTTCCATAATAATATTATTTTAGAGGTTTGGACAAACGGTAGTTTACACCCTCGAGAAGCTGTTTATGAAGCCTTTAAATATTTAGTTCAATTATTTTCAAAATTAAAAAAAATCCAATCCATTGAACCTTTAACGATCCATGAAGGTAAAAACATTGATATTGTTAACTATTTAAAGACTCAAAATGAGTTAAGTTCAAATAGTGTTAGCCCATTTCCATTAAATCATTCAAATTTTATAGGAAAATATACAGGAGTTCAAGTCATTCCTATTACTCAAAGAAAGGAAATTTTAAATGATCCAAAACAAAAATTAGCTGCTAAAACTGAAATTCAAAGAATTACAAAAATTAGCAATGAGAAGTCTTTAGAAAAATTAGAATCAATTGATATTTCTATCCTTAAAATCTCTTTAAGAGCATTAATGGCATTAAAAAAAAGAAACGTAAATACAGTTTCTGATTTAATTCAATTAACAAAAGAAGATTTATCTAAAATTCCTTATATTGGGGACAAATCGATTCACGACATTGAACAAAGTTTATTGACAATTGGATTTGGTTTAAAAGAAACAAATTAGTATTTATTTATTAATTTATTTCATAACTTTAACCTTAAATCTATATTTTTGCAGTAAAACTTGAGTGAAATAAAAAAAAAAAAAACTTCTTTTAGCTAAGAAAAAAGTACTAAAGAAGAGTAGGATTTCTTTAATCATAAAGAGATCTTCGAAGAGCTAATCTCTTCGAAGATCTCTTTATGATTAAAATCAAATGGCAGGAAAAAATGTTTCCTAACCTTTATTATTTAGCTAAACTTGTCCAACTGTTACCAACCTCATCTAAAATAAGTGAGCTGTTGTAGATTTCAAGAATAATAAGTAAGAATACAGCAAAAAGTAGGATGAAAACTGCCATTAATACAGTTGTCCCCCACCCTGGTAAAACTTTACCAGATTCAGAGTTTAATGGTCTTAAAAGAGTCCCTAAAGGAGTCACAATACCAGGTTCTTGTAAAGTTGAAGAAGTTGATGGTTTTTTTGTAGTTGCCATTTTTTTTTTTATTAGATTTTTTTTACTTTCTGTAATATTTTTAAAAATTTTTAACAAAGTTTAAAAAAGTAAACGAAATAAGAATATTTTCTTTCTTTATTAGAAACAACTAATTTTTTAAATTTCAAACTTTTGTAAAACTTTATTAGTAAGTTCATAAATTGATTTTTTGCAAAATCTTTGAATTTTTGTTAAAACCTTTAATAAGCTTATTAAAAGAAATCTTTAAAAATAAGTTGACTTAATTTATTAGATTTAAAAGTTTATTAAACTTTTAAATTCTAAATTTATCTCTCTCTAAAATTTGAGTGAGAGCTAAGAAAGAGAAAAGAGCTTTTAAAATTCAATCAAAATTTTTATAAAAGAAAGTTAACTTTTTATAATATAAACTTACTTATTTTTGTTAAATAAGCTGAATCAAACTTTGATTTCGTTGAATTTTAAAAATCATCTTGTGGAGAATAATTTTTTGTTGGACTTAATAAAAAAAATGTTGAAATAAAAAAATAAATTAACCTTTAAATTCTTTAAAGCTTTTAAGCTAGGTAACAAAACTTATTTAGAAAAGCTAAAATAAATTAAGAAGTCAATCTATTTTTTAAACTTTAAGAAAGTTCTTTATAGGAGTCAAATTTTATTAACTGTAGCAGTCAATAAACTTTTGATAAACAAAGTGTTTATTATGGAATCAGAGCTTTTTAGATGAAATAAAAAGCTTAGGAATTTCTTCTATAAAGCTAAATAAACTTAAAATTCAAATTTTAATTTAGAGTCTAATTATTTATTATTCTTTTTTTATGGAAAGTCCTGCTTTCTTTTTTGCCTTTTTTTTATGGTTTCTTCTATTAAGTGCTACTGGTTATTCAGTATATGTTAGTTTTGGTCCACCTTCTAAAAAATTAAGAGATCCTTTTGAAGAACATGAGGATTAATAATCCTTATAAAAAAATTTAAGCTTTTGTAAAAGTTTAGATGGATCTCACCTTTTAAATTCCAAGAGAAGTCTAGTATAGAAAATTATAAGAACCTTTAAACCGATTTAGCTTTGCTAAATCATTTCATAAGTTTTTTCGCTTAGGTACAAAATTAATTCATTTATTCTTAGCTTTAAATTGTGTATCAAATCGATGAATTTAGACAAAAAATCTAGATTCATCGATTTGATACACAATTTATGTGATTCTTCGCTTTTTCGTTAAAAGCTAAGAAATTAAAAGAATCGAATGAGTGAAATCCTCTTAAAATTATTCTTTAATACGAGGAGGTTCTCTGAAGAAAATAGCGAAGAAAATAATACCTAAAGTTCCGACTAATAAGAAAGTATATACTAAAGCTTCCATAAAAAGATGGGTGATTTATTTTTTTTTTTTATGACTAGAACATTTATACAAATGCAAAAAAAGAAAATTTCATTTTTTTGCATTCTTTTGCTTGGAGAAAATCTAAGCTCAACTAAAAAGATTGTCCAATAATTTTTGTCGTTTTTTTTTTTTACAAAAACACGACAAATAAACTTAGTTTTAACGCTTTTTTAAAAACGCGTTAAAACTAAGTTTAGAGTTTAAACAAAACTTAGAAAACTAAGTTTGAACTGTTTAAGAAAATCTCAAATATTTTCTAACTCTTAAATAAAGTTTGACTTGGTGGAGTTTAGAAAACTTCACGAGGTGATGAAAGGTCACCAAGTTTCTTGTATTTACCGAATTCAACTTGTTCGTTAATGTCATCGTCAATACCAGCAAATACGTCTCTGAAAATTGTTCTAGCACCGTGCCAAATGTGACCAAAGAAGAATAGAAGTGCAAATGATAAGTGTCCAAAAGTGAACCAACCACGAGGGCTACTACGGAAAACACCATCAGATTGTAAAGTTGAACGGTCAAATTCAAAAATTTCACCTAATTGTGATTTACGAGCATATTTTTTAACAGTTGCAGGGTCTGAGAAGCTTAGACCATCTAATTCACCTCCATAGAAAGTCACAGAAACACCAACTTGTTCAATACTGTATTTAGATTCTGCTTTACGGAAAGGAACGTCAGCACGTACAACTCCGTCTTTATCTAATAAGATAACAGGGAAAGTTTCGAAGAAAGTAGGCATACGACGAACGAAAAGTTCACGACCTTCTTGATCTTTGAAAACTGCGTGACCTAACCATCCTACAGCAATACCGTCACCACTGTTCATAGCACCTGTACGGAAAAGACCCCCTTTAGCAGGGTTGTTTCCGATGTAGTCATAGAAAGCTAATTTTTCAGGGATTTTCGACCACGCATCTGATAATGATGCACCCGAAGCTAAACTTGTTTGTACTCGTTTGTTAATTTCTTGTTGGAAGAAACCTTGGTCCCATTGGTAACGTGTTGGACCGAATAATTCAACAGGAGTCGCTGCAGAACCGTACCACATAGTACCAGCTACTACGAAAGCTGCCCAGAAAACAGCTGCGATACTTGAAGATAATACAGTTTCAATACTACCCATTGAAAGACCGAAGTATAAACGGATTGAAGGACGAACACATAAGTGGAATAATCCAGCTAAAATACCTAAGATACCTGCTGCGATGTGGTGTGCAGAAATACCACCTGGGTTAAATGGATCGAAACCATCAGCACCCCAAGATGGAGGTACGGGTTGTACACTTCCTGTTAAACCATATGGGTCTGAAACCCAGATACCAGGACCAAAAACACCAGTTACGTGGAAAGCACCAAAACCAAAACATAAAAGTCCTGATAAGAAAAGGTGGATTCCGAAGATTTTTGGAAGGTCAAGAGCTGTTTTACCTGTTCTTGGATCACGGAATAATTCTAGATCCCAGTATACCCAGTGCCAAACGGCAGCTAAGAATAATAAACCTGAAAGAACGATGTGAGTGACAGCAACTCCTTCATAACTCCATAAACCAGGGTTTGATGCAGTTTCACCACTAATTGTCCATCCACCCCATGATTGTGTGACACCTAAACGTGACATAAAAGGAAGAACGAACATACCTTGACGCCACATTGGGTTTAAAACTGGATCTGAAGGGTCAAAAACGGCGATTTCAAATAATGTCATTGAACCTGCCCAACCAGCAACTAATGCAGTGTGCATTAAGTGAACTGCGATTAAACGTCCTGGGTCATTAATAACTACTGTATGTACTCGATACCAAGGTAAACTCATAAAATTTTTTTTTGGTAATTTTCTTTTACTTAATTATTTGGGAAGGCTCGTTATTTTTTTTTAACGAGAGAAAAGTTTTGAATTTTAAGCTTTTTAGCTAAGTGAAATAAATATATTGCTAAGCAATATATGAAATCTTTCAGAAAAATAATTTAGGAAACAAGACAAGGATAAGTCGAACCTATTCATTCGAGGTTAAAATTTATTTTAGAACTAACGATTCGAACGATAAGTTTTAAGTATAAATAAGTTAACTAAAAAATTTTGTAATGTCTATCTATTACAATTGTTTTTAGAACAACAAACAAAAAGCCTTCAGATAAAAGTCGGGACAGACGGGACTCGAACCCGCAACTTCCTCCGTGACAGGGAGGTGCTCTAACCAATTGAACTACTATCCCTTTGTGTAGTTTTTTAATAATGATATAATAAATTTTTAACGAAAAAATTGAAAAATGTCTAGATTATTTTTATTTTCTTTAGCATAGTCACTTATTTAAAATCTGTAAGCGCTGAATTCAGAGCTTACAGATTTTAAATTTTTATTTAAGTTCCTTAGTTTTTTGGAACTAAGGTAATGAAAACTTTAATTTATTTTTTTTTTACTAAAGTTTTTTTCCCTGTTTTTTTTACTTTTAATAAAGTTTTCATGTTTTTTGAATCAAGTTTTTTGCGAAGTTGTTGTCCAAGTCTAATACGAACTAACATTTTTGTTAAAATATATTTGATTGAACTTTTTGAATCATCATTGGCTGGAATGATATGATCTGCAAAACTTGGGTTACAGTTTGTGTCAACGATATGAACCATTTCAATTCCTAACTTTCTACATTCACGAACTGCATTCATTTCTTCTTTTTGTCCAACAATAATAGCAACATTGTTATAAATTGCTTTTTTACTGAACTTAATCATGTTTGAAATACCACCAAGATATTTTTCTAAACGTTGCCATTTTTTCTTAGTCGCATATGCTAATTTTTTAGAGTTACTAAAAATATAATTTTTGTAAACAAGATTAAAGAAAACTTTGAATGAACGTTTAAATTTAAGATCAATAATTTTTCTCATAAAAATATCAACACTTTGGATTAATTTTGTTTTCGAAATATTAAAGAAGCGTTTTAAAGAAGGTAAAATTTTAAGAAGTTTTTTCAGTAATAAAACTTGTTTAACGTTTAAAACAATGTTTTTTTTCGCTGATAATAATTGGAACATTTTTTTGATATTTCTTTCTGCTAAAACTAAAGCATTGTTGTGAGATGCTTGATCTTCTTTTTTCGATTTGAAATATTCTTCAGATTCACCTTCAATTAAGTTCATTTTTTTCTTAACTAATGCAATAAATTGAGCATTGTTACCAGGGTCGTTTTTGTGACTATATAAGAAATTTAAGATAATTTTGATGTGATTTCTTGTGCTAGTCGCTAATTGAATCCATTTTTCATTAGCTACAATCGTTGCCTTGTCAGTTTCAGCTACAGTTCCCGATTGTTCTTTTGATGCTAATAAGCGGTTTTGGAATTCTTTTTCTAAGATTAATTTTTTTAAAGATTTTTGATCTTCTTTTAATTTATTAATTAATTTTAAAATTTGTTGTCGATTTTGGAATTGTTCAAATAAGAAATCAGCAAATTGTGGGTTTTCTAAGTTTTTAAGGAATCGTTGATTTTTTGTTGATGTTAATTTTTTTAGAATATTTTGTTGACATAAAGCTAAATTTTTAAAAACTTTAGCACGAATTTCAATTCGTTGTCGTAAAATTTCACGAATAATAACTTGTTTTTCTTCTAAAATTGGTTGAATTTTACAAATTGAATTACAAATCGTTTCCCAGTTTGTAAGCATACCTCCTAACCAACGTGTGTTAACAAAGAAAGAGTTTTTTGTTAATAATGAAGCACGGGCAATAAGACCTGCAGTGACTTGTTTTGTACCAATAAATAAGAAATTTCGACCTTTAAAAGCGTATTTTGTTAATCTTGTTAATGCTTTATTTAAACAACGGTGTGTTTTTAAAAGGTTAATACTGTGTTGATCTTTCTTATTTTTACGGTGCTTTCTTACCCAAACGTAATTTTTCATTTTTGCGTGACATTTACTAGCTTTTTCTCCTAAATGAACACCATTTTTTAACATTTGAGAAACTGAATATTTAACAAATTTTTGTTTTTTAAGTTGAGATGAAGGATTAATTTGTAAAATTTTCGCAATCGCAAAGTTTTTATTAACAGAAGTTAATTTTACTCGGATTTGGTTTCCAACTTTTGCTTGTAAGCCTAATTTAACAAAAACAAAAGTTCCTTGGATTTTTAAAATGAAATATTTCCCATGTTTTTTGACGTTTTGAGGGATTGTTAATGTAAATTTACTTCCTTCAATGAGTGTTGATTTATTCTGATCGAAATCAACTGGTTCAGTTGATGCACTTTCCACTAAACGACCAAAAGCATAGTTTGATTTGATTCGTGTAATTTCAATTTTTGAAATTTGTGATTTTTTTTCGTTAGGAAAATTAGGAATAATGACTTGGTAATTATTTTCACATTCTAAAATTCCAGTTCCTTTTGCATTGATTTTGTTGACAGGCATTTCTAAAATTTCGCCTGGAACCATGCTAATTTCATTGACTGGGCTTTTTTCAAGAACTTCAATCATTTTAGCAATAGCATAGTTATTTTGTTTAAAATTAATTTTTAAGATTTTTGCTTTTACTTTTTCACCAAGTTTAGCATTTGGGATTAAAACTGAATAATTTTTTGCGCGATCATCGATACCAATATTATTTGGTCCTAAAGCAGTAATTTTAAATTCACAAATTGTTCCAACACGGATTTTTTTAAGAACTGATTTTTTTTTTAAATATTGAAGATTTTGTAATACTGTATTTGAAATTACAACTGAGTTTTTTGAACCTACTTTTTGAGGAACAGATTTTTTAGAAACAGGGTTTTTTGTTAACAATTTAGGGTTGTTATATTTTTCTTTGTTTTATATCAGCAACTCGAGACTTATCTTATTAAGGATTTTTAACTTTGTAGAACTGAATTTCGCAAAGGTTTCAGGTTCTTTAGCTTAAGCAAAGAAACTGAATTGTTAAAAGAAAAAATTCAGATTTTTATTGAGTTTTAAAAAGTTAATTGTTTCATGTCTCTGAAAAACAGAAACAAAGGATAAGTAGAGATTTTTATAAGATTTTGACTCTTATAAATGACATTTTTGTAGGGTCGCCGGTAGCTTTCCTAAAAAAGTTTTAAAATTTTTTTACTTTTTTTCTTTTTCTTTTCAGGGTTATATTTTAAGAATAATTTATTTTTTTTTTGACACTTCTAAACTTGGCTTTGCCAAATTTATATGTCTCTGCTTTGCAGAAACAAAGAAAAAAGTTAGTCCCTTTTTTCTTGGAATTGAAGAAAGATTTGACTTCAAGTTCATTTTTTGACCTTTAGGTTTAAGAATTATCTTTAGTTTGATTTTATTTTTCAAATCAAAAATTCATTTCGAAAAGGCTAAAAACTGACTTTAGAATTATCTAAAAAAGCCTTTTTCTTTACTTACAAATGGTAATAATGCTAAGATACGTGAACTTTTGATATTTTTTGCAATATATCTTTGTTCTTTTGCAGTTAATTTTGTTTGTTTACGAGGCAAAATTTTACCACCTAATCCAATATAACGTTGAAGTAATCCACAGTGTTTATAGTCAATAATACGTTGATTATATGTTGTAGCTTTTTTAGGTTTTTCTTTTAGAATAATAACAAAAGATTTTGGCGGAATAATTGGACGAATAGGTGTTTGTTGAATTGGGAAAGAGTAAGGTCTTTGACGTCTTAAAAGTTGAGATAAAGATAAAACACGTCTATTAAATTTTTGTAAACCTTTTTTTTTCTGAATTTTTTTTTTTTTTTTAAAAAGTGGCATAGAAATCTAAAACTTTGTTGAATTTATTAACTCTCAAATTTTTTTATTAGCTTTCCGTTAAAAATAAGCTAAATTTTTTTAAATTATAAAATTTGAGATATTTTATGTATTAATACTATGAATATTTGAACACATGATTGATTCGTGTAGTTAAGTTATTAACTCGATGCACGAAAAATGTCAATTTTTTTTTTATAAAAATGATAGAGTTTAACCAAAGTTCTATGAACTTTGGTTAAACTCTATCATTTTTATAAAAAAAAAATTGACATTTTTCGTGCATCGAGTTAATAACTTAACTACACGAATCAATAATGTGTTCAAATATTT
>JACCDJ010648462.1_pt1 | contig 15498 bp, 14 predicted proteins | sample 7444481 | NCBI WGS metagenome assembly JACCDJ01 (sample SAMN15323435, study PRJNA562643) | freshwater metagenome | isolation source: river surface water | place: USA:Blue River Watershed | collected 2017-08-15 | reverse complement strand
TCAAGCCTTGGCGTTCTTGCGCGTTGGACCAATCTTGCAACTGTTGATCGTCTGTGGCGCCCAGCACATGCTGCCAAGCTGCGCGGCGGCAGGGACTTCTCGCTTGAGCTGTCGCTGGCCCCACAACACGCCCGCCCGCTGGCAGAGCGCTGGGGCGCAGGGCCAAGCATGCACGGGTCTCCTCTTGGGTGATGACGCCATCGGGAAGGGTCTCGGGTACAAAAAAACCCAGCACGGCGGGTGCCTCCGCCGGCCCGGTGCAGAGGGCTCCGGGGGTGGGGGCTTGGGGGAGTGCGCCGGGCTCAGGGTGGGTCAGGGGACAAACCTGCAGTTGGGCATTGGGTGCTTCGGTGATGCACCCATTCAAGACCAATGCGGCGGGCGTTGTGGGCTCGGGGGCAGGCGCCAAGCTGGGCACCCAGACACTTTCTCTGACATGGGCTTGGCTGTGTTGTCCGGGCAGGCGCGCACGCGCATGCAAGGTCAGCACATGCGGCGCGTGCACCACATCGCGCACGGCCACCACACGCCACTCAGCCCCAGGGAGCGATGGGTGCGCTGCAACGGCAATGGCGCTGCACTGCCATTGCGGACCCGTCAAATCAAGCGGGCACGCTGCAGGTGTCGCCATGAAAGCGCTCAGGTTTGGGCTTTGCAGCAAGGCACTTTGCGCGCTGGCCAGTGCGGCTTCAGCCGCCCAACGGGCTTGGCTGCTGCGGGCATGGTTGTGACTGGCCAGTTGGTCAACCAAGACACTGCGTGCGCTGAAAAATGCCGTCATGCTGGCCAAGATCACCAGACCCAGGGCCACCAGCAAAGTGATGGCCCCGTGCTGAGCGGGAGGATGGGGCGGGGTCATTGGCATGGCGGTGCCGCGGGGTTGCTGGGCAAGGCGTTGCGCAATTGAACCGTTTGCGTCAGCGTGATCGGTCGATCGGGCTCATTTGGCCAAGTGGCCGTCAAGGTCATGTGCACCGTTCGGTGCCACCAGCCGTTGTGGTCTGTGCAGTGCACGGCCCATTGGAGGTGGGTGACCCGCACATGGGTGCGGTCCGTCAGGGCTTGCCAGCTGCCGTTTTCGTGGCATGAGCGGCGCACATGCAGGGCATATTGGGTGATGCGAAATCCCATGCACTCGTCGTCTTCTTTGCTGCCGTTGTGGTTGCGGTCGTGACTGAAATCAATTTGATCGTCCACGATGCGAAAGTTGAGCGGTGTCGCGCAAAACGGGTCCGTGCAGGTCTGGGCAGAACGGGTTTGCCACGCCCTGCCCGAGTATTGGGCTTGGCGCAGTTCGCGCGCCATCCAGTCCATAGCCGAGCGCACATCGGTGTGCCAATGACTGTCTTGCAGGGCGGCGCGGTGCGCGCGCAATTGGCTGGCCAAAAGGGCGCTTCCAGCGGCCAACACCACCAAACCCACCGACAGGCCGACCAACAGGCCTGTCAGGGTTTCACCGCGTTCAGGCCGGCAAAGCCGTGGGCCGAATGCTGAGCCGTGTGGACCGAGATTCATTTGCGCCAACATCGATGGGGGTCGGTCGCCAGATGCACGCCTGCTCCCCACACCGCCGATGCCGACCCTTGCCAAGTCAAGCGCAAAGGCGAGCAGTCGTGGTCAAGTGCTTGGCCAGCCAAGGCCGTGGCCATGGCGCTGTAGCCGTCTGCGCTGACCTCGGTGAGTGAAATTTGGTAATGGCCTTGGCCTGATCGGTCGGACGTCCATTCCAATGCGCTGAGCGTGTCGGCGTGGCTGTCGTGGCTGGCACGCCAGCGCGCTTGGTCTACTTGCAATTGCACCAAGGCGGCTTGCCCATCGCCGCGACGCGCTTGTCGTTGTTGCTGCTGGTAGGTGGGCACGGCCAAGCCAGCGAGCACGCCCATCAAAGCCAGCACCACCATCAACTCGGTCAATGTCCATCCCCGCTGGTGTCGGCAAAAAGCCGAGGGCTCGCTTGCTTGCGCAATGGGCATGGTGGTGCTTTCAGAATTGATCGGTTATTGTGACCTTATGTATTCAACTTGTACAGTTTGCCAAGCGGGCCAGCAATGCCCAGAACAGCGTGGCTTCACCCTGCTGGAGGCCTTGTTGGTGTTGCTGGTGCTGGGCGTGTTGTTGGCTTTGGCCGTGCCGGGCATGACCGATTTGCAAGCGCGTTACCGCTTGCAGGCCGAAGCGGGTGCCTTCAGAAACAGCTTGGTGCTGGCGCGTACCGAAGCCTTGCGCCGCCAGCAGCGTGTGACCCTTTGCGCACGCGCAAGCGATGCCCCGCGTTGTGACAGCCAGGGCGTTTGGCAAAACGGATGGTGGGTGTTTGCCGACGACAACGACAATGCGGCACTCGATGCGGGTGAGGCCGTGATCGAAACCCACGCCCCCTTGACCAGCGGCGTTCATGTGGGCGCCAAGGCCACGGTCAAGGGCTATTTTTCTTATGGCGCAGAAGGCCGCAGCGAAACATTGAACGACGCGTTCATCGCGGGCACGTGGCGCTTTTGCCGTGTCGATTCTCCGGGGGGATGGCAAGTGGTGGTCAACGCCATGGGCAAACCCCGAGTAGAGGCTTACGAAGCCCAGGTCTGTCCCTAATTCAGCAAAGGCCCTCACGGGCCTGCTCTGGCACGCGCAGGCGTTTAGCTTTGGACTTCGTCCACCAGGGTTTTGAAGTCGTCGATGTCTTCAAAGTTGCGGTACACACTGGCAAAGCGCACATAGGCCACTTTGTCGAGTTTTTTCAACTCGCGCATGACGAGCTCACCGATGCGGTGCGAGGCCACTTCTCGGATGGCCAAGTTGAGCAGCTTTTCTTCAATGCGCTCAATGGCGCCGTCCACCTGTTCGGTGCTGACCGGGCGTTTGCGCAAAGCCAAGTTCAGGCTGGCGCGCAATTTTTCGCGCTGAAACTCAATGCGCCGACCGTCTTTTTTGACGATGGCCGGAAAGTTGACTTCGGGTTTTTCGTAGGTGGTGAAGCGTTTTTCACAAGCGCCACACTGGCGGCGCCGCCGAATGAAGCCCCCGTCTTCGGCCAGCCGTGTCTCGACCACTTGGGTTTCGAGGTGACCGCAGAAGGGGCATTTCATGGCGCAATCCGATCAGCCGTAAACCGGGAAACGGCTGGTCAAGGCGTGCACCTTGGCGCGCACAGCGGCCAAATTGGCTTCGTCCAAGGGGTTGTCCAGCACATCGGCGATCAGGTGGGCCGTGGCGCGGGCTTCTTCGTCCTTGAAGCCACGCGTGGTCATGGCCGGTGTGCCGATGCGCACACCGCTGGTGACGAACGGCTTTTCAGGGTCGTTCGGGATGGCGTTTTTGTTGATGGTCATGTGGGCGCTGCCCAAAGCGGCTTCGGCCACTTTGCCGGTGATGCCCTTGGCGCGCAAATCGACCAACATCACGTGGCTTTGGGTGCCACCGCTGACGATGCGCAGCCCGCGTTGGGTCAGCACTTCGGCGACGATTTGGGCGTTTTTCACCACTTGCGCTTGGTAGGCCTTGAACTCAGGGGACAGGGCTTCTTTGAACGCCACGGCCTTGGCGGCAATCACGTGCATCAAGGGGCCGCCTTGCAAGCCGGGGAAGATGGCGCTGTTGATGGCTTTTTCGTGTTCGGCCTTCATCAAGATGATGCCGCCACGGGGGCCGCGCAAGCTCTTGTGCGTGGTCGAGGTGACCACATCGGCGTGAGGCACGGGGTTGGGGTATTGGCCGGCTGCAATCAAACCCGCGTAGTGGGCCATGTCGACCATGAAAATGGCGCCAACTTCTTTTGCCACTTTGGCGAAGCGGGCCCAGTCGATGTGCAAGCTGTAAGCCGAAGCGCCAGCAATGATCAATTTGGGTTTGGTTTCGCGGGCCTTGGCTTCCATGGCGTCGTAGTCAATGGCTTCTTTGGCATCCAAGCCATACGAGACCACGTTGAACCACTTGCCCGAAATGTTCAGAGGCATGCCGTGCGTCAGGTGGCCCCCTTCGGCCAAGCTCATGCCCATGATGGTGTCGCCGGGCTTCAAAAACGCCAAAAACACCGCTTCGTTGGCCGATGCGCCGCAGTGCGGCTGCACGTTGGCGGCTTCAGCACCAAAGATTTGCTTTAAGCGGTCAATCGCCAATTGCTCAGCCACATCCACGTGTTCGCAACCGCCGTAGTAGCGCTTGCCCGGATAGCCTTCGGCGTATTTGTTGGTCAGTTGGCTGCCTTGCGCCGCCATCACGGCAGGAGAAGCGTAGTTTTCGCTGGCAATCAGCTCAATGTGGTGCTCTTGGCGCGCGTTTTCGGCTTGGATGGCCGCGAAGATTTCGGGATCGGTTTGTTCAATCAGCTTGTTGCGGTGGTACATGGCAGTCCTTCAAATGATGGAGCCTTGGGGCAAGACGCGTCAAAACGTCTGCTGCAAGGGCTGCCCAGGCGAACGGCTCAAAACCCGTTTCTGGCCTTAGGTCCAGATCTGGGCTGTGCGCTTCCCAGTGGTTTGGGGGCAGCCCAAGAGCCGCCGCGCTCCACGTCAGAGTGATTCCGTCTTGATTTCAAAGAGGAAACTCCTATCGCCAGTCGCGCACAGCCCAAGTGTATCGCAGCGCTCAGGCTCCCCGGCGGGGCAGGTCTATGGCGATAAAGACGGCTTTGAAGGCTCAGCGGGCCGGTGCCGGGAGCTTGGACGAATTGGAAACTGCAGAAGGCGGCGAAGCAGGCGCGGTGAGGGAGAGCAATTGTTGTTGCTCGGCCAAAACGCGTTCGACATAAGGGCTGTCGCTTGGTTGCCCTGAAGCCGCACCATAAAGCGCCAAAGCTTCTTCGAGTGTGTCGGTTTGCTGCACCAAGGCCTGCAAATGCCTCACCCCAATGCGCAGGTTGGTCAAGGGGTCGAGTGCTGCAAAGGGTCCGCCGTGTTGGGCCAAGGTGTCGGCGTGGGCCTGAACTTCGATTTGCATCAGCCCCACCGCCCCTTGGCTGCCCGCCGTGAAGGGGTTGAAGCGGGACTCGACCGCCATCAAGGCCAAGATCAAGGTGGGCGGCAATTGGGTTTTTTCGCCCAATGTCCACGCTTCAGAAACCATCGCCGCCAAGGGTTCGGGGCCCACTCGGTATTTGCGACTCAGCCAACGCGTCACGCTCAATTGTTCGGGGGTGAGGTTTTTCAGGTCTTGCGTGGTGGTCCGTTGCGCAGCGTCGCTGGGCTCGGGGTTGTCCAAGCTGTCGACTTGCCGAATTTGCAGCCAGCCCAACAAGACCTCGCTGACCTGGCTTTGCAGATGGGGGCGTGCCAAAAATGCCAGAAAAAACAACACAACCGCCAAGCCCAGCAAAGCCATGCCATGGCGGGTGATTTCTAAAAAACCTTCCCGGACATCGAAGATGGCCGTTCGCAGACCCCTAACCCATGGAGCCTGGTTCCACTGCGCTTTCATGGCGTTTCCTTGCAGAGCCAACAGATGGCGGTTGAGTGGGAGGGAGGGGTGAAGCCCATCGGCTTTGCGGCGGTGCAGAAGTTGTGCTTGGCATTGCAGTCCGCCTCAAAATGAGTTTGATCTTGATTTTAAAAACAGGAAATACCCGGTCAAGTCTATGGATGTGATTCTATGTGTCGGATGGCTATATAGAGGGGCAGGACCCGGTTGGGCCGCAGAGAATGACTTTGATTGCGTGTGGCAAGGCGGGCGGGGGCAAATCCCGGCGAAAATAGCGGTTTTCGTTGGCCGCCCGCGTCTTTCAACCTGCCTTGCTGGCGCCAACACCGATGCCTGATTGGGCATGAACCGAGTTTTTTAAAAGTTTTTACTGTGACTTCATCCAACAAGCCCCTTGACCTTGCCACTCTTGACGCGATCACCGGCGGGGCATTTCAAGCCGTCACATCCGCGGAGCGCAGTAACCGTCTGCGCGAATGGCTCTTGTCCGACCCTTCTGCAGAGGTGTTGGCCGAGGTGTACCGCGAAATGTCCACCCGTGACAAAGGCGCAGCCAAGTTGCTGAAAGAAAAACGCGAAGAGATCAAACGTGTTCATGGTCAAGAAGTCTTGGCCACTGATTGGGCGCAAAAGGCCGAGCACATTTTGCAAGCGCCCAGCTTGAACATTGCCGACGCGATGGCTTGGCAGCGCGATGCCGCCAAGGCCGGCGCACCTTTGTCGCGTGAACCATTGGCCGGCCTGAAGGCCCGCTTGGCCGAGGTGGTCAAAGGTGTTGAAGATTTGCAGCACCAGGTGATGGTGCAACGCGAAGCCGCCGTCTTGTTGGCGCAACGCATCGAGGTGCTGTCGACCAAGCCCATCGCAGAAGCCCAGGCCGGTTTGCCGGGCCTGCAGGGCGATGTCACACAATGGCAAGCGCAAGCACAACAGCTCTCCACCCACGCGGTTTGGCCGCACGTGGAAGCCAAATTTCCAACCCAACTTGAGGCCGCACAAAGCCAGTTGCTGGCGGTCTGGCAAGGTTTTTCTGCGGCATTGTCTTCGGCATTGCTGGCGCAGACCGATGCCACTTTGCCGATGCCTCCGGTGCCGGTGTGGGCGGACGAGATTCGGCGTTTGCGAGGCGAAGCCTTGCCTGAAGAGGCTACAGGCAGCGTTGGCGCCGCTGGGCTTGGCGTTGCTGGCGCAGGTGCAGGTGCAGGTGCAGGGGCTGGCACGGCAGGTACTGCAGGCACGGCGGCTGCCGCTAAAGAAGCCAAAGCGGCCAAACCCAAAATGGACGCCGCGCAGCGACAAGCTTTGCGCGAGCAAGCCAACCAAGCGGTGACAGAAGTCTTGGAAGCCTTGGAAAAACAAATCGCCCAAAACACCACCGACGCCGATGCCTTGGCCCGCTTGCAGGCCGCGCTGAAAAGCCACGGCAAAAACTTGGACACCGCGTTGGACGAGCGGGTGCATTTGGCCCTCACAGCGGCAGGCGATGCCGCGGGCTGGCAACGCTGGCAAGCAGACCAAGTGCGCTTGAGCCTGGTGACCCAAGCCGAGGCCTTGCTCGATGCCGAGAAAACGCCCACTTTGGGCGGGAGAAAACTGCAAGACAAGCTTCGCCAACTGCGTGAAAGCTGGAAGCAAATCGACCAAGGGGGACTGCCCAACCACGCCCTTTGGAAGCGTTTTGATGCCGCCTGCAACGAAGCCTACAAAGCCGTGGTGGCTTGGTTGGAGCAGATGAAAAAAGATTCGGCCGAGCACCGGTCGCAACGCTTGGCTTTGCTTGAAGAGGTCAAAGCCTGGACGTCTGCCCACGCCGACAACGACGATTGGCGGGCCCATCTGCGGGCCTTGCACCAGTTTGCAGACCGCTGGCGCAATGCGGGCCACCTGAACGAAAAAGCGTTTGGTGAAATGCAGGCGCAGTGGAAAGCCGTGCTCAAAGCGGCAGCAGCCCGATTGGAAGCCGCGCAAAAAGCCAGCATTGACCGCCGCCAAGCCCTCATTCAAGAAGCGCGCGATCTGGGTGCTGCTCCTGCCTTGCGTGTGGATGCAGTCAAAGCGCTGCAACAACGCTGGCAGGCCGAGGCCCAATCGGTGCCCTTGGACCGCAAAACAGAACAAAAACTGTGGGAAGTGTTCCGCGCTCCCTTGGACGAAGCCTTCCAACGCAAAGGCAACGAGCGCCCTGCATCCGCAGCGCCCATGTCGGCGCACGACCGTGCTGTGCTCGAGGCATCGAAAAACTTGGACGCCGCCAATGCCGCAGGCGATGCGGCCAAAATTCGCGCCGCCATGACGGCACTTGAGGCCGCACTGCGGGGCCAAGCCGCGCAGGCGCAGGTCGCCGCACAGCCTGCCGCCGCCAAAGCGGCATTACCCGATGCTGAGGCTGCTGTGTCGGAGGCTTTGTCGGCGGTGGATGCGGGTGATGCCCGCCCCGCGGATGCCTCAGGTGCGGAAGCAGACGGCGCTGGAAAAACAGAAAGTGAAGGCGGCGGTGATGTCGTGGAAGGCGTGGACGGCGTGGAAGGTGTCGAAGCTTCAGCGTCCGCTGCCGCACCTTCTGCTGCTGTGTCGGCCCCTAAGCCCGCCAAGCCCGTGGTGGCGGTGCGGGGTGACGACCGACCCGGACAAAAGAAAACCGAAGCCCCCCTGGGGCGCGACGCGCGGCCCGGGGCACGGCCTGGTGACCGAAATGCACGCCCAGGCAGCGACCGAGGCCCGCGACCTGAAGGCCGTGGCCATCGTGAAGACCGAGGTCTGCGTGAAGATCGGGGCCCCCGTTTGGGCGATGCCGCTTTCCGTGCGCAGCGCGAAGCGATGGAGCGCGCCGAAATATCTTTGCGCAAATTGGCAGCGCAAGCCCATGGTGAAACGCTGACCCGTCTGCTGACCGCATGGCAAGACCGACAAGTGGACACGTTGCCATCGGCTCAAGAGTTGGGCCGTTCGGTCAACGCCACGACTCGACAAGCTTGGGTGCAAGCGCTCAGCAGGCCTGCGCAATCGTCTAACGCCACGGCCTTGCTGCGCTTGGAGATGGCCGCCGAAGTGCCAACACCTGCCGACCATTTGAACGAGCGTCGTGCTTTGCAATTGCAGTTGTTGACCCAGCGCAACCAGCCCGGCCCCAGCGAGACATGGGCGCAAGATGTGTCGAAAGTGCTGTCGGGGCCGCACGACCCCACCACCGCACGCCGCTTGCAAACGGTCTTGAAAAATTTGCTGCGTTGATCCGGACCACACCGGCAGAAAAAAGGCCGCTCTTGAGCGGCCTTTTTCGTGGGCGTTGAATGTGCGGCTTCAGATCACCCGGATTTAGATCAAATTCAAGCGCTGTGCTGGGCCATCACGGTGCAGGCGGTACACCTGTGCGCGGTGGGGCGCGTGATCGAGTGACCAATCGCTCAAGACCTGTCTTTGGCCTGATCCGAGGGGGTGAGTCGCAGGTTTGTGCGTGTGGCCGTGGATGATTTCATCGGCTTGCGTGTGGTGCAACCAAAACAAGCTCATGGCCGGGTCTGCGTCGGCAAAGCTCATGCCCTCGTGTTTTTGCGACTCGCTGAGGGCGCGCAGGCTGCGCGCGAATTCTTCGCGTTCGGCCAATGGTTTGGACAAAAACGCGCGCTGCCATTCGGGGTTGCGCGCTTGCAGTCGAAATGCCTGATACGGTTTGTCGTCCAGGCAAAGCGCATCGCCATGGGTCAGCAACAGGCGTTGGGCACCCCACTCCAGCAGGGTCGGGTCGGTCAATGTCTCAACGCCCAGCGGGCCTAAATAATCCCGCCCCACCAAAAAATCTCGGTTGCCGGGCAAGAAGGCGACAAAAGCTTTTTGTGCGGTGGCTTTCAGAACCTCGGCACATTGTTGCAAAAACGGGTCTTTCGCCGCCGCATCATCGCCTACCCAAACTTCAAACAAGTCCCCCAAAATCAGCACCGCTTGCGCTGGGGTGGTGGCCATGTAGTGGCGCCATGCTTCAAAGGTGGCGATCTCGGAGCCTTGCAAATGCAAGTCCGAGATCAGGTCAACGGTTTGCCATAACGCTGGGGCCAACAGCGATCCCACCGTGGGCGCTGTGGTGCGTGGGTCAGCCGTCATGGCGTCAAGCGTTTCAGAGGGCGACCGCTTTTTCGATCACGATGTCCTCTTTGGGCACATCGCCGTGGCCACCGCGGTTGCCGGTTTTCACGCCTTCGATCTTGTCGACCACTTCGGTGCCACTCACCACTTTGCCAAACACGGCATAGCCCCATCCCTGCATGGAAGGTGCGGTGTGGTTCAAAAAGTTGTTGTTGGCGACGTTGATGAAAAACTGCGCCGTGGCCGAGTGGGGGGCCGAAGTGCGGGCCATGGCCACGGTGTATTTGTCGTTTTTGAGGCCATTGTTGGCTTCGTTTTCAATCGCGGCATCGGTGGGCTTTTGTGCCATGCCGGGCTCAAAGCCACCGCCCTGGGCCATAAAGCCGGGGATCACACGGTGAAAAATCGTGTTGTTGTAGTGGCCTTTGTTCACATAGGCCAAGAAATTTTCGGTCGACTTGGGTGCTTTTTCGGCATCCAGTTCGAGGGTGATCACGCCGTAACCGGTGATGTGCAGTTCAACTTTTGGGTGGCTCATGGGCTTATTTCAACAAAGTGATGGATTGGATAAGGATCGGTGTCCGTGGGACATCGGTCGGGAAAGGGCCGCCCGCACCAGTGGGGGTGGACCTGATTTTTTGGACCACATCCATGCCGGATGTGACTTTGCCAAAAACGGTGTAGCCGAACAACTGAGGCGCGTTCAGCAGTTGGGCGCGGGCTACTTTTTCGTAGACGCGGCCTTGGTACTCAAACTTGGCCACTGGGTCGCCATCTGGAATGGGCGTGGGGTCTAAAAACGCGTTGTCCACCACATTGATGAAAAACTGCGAGGTGGCTGAATGCGGGTCGTTGGTGCGCGCCATGGCCAAGGTGCCAGTGGTGTTTTTCAGGCCTGCCGCCAAAGACTGACGGCCTTCATGCTGAATCGGCGCGCGCGTTTTTTTCTCTTTGTATTGGACGTCATATCCACCCGCTTGCACCATAAAGCCCGCAATCACCCGGTGAAAAATGGTGCCGTCGTAGTGTTTGTCGTTCACGTACTGCAAAAAATTGGCCACTGTTTTGGGCGCTTTGTCGGCATAGAGTTCGGCCTCGATGTCGCCCACTGACGTGCTGATGCGGATTTTGCTGGTGGCTGGGGTTTGCGCCAAAGCCGGCAGCGTGAGCGCCACCGACAAAGCCCAAAACAGTCCCAAGGTGCGCAGGAAACGAAGACGGTGCATGAAGGCCATGGCGTATTGAAAGAGTGTGGGGTTGAACAGAGTTGAAGGGAGGGCGCTGGCGTCAGCAGTGGTGCGGGCTCAAGGCGCGAACGACTTCAACAACTGCTCAGCGGCCAAGCGTTTTTGGCCTGTGCGCGGTTGCGTGGGCGCGGCGGTGGTGGCGTTTTGGTAAGCCTGAATGCCCAGCATGATGTAAACGTCGCCCATGTTTTCAAGGGCGGTGGCGTAATCGGGTCTTGCCCGCACGGCGGCTTGCAAAGCCGTGAGGGCTTCGGCCAAGCGGCCTTGGCGGGCAAACAGGGCTGCCAAGTTGTTGTGCGGTTCAGGCAACTCTGGGAAAGACTGCGTCAGACTTTGCAGGGTGTCCATGGCCGCGATGGTTTGGCCCTGTCCGTCTTGGATGCGGCTGAGCAACAGACGCATTTGCGGATCGGTGGGCTGGGTTTTCAGGTGCGCTTCAGCTTGCGTGCGGGCCTTGGCCCACTGCTCGGATCGGACCAACTGGTTCACATCGCCATAAATGTCGGCTTGGGCTCCTAGACTCAGCGTGAGCAAGAGGCAAGACAGGACGATGTGGTGGAGTGAGTGCATACGCGCCGAAAGTATCGAATCTGGGCTGCCCAGAAACTGGGAGCGGGCCCCTGACGGGGATATACTGAAACCGATTGTAACGGAGGCCATGCGGCCAAACCGTTGCCAAAAAGACCTGCTGTCCACCCGTCACGCAGGCACAAAGGCGGTGAATTTCCTGGTTTTTTCTTGCCGGGCCCCGAGCCCATTCGGGCACCGTCCTTTTGATCTTTGGTCTCGAAACATTCTTGATTTGACATGAGTCTGCGCATTTTCAACACGCTGAGCCGTGCTGTGACCGATTTTTCACCCGCCGAACCGGGACATGTGCGCATGTACGTGTGCGGCATGACGGTGTATGACCTGTGCCATTTGGGGCATGCGCGCTCGATGATTGCGTTTGACGTGGTGCAACGCTGGCTCAAGGCCAGTGGCTTCAAGGTGACATATGTGCGCAACGTCACGGACATTGACGACAAGATCATCAAGCGGGCTTTGGAAAACGGCGAGACCATTCGCCACCTGACCGACCGCATGATCGACGCTTTGCACCAAGACGCCGATGCTTTGGGCATTGAGCGCCCGCAACACGAGCCGCGGGCCACCGATTACGTGCCCCAAATGTTGCGCATGATCGGCACGCTGGAAGAAAAAGGCTTGGCGTATCGCTCGGGCAATGGCGATGTCAACTACGCCGTTCGCAAATTCGAAGGCTACGGCAAGCTGTCTGGAAAATCACTGGACGAGTTGAACGCTGGCGAGCGCGTGGCCGTGGAAACCGAAAAAAACGACCCCTTGGACTTCGTGTTGTGGAAGAGTGCCAAGCCCGCCGAACCCGAAGATGTCAAGTGGGCCAGCCCCTTTGGCACCGGTCGCCCCGGCTGGCACATCGAGTGCTCGGCCATGGCCTGCGAGTTGTTGGGCCAGACCTTTGACATCCATGGCGGTGGCGCTGACTTGCAGTTTCCACACCACGAAAACGAAATCGCCCAAAGCGAAGGGGCCAATGGCCAGCCTTTGGCACGCTTTTGGATGCACAACGGCTTCATCAATGTGGACAACGAAAAAATGTCCAAGAGCTTGGGCAATTTTTTCACCATCCGCGATGTGCTGAAAGAATTTGACGCCGAGACCGTGCGCTTTTTCATCGTGCGCAGCCATTACCGAAGCGCGCTGAACTACAGCGACGTTCACCTGAACGACGCCAAAGGCGCCTTGAAACGCCTGTACACCGCCCTGCAAGCCGTGCCTCCGGCCTCCGTGACCCTGGATTGGACCGACCCGCTGGCGGCTCGCTTCAAGGCGGCCATGGACGAAGACTTTGGCACGCCCGAAGCCGTGGCCGTGTTGTTTGAATTGGCCAGTGAAATCAACCGCAGTGGCTCGGCCGAGAAAGCCGGCTTGCTGAAAACCCTGGGCGGCCTGTTGGGCTTGTTGCAAACCGACCCGACAGCGTATTTGCAATCGGGTGCGGGGCTGGACGATGCCGCCATTCAGGCCCAGATTCAAGCCCGAGCCGATGCCAAAAAAGCCAAAAACTTTGCCGAAGCCGACCGCATCCGCAACGACTTGTTGGCCCAAGGCATTGTGTTGAAAGACTCGGCCACCGGCACCACTTGGGAGGCCGTGCAGTGACGGCGTCTGTCGTACCCGTGACCCCGGCCTATTGGGCCGAGGCGTGCGCGCACCTGGCCAAAAAAGACCGGGTCATGAAAAAACTCATTCCTCAGTTTGGCAACGCCATTTTGGAAACCCGTGGGGATGCGTTCGTCACCTTGGCCCGATCTATTGTGGGCCAGCAAATTTCGGTGAAAGCGGCGCAGTCGGTGTGGGACCGGTTTTCGGTTTTGACCAAACGCCTCACGCCCGCTGCGGTGCTCAAACTCAAGGTGGACGACATGCGTGCGGCGGGTTTGTCCGCCCGCAAGGTTGAATATTTGGTCGACTTGGCCATGCATTTCAGCTCGGGCACGGTGCACGTCAAGGCGTGGCAAGACATGGACGACGAGGCCATCATTGACGAGTTGGTGGCCATTCGGGGCATTGGACGTTGGACGGCCGAGATGTTTTTGATTTTTCACCTGATGCGCCCCAATGTGTTGCCTTTGGACGACGTGGGGCTGATCAACGGCATCAGCCGCAACTATTTTTCAGGCGAACCCGTCAGCCGCAGCGATGCCCGTGAAGTGGCCCAGGCCTGGAGCCCCTTTGCGACGGTGGCAACTTGGTATATTTGGCGCTCACTGGATCCCGTGCCCGTGGCGTATTGAGGGTGTGGCGAGGCGTCCCCCGGTTATGAACAGAGGAGTAAAACTTGGCTAAAAAAACGTTTCTCGATTTTGAGCAACCCGTTGCCGAACTCGAGGCCAAGATCGAAGAGTTGCGCTATGTGCAGACCGAGTCAGCGGTGGACATCACCCTAGAAATTGACCAGCTGAGCAAAAAAAGCCAGCAGCTGACCAAAGACATCTACAGTGACCTGACGCCTTGGCAAATCACCAAGATCGCGCGTCACCCAGAGCGTCCTTACACCCTCGATTACATCAACGGCATCTTCACCGACTTCACCGAAATGCACGGTGACCGTCACTTTGCCGACGATTTGTCGATCGTGGGCGGCTTGGCCCGGTTCAACGGCCAAGCTTGCATGGTGGTGGGCCAACAAAAAGGGCGTGACACCAAAGAGCGCACCATGCGCAACTTTGGCATGAGCAAGCCCGAGGGCTACCGCAAAGCCCTGCGCCTCATGAAGACCGCAGAAAAGTTCAAGCTGCCGGTCTTCACCTTTGTCGACACCCCCGGCGCCTATCCTGGCATTGACGCCGAAGAGCGTGGCCAGTCTGAGGCGATTGGCCGCAACATCTACGAAATGGCCCAACTGGAAGTGCCCATCATCACCACCATCATTGGCGAGGGCGGCTCGGGTGGCGCCTTGGCGATTTCGGTGGCCGATCAGGTGTTGATGTTGCAGTACTCTGTGTATTCGGTCATCAGCCCCGAAGGCTGTGCTTCTATTTTGTGGAAAACCAGTGACAAGGCCGAAGTGGCGGCCGATGCCTTGGGCATCACCGCGCACCGTTTGAAGGCCTTGAACTTGGTCGACAAAATCGTCAACGAACCCGTCGGGGGCGCCCACCGCGACACCGAGCAAATGGTGTCGTTTTTGAAGCGTGCTTTGGGGGATGCGTGGCGTCAAGTGGCCGACCTGAAACCCAAAGAGCTGTTGGAGCGTCGCTATGAGCGCCTGAACAGCTATGGTCGTTTCACCGACACCAAAGCCAGCAAATAAACAGCAGCAGAGCCTGCTGGCAGCGCACATGGCTCAAACCCTTGACCAGGCCCTGGCTGCATTCAGCCCGGGCCTTCCTTTTGTGGTGGCCTTCAGTGGTGGCGCCGATTCGAGCGCTTTGTTGTTGGCCTGTGCCCAACGCTGGCCTGGGCAGGTGAGGGCGGTGCACATTCACCATGGCTTGCAAGCCGCCGCGGATGACTTCGAGGCGCACTGCCGCGACAAGTGCCGTCAATGGCAAGTGCCTTTGGCGGTGCGGCGTGTACAGGCCCAGCCCGCTGCGGGCGAAAGCCCCGAAGATGCAGCCAGAAAAGCCCGTTACGCCGCCTTGTCTGAAGCCGTGCAAGCCGAATGGCCCGAGGTGCGCGACGTGGTTTTGGCCCAGCACGCGGACGATCAAGTGGAGACATTGCTGATTGCCTTGTCGCGCGGGGCGGGTTTGCCGGGTTTGGCCAGCATGCCTGCACAGTGGGAGCGCGGGGGCCTCAGATGGCACCGCCCTCTGTTGTCGGTGCAGGGCTTGGCGCTGCGTGAGTGGCTGACCCGGCAAACGCCTGACTCAGCGCCCCTCTGGATTGAAGACCCCAGCAACACCGATGTGCGGTTCACCCGCAATCGGCTGCGGGCCCAAATTTTACCGGCATTGGCCGAGGCCTTGCCGGCGTTCAGGGAAACCTTTGCGCGCAGCGCCGCGCACGCTGCGCAAGCCCAAGAAGTGCTGAACGAATTGGCCGCAGAAGAGTTGGCGCGCATCGGGGTGCCCCCGCGCATTGAGGCTTTGCAGCTGCTGAGCCGGGCGCGCCAAGCTTTGGTGCTGCGGCATTGGCTGCGCCAGCACCATGCCACCACCCCCAGTTCGGCGCAACTTCAAGAGTTGCTCGACCAAGTGGCGGCTTGCACCACCCGAGGCCATCGGCTGCATTT
>JACCDJ011753703.1_pt1 | contig 15515 bp, 10 predicted proteins | sample 7444481 | NCBI WGS metagenome assembly JACCDJ01 (sample SAMN15323435, study PRJNA562643) | freshwater metagenome | isolation source: river surface water | place: USA:Blue River Watershed | collected 2017-08-15 | reverse complement strand
GAGCAATGGTGTTTTTGTTATCCACGACAGGATTGGCTGGAACGGTATTCATGCCAACGCGTTTGCCATCCTTGTAAACTACTACAAATGCGTCGCTGTATCCCATCATCCTGATTTCATTTCTTGCTTGAATGGCTGATTTTTTATCAGGGAATAATCCTGCCATGTAACGTGTGAATCCATTGTTCAATTTCTGTCCCATGACGGGAGCAAATTCATTGAAAGTATTGTTGGGTATGGGGTTGCGGAATGCGCCAACTTGAACAGTGTAAACAATTCCCATAGGCATTTGCTCGTCCACAGGAATAGGGTTTTGAGCACCATAAGCAGATTTATTGATTTTGACGAAGAAAGGTTTATCTACGCGTTCAGCTTTGGGCATAAATAAATCACTCACATTGTCTTTGGTATAACTATCCTTGGTCAAAACAATCCCATTCCTTTTCAACTGTTCATCACTAAAGTTGAGGGATTGTAAATCCCGCATGATGTCTGCATTGACGGTTTCAGGATTGTCTTTTACATCAACCGTTGTTTCTTCTGGAACTTCAATTTTAATGCTGTGTGTGGTGTATTTGGCCCTGATGGCATTTTCGTCATTGGACAATAAAAACGCCTCATCCGCTGTGCTGTACAGCGCAAAAATGGCTTGAGCATCCAATGCCTTTTTCATGTGGGCATACATGTCCGCTACCATTAGTTCTTTCGCAAATGCGCTTCGCAATGCCTTTGCTTTCTCCGAATCTGTTGTCGCTACCTCAGCTTTCTTGCGATCAATCAATGCCAAATCACTCACTGAGTCAATATCATTTCTCAGCTGATTAATGAAAGCAGATAATATGGGTTCATTCTTTAAGGCGGTCAACGATTCCTCATACCTTTTCATAGCAGGTCCTTTACTGGACTCCATTTCATTTCTGGCTAATCCTCTGAATATTTCTTTATTGGCTAATTCTATGGTGGAGCGCTGGGCAATCAACTGATTTTGCCCGTTAATTACGCTTTGTTTTTTTGCGGGATCATTTTCATTCTTGATTTTCTGATCCATCTCTGAAATGACCTGATTCAAAGAATCCAACTTAGCGCGCTCTTTGAAAAGGCTGGTTAGATCTGGATATTTTTTTAATCTTTCAAAGGCTTTCAACTCTTCGTAGGCGTAAAGCGCATCAAATTCTTTGAATTGTGCACTATCTATAATTTGCTTCATGATACGAGACGATTTCAAAGCCAGTTCTAAATCTTTGTTCTCTTCTGTTTTTTCATTCGTTGTTTTGGCCTCCTGAGGGCTGCTGTTTTTGGTCTCGGCAGTAGTGTCAATAACCGTTTCTGTTTTCAAAGCTGAGCCTTCGGTTTTGACCGCGATTTCTGTTTTGGTAGTGGCACTGTCGCCTGCAACGGTCACTTCCACTTTGGTTTCTCCATTGTTGGAAACATCAACAGCGCTTTTTACTTGTCCGTTTTCAGCGCCTTTATTTTCCATATTAATGGCCAATCCCTTGTCTGCTCCAAGCAGTGAATTTTGCGTTCCAGGATCTTTGACATCATTGATACTGTAATTGCGATAAGGAGAGACCTTAGCGAGGTCATAGACGCTTTGTGCAGCAAATACACCATTGGATTTGGTTTCCAATCCTTTCAATTGACCTTGCAATTGGGCTACTCCTGCCGGATCATAATTTACCCTTTCAGCTTCAGTCAATCCCAATGACTCATTGTTGACCAATTGCGTGTAAATTCCATTGGATAATTTGGCAGAGGCGGCTTCATCATATGTTTTCTTTACCTTGGGATCCAGTTGCAGTAACTCTGTCTTTTTATTTTTTGCTGCAGCTTGTGATTGGGCCAATGATGGAGCATTGGATTTTTGGTCCAATATGGCTTTGGCTTCAGCGGCATTCAACTCCTGCAGTGTCTTGGCATACAGTTCCTCGTTGCCTTGATGATTCCTGGCTGAAGATTTGGCGCGTTGGGGCAAAGCGTTGCTGGGTTTCTTGGGGCGAGATTGCTCCGCCAATAAGCGCTTGCGTTCTTCAGTTAAAACCTCAACAGCACCATCAACATTGTTGTCTTTTAAATAGCTCTGCAGCTTGGTAGAACGGGAAAGTAATTCCTTGGACGTAGGTTCCAACGTAGCCTGATAGGCGCTCAATTGTTCTGCCAATTCCAAAGCTCCTTTGGCCTTTAACCGATGCGCTTCTGACTGTTCTCTCAATGTTTGCGCTTGGTTCAATACCTCACGATCTGCATCTGTAAAAATGTATGGGTTTCCTTTGGCTTTGGCGGCCTCTACTTTGTCCATTATGGATTTGGTAAGCGAATCGGATTTGGCCATTGTTATCTGAGACAACTTGATTTGTTGATTGGCCAATTGATAAGCCGATTGCTTTTGTTGTTGAACGATAGGTTGCGCTGCACTCAATGCTTTGGCTTCAGCCTTCATGTCATTTAAAATATCTTCGGCTGTTTTTCCCTTTGAAAATCCTGCTAAGGCTGGAGCATTGGTCATGCTGCGCTCCATATTGGCCATGTCCTCGGCTTGCTTTGAAACCGGTAGTTGAGATTTGCTGCGCAACAATGCCGCAACGGCTTTTTCCATTCCACTATCCAAAGCCAAATCTTGTCCGTTTTTTACAGTGACAACGTCTTTACCTTCTTCATTTTTGGAAACATTCACTTGCTGCGGGAAATAAACAGAACCGGATCTACCGGGTTGTACATCAAATTCAGCTACCAATTGTTCTGTCCCATCAGGTAATGTCACAGTATACGAATATCGTCCTGGCTTGGGGAAGTAAACATCAAACGCTCCGGTTTTCACATCAGAGGTCACATCCCCTACAATCTCTCCTGTTTCCAAATCTTTTACAACCAATTGAGCCACATTGTTCTCAGGATTGTTGAGATTAGCAAACTTGGCTTTGGCGTATATGATGTCAATGGGTGTTCCCTCAAAAGCAGTTTGGTAAAGAGAGTAGTGATTGATGTCACTTGAACGACCAGAAGCAAAAATCGCAGTCTTGTTGTCTGCATCTGAAATGAAAAACAAATCATCATCTGGAGTATTGAAGGCGAATCCCAAGTTCACGGGTTTCTTCCATTTCTTGGTCAGTGAATCAACATCGGATCGAAAAATGTCATAACCGCCCATGCTGTTGTGCCCCTTGGATGCGAAATACAAACTGCGACCATTGGGATGCAAAAAGGCGTAGTCCTCATCAAATGCGGTGTTCACCTTCCCACTGAGTGGGGTGGGAGGTCCGTAGGATCCATCTGATTTTAACTCTGATTGAAAAATATCAAGTCCCGCTGTGTCGGTTAACATCGAGAAATAAATGTTTTTCGGCGTTCCGTTCAAATAAATCAAATGCGGATTGGCTGACTTCTTATCTCGCCCTTGTAAAAGCTCATTCGGCGTGGTAATGATTTTCCCCCCAACAGCCTCCAATTGCATGTACCTGAAAAAGTTGATGCGTTCAGCCTCTGTTCGTTTTTTCACCAAAAGTTCTTTCGGATTGGTCAAAAGTCGGGTGCCGTAAATACACATTTGAATTTGTCGCAGGGCATCATATTTTCTCACAATATCGGGTGATGCAACATCCAAAAAGGTTTCGTATGCCGCACATGCTTCACCAAATTGATAACTAAGGTGCAGCGCTCTGCCCAGAAAATAATATACCTCTGGTGCTGCATAATTTCCTTTGATGGCCTGCTTCAAATATTTGACAGCATTGGTTTTATCGACATCGCAAAAAGTGGCACAAACCCCAAAGAAATAGGCGTAATCGGCGTTGGTGGGATTCAATGCAACAAGCTGTGAGTACATGGGAAACGCATCGGCATATTGGCGCGCATCAAAAAACGCCAACGCCTCCTTTGCCAATTTGGCCTCATCTTTTTTCGTCTGTGCATTCAGCGACGTACTGAGCAACAAAAAGATTAAGCCTATGTAAATCTTTAATTTCAATTTCACGGGTTCGGTTTGTTTAATCACGAAATATAAGGAATCTTTCAAAACTGACCAATTTATTTTACCCTACTTTTGCAGCTATGTCAAGGAAATCAACATTGTTTTTTGCTTTTGCATTGGCCATTATTTTGGGCGCTTTTGGCGCCCATGGTCTCAAGAATTTGGTCAACGCGGAGAAAATTGAGTCTTTCAAAACAGGGGTGTTGTATCATCTCATCATGTGCTTAGGTCTTCTGACAGTGCGCTTTTCAAGCGATTTTAGTGAGAAAATATTGCCCTCGTTTCGTTTGATTTTTATCGGATTAATCTTGTTCAGCGGTTCCATTTACATCTTGGTTTTCAATAGTATTTTTCAATGGCCAATCAATGCATTTATTGGTCCTATTACTCCCATTGGAGGCCTTTTGATGATTGCGGGTTGGTTAAGTTTAGGTTGGAACTATTTCAAAAAAGGTGAGTAAATCATTTGAAAATTACGTCATGAGAAAAATTATATTATTGATTATTTTTTTAGTAACATCGTTTTTGACTTTTTCACAAGTGCAAGTGTCAGGTGTCACTTCCTATAAAGCACAACTCAATTGGCCCAGCATGCCCAATGTGATGGGTTTTGTTTTGGTTAGAGGAAACACAGCCATGCTGAGCGCTCCTGAAGACGGTATCGATTATCAGCAGGGCGATTACTTAGGGGATGATCAAGTGGCTTACGCAGGAACTGTTCCGAGTTTTTTGCAAAAATCACTCCGTGCAAGCCGTTCCTATTTCTATCAATTGTATACCAAAGAGAATGGTGGAGGAAGTCCCATTTATATTCCTTATGACGAACCTTTTGTGGTGCAAACCCCGTTCAATATGGTCGGGAGTTATTATGATACCATTGATTCTACCCAAACCAATTTCATCACCGATCTTCAAGACCGTATCCGCTCGCCTTACACCAAAATCAGTTACAACAATTATGACGAAACCATGATTGCTGATTTCGCATCTGAGGATACTGCCGATGGACAAAAAGTGATTACGTGTGTGTACTCTCAGTATCATCACGTATATACACCCCCATTTGATTGGTTACCCATCAGCAGGGAACATACCTATTGCCACAGCTGGATGCCGAGCTACTCCGGCACGGGTACAGATGAATACGCGGATCAACATCACTTGTTTCCCACTCAACAAAACAATGCAAACGGTGTTCGCAGCAATCATCCTTTGGGAAAAGTTGTCAATGTGCAATCTTCTTTTCATTTGGGAAAGTTGGGATTCAATGATTTGAATCAAGTGGTGTATGAGCCCCGTGAAGTACAAAAGGGAGATGCTGCGCGTGCTTTGTTGTATATGGCCATGCGCTATGATGGACTGGACGGATTAAATTGGACTTTCAATCAATTGAATAATGTTGTGTTGCCCAACCTTAGTGAAGCTCCTCAATCTTTGGAAACACTTTTGGAATGGCATTTTAATGATCTTCCTGATGATTATGAACGAGCGCGAAATGACTACATCCAATCCATTCAGCAAAACAGAAATCCGTTTATCGACCACCCTTATTGGGTGAATCTAATTGACTTTCATGATTTAACCTATGTCCCCATCGATACCACTGAGATTGTGGATACCACAGATACCAGCACGGTATTGGTAAAAGAGATATTGGAGTTGCCGTATCAGTTGTTTGGCAATGGTTCGCAACCTGTTTTGGTTTTAAAAGACAACCAGTCCACAGCGAAGATGTTGGTTTATAACACAATGGGCAAGTTGGTTCTTTTTAAAGAAAACGAAAGTCACAGTAACGCTTCCTCAGGTATTTTCTCATTCCGTGATTTGGCCAATGGCACCTATGTGTTGAAGTTGAACCAAGGAGGTCAGGAATATCATATTAGAATCGTGGTGAACAATTTGTAGGTGGTGCCCCCGCGTTGCGGGGTCGGGCTTTCCGCTTGTATTCCTCGTGCAGGCCTTACAGCCTGCCCTGCGGGATACCGCTTCAATCCCTCACCAATCGGGCAACAGCGCTGGCCAGACTGATTTCTTGATTGGCCACGGATTGCTGCAATTGCTGAAAGAGTTCCTGGAATTCAGGATTGTCCATTTTTTGTTGTTTCCATTGCCTTATCCATTCTTGTTCCATCTGATACAAGAGCTGTTTTTTTCGTTTTTCTTCCCAAAGGCGTGATTTCGACCAGGTCTCAAAAAATGCTAGCTGTTGGTTCAACTCATCTAGTCCAAGTTGCTCAATGGCAGAAAGGGTAACAACTGGGGGAAACCATTTGTCCTCTCTTTCCGGAAATAAATGCAATGCGTTTTGGTATTCGGCCTTGGCCCGATTGGCTGCAGCGGCGTTTTCTCCCTCAGCTTTGGTAATGGCCATGATGTCGCACATCTCCATGATGCCGCGCTTGATGCCTTGCAATTGATCTCCAGCACCAGCCAGCATCAAGAGCAAAAAACAATCGGTCATGTGTGATACAGCTGTTTCACTTTGTCCAACACCAACGGTCTCAATGATAATACGGTTGTAACCTGCGGCCTCACAAAGCAGAATGGCTTCGTGTGTTCTTGCAGCAACCCCACCCAATTCATTGGCGGTTGCACTAGGCCTGACATAAGCATCTGGATGAACCGAAAGGTGTTCCATTCTCGTCTTATCCCCCAATATACTTCCCTGAGTGATGGGGCTGGTCGGATCAATGGCCAATACAGCTACCTTATGACCTTCCGCTATCCAAATCAATCCCAAAGCCTCAATCAACGTACTTTTCCCAACTCCAGGAACTCCAGTGATCCCCAACCGAAAAGAATTTCCGGAATGAGGAGTGATGATATCCAATACGGCTTGGGCTTTTTGTCGGTGTTCCTTCAATGTGCTTTCACACCAAGTAATGGCAGTGGAAAGCGCATCACGATCACCGTCTAAAACACGCTGCGCCAACTGTTCAGCAGTCCACTGATGCTGATGTTGGCGCAATGCTTCGATGGCCTTCTTTCTGGATTCAGACTGAGAAGAGGACATCGTCATATTTTAATGGTTGTTATTTGTAACAAACTTCCTTTGCGGCTTGAACCACATCTTTGATCTGGGGCAGAGCAGCCTCAATCAAAGTGGGAGCAAATGCAAATGGGGTATCCGTTTGTGTTAATCGACGAATGGGTGCATCCAAATAATCAAAAGCATTGCGCTGCACGCGGTAGGCAATTTCAGTTGAAATGCTGGCCACAGGCCAACTTTCTTCCAAAATGATCAATCGATTGGTTTTCTTCACTGAGTTGATGATGGTGTCAATGTCCAAAGGACGGATTGTGCGCAAGTCAATGACTTCTACACTGATGCCTTCTTTCTCACATTCTTCAGCTGCGGCCAATGCTGTTTTCATGATTTTACCAAATGACACTAAGGTTACATCTGTTCCTTCACGCTTGATGTCCGCAACACCAATGGGCAAAATATATTCTCCATCTGGCACCATTCCTTTGTCTCCATACATTTTCTCAGACTCCATGAACAAAACAGGGTCGTTGTCACGGATAGCCGCTTTCAACAATCCTTTGGCATCGTAAGGGTTGGAAGGAGTGATTACTTTTAAACCTGGGAAGTGCGCATAAAATGCTTCAAAACTTTGGCTGTGTGTGGCCGCCAATTGACCAGCGGTACCGTTGGGTGCACGAAATACAATCGGTACGTTGTATTGTCCACCAGACATTTGCAACATCTTGGCCGCTGAGTTGATGATTTGATCTGCCGCCAAAATGGCAAAGTTCCAGGTCATGAATTCAACCACAGGACGCAAACCATTCATGGCAGCTCCTACTGCGATACCGGCAAAACCCAATTCCGCAATAGGTGTATCGATTACGCGCTTGGGACCAAATTCGTCCAGCATGCCTTTGGAAGCCTTGTAAGCACCGTTGTACTCAGCCACCTCTTCTCCCAGAAGGAAAACGGAGGAGTCTCTTCTCATCTCTTCTGACATGGCCTCACAGATGGCCTCTCTAAATTGAATTTCGCGCATATCTTTTTTCGTAAGTGGCACAAAAATAATCCAAGCAGATAAAAACACACCATAAATCGAGGAAGAATTAAAATATCTATTTTTGACCCATGGAAAATTGGACAGAACCCGATCAAGATAGCCAAGCGCCCGCTCCGAAAAATCAACAGAATGCAACACCATTACCCCCCACGGGAAGAAGACACGGATGCGTAGTGACATGGTTGATCTTACTTATTGTCGGAAATGCAATAAGTAGTTTGGTGAGCATCACCATGAGTGAAATGATGGCCAAGATGGATGGGGTGGACTATCTCAATCCTCCATACTATGAATGGTCAGGTTATATTGGTTTAATCACCATTGCCGGAGCCATTTTATTGTACCGCAAAAGAAAATTGGGTTTTCATTTGGTGGTGATTTCCTCCATGTTTAGCGCTGCATTGCTATATTGGGTAACCCGTCAATGGACAGATGCTTTGGTTCCTTTTATCGGGGTGGCCGTTTTGTATTGGATTTTACAAATTACCCGCGACGGAGAAACCGCTTGGCGTCAGTTGGAGTGAGTTGAACCTGATGTATTTTCGCCCACAGAATAAATTAAAATGAAGAATATCACAGTCATCGGAGCAGGAACCATGGGAAATGGAATTGCTCACGTATTTGCACAATATGGCAACAAGGTTAATCTGGTAGATGTCAATCAAAGCCAATTGGATCGTGCCTTGCAAACCATTACCAAGAATTTGGATCGCCAGGTATCCAAAGGCATCATTGATGAAGCCGCCAAGAACGCAACTTTAGCCAATTTGAGTTTGGTGACGGATTTAAAGTCAGGAATTGCCAATGCAGATTTGGCTGTTGAAGCCGCTACAGAGAATGTAGATTTGAAATTGAAGATTTTTCAATCCATGGATGAGTTCGCGCCAGCGGCATGCATTCTTGCTTCTAATACCAGTTCCATTTCAATCACCAAGATTGCCTCTGTCACCAAGCGTCCTGAGCAAGTGATTGGCATGCACTTCATGAATCCTGTTCCCGTTATGAAGTTGGTCGAGGTGATCCGCGGATACAGTACCTCTGATGCTGTCACCGAAGTGGTGTTTGAGATGTCTAAGCAGTTGCAAAAAGTTCCTGTTGAAGTCAATGATTATCCAGGTTTTGTAGCCAACCGCATTTTGATGCCCATGATCAACGAGGCCATTTACACTTTGTTTGAGGGCGTAGCAGGAGTGGAGGAAATAGATACCGTAATGAAGTTGGGTATGGGACATCCCATGGGCCCATTGCGCTTGGCAGATTTCATTGGGTTGGATGTTTGCTTGGCCATCTTGCGTGTGATGAACGATGGATTTGGCAATCCCAAATACGCACCATGTCCTTTGTTGGTTAACATGGTTCAAGCGGGCAAGCTCGGAGACAAAAGCGGTGAAGGCTTCTACAAAGTCGATCCAGCCACCAAAGCAGCAACAGCTGTCAAGTTCAAGTAATTGTTATTGAATACAATTGAGGAAAAGAGGCGAGAGCCTCTTTTTTGTTGAATGAAAGATTATCGGGTGTAATAAAAAAGTTATTTATCCGATATTTGCAATATGAATTGGAAAAACTATCCTTGGGGTCAAGAAAAGTTGCAGTTGATGCTGGAACGCGTTGAGCTCGGGATTGGCTGACAACGGCGGAGGCGGTGAGGGAATATGTGAATCAGAAGTAGGGGCGAATTGCATTCGCCGAGTAAATCAGTGGATCAGTAAATCAGTAAATCAGTACATCAGTGAATCGGTAAATCAGTGGATCGGTGGATCTGTAAATCAGTGGATCAGTAAATCAGTAAATCAGTAAATCAGTGGATCGGTGGATCTGTAAATCAGTGGATCGGTGGATTGGTGGATCGGTGAATCTCCCCTCCTACCGCGTAGCGGAAAGGAGGGGTGGCTTGGCGTAGCCAAGACGGGGTGGTCTTTTCAGAGCGAGAAACAGAAACAGAAACAGAAACAGAAACAGAAACAGTAGATCTGCTTCACTCGAGAAAGAAGATTTCCTGACGATCCCTTGAACAGAATATTTGTAATATCGACATTATATTTTTAAATACGTTTCACATGGTATTGTTTAAACTTTTGTACATGTACATTGCTGCCAAATAAATAGGGTGATGCTGAAAAAAATTGGTTTGTGTGTTTGTGGTGTTGTGTTGTCTTTTATGACTCATGCGGTTCAGGTTACCTTTCAAGTGGATATGTCTGGTCAAATAGTGAGTTCCAACGGAGTTCACCTAGCAGGGAGTTTTTCGGATGTCAATGGGGATGGAGTGATAGACAATGATCTGCCCAACTGGAATCCTGGTGGTATTGCACTTTCAGACGGTGGCAATGGCATTTGGGCCGTAACTATTGAGCTGGTGGCCGGATTGTATGAGTACAAATTTGTCAACGGGAACGATTGGTCTAACCCGGAGTTTTTTTCTCCTGATGCTTTTTGTGAGGATTGGCTCAATGGAAATCGTTCCATCACTATTGGTGATGTGGATTTCACCATTCCTGTTGTCTGTTGGAATGAATGTTTGGCCTGCGGAGCCGGCTGCATCGACCCTTCCAATCCACCGTCGATTCCCATTTGTTTGGTCACGGTGGATATTGCCTCAGGATACAACCACATCCTCTGGGAGCCAGTTGCCAACAGTGTGGTGAAAGAGGTTGTGGTTTACAAAGAGACCAATGAACTCAATGTTTTCGAACAGATTGGTTCGGTTGATTTTAATCTATCTGGAACTTTTGAAGACATCAATTCCAACCCACAAGTGCAAGCCAATCGTTACAAGATCGGTTTGAAGGACAGTTGTGGATTTGTATATGAGCCTTCCGGAACTGTGCACAAGACCATACACCTAACCACTTCGCCAGGATTGAACAACAACATCAATCTCAATTGGAGTGCTTATGAAGGAATGGATTTTGCGAGTTATAGTATTTACCGCGGGAACAATTTGGGCAGTATGAATCTTATTGCAACAGTTGCCAGCAATATTTTTTCCTACACCGATCTCAACCCACCTACTGATGAGTCGAATTATATGGTGGAAGTGGAAGGCGTGAGCTGCAATCCAGATCGCGCATTGGTATTTTCCCGATCTAACGTGTTGAATTTACTTGCACAAAACATGGAAGAGACTTCGACTTTGACCTTTCAAATTTCCCCCAATCCGGCATCATCAAGTGTTGTTTTAAAGGACAAAGGCATTGAATCAGCAGAACAATTTGAAATTTTCAATGTGATAGGCGAAATCGTGATGCGAGAAAGAATCGTTTCAGAGAATCAAATCATCAATATTGAGCAATTATCAGAGGGGATTTATTTTTTGCGATGTGGAGGTTCTTTCCAGCGTTTTCAGGTGGTGAGGAAGTAAAGAATAGAGACTGCATCAAACATTTTCATTCTCAGTTTCATTCTTTTAACTATTTCCTTTCTTATCTTCATGACGCAAATTTCAAATCTGTATTTGCGAAAATGTTGCAAGATATTATTTACGAATAAAGTTTTTTGATCTCATCTAAATGATTGATCAACTTCCTTCTTATACTAACTGGGGATTGTACTTCAGCCGTTGCTCCTAATGAAAGGATAAATTCAATGAGCTCTGGAGAATCATAAGTTTCAAATTCTAGTAATGCTTCGTTGACTCCGATCTCAGTGATGGATTGGGTTTCATTGACCTTGAATAAACTTAGTTCTTGTATCCAAAAAGTATCCTTCAGCAGAATGCTGACTCTGATGGTTTGTCCATTCAATTTTTGGTGAATGCCAATGGAGTATTTGAAGTATTCCTGTAGATCAAAATATTCAGTGATGGAAGGAAAGGCATCTTGGATGCGGTACAGATTTTGGATCCGAGAGACGCGAAAGACTTTCTGATCGCGCTTGAAGTCCTCCAAATCATGTCCTATCAAATACCATTTTCCTCGGTATTGTTTCAACCCCAGTGGGGCTAAGCGGTATCGCTTACCCACCAATCCGGTCTTGTTGTACTCTATAGAGATGCAGTTTTTGTTGGTCATGTGCTGAATCAATTCATTCAGCCACTTGCCATCCAAATCATTACGCTCTGTTTGAATGATATTGGTGGGCATGCTGCGCTGCTTGGAAATGGTGAACGGAGAGGGGTTGAAGAGTTTGTCAATTAACCCTTGAGTCTCTTCAAAGATTTCAGGATGAATCATTCCTTTGCTTTGATTCAGAATAAACTTCAAACGGGTGTATTCTTCTTCTGAAATGTTGACGTTGAATATGGACATGTTGGCTTGTGCATAGCGAACATAGCCAGCGCCATCTATCTCGTCTTTGATGCGCTCCAATTGAACTTTTGGTGAGAAGATGGACTCCAATGCTGTGAGATCATCATAGATGGTGCGTTCACTCACCACCTTGGGTTGGCCATTGCGCTGTAAAATCCCCTCATCTGCTAAAAAATCATTGACCATCCGCGTAATGTCTTTAACCCGATATCCACGGCTGTTTCCAGTGAGGAGTTTATCAATAAAAAGCCAACGGCGAAATTGCTCTTTGTTTCCTTTGACCGTTTTGACCGTTTCGCCATCTCCAATGTTAGGGACGATTTTTTGTTTCTGGGTAGGCGCTTTGGGCTTGCTTTTAGGTGATTTAGCAGTTTTCATTGGAGTGAGTTGAATTTTGATTGCAACAATTTCGCAAATATAAATGTAAATTATTCAGTGCAAATGACCTCGAAAACAATTTTCCTCAGCGGTTTATCGTTGGAGTTATCCACAGCGTGTTTCTTTTTGAAGCAAAACTGCAATTGTGTTTTATTATATTTCTACAAATCCCAATTCGATTATGGCTACTAAAAGTTTTTTGCCTTTGATTCAAGCAATTTCAGTGGTTGATCCAGAGAAATTGTTTTATGGATGGAGTAAGGCGGTATCCCCGCACAAGAAAGATTTGGAGCGATTCAGATCTTTTCATGAAATGCAACATCCCAGCGAGGCGATGTTTTTTCTTTACACGGCCCTTAAAACTTTAAAGGGAGAGACTTTATCCTCACAAGATTTTGTCAATGATTTAAAATTGAGTTATGCGGACTGGGATTGGTTGCATCCCATGATTGAGCGTTGGTGTAACAAGGGGCATGTCTTTGCGAAAAAGAAATTGGATTGTTATTATGAGGACATAAAAATTGATAACCGCTGGTTAAAACATCTTATTTCAGGAGTCAAACCCAAAGAAGAGAAAGTAGATGATCAGTTGTTATTGATCACCACCAGTCAACAATGGTTAACGGGTCTTCAGAATGGTTTGTTGGATGTGGCCAATGTTCGCGCTCATTGGCAAAATTGGATGCTGGCTCATCCTCAGGCGCCCATTGTCCAGAAGTGCGGTCAAGAGTGGGAGTTGGATTTGGATTATGGTGTTTTGTTGGTGATGTTGGTGGCGCAGCGCATGCAGAAGCAGTCGGGAATTGTTATCGAATCATTGGCGCATTTTATGGGGAACAATGACCAAGAGCGCATGGTGTGGCGCAGCAGATTGTTCAAGACAGATGGCGTGTTGCAACGGTTGTCATTGGCCACCATGGGTGATTCAATGGATATTTTTGGGATGACGGAATTGGTAGCGAGTGATGAGGTGATGCGTGTTTTTTATCCCGAGGTAGATTGGTCGTTTAAGCCGGTGGTAGGGCAGGAAGATGTAGGTCGGCTCATTGCCTGGGATAGCATTGTGGAAGAGAAGTTGTTTTACAATGAGGCAGACCGGGAGCAGTTGGAGGGCATTGGTAAGATGATGGAGGTAAAGTCGTTTGACCGCATCATCAAACAATTGAAGCAACGCCGATTGGGAACGGGCATGCCCATCCTCTTGTTTGGACCTCCTGGAACAGGAAAGACAGCCTCTGTAATGCAATGGGGTAGAATTAATCAGCGAAGCATATTTCTTGTGGACATCAGCGAGATCAGAGGCAAGTACATGGGGGATACGGAGAAGAATGCCAAGCGTATTTTTCAGCGATACCGACAATTGGTCAAATCGGAGAAACGTTGTCCCATCTTGTTGTTCAATGAGGCGGATGGTGTTTTGTCCAAGCGCATTGGCGTGGAGCGTTCGGTGGACATGGCCAACAATTCGCTACAAAACATCCTCTTGCAGGAGTTGGAAAATTTCGAGGGCATTTTGGTGGCGACCACCAATCTATTGGACAATTTGGATTCGGCCTTTGAGCGACGCTTTTTGTGGAAAGTCGCATTGAATCAACCCGATCAGGAAGTTCAATTGGCGATGATGCAGCATGTTCTTTCGGATGATATGAAGTCGCAGGATATTGTGGCCATTGGTTTAAAGTACAAATTAACCGGAGGGCAAATCAGCAACATATACAGAAAGTTTGTCTTGGACATTGTGATGCACCCCAAGAAGAATAAAGTCGCTTTACTGGATCAGCTCTGTGAGAAGGAGACGCAGTATGCTTTGAAGGAGGGGAGGGGGAAGATTGGGTTTTAGGGTTGGGATACAATTTGAAGAACACAAAGCGGATTGATATTACACTAGGGATAATTTAGATTTGAGGAAAGTTGGTGTTGGATTGATTAAAATGATGGTAATTTCTTGGAATTTCACATTTTACGAGAATATTCATTTTCGCGCAGCTGGTGTATTGAATCGATAAAAGAAGGATATGTATATATTCTTTGCCCAATAATCTTTCAATTGACCTTATAACTTTCCTTGTATTTTATCATTAAATTTATTTTATTTGTATAAGTGATACAAGTTCATCATTTACAGAAGATTCAATTCCACGACAAACTCTTCACCTTGTCCTGGGAGTCTGATGCGCGATGGGTGCTGGTGTTTTATCGCAATGGGCAGTCTAAGCCTTGGTATAAAAGGCCAGGAAGGGGGTATCGGTTTAAAAGGTGGTTTGTCAAAAAAGGCAACGACCAATTTCAGAACCTGGCCAACTTTAATGCTCCCCATGCCACCTTGTTCTTTTTTCCTTTTCTGATTTCTTTTCCCAAAAGAAAAGTAGTGCGCTGGGTGGTGCAACATTTGTCGGTTTCGCCGTCGGATTGGTTGTTGGCCGAACATGAACCGCAGTTCCTTGATGTGACCTGCAGAACGGCCCCCATAGCGACTCCCGAAACCTTTCCCCCTTGTCATGTCGTTACGCCAACTACCGATTGGGTTTTGCCTCAGTGTCAATTGAACGATATAGACAGCCCCCCTTCTGTGGCATGTGATTGGCCTGTGGGAGAATGGAGCGAGAGGGCCCACGAGGAAAATGTAAATCCAGAAATTTTTATTCGTCAATTTATTCAAACCATATGATTAGTCAACAAGAGTATCCAAAGCAAAAGGTCAATTTCATCACCCGTTTTTTATGGTGGTGCGCTGGAGCTGATCAGTTCTTCTTAATGCGCTCTCCTGTGCAAGACCGTGTGAAATACGCAGGCATCGGTGGTATCGTTTTTTCCACCGGTATTCTCGCCACCTTCGCAGGAGGATTTGCTTTCAACACGGCTTTCGGTCCCAAAGGGATGGCCGGTGATGAT
>JACCDJ010932534.1_pt1 | contig 15517 bp, 16 predicted proteins | sample 7444481 | NCBI WGS metagenome assembly JACCDJ01 (sample SAMN15323435, study PRJNA562643) | freshwater metagenome | isolation source: river surface water | place: USA:Blue River Watershed | collected 2017-08-15 | reverse complement strand
TTTTCTTATAAGAAGGGCAATTATATGTTACAGCGTAACCACATTTTAAAGACAACTCTAAATCATCATTACTTCTGCTACTTAAAACCAAAATTAAATCATTTGATTTTGTTATAGAACTAATGTTAGGTTTTTTAGTTGAAACTTCATCAATTTTGACAATATTAGAAACCCCATGAGCTTTTATGGCGTCACTAATTGAATGAAATAAAGTTGAAGGAATTTTACCATCTTTTAGTTGAACTTTATATAATTTATTTACCATAAAATTAATCTTCTGTTTTAGTAGAAAAAATAGAAAGAAGAACAGACCCAATTAATATAGAAAGTACTATTAATAAAGAAATTAATGTATCAATATGGTAAATTGGAGATATAACCATTTTAAAACCAATAAAGCTTAAAATAATAGCTAGGCCATATTTTAACTTAGTAAACATATGTATAAAATTAGACAACAAAAAGTACATTGACCTTAAACCTAATATTGCAAAAATATTAGAAGTATATAATATAAATGGATCTGAAGGCGCAATAGAAAAAATTGCAGGAATAGAATCTACTGCGAATAATAAATCAGTGAATTCAATTACACCCACAACAACCAATAATGGGGTTGCTAACTTAATTCCGTTTTCTACAGTAAAGAATTTATCTTTATCAAAATGTTCACTTACATTAAAAAATCGATGAACTAATTTGGCACCTCTGCTTTTACTAAAATCTTGCTCTTCATCATCTTCATCATTAAACCATGACTTTATACCAGCATAAATCAAAAACAGTCCAAATGCAGTTAGAATAATATTAATTGAAACAATTTTTCCAAATAAAGTCATATCTGGCAAATAAGTATAATTAATCAATCCAACTCCAGTGAATATAAATAGAGCTCTCATTATTAATGCTCCAATTATACCCCAAAATAAAACCTTGTGGTGAGATTCATTAGGAACTTTAAAGAAATTAAAAACTAGAATAAATACAAATAAATTGTCAACAGATAATGCCTTTTCAATCCAATAAGCTGATTGAAATTGAGAAAATTTCTCAACTGAAGTTTGAAATAAAATAAATAAACTAAATAGCATTGACAGAGAGATCCAAACCAAAGTCCAAATTGTTGCTTCTTTATTAGATACACTGTGTGCTTTTTTATTAAAAAAACCAAGATCTAGAACTAGCATACTTAAAATCACTATTCCAAAAACAATTAAAATTGCAGGATGGTTGCCTAAATTTTCAATCATATTATTAAATTTAATACAATATATAAAATATTTTAATAATATTCATTAAATAATTATATAAGATTCTATCATCTTATAATTTATTGATTGTAAAGGTTTAAAATTTGGAAGTTTATTGAACATTATAATTTCAATAGCTGTACAGAGCATTGGATATCCATTTTCTTCTGCTAAATAGGACCCTCCTGAATATCTTGGATTAACTTCCAATAAATAAGGTTTATCATTATGATATTTAATTTGCAAATTCCACAAGTAATTAATTCCAGATTTTAAGATAAAATCGTTTAATAGAGGTGAGAAGTATGGTTTATCAATAACTAGTCTGTTATTTAAATTTTTTATTCTAGGATAATAAAAAAGACATTCTTTATTATATGAAATCGCATCTAATGTAACTTCATCTCCATTTAGATACTCAGATACAATTAAATTAGGAAATTTATTAGAAGACCGGAATAAATTTATATAATAATTTAAAGAAGCTTTATTACTTGGAAATCCATAGATTAAACTATCATTATTAATTGAATTATCAACAATTCTAAACCCAGAAGCTCCTTGTGAAATATCTGGCTTAAAACATGGTAAAGATCCATTAGCTTGAATTTTTTCACAGATTTCAATAAAATCATCAAGGTTATTTACTAATTTATATATTGGAATAGAAATATTAATGTTATTATCTTCAAAAAAACGATATGTTAAAGTTTTTGAACGAAAAATATTTAAAAGTTCTAATGAACCGCTAATAAGTAATTTACAACCATTTTGTATATACCTCTTTTCATTTAATTTGAAATATACAAGAGATGATTCTCCAGGAATAATCAAGTCTACATTATTTTTTTGTACAATGTCTAGGTAAAATGTATCATTTTCATCTGGGTTATAAGATGGTTCAATAAATGCAATATCAGCACTTTTCAAGGTCAAGGAATTAGAATCAGGATGTGAAACAATTAAAGTTAGGGTAATATTTTTACTATTAAAATACTTTTTTACAACATTTATCATATTATAAGAAGAACCAAATGTTCTAGGAAAATAAATGACCATATAATTATGTATTTAACTTATTGTGTAGGATTCCAATATGTGAAACAATCTTAAAATCACAAAGGTTTAAAAAATCAATATCACTAATACTATTGCCAATACCAATAGAAAATTTAGGGTTGAATTTATTAGTTAAATATTTAACGACAGATGATTTGTTATATGATTTGGGTAAAATAGTTAAATATTTCTCTTCATGATAAAATTCTAAATCATTAAAATCTCGTAAAATTAATTTTTTGACATAGTTAATAGCCATTTTTTCAAAAGTACTTATAGTAATATAATAACCATCAACGAAATCATATTGTACATTTGGATATTTAGAATTCAATATTGCGAGTAATGACTTAATCTGCATATCAGATTTTTGAATTGATTTCTTTATAAATGAACAGTATGGATAATATTCAACATTTTTGATCATTAACTTCGCACCATAATAATTAGAATATATTTCAGCTTGATTATTTCTAAAGATCTTAGTTCTTTCATATTGCTCTTTAGTTCTAGCTGTCAATGGAACAAAAACAATATCCTCATTAGAAAGAATAAAATTTAAGAAAGAATTTTGTGCTTTAGTATAATATGATGTTTTTAAAATGTTTTTCGGGAACGTTGCCTTGAATTTACCTTCTTTGTTTTTACCAATTGTTTGAAACATTGAGTCGTCTAAATCAGCAAAGAAAAATATTTTATTTTTATAATGTACCATATCTATCTGCTCTTTTAATGATGTTTTGTGCCCAATTCAAATGAGTTGCAATTTCTTGCATAACTAATTTGTGACCAAAAACAGAACTAGATTTTGATATTAGCAATTTTGCAGATTCAAAATCAATTTTACAAACTTTATATTGTTGTTCAATGTGTTTTACTTGATTAGGGTGTATTGTGCTTTTAGTATAAATTCCCATAGAAACTTCGGTTTTAACTTCTTCAATTAAAATCAATTTTGACTTTGGAGCATATGATTCAAAAACAGGTCCAGATAGTCTTAAACTTAAAGCATTTGCTCTAATAATTAAATCTGTAATTACCTTAGCGCCAATTGGATGTTCGTAAATGGTACTCTCCATTGGCCTTCTCAATGAGAATAAATTAAAAATATCTGTAATTCCAACTCTAATACATAATGTTGAGTTTCTGATTTGATCAATATGACTGAAACAAACATCTAATTTATTTATGTCAAATAATTCATTTTCTATAATAGGCATTATAACATCATCAGGAGTAACATATTTATTATATTTTGGCGCAGTAATATGATTGTATTTTGGCAACACATAGCCATCTACTAATTGAGAAATTGGATGATTTTTAATTTTTTTAAGATGTGCACTATCTTTAACTCTTATAAATATAAATGGTTTTTTATATTTTAATTTACTTAATTTATTCAATTCAATTTCGATATTTCTTTCAGCCATAGGAATATCAATAGCATGAATTGAATCTTCGGTATCAATAATAATTGACCTTATAAATTTATTTTTTTCTAAAAAAGAGGAAAAACTTTCTTTAGTTCCCGGGATATATAAACTTGCTCCTAAATCTAATACATCAATCATGATTGAAATTTATTTATTACACCTGCGCATGGAATAGGCATATCATTTTGAACGAATATTTTTACATCTTTTATTTTACAAAGCAGCAAAATATGATCTAAAGAAGACATATAATTCTCATTTATAATAATAAAATCAGGGTTTCTTCTTATTAACATTCTTGTTGTTTCTCCAAGACCAGGTTTAAAATAATTACTGTTTGAAATATTATACCTCCCAATCATATAATGTATGAATTTAGCATATTTTTCTTTATGTGAATTTTTAAAAAATACTACATCATTTAAATTGAATTGTCTTGAATTTTTAGATATGTACTCAGAAATTTTATTAACATAATTTAATGAAATATCTTTTTCTTTAAAATTGACATAAAACTTTGCTTGATGATAGTCATTAGGGTTATTATTTATCAATGTCCTACTTATTAATCCAGAAATTGTTGCATTTAACAAACATGATGGTATGATATAATCTTCTCTCCTTGCTGCAATATCTGCAACACCTGCAATATCTGTAAGTACAATAAATTTATATTTAATAGTTTTAGGATACTTAGAAATTGATTTTACCAGCTGATCAGAAATAGCACCCTTCCCCGTCCAACCATCTACAAATATTAATGTAGATTCAATACCATGATGTTCTATTATGTAATCTAATGCATTGAAATCAATTCCCTTATCTCTTATTATTGAAATAGAATAGTGTTTAACATCAAGATCGAATTGATTAAGTAAAGTTCTCTTAATTAAAACGCCATATGGCGTCCCTGCTCTAGCCAATGAAACAATGACAGGTTTTTCAATATTTGAGATGAATTTAGATAAAGAATATACATCTCTAGATAATTTATCTATATTTTTATCAAATATTTCATCAAACAAATTAAGATATTCATCCGGGAAATCCATTTCTTCAGTGAGGACTTCACTATAATGCTTTTCACCAGTTTGAATTAACCTTTCTTTTTCAAGAATAGAAATTTCTTGAAAATCTCTAATTTTCAATAAAAATTCAACATCACTTTCTAAATATGATCCATAAAATGCCATTATATGTATATTGGGATTACTTTTTTAAATTTAACAGACAATTGATCATGCAATAAGAAATCGAACTTTGATTTTTTTTCATAAAAAATAAATACGATATCATACTTTTTATCTATAACATTATAAAGATAATTATATACATCTGGATAATAATTATCTTTAAAAACAAGTTTAGATTTTATACTTCCTCCAATCATTACGGGTGATCTTGAAGTTGATTGAATCTTTATTCTATTACTATTGTGAAAATATGCAGAAACGACTAAGGGATAATGCATAAATTCTCCTGTACCCAAAAGCAAAATTTTACTATTCCTAATTTTTTGGAATTTTGATATTAAGATCTTGCTGATTGCAGGAAATTCACCTGCACCAACTCTTCCAAATTTATTAGCCAAAGATCGAGGTAATTTAGTTTTCTTTACTACTTGGCTAGAAAGAGCTTGTTCTGCTATTTTTTCTTTTTCTTTATATGAAAAAGAACCCTCTTCTAGTGAGTAAATGGAATATTTCTTTTGAAAATTTGTCCAATTTAATAATGTGAGAGCTGAAATTTTTGAATTTTTAAACTCTTTACGCAATTGTACAATTAAATTATTTATAGTATTTCCTGTTGTTATCTCGTCATCAACTATAACTACATGCGTAATATTATCTTTATTGAAAGTTTTGATTTTTGGGGTATATAAATATTGTTCAGTAGCATGGGAATGTTCTTCCTCAAAATCTAACAAAGGGCTTTCATTTAATAATACTCTTGTTGTATGTATATAAAATTTAGATTGTGTCTTGATTTGTTCAAAAACACCCCACCCCAATCCAATGGCGGTTTCCGCCAAGCCAATTACTAATACATTGTCTTTTTTAACTACAGGATTAACAATTTTAGCTAATTTTTTATGTGTATTAATTAGTTGACGAGGAGACACAGGTATGTGCTTTCCTAGAACTTTACTGATAAATAAGAAACTTCTCTTATTATTTATTCTAGACCCATAACCAATAATTTTATCCAAGTTAGACTTAGATTGTATATTCAAATCGACACCAGGAAGCTCTATTAGCTTTTTATACATAAATAAATTATTAAAAAATAACCTAAATGAAAATAGGGTATACAAGATACCCTATTTAACTTTTGGAGGATTTGAATATTTTACTAAAATTTTATTTCAACTCTTCTATTTTGAGCTCTTCCATTCTCATCATCATTTGATGCAATAGGATTCTCCACACCCTTACCTATTGTTTTCAAATTTTCTTTACTTATACCTTTCGAAACTAAATATTTTGCAAAGTTTGATGCTCTATTTTCTGACAATTTCTGATTAAAATCAAGCTCACCTTCGCTACTTGCATAACCTTCAATGGTAATGACCGCCGAACTGTTTGACTTAATATACTCAAGAATCTGATTTACTTTAGAATCATCAATATTATTTACATCTGCAGATCCTTTTTCAAACTTAGCAGGCGCATCTATTGATGGTGTAGAATTAGAAGCCAACATTGTTGACTTATTTTCAGAAGTGGAATCTCGAGTATTATTTGATACATTGTCATTTAAGTTTGTAGCAGTGGAATCACTCGCTACAGTGACATTTTCCTCGGTTTTTGAACTGTTGGTGAAAAAATATATGGCACCAGCCACAACAGCTATTAACACGATAATTAAAACTGTTTTATTACTATTTTTTGGTTCCTTAAAGTCTGGTGTTGAAACGTCTGATTTAGACAAATCGAACTTGCTTTTTGAACCGCCGTCATTTTTTGATAAGTTGAATGCCATAATAATTGATTTTACTATTAAGTTAATTTATGTATAAATATCTACCAATGCCTGAAGACTTCCATTGTGACCTCTTCCCATTGCTTCAAATTGCCATTCATTGTCTATTCTATACAATCTGCCAAATTCAATTGCATCTTGACTGCCAAATTGTTCCGTTAATTCATATTTAGCTATTTCGATACCATTTGATTCATTTATAATTCTAATATAACAATCAGAAACTTGACCAAAATTTAAGCTCAGGGTTCTTTTATCTTTGAAATTATCATGAGGATATTTACTTATAGAAGCGCAGATTATAATCTGTTCAACTTGAGGATTTACTTTCAACAAATCAATGATAATATCTTCATCATCGTCTCCGTCTGAACTTGAACCATTAGGATCATCTATTGCACCTAAAATTGATCCATCATTTGTGGATGGCCTATACAATCCCTTTTGGTGTATATCTTCAATGGCATTACCAGCCTTCACTTGACCATAAAACACAAAATAAGTATCATTTAATATCTTATGGCTACTATCAATTCCAAATGCACTAACGTCTAAATCAAATGCAGGACCATTTTTTGTTTCATTTGGATCCCAACCAAGACCAATTCTAACCTTAGAAAATCCAATTGATTTTGATAAATTAAACTTACTCCCTTTGGTTAAATTAAATGATGACATATTCCTAAATTTTTTAATTAACTATATACATCTAAACATGCCTGCAATCCACCATTAAATGAATTGACCATTGCTTCAAATTTCCACTCTCCCTGTTCCCCTCTAAAGAAACTTCCAATGATAATTGAATCCGCTTCAGGATGTTCTTCCATAAGCTTATATTCACAAATCTGTTGTCCATTATCTTGGTTGTAAATTCTAATTGTAGCATTTTTTGTATTACCGAAATTAAATCCTTCATTTGAGTTATGAATAGATACAGCTAATAAGATGTAACTGATTTCTGGTGAAATTTTTGATAAAGTAATATTTACTGATTCATCATCTCCATCTGCATCACCAGTTCTAGCATCACCATTATGAGTCACAGCACCATCTACACTTTTTAAATTGTTGTAAAATACAAAAAAACCTTCATTTGGTATTTTTGAATCATCGTTTAACATAAAAATAGAAACATCAGCATCTGCTTCTTTTCCATTTATTTTCATAGAATCCCAACTCAAACCAGCTCTAACATTATTTAAACCAGGAACTTGTTTTGTTAAACTTATTGAACTTTTTTTCTCTAAATTGATCATAATTATAGATTTACTTGATATTATATTTTCTATTTATTTAAAGATATATAATTTTTTAATATTCATTGTGCTTTAATACCATTAAAAATACAAAAGGTATTTACTTTTTGCCTGGTACAGGTGGTATTTTGGGCAAATTTACTTTGTTATTTGAAGTACTTGGAAGGGATGGCTTAGGGGGCAATTTAGGTGAAACTGTATTTGATTTATTGGGAATTGGCAAGTCTGGTAATTTAGGTTGTTTTTGAGGAACTACAGCTGGTTTATTTGAATTAGGAGTCAAAACAGGTAATTTGGGAACAGTATTAACCTGTTTTACTTCTGGCTCCGAAACAATGAAATTAGAGGGATTATTTAATGGTTTCACAGGTAACTTGGGGGCTACTACTGGATTTTGAGCAATTTTAGGTAGCTCTGGCACTCCTATGCTTTTGGGATTCGGAAATTGATTTTTTACAGGCGTATTTTCAACCTTTGGAATTTCTGGAGCAATTTTATATAAATGATTTAGGAAGAAAATATGATACTCTTTCATTCCTGGCTCTTCAGGTGATGAAATATTTGCAAACTTCATTAAACCATAATCAAATGATGCCAATAATTTTTCATTTGATTTATACAATTTAGTTAATAAATTACCTGATATATTTTCAATCATTGAAAGCTTCTCATTTGCCGTATCAATAAAAACATCATTTTGTTCTAATTGAAAACGTAAAATTAAATATACAATCTCAGAAAGTGCTATTTCATTTTTTCTGTCAGGAAATTTTGTATAATTTTTCTTTATACCAATCATCCCTTTAGTATGATCACCCTTACTTAAATGAGCGACAAATAACCAATAATTTTCCCAAAATTCATCATATACTGCACCTTCATAATTGACAAGATACATATCTGGAGACTTGATCGCTTTTAGTAAAAAATAAAAACAACTAATTTCATCATTCGTCTGAACCTGATCAAACAATTGTTTTAATCGCAATAATGCAGATGATATATCATTTTTCTTGAAAAGATCTTTTTTTACAATTGCCAATTCCATTTCAAACATATCATCAAATCCTATTTCATCATTGGGATTTTGTAAATTCTGAATATTCTTAACTTCAGTCTCAATGTTTGATTTTTCTAATTCTGTTAATTGCAACTGTTGAGCTAGAATGTCTAATTCGGCTCTTTCTTGCCTATCAACTCCTCCTCCACTTTCAATAGCTTCCTTGAAGGCATTTTTATACTGCAATAAATAGCCTTGATGACAATTTTCACATTTCCTTGTCTTTTCGTTATAAAATTCTACGGAAACATCTTTATTACAACCTTTGCAACAAACACTCTCTATATACAACACCCTTTTACCAGAAACAGCACAAACAATTGATTTTTTGGTATCATCTTCTATAGTAGTATTGTTAACTGTAGTATTGGTAGTGGTAGTGTTAATTTGACTATTTGATAATATTGAATTTTTGCCAACAGTAGTATTAGGACCAGCATTTTGATTATCTGTAGCAGAATTATCTATAGCTTCAGCGATTTGAGGCAATTCTCTACCACAAGATTCACAAAATCTATCACCATTTGGACTAAAAACTGTACCACAAAATTTACAATTCATTTGAACCTATATTTACTCTTCTTCTTTAAAATTTTGATCCATTTTAGACCCATTGCCTAAAAAAGGATCAGATAGTACTTTTATACTTTCTACTTTAATTGACCTGAATTTTTGATTCAACTCTCCAATTAGTTCAACATATTTCAGATGAAAATCATTAAAAAATGAATCATGTGCTGGCAAAACATCTACTCTATATAATTTGTAAATTCTATTTGGACTTATATACAAGTATGCCACAAATCCATCAGATTTCGAACCTGATGAATATTCTTTCATAATTATATACCCGTTATAGTTTTCCATAGTTAAAATTTACAATTCTCTTCCGCAATTAAAACAGTACTTGGTGCCAACTGTATTTTCTACAGATTGACAACCCATACATTTTATATAACCTGGAGCAGGAGCCTGATTCTTATTGTTATTAGACACAACTGCATCTATTGCATTGTTTCTTGTTGTGTAATCTAATGATTTATCTTGTGTATTATCAAGCCTTTGCTCCGTTCTGTCTAATCTTTGCTCCGTTTTTTGCGCTTGCTGTTGCTGAGTTTGTAATAGATTACCAGACATAGTTGCGGAAGTGTCCATCATTTTATTCATCATTTGCATTTGCATTTCCATTTGCTTTTGCATAAAGGACTCCATCTTTGCTTGATTTTCTTTTGCATCAGCAGCAGCTGTACTTGATGAAGATGCAGCAGCATCAGCTTCGAATTTTTTAGCTAGTGCCTCAGCAGCAGCAGGAGAAATATTAGGATTAGCTGCCATTATTTGTTCAAATGACATTCCCTTATAAGTTTCCGCCATTTGTAACTGCTGGTCTAACTTTTGTTTCTCAGATAGAATTTCATGCTCATTAGACAATCTTTGCTCAGCCATTTCCATTTCTTTCAACTTGGCCATTCTTGCCATTTGAGCATCCATCTCTTTATTATCTAAATCGATTTCAGACTCTCTTGCCTTATTTCTTAGTTCAATCTCAGTTTCTGCAGCAGTTCTATTTCTCTTTAATTCTTGATAATATTTACTATCCTCATAATCATCGATTTTCTTCCATTGTTCAATTTCAAGTTCAGTGTATCCAATTTCAGCCTGCAATTGCTTTCTTCGACGATCAATTTCTAATTGTATGCGCTTATCTCCAATTTCATACTCCCACTCTAAATTTTTTCTGTCAATTTCTAATGTATTATTCAATTGCATTATTTCAACAGAGTGGAATCTTGCTATATCATGATCTTCACTTCTTTCTTGAATTGACCTTTTTAAATTCTCTAAATCTTCGTCCTTTAATAATCCCGTTTTTTCAATATCAATTAATGCAGCTCTTATTTCTTCTTCATTACTAGCTTCACGTATTCTTTTTTCACGCGACAAAACCATTCTGAATTTCTCTAATTCATCTTCTTGCAATAAACCATCATTATTGATTTTTCCTAACTCATAGGATTGATCTCTTTCGGTTTTGGCTTCAATTAATGCTTGAGAATTTGTTTGATTTGTTAATCTATTTCTAAATTCTTGTGTTCGAGCCAATAAATCTAATTCTTTTTCACTTACAGCTAACTCCCCCTCCTTCTTACGAATTCTATCTAAAGCTTCATTACTCGTAGAGATTGTAACTATTTTTTCAATTACAACTCCAAAGAAACTATTAGAAGAATCTAAGGCGATTTTTGATTTAATTTTTTCAACTAAATCATCTGACAAACTAGTTGAATTCAAATCTACATCTTGTAGAACACTTTGAATTGAAGCTTTAATTAGAGGCCTGATTTCATTAGCTAAGTCAGAGTAAGTCACATTATCTTTATCACCCAGATAATGTTCTGCAAATTTTTGGAAATTATCTATTTTAAAATACGCTTCAAAACCAATTTTTGTATCTAATATTTTTGTTTTAATTGCATGTTCCCCTTCAAAACTTATAGGCAACATGAAACTTTTATCAAGTTTTAATGTAATTGAAAAAAGCTTGTTTTTCTTCATTCCCTCAATCACAGTAGAAATAGTATTCTCTTTCTTAGGATCGATCACATTGTCGTTGTGATTGATTTTATCTTTTACTTTTTCACCTAAAATTAAATTTGAAAGAAATGTGAAACCACTTTTTATTCCAGAAACAGCACCACCCTCTCTCTTTTCAAGAACTTTTTTTAATTTTTCGGGTTCTAAGAAATCATAAGCGCCGCCATGTAACTCAGCAATCAACTCTCCATTTGCCTTAATAAATGCAGTGGTGCCCTCATTTATCACTATTCCTTTAGCTGCATCATTCTCAGCCATTTGAGTTTCATTAAATCTTCTAGCGATTTCACCAGCTTGAATATTCCAAAAAATTCGATCTTTAACTTTTCCTAAGGCATCACTATTTTTTACATTTACAGACTGTGCCGGTTGTGCTGGAGCACTTGAATTATCAATACTTGTACTAGGATTTACCTGAGCAACAGGGTTGTTTTGTGGCGTTCCACATTTACCACAAAATTTAGCACCTTCCTTTAAATCTGCATTACACTTAATACAATTCATAAAAATTTATTTTGACGTTATTACTTTTTTTATAGATCCTGTTTTTGAACAATTAATGAAATATAATTTATCTTTCAATACGCTCTTTTGTTTTTTACTATACACATATAAATATTCTTCATTAGTTTGTGACTTTTGATAGGTTATCTTCTGTAATTCATCACTCTTAAGCTCATATTTATCGTATAGTTCTTTTTGAATAATTTTTGAAATTTTATCGAACTCTAAATCAACTGCTGATCTAACAGCATCTAGAATATTTTGATTAGATTTTTTATTGTAAATTTCTTCTTTAGCTACTTTTTGCGGCAACTGCTTTGACGTCTTGAAAGAATACCTATTATTCAATACTTCATTTTTAGGCTTTTTATTAAACGACTTTAAAGATGGATCGCCATATAGATTAAATTCAATCGCAGTCACCAAAGACAAATCTATTAATGAAAAGTCGTCTTCATCTTCTGCAGATTGGATATTATCAATTCTCGCTTTTGACAAGGCTTGGCCAACAGTAAGATTATTGGATAAAGCACCTAAAACAGAATGTGCAATTACATCGGCTGAAAATAAAAAATATGTACTAGAGCCGAAGGCAATTCTTGAAGATCCAAAATATGCTAATGTATTTTGGTGAATTGAATTTAATAACATTGAATTTGCAGTGTCATACCCTATAAACTTAGCACCATAACAAGCTTCAGTTATTATAATGTTGTTTTTAACTAATCTAGAAATTTGACTTGGCGAAATTGCAGCATCCCAATCTCCAAAAAATTGCGGTTGCTCGGGAGCATCACTACCATGTAAATTAAAATATAAAATATCTGATGTTTCATCAAAAACATCATCAATATCGTCTAAACTTACAGTTGGAGAATAATCTATATTCTTATTAGGTACTTCTAAATTATCTAGAACTGTTTCAGAAGCATCTTGCCATCCTTCAGCACTTAATCCAAAACAGTTTTCAATTTCAAAACCATCTTCTAAGGCAGCAATTACTTTATTTAAATAATTTGTTAGTTGATTTTTTTGAAAATCATCTCCAAATGGCAATCTCCCAACATGAAGCTTTACTTCATTATAATACAATGAACCATCCCAAATCAAATCTTCAATTCCATAAGATATCAAATAGGAATATGGAATATCAGAATCGTAATCAAAATCAGGAACATCTACATCAGACAGGTTGTCAAATATAGGCATTGGTATGATTTCAGTACTACCAATTATAAATAAATACCCAGGTTGTATTCTTTGTTTATTATAGAAGGTTGCAAGTTCATCAACATAAGTTTGCCAACTTTGATCTTTATAACGCGTAGAATCTATGTCATAGATAATATACTGATGCCCAAACTTTTTCAATTTTTGGGTATATGTTTTTAGTATATTAAAGATTTCGTTTGATGTAGATCTACACTGTTTTGCTATTTTTCTAGTATCAGTAAATATTATTCCATAACTATCAAAACCATTTTGAAAAACCTCTAATCTTTTAGATTCATCATCAACATTAATTGATTTCTCAACAATTCCACCTGGAACTGGAGGCAATTTGGGCTTTTTAATTATATTATCTGGATTGCCACCTGGTATTTTTGGCATAGGTGGTGCAGATTTAGATACAGGTGGGGCTTCATTTATAATTTGTAGATCATGAGGTAATAAATTACCGCATTCAGGGCAAAACTTACCCATAGAAGCTTCAACGTCTAACGAAAACCCACATTCTGTACAAAAACTCATTAAAATAGTTTTATATAAATTGAAAATACAATATATTAAACAAATGGGGAAAGGTAAAATTAAATTAAATTTTAATGATTTATTTATTTGTATCAGGTGAAATATTGAATATTATATATCAAATGTTTACACATTATATTTTTTTATTATTTTTAAAAACTATTTCTTTTTAGTTTTCCCTTTTAAAAGATTTTTAATAAAAGAAATTAAACACCAAATGATAAAAATTGTATTTGACGCTATTATTTGTAAAGAAATATTACTTTCTATTATGTTGTAAAATGAAAGATATATGATTAATAACTGTAGAAAAAATTGTAGTAGTAAAGAAATCCTCAACGAAAATTTGAAGGAAAGTGGGAATTTAGTCAACAGAATATCTTTTAAAGTAATGACTTTAAGAGATAAAAGGAAAATGAAAACAGGAAAAACAAAACCAGTAGAAAAAAAGAAGATGCTTTTCAACTGTAGAACATGAATAAGATTCAATAAGAAAAAAATAAAACAAATAAAATAAAAAATAATAAAAAATAAGTCAACAAACCTATAATTTGAAGGTTTAGTTTTCTTTGATTTTGACATTTGGTTATAGTTTAGAGTTCAATAATTGATTCCACACCCTAGGTGGCCGAGGTCCGATATAATTCAATTTATCTAACCTTTTATGCAATTCATCCACTTTTACCTTTCTACTTAATGCTGAAACCCAATTTTGATACGGCAATGATTGTATTTTAATTATTTCTTTTATTATTTCTTCAACTTTCATACTTTAATTTATATAAATTTAAACATATATCTTATATTTATAATGCAAATTAAATAAATATGTCAATTCATACCTTAAACTTTTACCTACTTAAAAAAATAAGAGTTAAAAATTATTACTTCTATTTTAGAGCAGCGAAAACATTTCAATGGCATATTAGAGCAGTTACTTTACAAGATAAAAAACTTGAAAACAAAGTTTTAGATAATATAAATATTTTATATTCAAATTTTGAAAACAATTCATTTGATGATTCTACTTTCGAATCTGCCGATATGCTTAATACAAATTTCTCAGGTAGTAGTTTCAAATATACACATTTGAAATATGCAAATTTCACAAGATCCACTTTAATAAATTGCAATTTTCAAAAAGCTAATATGCAAAATAGCGACTTGAGCAATACTAATTGTGAAGGAACTATATTCAAAGATATAATTGGCCAACATGCCAATTTTAAATACGCTGATTTAAAAAACACAGATTTTACTAATGCAAATTTAAGAAGTGCCAATTTTATTGGCTGTGATCTTGATGGTGCCAATTTTTCAGGAGCTGATTTAAAAGATGCGGTTTTTAATAAAACAAATTTGAGTAAATGTAATTTTTCAAATACCAATTTGAATGAAGCATTTGTTGACGGGAAAAGAGATTAATTTCAAGAAAATCATAGAGGTATATATTTGAGCAATAAATAATATTTTAAAATTTACATTTTTAGAAAATAAAAAGCAATGAGTATTAATTTAAAAAAAGAACAAACATTTAATTTTAATTTAGAAAAAAACGAAATTGTTAAGAAAGTTTATATGGGCATTTGATGGGATCCTGCCAATAACGAAGATGATGTT
>JACCDJ010861693.1_pt1 | contig 15521 bp, 14 predicted proteins | sample 7444481 | NCBI WGS metagenome assembly JACCDJ01 (sample SAMN15323435, study PRJNA562643) | freshwater metagenome | isolation source: river surface water | place: USA:Blue River Watershed | collected 2017-08-15 | reverse complement strand
TCCAAACTCGGAATTTCATCGAACAAAATTTCCATTACTACGGTAGTTTAGGTGGTTATTCCTTTAAATTCTTCAAAAATAAATATCTTTAACCTCAATTTAGGCGATTCCATGAATAAAATCCTGATTTTCGTAGTATTCGTTAGTTTATGGGTCAGTTCTTGTTCCTCAGCTCCTAAAGAAACCAAAGAATCGGCTCAGATTGAGGGGAGCGATTCCACTAGTTTGGAAGCGCCAACAGGCCCAGTCACATTTTTACCTGAAGATTCCCTCTCGTTTTTCCCCGATGCTATTTTGGAGTTGTATACCCCGCTGGGCAATCAGGTCTTCAAGCCAGGAAAAGTGCCTTTTGAATTCAATGTCAAGAACTTTTCGATCGGAAAAAATGGAGCATCTTCTCCTTCCCTGGCGCTAATTCTGAATGGAAGCGATCCAGAAAGGTATTCCGCTCCCATTTTTCAGCGAGAACTAACCCGTGGCAGTTACCGAACAGTGGCTTTTTTGGTAGATGAAAAGGGCCTTGCTTTAAAAAATTTCGGAAATTACGTCGATCGTGATTTTTTGGTGGGGGATTCTCGGCCGTTCCCTTATTCAGCAGAACCCTATTTGGCAGTCAACTTGCCTAGAAATGAACAAATTATTCCCTTAGGAGAGGACCTAATTCTTGACTTTTTGGTTCTTGGAGGAGATTTGAAGTTGGATCGCTTGAAGGTAAAAGTTTGGGTCAATGCGTACACTACAGAACTCAATCAAGTAATCCCGATACGCGTATCCAATCTTCCAAAGGGGGATTATCAAGTCAAATTCCAGTTGGTTCGGGTAGACAATAAAGAATTAGATGGCCCTTTCTCGAGTAGTACCAAGACCATCTTTGTTCGATAAGTTCCTATCTTTGGGCGATTAAATACCTAGTTCATCATGCTTTTAGTACAACATATTCGAGATCATTACGATCAAGTCCTGGCCGGCCTTCACAAGCGAAACCTAGCGAATGCCGCAGCTGCATTGCAGCAGGTATTGGCTTTGGACGATTTGAGAAAATCATCCCAAACGCAGCGGGATCAACTTCAGGCTGAAGCCAACACAATTTCGAAGGAAATTGGAATCTTGATGAAGGAAGGGAAAACTGCGGAAGCGACTGCTGTTCGGGACCGTTCTGCATTCCTAAAAGCAAAAATCAAAGAGTTGGAAGAGCAGCACGAGCAAGCAGAGGAAGAGTTAAAAGCCCTGCTTTACACGCTTCCAAATGTGCCCTATACAGCAGTTCCTGCTGGAAAGTCTGCTGAGGACAATGAGGTAGTGCTTTCCCATGGAGAAATTCCTTCCTTGTGGGAGGGTAAACTGCCGCACTGGGAGTTAATTAAAAAATACGACATCATCGACTTTGATTTGGGGGTAAAAATTGCCGGAGCGGGATTTCCAGTTTACAAAGGCAAAGGAGCGAGACTGCAACGAGCCTTGATCAATTTCTTCTTGGATCAGGCCTTGGCCGCTGGCTATGTGGAAGTGCAGCCTCCCATCTTGGTAAATGAGGATTCGGGCTATGGTACGGGTCAGTTGCCCGACAAGGAAGGACAGATGTACTTTGCCAATGAAGACAAGCTGTACCTTATCCCCACTGCCGAGGTGCCCATTACCAATATGTACCGCGATGTACTTGTCAATGCAGCCGAATTGCCCATCAAGAATGTGGGCTATACACCTTGTTTTCGACGCGAAGCAGGTTCTTGGGGAGCACATGTCCGTGGTTTAAATAGATTGCATCAGTTTGACAAAGTGGAAATTGTGCAAATCACTTATCCAGAAAAATCTTACGCCGCTTTGGAAGAGATGAGTACCTATGTGCAAGGCTTACTACAGCAATTGGAGTTGCCCTATCGCGTGCTTCGTCTATGTGGTGGAGATATGGGCTTTACTTCTGCGATGACCTACGACATGGAGGTGTACTCTGCAGCCCAAGAGCGCTGGTTGGAGGTGAGTTCGGTTTCTAATTTTGAGACCTACCAAGCCAACCGTCTCAAATTGCGATTCAAAGGAGAGGATAAAAAATCTCAACTTGCCCATACCTTGAATGGAAGTGCCCTGGCTTTGCCACGTATTGTAGCCTCTATTCTAGAAAATAACCAAGAGCCAGATGGCATTCGGATGCCTAAAGTCCTGCACCCGTATTTGGGCTTTGATCGGATTTAAGGTTTAACGAGGTAATATCGAGTTTTGACCTCCTTTATAACCAAAAAACACCTCAAAGGAGGTGTTTTTTGGTTATAAAGGAGCCTAAATTCTTGTACTAGGTTAGTTGGATTCCGCTTTGGCTAGCAACTGTTCATGTAAGGAGATTACCTGGGGAAGTAGGAGCTTGTTATCCGTGTTTTTTATCGTAAAATCGGCTCGCTCATTTTTTTCTTCATCAGGAAGTTGCTGATTGATGATTTGGTTGACTTGTTCCTCGGTACGCTGTGGGTCACGAAGTAAAACCCGCGCCATGCGGACTCGAAGAGGGGAACTTACATTAATTACGTAATCCAGTTCTTTGGCGGCTCCAGTTTCAAATAAGAGGGCTGCTTCCTTGAGGAGGTAGGGGGCTGTTTGTTGGCTTACCCACTGTGTAAAATCCTTGGCTACAGCTGGGTGAACCAGGGCATTGAGGGAACTTACTTTTTCCGGGTTGGAAAACACAGTTTCTGCCAAGTAGCCACGGTTGAGTTCTCCATTGGACTGGTAGGCGCTAGGGCCAAAGGTGGCCAAAATCTTCTCTATTAACTGGGGGTCATGACTCATGAGCCATTTGGCGCGTTCATCTGCCGTGTAGATAGGTACTCCTAGCAAGGAAAAAAGTTGACAGACGGTAGATTTTCCAGAGCCAATTCCACCGGTGATGCCGACAAGCAATGGCTGGGATTTACTCATACCTTAACTTGAATTGTGCGGGGGTAATGCGCAGCTCTTTTAAAAACTTTGGATTGGGGCTTACTTGGATTTGAAGAGTACTATCGGCCCGGTTTCGATTTCTATAATCTAGAATGGCTTCAAATTCTAAATCCTTAAGTTGTGGCAAATTGGCCTCTTGAATCAAGTAGTTAAGGACTGGAATCTGTTCCTCATTGACTAGTTTCACGTTGGCAGGGAAATTGAGTTTTTTGATTTTTAGGCGCTTATTGCCTTCCAAGTAAGTAATTACTGAAAAGGCAACTTGGATTTCACTTTCCTTAAGTTGAACAAGATTTGTCAAGCCTTCTTCTACCTCTAGTGGAACTTTTCCTGAATAATTCTTGGCAATTTTTTTTACATTCAACACCACAGGAAATTGTCCTTTGAACCCTTCCACGATGGAAGAGGGTCCGGTAATTTCCAGTTCCTTGGGATTGAAAGAGACTTTCCCATCTAGGGCAGTATTTTTATCCAAGGTGTACCCTGTGGAATCTAAGACAGGAACCAAGGTTTTGGTGATGATTTGATCGATTTGGTAATGGATGGTATCGCCCAACACATTTTCGAGTAGGGTGGGAGTGATGAATTCCCCTAGCCCTCTTTTGAGGTCTGCTGTGAGCAAGTAATTTTTCTCTGCTGGGGAATTGACTAGGATGGGGTAAGCATTGGTACTGATGTTGAAATACTTACGCAGTAAATCCCATCCATTTCCAGAGATTTGGATTTGAATGCTTTTTGGAAGGGGTTTTACGGGGACGTAATTTTTTTCATCGAATTCCCATTGGACGGGATAATCTACGATGGTAGTGTAATTGTCCTTGTTGAGCGCATTTAAAACCCAAAAAGTGGTAGCCGCTGCGATGCAGAGGACTACCACTTTTAGATTGGAGAGTTTTCTTTTGGATATTCTCCAGGGAGATTTTTTAGAATCAGGCAAGGGATTACTTGGTTGGACTTGGTTTTTTGGAGAAGTCAAGGGAGATGGCAGACTTTTCCACTTTCACCTTTAGGCCCTTGTCCAGTTCCAGAAGGACAGTGTCATCTTCCACGCTGTACACCTTTCCATGGATACCTCCGATGGTGACTACCTCATCTCCTTTTTTTATTTCTTCAATAAACTTCTTGGTTTCCTTTTGCTTTTTCTGTTGCGGGCGGATCATGAAGAAATACATGATCAAAATGATCGAGCCGAATAGAAATACTTGTCCAAGAATACCGCTGCTGCCTCCAGCAGCTTGAGCTAGAATGAATAAATGCATTGCTTATCTATTCAATGGGCCTGCTGAAGCAGCTCCACCCGCAGTTTTAGGAGTTACACTTCCTCTCATGCTCAGACGAGTTACTGATGGGTTGGTATTTGCTTGAATCGTCACAGTTGGAGATTGTGCGCCTGACTTTGCTGCAGAGTTAAATACCACTTTCACAAAACCGGTCTGTCCTGGCTGAACTGGAGTTTTGGTCCAATCAGGGCTAGTACATCCGCAAGATGCAGTGATGTTGGAAATCACCAATGGAGCTTGACCATTGTTGGTAAAGTTGAAGATCTTTTCTACTACTTTTCCTTCGTTGATGGTACCAAAGTCGTATTCCATTTCAGAAAATTGGAAAGATCCTAGGGTGCTTGGGTCGGCATCGGTGGCTGTTTGGGCCATATCTGCTGGAACAGGAGTATTTGTTCCTTCCATTGCGGCAATTTTTTCTTCTAATGCCTTGATTTTTTCTGCTTGCTCATCCTTGCCTTCAGAGCAAGAAGCTAGCAATACCACAGAGAGGGCGATGGCGCTGAGTAGTCTTGTTTTCATCTTAGTTTTTATCTTGATTTATTTGGTCAATTAGTTTGTTTACATCGTTTAGGAGGTCTTCTGCTTTGTTTTTTGCTTCAGAGATCACTCTTTTTCCTTCGGTTTTGGCCTCATTGAGGTGAATTTCTTTTCCATCCACCAATTCGTTGATCAGGTCTTCAAGTTCCTTCTTGTATTTTGACAGTTTGAAGGAGAGCTTGTCTCGCGTATTGGCCCCAGTATCTGGAGCAAATAGAATCCCTAAGGCTGCACCCACTCCTGCGCCTAGGGCGAAAGCGAGTAAAGTATTTGTTGTCTTGCTCATGGTCTTACTTATTTATTGTCCAAGAGACCTCGTCCACTCTTGCGAATCTGTCCCTTGTCCGTTAGTTCTTTGGCCAAAACATCCAGCAAACCATTCACAAATTGCTTGCTTTTTGGGGTGCTGTACGTTTTTGAAATATCAATGTACTCGTTGATGGTCACTTTAACCGGGATGCTTGGAAAATGAATCATTTCTGCAAGCGCCATGGAAATGATGACTTTATCTGTAAAAGCCAAACGTTCAATGTCCCAGTTTTTTGTTTTCTCACTGATAAGTACCTTACTACTTACGTCGTTAGCGATGGTGAAGTTAAAAATATTTTCAAAAAATTCTTTGTCCTCCTCCCAATTCATCGCAATTTCTGGCAATGGTTCGGCCTGAGTAGGATCTGGAAGGGAAGCATTTTTCAATACTTTGGCAGCAAGGCTTCGCACCACCGATTTGTTTTCTGTCCAGTTTAGGTCTTTTTCTGAGAAAAAGGTCAAAATCACCTCGTTTTTGAAGATGACTTTTTTCAAGAGCTCATCTGCCACTTCAAAATCTTGCTCCAAACTTGGGTTTGCAAGGGAAAGGTAATGCTGGTAGGATTCTGAGGGCTTGATGTACTCCCGAAACCATTCTTTAATTTCAAGTTCGAGTTCATCCAAGTTTACCCCATTTCTATGAAGCGCCGCTTGGTATTCTGGTAATTCGCGAAGGCGCTTCAAAACTTGGTTATTGGCCAAGTTGAGTTCATTGCCAAAGGCAACAGGGGTATCTCCGGCAAGTTTTTGCTTTTTCTCTACTTCTTTACCCACATGTTGGGCAAAGGCCTGAAGTAGTTCAATGGCCAACAAGTAAAGTTGTGGAATTCGTTCTGCTGAAACGACCATGTTCTTTAACAGGAACTGTTGGTCTTTTGCATTGGCATCATGAACTTGCTTTAGGGCTTCTAGCACAATTTTTTTGACCTTAGCTCCTGCCTCATTCGGAATCAATTTTTGGCCTTGATCTACATTTTGATCAAAAATCTGGATGGCTTCTTCTGCTTCTCGGGAAAGGGCGGCCTTGTCCTGAACCTCCATGCTGTTGAGGTCAGGTAAAAAAGACTCTCGTATAAAGTCTTTGGCTAAGTTAAGATTGGATCCTTTGCATTGTTCGTAAGCATATAGATTCTGAAATGCTTTGACTCTAAGGATTCTTCTGTTGAGCATAGGGTATGTAAAGAGTCACAAATATAAGTAATTTGATGGGTCTTGTCCCCATGCTGATCGGGACAAAAAAACCACCGAACTCCTGTCCGGTGGTGATTCAATAATTTGAAGGAATGCTTAGAAAGGAAGTTTAATTCTTCCTATTGCTTCAATTCTTGCCTTCGCTGCTTGGATAGCGGCTTGCTGAGCAGGGATGTTTTGTTGTTCGGAGGCGTTCAAAATGGACAAGCAGGTGTCGTAGATTTTTTCTGTTTGTGCAAAAACAGTTTCCTCTTGGTATTCACCGTAATACTCTGCTCCCACGTTGATCACCCCGCCCGCATTGATCAAGAAATCAGGAGCATAGACAATACCTTTTTCCATCAAGATTTTGCCATGTTTGGCTTCATCTTCCAATTGGTTGTTGGCTCCGCCGGCAATCACTTTACAAGTTAAACGGTCGATGGTCTGATCGTTGATGGTGGCTCCAAGTGCACAGGGAGCGTAAATATCCATGGGTATGTCGTAGAGTACTTTGCTGTCCACCACCGTGGCGCCAGTAGTAGCGGCAACTTCCTTAAGTTTGTCCTCAAAAATATCTGTAATCAAAATTTCCGCACCTTCTTTAACGAGGTAGTTGATGAGGTATTTTCCTACCTGACCTACTCCTTGAACCCCTATTTTCTTTCCTTGAAGGGAGTCTGTGCCAAATGCTTTCTTGGCGGCAGCCTTCATGCCCATGTATACGCCATAGGCAGTTACTGGGGAAGGATCACCTGCGCCGCCCTTGCTTTTTGGGAGGCCAGTGACATGACGTGTTTCCAAGGCAATGTATTCCATGTCGGAGGTCTTCATGTTGACATCTTCAGCAGTCACATAGCGACCACCCAAGCTCTCCACAAAACGTCCAAATCTTCGCAAAAATGCTTCGGTTTTCAATCTTGGATCTCCAAGAATGACCGCTTTGCCTCCCCCTAAATTTAGTCCTGCGAGTGAATTTTTGAAGCTCATGCCTCGTGAAAGGCGTAGCACATCTTTGATCGCTTCTTCTTCCGTGGCGTAAGGCCACATCCGGGTACCTCCCAATGCTGGGCCTAAGACGGTATTGTGAATTCCAATTAGGGCTTTGAGGCCTGTGGCTTCATCATGGCAGATGACCAATTGCTCATGGTCCATGGTAGTGATTTGTCCAAAAATAGAGCCCTCACGTATAGTTTCGGTTGCATTAATCGCTGACATCTGAAATTAGCTTTTTAGAATGTGTTATATTTGGGTTAATACTCGCAGTTGTGCGGACACAAAATTAAATACTTTTATCAGCTTACAAATTTTCCTCTGCCAAATTTTATATAAGATTATTATTAAATACTAAGACTTTATTCTGTGAAGGAACTCTGGAGAATTAATAAATATTTAATCAAATACAAGGGATTATTGTTTTTGGGAATACTCTTTACCGTGATCTCAAATATTTTCGTAATTATTCCAGCCCAACTGGTTCGAATTGCCATAGATTATGTGGTGGAGAGTTTTGCGCTTTTCACCCCTTTAGACAAGGGTGGGCTTGGAGATTTGGCAAGGGAGTATTTTTTAGAGTCGGTCTTTATTTTTGGGATTTTGATTTTGGTCATGGCCCTGCTTCGGGGGTTCTTCCTGTTTTTGATTCGCCAAACGCTCATCATCATGTCTCGGAAAATTGAGTACGACATGAAGAATGAACTCTTTGCCCATTTTCAATTTTTGCCCTTAAGTTTTTATAGAAAAAATAGCACGGGCGATCTGATGGCGCGTATTTCAGAGGATGTAAGCCGTGTGCGGATGTATTTGGGTCCAGCCATTATGTATGGACTCAATCTATTGATTTTGTTCCCTTTGGTAATTTCCTACATGGTTTCGGTCAACCTGGAACTTACGCTCTATTCCTTATTGCCACTCCCAATCCTATCGTTGAGTATTTATTATGTCAATAATCTGATCAATGCACGGTCTGAAAAAATCCAGCATAGTCTTTCCCAGCTCAGCACCTTTGTGCAGGAAGCATTTTCAGGGATTCGGGTGTTGAAGGCCTTCGTTCGTGAACAGGACTCCGCCTCAGAGTTTGACAAAGCCAGTGAAGAATACAAGTACCAATCCATTGAGTTGACCCGGGTCAATGCCTTGTTTTTCCCTTTGATTATGGCTTTGGTAGGGATATCCACCATCATCACGGTCTACATTGGGGGTATGATGGTCATTCAAGGGGAGATTGGTTATGGAGTCATCGCGGAGTTTATCTTATATGTCAACATGCTGACCTGGCCTGTGGCTTCGCTGGGATGGGTGACGAGCATTGTGCAGCGTGCAGAGGTGTCTCAGCGACGAATCAATGAATTACTCGACCAAAAGACGGATTTGGTATCTGTCGAAAACTTGGAGTCAACCCTAGCCGGTGCCCTTGAAGTAAATCACCTTTCCTTTGTCTATCCGGATTCAGGGGTGCAGGCGCTTCGTGATATTTCCTTTTCCATAGCGGCGGGACAAACCCTCGGGATCATTGGAACTACGGGTTCGGGAAAGTCTACGCTGGCCAACCTCCTCATGCGCATGTACGATGCCAGTGCAGGGGAAATCTTGGTAGATGGCAAGCCTATACAGCAGTATTCCCTTGCCAGCCTGCGTAGTCAAATCGGCGTAGTCCCCCAAGATGTATTTCTTTTTTCAGATACGATTGCAAACAATATTGCTTTTGGCTTGGATCAGCCCAACCTAGATCGGATTACTCAGGCAGCAAAGGATGCGGATGTCTATCAGAATATCCAAGATTTTCCGAATGGCTTTGACACCTTACTGGGGGAACGTGGCATTACCCTCTCGGGCGGTCAGAAGCAACGGGTATCCATTGCGCGTGCAATTGTGAAGGAACCAAAGATTTTGATTTTGGACGATTGCCTTTCTGCTGTAGATACCAAGACGGAGAATGCCATTTTGAATTCGCTCCAAAAAATCATGAAAAACCGAACTTCCATCATCATCTCGCACCGGGTATCTTCGGCCAAACTTGCGGATCAGATTCTGGTCCTAGACGAAGGTAAAATTGTGGAGCGAGGGGATCATGGCTCGTTGATGGAACAGAAGGGCGTCTATGCTGCGCTTTTTGAAAAGCAAACGCAAGGCGGTGAACCCATCGAGGAGAGCAGTCAGTAATTGGGAAGACCGATTTACTTTTTAAGAGTATGAAGAGATACAAGCCCCGTTACTGCTAAAGTTTGCCCTTGTTGAGCCAGAGACTTTTTGAAGGGCAGGCAAACCTTGTTTTAAGAAAAATAGCGCATAAAAAACCCTCGCTAAAGCAGCGAGGTTTTTTTTACTTTTCCTTGAGCGCATCACATCGATCGTAGCTTGGGTCGATATCGATGAAAATATCTTCTTTGGCAGTGATAAACCATTTGCTCAGCACCTCATCTTCTTTCCGTCGAAGGGTGGCTGCTTTGAGTTTTTCGTAATCATCTTCCAGATTAGCCTTGTGTGCAGGGTAGCGGGCTTTGTAAAAAAGGATACGAACCTTGGTGCCCTCTCTGGGATCTTCAAAACGAATGGGAGGGGTAATGTCCCCAATTTTCATGGTGTCGATTGTGAAGTAAAGTACAGGATCTTCTAAGGTACGTAGGGAAAGGCGATTTGAACTGGTAGCAGGATCTGTAAAAAATCCACCCGCATCGGAAGTGGTTCGATCTTGAGAATACTCTTTTGCTGCCTTTGCAAATTCGATTTTTCCAGCCAAAATTTCTTTCTTCAAACTGTCTAAATAGCGTTCGGCTTTTTGGACATCTTGCTCGGAAGGACTAGGAATCCGTAGGATGTGTCGTGTATTGAAGGTGGATCCTTTGATTTCAAGCAGTTGAATCAGGTGAAATCCAAATTGGGTTTCCACAGGATCTGACAGTTCCCCAGGGCGTAATCCTAGGGCTGTCGCCTCGTATTCAGGCGCTAGTTCTCCTCTTCGAAAGAAGCCGAGATCTCCGCCTTGTGCGGCTGATCCTGGATCTTCTGAATTTGCTTTAGCAAGTTCTGCAAACGTGTATTTTCCAGAGCCAATGTCTTGTTTGAATTGCTTCAGTTGAGCAATGATTTGTTCCCGTACTTGGGGGTTGGTTTCTGGTTTGCGTACAATTTGACCTACTGTAGCCTCTGAGGTAAAGAGTGGAAGGGAGTCCTTGGGAATGCTTAGATAAAATGCACGTACTTCTGCGGGTGAAACAGTGATGCCTTCGGTGATTGTTTTTCGCATTTTCTCCACAACCAACTGTTCCCGGATCACATCCTCAAGTTCGGCCTTCAATTGGTCCGCGGTCTTGCCGTACATTTCGGCTAGCATGGATTCGTCTCCACCAAACTGCTGCATGACCATACTAAAACGGTTGTTGGCTTGCAGCATGACTTCTGCATCGGTGACGATTACCGAATCGATCTCCGCTTTGGCCACCATGAGTTTGTTGATCAATAAACTTTCAAAAACGGTGCATCGGGTAGGGGCTTCAATCCCTTGTTGTGCTTGGGATATTGCTTCGAGGTAAGTCTTTTGGACCTCAGATTCCAGTACAATGTTGTTGTCTACCTTCGCAACAATTTTATCCACCACCTGTCCTGTGGCGGTTTCTTGGGCTTGAGCTTGTCCCAAGATCCAAAATGCAAGAAGGCTCGGAAGAAGTCGGTATAGCAATTTCATAGTTTTTTCTTTTTCGGGGAATCCGAATGGGGAGAATTAATTGTTCAAAGCGGCAAAGGCCTTTTCTTTTACCTCAGGGTTGATTTGAATGGGGTATTTTTCTTTCAATCGCTTCACGAGTGTTTGATCTAGAAAAGCTTGGTAATCTCGAATGACTAAGCCGCGCGCTTCCTCAAATTTCCGAGGTCCAGGTGTATAAATTTTTCCAACAACAAGGACATATGGGACTCCTTCCACCACCAGCTCCTGGTAGGATTGATTCAAATCTACCTTTGAAAGTATCGGGTGCGCTTCGTACTCAAAAGTCCCTGATTCGATCGCATAGGCTGTGGGATAATTGGCTCGGTAATCTGCTTCAAATGTGACAAAACTGTCTGTGTTAAATCCTTTATTTTGAAGATACTTGCGCGCATTATCCAGTTTGGAAGCATCATTTACCTTCACCAAATAGGCTTGTACCCTTGTTTTCCACTGGTAGTTTTGAATGTTGTTTTTGTAAAATTCTTGCTGTCCAATGCTGTCATTCAACCCTTTTTGCCATACCTCTTGGTTGGTTAAGGAGAACATTAAAATCCCGTCTCTGTATTCCTTGATGAGCTTTTGGTATGCAGTATTGTTGGCTTCTAGATCTTGCTCTTCGGTAGCCTCCAAGGTGGCGGATACAAATTTTTCTAGCCATCGGTTGAAGAAGGATCCTGATCCCTTTGGGGTGACCTCTTCCGCTTGCATAAATTTCCAAAGATCCCCTAGCACATAGGGCTTGTTATTGATGGTGAAAAGTTGAACTCCGGAAATCCCTTTTTCTTTCACTAGGGCGCCAAAGGAAGCGAGCTCTTCTGAAGTAAGCGTTTTGGAAAGTTTTGCTAGTTCTGCTTCATTTTCCTTGAACTCATATCTCGCCTTTTGCATGGCGACTACTTGGGATTGGATCATTCCAGATTTGGAGTTACGCAGGATTTTGGATTTGATCGTTTGCTCAAGATCCTCGTAGGATTGCAAGGATCTTTTCCCCTCCAAACGTAAAATGTGGTACCCATAAGGTGTTTTAAGCGGAGGAGAAATCTCTCCAATTTCGGTCAAGGATAGGGAAGCCATCTCAAACTCTGGAATCATGGTTCCTACTCCAAACCAAGGCAAAATACCAGCGGCATCTTTGGTGGCTGGATCTTCTGAATAGGATTTTACAATCTCTTCCCAGCGTGTATTTTCTTTTTGTATTTCTGCATAGATATCAGAAATTTTCCGCCTTGCATTCTCTTCTTGGGCGCTATTTTCTGGGTCGAAGCGAACCAAAATATGGGAAACTTGCACTTCACCGGGGTTGGCTTGGCGATCTGTCACTTGAATGATGTGGTAGCCAAAATCGCTCAACACAGGATCTGAAATACTTCCTACAGGAAGCATGAATGCCGCTTCCTCGAATTGCTGGACCATTTGTAATCCTGAAAAATACCCGAGATCCCCCTTGTTCACCTTGGCAGAGGGGTCATCGGAGTATTCGAGTGCCAAGGCACTGAAGTCTGCCCCATTTTCAAGTTCTGCTTTTACTTTCAAGGCCATTTTCAACATGGAAAGGCTATCCTCATTGCTGGCATTAGGCGGAAACTGGAATAAAATATGGCTGGCACGTACAATTTCTTGCATTCGACCATACACCTTTCGCAATTCCCCTTCTTCCACTCCGTTCTTGATCAAAAAGGGAGCGATCAGTGATTCCTTAAAACTCCCAAATTCTCTGTCAAATTCTTCAGATTGATGAAGTCCTAAGGATTCGGCTTCCGCTACTTTCAACTGGTAAAGTAAAAATTGATCGAAATTTGTTTCAAACTCCTCTCTGCTTATCGTGGCTGCAGCAGGATCTACTTTTTTTCCTTTCGTGATCAAATACAAAAACTCTTCTTTACCCACTGCCTTATTTCCTACCGTAAAGAGTACCTCAGGCTGCTCCTGAGCGCGAGCACTTAGGCTAAAAAATCCCCCTGAAGAGAGGAAAAGAAGTGTGAAAAAGGCCGATAGGACTCGGTAGATCATTGGGGTAGAGGCCAGATTAAGGATTGATGGGACAAATTTAGTAAGATTTCAAGGGTAATGCAGCATTTCCCAAAGTATTAACTTCTTTTAGGGCTGAAAATTTTTGATTAATCTACAAATATTTTTCCCGTTTTTGGATTCAAACTGGATGTCATCCATGATTTTCTTGACCAATAAGATTCCAATCCCTCCTTTTCGCTTCTCTTCAATCACTTGGCTAAGGTCTGGCACTTCGTATTCCAATAAATTGAAGGCATCTCCTTCATCTGTAATTTCTACAATTATCTTTTTATTGAATTCCTTCACTTCCAATTGAATTTCTTCCTTGGGATTGCAGGCATGGGAATGGATGATCAGGTTGGCACATACTTCTTCAACCGCTAGGGTAACTTGGTGTTTATCCCCCTCGGAAAGGCTAAAGCATGCTAAATTTCGCTGCAAGAAGCCTCTCAATTCAGCCAATGCAGCGGTACTGCAAGACAAATGAAGTTTAGGATTCATGCTGGGAAGCGATAGCGGTTGACTTATCTGGGACAATGGAGATCAATCGGTCGAGGCCAAGGATTTTGAATACTTCGCCAACTTGATCATTCAACCCGAAAATTGCAAATCGAATTCCTCTTTCTGAAAAATCATCTAAGTAGGACATGAATACCCCCAACCCTGCTGAGGAGATGTATCCCAGTTCTTTTCCATCAATTAATAAAAAAGAGCTGCCTTGTTGCACTACCTCCTGAATGGATTGGTCTAGAAGAACAGAATTACTCGCATCTACTTCCCCAATCAGGTGGAGAATGTCTTTATTTTCCTCTTTTGTTTTTTCTATTCGTAGCATGTTTCGCTAGGTTAATCCGGTTGGGTGAATTTGACCACCAATAGGGAATAATCATCGTCTATCATTCCATCTCCCCCAACAAATTGGTGGAGCGAATCAATGATTTCCTGCTGTAGGGTGGGTGGGGATAGTTGATGCTTTGCCTCAACTAAGTTTTTTAATCGCTCGTAACCAAACTGTTCTCCCTTTTCGTTTCTTCCTTCCAGTATGCCATCTGTGAGGAGTACCAAAAGGTCTCCAGTTTGGTAATCAAATGTTTTCTCGTGTACGTGTTTTTGGTAGCTTGGGTTTCTAACAATTCCGAGTCCAAGTCCTTCAATTGAAATATACGCAGCTGTTTTTTCTTTTGCCTTGTACCAAAGGGTTGGAATATGTCCTGCTCTAGCGTGACAAAATGTTTGCTTAGCCGTATCAATTTCAAAAATAGATGCCGTGATAAAGTGATTTCGCTCCAAGCATTTGCTGAGTGCTGCATTCGCTTTTTTCATGAATTCCGCAGGTTGAAGACCCAGCTGGATTAAACTTTGAAAGACTCCTTTCATTTGAGCCATGTGAAAGGCTGCAGAAGTTCCTTTTCCAGATACGTCTCCCATGATGACCACAAAACGATTGGGATCGACTTGGTAGGTGTCGTAATAGTCTCCCCCCACCTCGTCCGCAGTATTGGAATAGGCGCTGATCTCAAATGAGTCTGGATGATCCAATTTGAGTGGTAAAAGTGCTTTCTGAACACGCTGTGCAATTTTTAACTCTTCTTGGTAGCGTTCATTTTCAATGGCTTGGTTGAGGAGGCGATGGTTTTCAACAGCGATACAGGCCTGCCTTGCAAAAGTCCCAATGATGCCAATCATTTCCTTGTTGAATCCATCCTTTACCTCTTTGACCAGTACGATTCGTGCCAAGATGGATTTATTGACTACAAGAGGAACAAGAAGCGCGGATTTGTATTCGGGATGATTGAGGCGTAGGGTTTGGGCCTGTTCGGTAGCCGGACTAATGCTCCAGGACTGCGTTTCTTGAGCAAATAAAGCGGCAAGGGCTGTTTGGGTAGGCTGATCCAGAAGGCGAAGGGAATTCTTTACCTGAATTTGCTCCTTAGGATTGAGTTCGATCCAGGCGCAATCGGAGTAAGAAGCACTGATGCAGGAATCAAGTAAAATATCGAGTACCTGCTCCTCATTTTCTTCGGGTTGTATGGATTGACTTAACTTTTGAAAGTTAATGGCCTCGGTTAATTTTTGTTCAAAAACGGAGGAGGTAGGCAGGTTGAAAAGTGTGACTAAAAAGCTGAAGAGTCCGTAGATAAATACAAACCCAAATAAGGCCATGAGAAACAAGTTGTCGGTCAGGTTGATTTGTAATCCTGCCTCATTTCCATAGGATAGAACTCTGTAAAATAGAACACCAGAACTCATTAAAATTAGGAACAGGAAGAGTAGGGTTTTCCATTTCTCCTTAAAGTTGAGGTATGGGATCCATTTCAAATTGACTGCAAGCAGGATGGAAATAACCAGAAGGATGACCAATCCAAAAAGGAAACTGTAGTCTAAATTATTGTGGTTGAAAAAGACAAAAAATAAGGCCCCCAGCATGGAGAACTCGAATAGTTGCCATTGTTTGACTACCTGCTTGTTCTTTTGATACAGGATCAAATGTCTCCACAATAAGGTCGTAGAAATCAAGAAAGCACTTGTCCAAGCAAAATTGATGTGGTAAAAAATATTCGTTAGGAAGGGATCCGTTC
>JACCDJ010015454.1_pt1 | contig 15538 bp, 16 predicted proteins | sample 7444481 | NCBI WGS metagenome assembly JACCDJ01 (sample SAMN15323435, study PRJNA562643) | freshwater metagenome | isolation source: river surface water | place: USA:Blue River Watershed | collected 2017-08-15 | reverse complement strand
AATTATTGAAAGATTGTACCGAAGCTCGAAAAGACATTGAAGCACAGGTAGTTAATAGATATAGCTATATCTTTATAATTGATAAAAAGTAGCTAAATTTGAAATCTAATTTATAAATTTTTTTAAATATAAAATATGAAAAAGTTCATTTTATTTACAATTGTATGTTTGGGTTTTGCGCATCTAAATGCACAAACTAAAACAACTAGTTCCACAACACAAGTTCAAAAGGATATCAATAAGGTATTAAAATTTACAAATGATAATTACAATATGGGTAATATCCCTTACGGTAAGCCTACTGAATTTGTTGTTACTATAGAAAACATTAGTGCGGCGCCTGTTACTTTAAACAATGTTCAAGTGAGTTGTGGTTGTACTACGCCAAAATTTCAGGCAAATACTGTAATCGCACCTGGTCAAAAAACAACCGTTACTTTAGGTTTTAATGGATCTGCTGTGGGGAATTTTACAAAAAATGCGACCATCTTTTTAAGTGATAATTTAATTAAGACGGTTAACTTTTATGGAGTAGGGGTTCAGCAGTAAAAATCTTCTTAGACTTATATATTTAAGGCTACCTAAATGGTGGCCTTTTTATTTTTCTAATAATTTTTTGATAGATAAATCTTCGTCTATTAAAGGCCAATGAATACCATAGTTTGCTGGTGAAATTTGATATTCGTTTCTTTCTATTGAAGTTGCATTTAATAATTTACTTGATACTTTATCAAGTTCAAACCAATGTTCAATGCCATTTATATGAATGATCATTGAATTCTGTTTGAATGTAACAGATTGAATATTAGGCATCTTTTCCATTATTTAAAAAATGTTTAGACCATTCTGAAACAATTAAATCGAAATGCTGATAGATGATCTTTTTAATTTCTCTTTTACTTGCTGGTGTAAAATTATAGGAAAATGCTTCTATAATTTCTATTTCTTCAATTAATAGCCAATATTTAGCTTCTATATCTCCTTTTTGAACGTGGATATGTATTGGTTCATTTGATTCGTTTGAGTAAAAGAATAACCTCCATCCATAGATAAATAAAATTGTAGGCATGTTTTTATTTAAACATAGCCAGAATATAAAACCAATTTCCTTCGATTTATACTTTAGGATATAATCTAAAAAAGGATGGCCGTCGTTCCACTCCGGCATCCTTTTGAGGCTAGGTAAAATATTACCTAGTAAATGGATTACCTCCCTTCGGTCGGTGATCCATTTGGGGAATAGGTATAACTACCTATTTAAAGGATGGCCGTCGCTTTGCTCCGGCATCCATTTGGGGGGCCCTAAACGAATTCAAAACCTGCGGCTTCGCCGCTGTTTTTTTGTTTCCTTGTACTCGCTCAAGCAAGCTTGGCTCGTCCAGAAAACAAAAAAACCACGTAATAACGTGGTTTTGAATGCGTTTGGCGGAGAGAGAGGGATTCGAACCCCCGGACCTGTTACAGTCAATAGTTTTCAAGACTATCGCAATCGACCACTCTGCCATCTCTCCGCGGCAAATGTAGGAAGGGAAAAGCAATTTTGCAAAAAAATGGCCAATTTATTCATGAATTCAATAGTTCTAATTAATTGACTACCATGTATCTTTACATAAAAGGACCAAGTGAGAGAATTAGCTGCTTTAAATCAATTTTTTTGGAAATATAGATTCCGGTTTTTTGCAGGAATGCTGTTGGTCATTGCGACTAACTATTTGGCTGTTTTAGCACCTCAAATCACGGGTTATGTGGTTGGATTGGTTCAAGCAAAACTACCAGGTGGAAAACCTGTTACGGGGGCGCCAAATGAACTTATTATTAAAGCAATATCAGGGATCAGCGAAATCAACCATTTTAGCTTTGGCTGGTTAATCACTTTTTGTAGTGTGACCATACTGATTTTGGCAATTTTAAGGGGCGTGTTCATGTTTTTTATGCGCCAGACGATGATTGTGATGAGTAGGCATATTGAGTATGATCAAAAAAATCAGGTCTACGAACATTATCAAGCACTCGATACAGAATTTTATAAAACCCATAGTACAGGAGATTTAATGAGTCGTATTACAGAAGACGTGAGTCGTGTGAGGATGTACACCGGCCCTTCTTTAATGTATTTAGTCAACCTTGTTTCTTTGATTGGTTTTTGTTTATACAATATGTTTACAAAAGATGTAAGACTGAGTTTGTATGTACTATCACCATTACCCATTTTAGCCATCACGATTTATTTGGTGAATAGTATCATCAATAAAAAGAGTGAGGAGATACAAGGGCAATTATCAGATTTAACCACCAATGCACAAGAATCTTATTCTGGTATCAGAGTCATAAAATCTTTTGTGCAGGAAAAAGCGATGTTGGGATTCTTTAAAACCAATAGTGAATTGTACCGTAAGAATGCAGTTGCCTTGGCGAAAGTGGAAGCTTTTTATACGCCTACCATGGCCTTGATGATTGGACTGAGTACTTTATTGACTATCTATTTAGGCGGATTACAAGCCATTAAAGATCCAAGTCAGATTGGAACGATTGTAGAGTTTGTCATTTATATCAATATGTTGACTTTCCCTGTGAGTGCAATTGGATGGACAGCTAGTATGATTCAAAGAGCTGCTGCTTCACAAAAAAGATTGAATGAATTTTTATCTATTGAGCCAACTATTCAAAATAAGGGCACAAAAAAAATTGATCAAATAAAAGGAGATTTACAATTTAAAAATGTGGATTTTATCTATCCACATTCTGGTATTAAAGCATTGAATAGTTTTACATTAAATATACAAGCTGGACAAAAAGTATTGATCCTTGGAAAAACGGGTTCTGGAAAATCTTCCATTGCACAAGTTTTGAATAGAATGTACCATGTAAATAAAGGAGAAGTGTTAGTAGATGGTCAACCAATTGAAATGATAAATACTTTGTCCTTAAGAAAACGCATTGGCTATGTGCAACAGGATGTATTTTTATTTAGTGATTCAATTAAGAATAATATTCAGTTTGGAGTCATCTCTTCTGACGAAACTATCAAAGCGGCAGCGAAGTCGGCTCATATTTTAAATGAAATCGAACAATTACCAGCCGGATTTGAGACCATGGTGGGGGAGCGCGGTACCACATTAAGCGGGGGGCAAAAGCAAAGGATATCCATTGCCAGGGCATTAATTAAAGAACCAGATTTATTCATTTTCGACGATTGTTTAAGTGCGGTGGATGCCAACACCGAAAAAACAATATTGGCGAATCTGAGTCGTCTTATGCAAGATAAAACGGCTTTATTTATTACACACCGCATCTTTTTTAATTTTCATTTTGACCATATTATTTTCATAGAAAATGGTCATATTGCTGAATCAGGTACACACGAAAGTTTGTTAGCAAAACAGGGCTTATATGCCGAATTGTATCAAACCCAATTGAGCCAAAACCAAGAATAGTATAGGTTTAATGGGATTTCTTTAATTTTTATTTAAAATTTCAAAATTTCATAAAGATTTTATATTTTAGCTATAGATTTTTCTTAACTAAAATTGATATTGTGGAATACGAAAACAACGACAAAAAGATTGAAAGTGTATTTAGTTCAAAAATTCGTGCAGGAAAAAGAAGAACTTATTTCTTTGATGTAAGAGCTACTAAGGGCAATGATTATTTTTTAACCATTACTGAAAGCAGAAAACGTTTTGATGATAATGGATATGATCGTTCTAAAATTTTCTTGTATAAAGAGGATTTCAATAAATTTTTAAAAGCATTGACTGAATCTTTGGATTATGTGAAAACAGAATTGATGCCTGATTTTGATTTTGATGCATTCAATCATGAATTTGATCCAGAGAACCCACCACAATATCCAAATAATTATCCCGCATCGACCGAGCCATTCGTTGAAGCAGTTCAGCCTTCAGTTGTATCTGAATCTCCAGTACCAACATCGACGCCTGAATTAAATCAAGCTTCAAATACGCCTGAAACTAGTGGCGATAATTTAAGTGCTGAGGAAGTAGATAAGTGGTAAATGAATTTCGGAACTGAAAAAACTATAAGTTTTTTAGCATCCAGATGTTACATCCACAATGTCCAGAATTGCCCATTGATTTTGTCAGTCTGTTGTAACCCAATTTTTCATACATCGATACTGCATTAGAAAGTTCAGGCATGGTTTCTAGATAAACTTGCATATATCCATTTTCTTTTGCCCAATTCATTGCTTTAAGCATCAATGTTTTTCCTAATCCCGTTCCTCTTGCAGTCGGGGCTAAATACAATTTCACTAATTCACAAGTGCCATCTGGTAATCCTTCGGTTGGGAAAATACCACAACCTCCAACAAGGGTTCCTTCAATTTCCGCTATATAATAAATAGACCCTGGAGTTTGAAACAATTCAAATAAATGGTCTGTAGTTGGATCATAATAAACAGTTCCAGGTTTATTGGCGCCAAATTCAGTTAAGGCAGCACGAATCACGGCTGCCAAAGCCACATTGTCCTTTGGTTCAATAAATCTTATGCTTTCCATTGCTTGTATTGATTAATTAATCCATTGGTTGAACTATCATGTCCAGTCACAGGTTCATTATGATTTAATTCAGGTAAGATCTGGTTGGCCAATTGTTTACCTAATTCAACACCCCATTGATCAAAACTATAGATATTCCATATGACACCCTGCGTAAAAATCTTTTGCTCGTATAGGGCAATTAAGAAACCTAAAGTATGCGGTGTAATTTTTTCTACTAAGAAAGAATTGGTTGGTTTGTTACCTGCAAAAACTTTGAATGGTGCTAAAGATTCAATTTCAGCTGCTGATTTGCCAGCTGCTTTTAATTCTTCTTTGACTATTTTTTCAGACTTACCATTGAGTAAGGCTTCGGTTTGTGCAAAATAATTACTTAATAATTTATCATGATGATCTCCAATTGGATTATGGCTTTTTGCTGGTGCAATAAAATCACAAGGAATCACTAAAGTACCTTGATGAATCAATTGATAAAAAGCATGTTGCCCATTGGTGCCTGGTTCGCCCCAAATTACAGGACCAGTTGCGTAATTGACAGTGGTGCCATTGCGGTCTACATATTTACCATTGCTTTCCATATTACCTTGTTGGAAATAGGCTGCAAATCGATGTAAGTATTGGTCATATGGGAGGATGGCTTCGCTCTGAGCGCCAAAAAAATTGGTATACCAAATGCCTAACAGGGCCATAATCACTGGCATATTTTTATCGAAAGGCGTTGTTTTAAAATGTACATCAGCTTCGTGTGCACCTTTTAATAAATCTTCAAAATTGTGGTAACCAATGGTCAATGCAATGGACATTCCAATAGCACTCCATAAAGAATAACGTCCACCAACCCAATCCCAGAATTCAAACATATTTTGACTATCAATACCAAATGCGTTTACTAATTTTTCATTGGTACTTAAAGCAATAAAATGTGTTGCAATATGGGCTTCGTCTTTTGCATGTTCTAAAAACCAAGTTCTTGCCGTATGGGCATTGGTCATGGTTTCCTGAGTTGTAAATGTTTTTGAAGCAATTAAAAACAAGGTTTCTTCTGCGTTTACTTTCTTTAAAGTTTCAGCAATATGTGTTCCATCTACATTACTTACAAAATAAGTTTGAATTCCTTCCACCCAATATGGTTTCAAGGCTTCGGTCACCATCACAGGACCCAAATCACTTCCACCAATGCCAATGTTTACAATGGTTGTAATTTTTTTTCCGGTAAATCCTCTGTGTTCGCCCTGATGAATCTTGTTACAAAAAGTTTTCATTTGTTGTAACACTTTCTGAATACCTGGCATCAGATCCTTACCATCTAGTAAAACTGGTTGACCACTAAAATTTCTTAATGCGGTATGTAATACAGCCCTGTTTTCGGTTTCGTTGATTGCTTTTCCAGAAAACTGTGCTTCAATGGCTTTATCTAAACCACATTCTTTTGCTAATTGAAATAGTAATTGAATGGTTTTATCAGAAATAATATTCTTTGAATAATCAAATAGTACACCGTCTTTTTTAATAGAGTAAGTTTCAAATCTATTTGGGTCTGCTGCAAACAAATCTTTCATTTGTTTCCTATTCATCTCTTCTTCAAAATGTTTCTTCAACACAAACCAAGCTTGTGTTGTGGTTGGATTAATTCTTTCTAACATAATTATTATCTATTCTTTACGACTTAATTTTTTGAATGGTTTCAATTGTTTTAGCTAAAGCTTCTGGGGAGATGTCAAGATGTAAAACAAATCTGACTTGAGTAGGGGTCATCACATAGGCCAATATATCCTGTTCTTTTAATGCATGAACAAATTCGGCTGGGGTATAAGCACCGGTCATGACTGCAATAACAATATTGGTTTCAACTGGTAAAACATGGTCTACAAATGATTTTGATTCTAATGCTTCTTTCAATGCAATGGCATGTACATGATCTTCTGCTAAACGCGCCACATGATTTTCGATAGCGTAAATTCCAGCAGCAGCTAAATAACCCGCTTGACGCATCCCGCCTCCAAAAACCTTTCTCCATCTTCTGGCTTTTTTGATAAATGGAATGGATCCTACCAACACACTTCCTACTGGCGCACCTAATCCTTTACTTAAACAAATAGATACAGAATCAAAGACTTTCCCATAATCTGCTGCATTTTCCTTTTTTTGGACAATGGCATTAAAAACCCTCGCTCCGTCTAAATGAAGTGCCAAATTATTGGCCTTGGTCACCTGTTGAATTTCGTAAAAAGTACTAAAATCATAACAAGCACCTCCACCTCGGTTGCTGGTATTTTCTAGGCTCACCAAACTAGTGATTGGCTTATGTACATCAATAGGGTTGATCGCAGCTTGAATTTGGGCTGCATTTAACAGGCCTCGGTCGCCATGTAAAAGGCGGACAGAACAACCCGAATTAAAAGCGATACCACCACCTTCATATTGGTAAATATGGGAAATTTCGTCACAAATCACTTCGTCTCCAGCTTGTGTATGGCTTTTAATGGCCAATTGATTGGTCATCGTACCGCTTGGGCAGAACAATCCAGCTTCAAACCCAAACATCTTGGCCGTTTTCTCCTCCAAACTGTTGATACTTGGGTCTTCTCCAAACACATCATCCCCAACAGGCGCGGCTTGCATATATGCTAACATGGCTGGGGTAGGCTTGGTAACGGTGTCAGATCTATAATCTATCATGGAACGAAGATAAATCTAGGCCGTCGATAAAAGGTTAAAAAGACCATTTTGGGTATAAATATTTCTAAAATGTGAAATTGAGGGCTATTCTAGGCTTTATTTGTATTATTGCCTCCAAAAACTTAACTTTGCAGACTCCCTCAAGGGATATACTATTTTGGACTTTCCATCGTTATACTTATAAATAAATTCTTTGCATGAGGCAGCTTAAAATTGCTACACAGATCACCAACAGAGATTCTCAAGCGGTTGAAAAATATTTACAGGAGATTTCTAAAATCTCTATGATTAATCCCGAAGAAGAAACCACGCTCGCTCAACGTATTAAAATGGGTGACCAACGTGCACTAGATAAATTGGTTCAAGCCAATTTACGTTTCGTTGTGTCTGTGGCAAAACAATACCAACACCAAGGTTTATCCTTGAGTGATTTAATTAATGAAGGAAATTTAGGCTTGATCAAAGCTGCTCAGCGTTTTGATGAAACGAAGGGTTTCAAATTCATTTCTTATGCAGTATGGTGGATTCGTCAATCTATTTTACAAGCTTTAGCAGAACAAGGTCGTTTGGTGCGATTACCACAGAACAAAATTGGTACGTATAATAAAGCGAACAAAGCGTATATGGCATTCGAACAAGAGCATGAGCGTGAGCCTTCAACAGAGGAACTAGCAGGTATCTTGGAGATGTCAGAAACAGAAATCAATAATATTTTTCAATCTAATACACGTCATACCTCTTTAGATGCACCAGTGCACGAAGCAGAAGATGTGGCGATGGGTGATTTATTAGAAGGTGGATCTGATACGGATGAAGATGTGATGAAGGATTCTTTAAGAGAAGAAATCAAAAGAGTCTTAAAATCATTGAGTCCAAGAGAAGCTGAGATTGTAAATGCATACTTTGGATTAGATGGTGAAAATGGGGTTACGATCGAGCAAATTGGTATCAAATACGATTTAACAAAAGAACGTATTAGACAAATTAAAGAACGTGCCATTAAACGTTTACAAAAAGCACGATACAGCAATGCATTGAAAGCTTATTTGGGCTAATATAAAAATGAACAATATCATAATAGCCCCAACGATCTTAAAGATTTGTCGGGGCTATTTTTTTCTACGCCTTTTGTAAAACTTTAAGGCTTGAAAAAAACAATAAAAATTTATTTAGTTTAAGCTACTTTGTAGCAACAAAAAAAGGATTATGGAAACAGAAAAAGTAGACATCTTAATTATTGGATCAGGACCAGCTGGTTATACTGCTGCAATTTATGCGGCTAGAGCGAATATGAAACCATTGTTATACCAAGGTATTCAACCAGGAGGACAATTAACCATTACAACAGAGGTAGAAAACTATCCTGGTTTCCCAGATGGTATTCAAGGCCCAGAAATGATGGTCAATTTTGAGAAACAAGCTGCAAGAATGGGCACAGATATCCGTTATGGCTTAGCCACTAAAGTTGATTTTAGCGGCTACCCACATAAAGTTTGGATTGATGATGAAAAAATCATCGAAGCAGGTGCGGTGATTATTTCTACAGGTGCAAGTGCAAAATGGTTAGGCATTCCGAGTGAAGAAAGATTGAATGGATTTGGCGTAAGTGCATGTGCTGTATGTGATGGTTTCTTCTTTAAAGGAAAAGATGTGGCAATAGTAGGGGCAGGTGATACTGCTGCTGAAGAAGCACATTACTTATCAAAAATGTGTACGACGGTGCATATGATTGTGAGAAAAGATCAAATGCGTGCAAGTAAAGTGATGCAAGATAGAGTATTGAATACACCAAATATTGTGGTGCATTTTAATTCCGAAACAGACGAAATTTTGGGTGACAAGAAAGTAGAAGGTGTTCGAATTAAAAATAACAAAACCAACACATTGGAAGAGATTCCGGTGAGTGCTTTCTTTGTTGCGATTGGACACAATCCAAACAGCGGCATTTTTAAAGACTATTTAAAGATGGATGAAACAGGGTATATCTTAACAGAACCTGGTACAACCAAAACAAATATTGAAGGGGTGTTTGCAGCTGGAGATGTACAAGATAAAAATTATCGTCAAGCGGTTACTGCAGCAGGTAGTGGTTGTATGGCAGCATTAGACGCAGAGCGTTTCTTAACAGCAAAAGGGCACTAGTTAAATCTTTATTATGCACATCTATTTGAATGATTTAATTTTCAATGGTTTTCATGGAGTCTATCCTTCAGAAAAAAAAATTGGAAATACATTTAAGGTAGATGTACGTATTCAATTAACGCCAGCAACAAAAACGATTGACCAATTAGAACAAACCATTGATTATGTGGAAGTGTATCATTTGATACAAAAAATCATGTCAGTGCCTACACCTTTGCTTGAAACGATTGTATCAAATATTGCAGATCAAATTTTAGCAGCACATCCTTTGGCTGAATCTGTGTATGTAAAAATCACAAAACAACAATTGTCAGTGCCTTATTTTGAAGGAACGACTGCTGTTGATATGGAAAGAACTAGGATAAATTATTCTAAATTAACTTCGACTATATAGTCTAGATAGATTTAAATTTTCTTGTTCTTCCAACGCATCGTCCTGATGTAGAAAAACGAAGGGATCAATAAACTCAACCAATAGATCACCTCACTAAACCATCCATATGTGATAGGCATTTGGTAATATTCTAGTACTAGATAGTTGTAAATAATGTAGATCACAATGGCTGCAAATTCAATCATTAAGGTCACTTTTGATTGTCCTGTACCGGTCACAGCACTTAACCAAATGGTAGAAGCGGACATTAAAAGCAACGCAACAGAAACGATTCTTAAAACTGGAATACCCTCTGTCAAAAAGCCATCCCCTTGTCCATAGATGGAAAGAAACTGAGCAGCAAATACATTGATCAATATAGCCACAATGAATGCAAAACCAAAACTCCATCGCATGATTTTATAAATGAGTTCGACCACTTTTTCTTGTAAATTCTGACCAATGATATTACTCACCATAGTGGTGGTTGTAGCAGCGAAAGCCCAGGTAAAACAACCAAAAAAGCCAAATATATTGCGCATCGCATTGGATACTGCAAGGGATTGTTCTCCTCTATGTTCTATTAAAATATAAAAAAATTCCCAGCTAATAATGCTAATCATATATTGCATCATCAATGGAGAAGATTGCACCAAAATGAGTTTTACATAATCCATTTTGAGCTCAAGCCTTTTGAATAAATTAAATCTTGACCCAATCTTTTGATAATGTATCACAAGGTAAATCACAAGCAAGCCCATGATTTCGGCAATGATAGAAGCATAAGCAGCACCATTTAAACCCATTGCTGCAAATCCAAAATGTCCAAAGATCAAACTATAATCAAAAAAGATATTGATGAGCGCTTCAGTGGCTGTACCAATGATTAAGAATTTACTTTGATTGGTACCTACTAATAAAGCATTACGCATTTGGTAGATGAATAAAAAGGGAAGACCCCAAATACGTATTTTTAGAAATTCAATGACGGTATTAGCTCTTTCGGAATCTATTAATAAAGCATGAAATATAGATGGTGCAATAAAGTAAGTGAAACCAATACCAACAATAGACAAGCATATAGATATAATGACCCCTTGATTAAATAAGACCCCAATCTCATCTACTCGGTTTTCGCCAGCTCGTCTCGAAATTAGGGCTTGTAAACCATTATTGAGTCCTTGTCCCATCACACCAAAAATCAAATAATAGACGCCTGTAATACCTCCAATAGCGAGTGCTTGTTTGCTTAAGGCACCTAAAAAGATATTGTTAATGATGAAGTTAAACTGAGGTACCAAGATTGCCAACGCGATAGGGACAGAGATCGTCAGTATTTGTTTACTACTTATATTGACCTGTAAGGATGGGGTCGCTGCTGGTTGACTCATATAATTACAAATCTACAAATAGTTTTATCAATACATAGCCTCTTTTTTTTGTATCATTGCAGTAGAAATAGACTATGAAAAAAATTGGCATTTACGGCGTACAAGAAAGTACAGCAAATAATAAGGTGGAGGATCTTTATTTGATCGTGGACGAACAGTCTATCTGTTTTGTGGTTAAAAACCATATGAATGGTGCATATATTGCTTTTGAATATTTTGAAAACACCACAGATCAAAATGGGTGGAATCAACTTTTAGGTTATTTGCAAAATAATTCAAAACTGATTCAATCATATTATAGACAGGTTCAATTTGTGATGAATACAAAAAGAACCTTATTAACTAAAACTGTGCACACTGGCGCAGATGCATTTTACCACAATGAATTTAGTCTGGTTGTAGGTACAAAAATGGAAGAAGAACTACAATTGCAAAAAATTGGGCAAGAACAAGTTTTGGTTTATGGCGTGCCAGATGCTTTAAGTACTTTATTAACAAGGTCTTTTCCAACTGGCAAATGGATCAATTATTTAAGTTGTCTAGTATCTTCTAATCAAGGGGATGGGGTTTGTATTACTATATTTAACAATTATTTTATTTTGTTGATCATTCAAAATGGCAAACCACATTTTGTAAATTATTTTAATAAAAGTGGGGACGATCAAAATCAATACCTGGTGTTGAACGCTTGTATTCAAGCAAATATTCAACCTAAGGATACAAATTTAAATGTAATTGGGTACAGTGCAGAAAGGGATTTATGGATGCAAGCATTAGCTAGTTATTTTGCTGGGGCGCATATGCAACAGGTGCCAGATGAGGGTATTGGAGCTACCTTAAATACGGACTATCCAAATCATCATTACGCGCCCTATTTTATTTTTTAAGTTGTACGCATGAGAATTATTTCAGGAAAATACGGTGGAAGAAGGATTCATCCACCTACCAATATGCCGCATACTAGACCCACAACAGATATTGCGAAAGAAGGGTTGTTTAACATCTTACATAATAGAGTGGCCATAGATGGTGCCCTTACTTTAGACTTATTTGGCGGGACGGGATGTATCAGCTACGAACTAGCTTCAAGAGGTGCCGAACAATTAACCATTGTAGAGAAGGATAAAACAATGCTTGATTTCATTAAAAAGAATATTGATTTTTTGAAAATCGAAAACACCATCACCATACAAATGGATGTATTTCAATTCTTAGCCACTTGCAATCAACAATATGATATCATTTTTGCAGGCCCGCCCTATGCTTTAAATACCATTGACGATTTACCAAGAATCATTGTTGAAAAGAAATTGATTAGTCCAAAAGGCTATTTTATTTTGGAACATACTCCACGTAATGACTATAAAACATTTGAAGGCTATAGTTTCCAAAGAAATTACGGAGCCACTATTTTTAGTTTTTTCGAATGCATATAACAAAGGCCGAAGCGCGTCACATATTATCCCAAAAAAGAGCTGCATTAACTGAATCAGCATGCATGAAGATGGATGATCTATTGCTCATTCAATTTCAACGCATCGATTGGTCGATGACATCCGTTCTTGCTAGTTTTTATCCTTTAGCCAATAAGAATGAACCCAATACTTTGTTATTCGAAAAATACATCAAGACCTTGTATCCATTCATCCGATTCTGTTATCCAATTGTTCAAACCGATGGACATCAAATGGATTTTTATTTTGAAACAGAGACCTTGCAGCTGAATACATATGGTATTCAAGAACCTTTGCCATTCAACCAAGTAGCACCCGAATTGATTGATACGATGTTGGTTCCATTACTTGGTTTTGACCAAAAAGGACATCGTGTTGGCTATGGAAAAGGATATTATGATCGTTACTTATCAAAAGCCAATAAAGGCTTACAAAAAATAGGGGTGTCTTACTTTGAACCAATGGACAATTTCACTGATACCAACGAATTTGACGTACCTTTGTCATGTTGTATCACGCCGTGGAATACCTATGCATTTGAATAATATTTTTTTAAAATCCTTTAGAGTACTACTCTTACCTTTTGCCATCGTTTATGGCTGGATTGTGACATTGCGCAATTGGATGTACGCTAAAAAATATTTAAAGTCAGTGCATTTTAATTTACCGATCATATGTGTCGGGAATCTTTCTTTAGGAGGCACTGGTAAGTCACCCATGGTAGAGCATTTATTATCCATCCTTTCTACAGAATTTAAAACTGCTACATTAAGTAGGGGCTATAAACGAAAAACCAAAGGGTATGCATTAGCGACGGATCAATCCACCGCATTAGAAATTGGGGATGAGCCGATGCAGTTTCATTTAAAATTTCCCAAGGTAGGCGTGGCGGTAGGAGAGCGACGTATCGAAGCCATTCCTCAATTGATCCAAGACATCCCAGATGTACAAACAGTGATACTAGATGATGCATTTCAACACCGTGAGATAGATGCGCATTTTAGTATTCTTTTAACTGAGTATGATAACCTGTATTGCGATGATTTCTTTTTCCCAACTGGAGACCTTAGGGACGAACGAAAATCTGCAAAGCGCGCTAATATTATTGTGGTCACTAAATGTCCTTTGGATATGACTGAGGCTGATAAAGCGGAGGTGTTAGAAAAGTTGTATCCAGAACAACATCAATCAGTTTTTTTTACAGCCATTGCTTACGAAACACCTTATCATATTTACAATCCATCTGACCAATGGGTGTTGACGATGCGAGATGAGGTATTATTGGTTTGTGGTATCGCGAACCCCATTCCTTTAAAAAATTATTTACACGAAAATACACACACTTATTATCAATTAAGTTACAGCGACCATCATATTTTCTCGATAGAAGATTTAAATGAGATACGCAATAAATTTGAACAGATTAATGCAAAAAGTAAGCTTATTCTTACTACAGAAAAAGATGCCGTTAGATTAGTAAAGTATACCAATGAATTAAATGATATGCCATTGTATGTACTACCAATCAAACCATTCTTTCTATTTAATCAAGCAACTGAATTTAATCAATTGGTCATTGATTTTGTAGCACAATATCATCAACAAGCTAATGAACAGTAAAAAAGACAAAAAGAAGTCAAAAACAACTACAAAACAGACTCATTTAACGACAACGTATAAAGGGGTTTTAGATATTGCCAAATCTGGCATGGGTTTTATTATCGTACAAGGATTAGAACAAGATATTTTAGTATTTCCAACCGATTTCAATACGGCACTCAAAGGAGACGAAGTCCGTGTTAAAATTACCAAGATAAGACAGGGCTCTGGAAAGAAAGAAGGTAAAGTGGTAGAGATTGTAAAAAGAAAACAAGTCTCTTTTTCGGGTACCATGCAAATTATGCAACACCATGCTTTCTTCTTACCCAATACCATGCATCCAATGCCTGATATTTATATCCCAATGGATAAATTAAAGGGCGCTAAGACGGGTGATAAAGTGATTGTACAATTGACTAAATGGGAGAACTCAAATAAAAAACCAGAAGGAGAAGTTTTAGAAATATTTACGCCAGAGAAAGAAAACGATATGGCCATGAAATCTATCGTGGCAGAATCAGGATTTCCGTTGGTATTTGATGGGGAAGTGTTGGCTTTTGCTAAAACACTCTCTGATAAAATCACCCCCGAAGAAATTGCAAAACGAAAAGACTATCGTAAGGTTTTGACATTCACCATTGATCCTGTGGATGCAAAAGATTTTGATGATGCTATTTCATTCCAACATTTAGACAATGGGCATATAGAAATTGGCGTGCATATTGCAGATGTAAGTCATTTTGTACAACTTGGCACTGCGGTGGATAAAGCAGCCTATGAAAGAGCCACGTCGGTGTATTTACCAGATCGTGTGTATCCAATGTTGCCAGAAAGAATCTCGAATGAATTATGTTCATTAAGACCTAAGGAAGAAAAATTAACTTTCTCAGCCACTTTTGAAATTGATGCGACAGGCAAGATTGTGCATACTTGGTATGGCAAAACAGTGATCTTTTCTGATCGACGATTTACCTATGAGGATGTGCAAGAAATTATAGAAACAAAAGAAGGCGACCATAAGGAAGTGATTTTATGGTTGCATGATTATACCCAAAATTTGAGAAAAAAACGTTTCGAAAATGGCGCCATCAATTTCTCTTCACAGGAGGTTCGATTTACTTTAGATGCCAATGGAAAACCAACTGGAATCACGGTAAAAGAAAGCAAAGCATCGCATCAATTGATCGAAGAATTGATGTTAAAAGCCAATCAATTGATTGCGGAAAAAATGGGTACAGTGAAAGTGAAAAAAGATTTTTTGCCTTTCCCTTATCGCGTGCATGATCAACCGAACGAAGACAAATTAAATCCATTTGTGGTATTTGCTAAAAAGCATGGATATCCTTTTAATATTGATTCTCCAGACCATATCGCACATAGCTT
>JACCDJ010092772.1_pt1 | contig 15542 bp, 8 predicted proteins | sample 7444481 | NCBI WGS metagenome assembly JACCDJ01 (sample SAMN15323435, study PRJNA562643) | freshwater metagenome | isolation source: river surface water | place: USA:Blue River Watershed | collected 2017-08-15 | reverse complement strand
TTTATTCAAAAACTGGTGTATTTTCAAGTAATTTATGCTATGTAAAAAATCAATTATTTAATGGATTTATAAATAAAAAAGGGGATAAAATTTTAGACGTATCATCATTTAGTTTTTGTGAAAAATTTTATGGCCAACTAGCTAGTTATAATTCTTTAATTGAAAATTTAGGAATGCAGAAAGGTTTCATAAATATCAAGGGTAATGTAGTTGTAGAGCCAAAGTATTCTATGGTATACGATTTTCAAGAAAATTTAATAGTTGTTGGTAAAAGAGGGGGATTTTTAAATTTATTAGATCAAGATGGTTCAGAAATACTTGAAGATGTATACTCTTCAGATATAACTGTTAGTTTTAATGAGAAATTAGCAAAAGTAAAAAAGAAGTCTAAATATGGATTTATAGATATTAATGGAATTGAAGTCATAAAATGTAAGTATAGTGGACTAGAGCGATTTACATGTGGTATTTCTGTATTTAAGGAAAAAAAACTATTCGGTTGCATTAATAAAACCGGCGAAATAGTCGTTTCTCCTAAATATGATAAGATTGGAGGATTTTCAAATACAATCAGCATGGAGAATTCTAATTCCTATAATACTGCCTGTGATTCATTAATAAAGAGTTCATATATGAATCAAGAATTTTCGAATTCAGATGCAAGAGCTGTTGCTTCAATAGGAACTAGCGTTGGTTTTATTGATACTAACGGAAATGAAGTGGTTCCTTTAATTTATGATGATATTGATTACTCTCCAAAAGAAGGCGTCTATAAGGTTAAAAAAAGAAATGTTTTTGGATATGTTGATATTTTTGGTAAAGAAATAGTTGTGCCACAATATAATTTTGCTCGTAATTTTTCAAATGATTTAGCTGCTGTAAAAATTAATGATAAATGGGGGTTTGTCAATAAAGATGGAACTGAAATTATTAAATGTATCTATAGTAATTCAACTAATTTTATTGGAAAAGGGTTTGCAATTGTTGAATTATAATATTTCTATATTTGTTTATTAAACTTTAAAAAATTTATTTATGAAAAATGTAAAAGTTGAAGAAGTAGATAATTATGTAATGAGTGTAAAAGAGATTACATTTTCATATAATGGTTTAAGATTTGCTATTAGAAAGAATGTATCGCCAAGTTATTCCGAAAGTTTTATAATAGACTTGAATATTGGTGATGACAAACTTAGTGACGCAGCTTTAGCTGAGTTAAAGTCTGAGATTTTAGATAACTATGAAATTGATGATCTCGAAGTTGGAGATGATTTTGAAATTTAATTCTTATAAAATATTGAACCTATTATTTTAAGCATTTGCATTTAAAGCACTATAATAAAAACATATAATAAATTATGTATCAAGTTAAACTTAATTCTAATAAAAAATTAGCTCTATACAAATTCGATTCCAGAAAAACGGAATATTTTGATAATATTATAGAAGTTAGTCAAAATTACTTTGTACTAATTAATTCAAATCAATTTGATTTAGATTATTTTTTTTATAACAAAGATAAAGAAACAATAACTCATAAATTTTTAAATAAAAACATAGAAAGTTTTAAACAAAAATATTTTATCATTATTGAAAATGATTTCTTTTTTGTTTACTCTACTGACAATATTGAAATCTTATTTAAACAAAAAATCGGGAAAAGTAAATATAATTTTATTTATTTAGGTGATGTTTTTACAATTGCTGATGATTCATTATTTGACAATAGTATCGATTTGGGTAATTTTCAAGAACAAGAAGTTTTATATACAAGTAGTAATAAAAAGTTAATAAAAATCAAAGATTTTTTAATCTGGGACAAATCAATTTTGATAAAAAAAGATTTTGAACACGATATTGAAAAAATATATGATAATTATCCAAGAAGAGACCTGTTAATTATTTATTCAGAAAAAATAACTTCAATATATTTGAATTCTAAAAAAATATTTTCAGAAAAAGTAGACTTTAACACTTTTGATATAGGTAATCAAAATCTTAGAACATTTGTAAGTAATCATAAAACTTATATACTTGGCAATAAATTATATGGACCGTTTAATTTTATTATCGATAAAACGCTTAATCCAATTTTTAAAAGTAAGGATTGCGATGTTTATTTTAATAATAGTTTGTTACTAATTCATGATAAAATTAATGATGAAATCACAGAAATAAAAAGTGGTATTATGGATTTCAAAAAGGTATCTAATTCTAATTTTAATTACAAATATGATGAGATTTCACTTGGAGAAGAAAATTCCAAATTATATTATTATAATAAGTATGATAAAAAATTAAAAGAGTTGATAAATTTAAAATCTCTTAGACCAGTAGTTTCTGACGGTAAACTTTTTTATTTTGATGAAAATTACGAAGAAAAAATAGTCGATTTTTCTTACCACGAAGCTATAATTGTTGATTATACCTTTTTTGAGGACATATTTTTAATTATTTTTAAATTACAAGATGAATATTATTTATATAATCAAAATGCTGGCTTAGTAATTAAAAAGTTTAAAAAACCTATATCTTCGACTTTCAATAGAAATTGTTTATTTCAAATAGACCCTGTTTCTGGAAAAAAAATAGATTTACTCTCCTTGAGTAAGGATAAAACAAAACTTGAAAAATTTCCTATTAAAGTGAATTCTATTGAAAAATCCATATTGACTGGTGATGTTAAAATAGATTTTGAAACAGGTGCAGCTATGCCACAAATAATTTTGACTTCTGATATTAGTATTATTGATTCAGATTAGTTCTTTCTCTGCGTGAGGAAAATACCCCCTTAATTCGACTGAAATCGGTTAATTTCGGTTTTGTGAAAACATAACGCATTACAAATCAACGAGTTCATTTTCTTAAAAAATCTTCATAACCCTGAGGTCACGAGTTCAAATCTCGTTCTCGCTACAAAGCCTTTCAAACGATTCGCATCGCGAATTGTTTGAAAGGCTTTGGGTAAGGCGAACTGCGAGGATGACAATGCGCAGCATTGGCAATCCCGTTAAATCGTGTTTCCTTTGTTGTTTTAATTTTAAATTACTGAGAGTGCTTTATTTTTTGCTAGTAGGCATGCCCCAATGATACCCGCTTTTTCACCTAGTTTAGAAAGTTTTAATTCTGTATCTGCATTTACAAGGCTAAGTGAGTATTTATTAATTGAACTTTTAATCGGAAGTTTTAGGTATTCACCAGTTTCAGATAAAGTTCCACCTATTATGATTAATTCAGGGTTAAATACATTAATTAAAACGGCCAATCCCTTTCCTAAATTTTCACCTAATTCTGCTAGCAATTCAATAATTAATACATCTTCTTTTTGTGCTGCTTGAATAAGATCTGTAAGCGTAATATCTTCCACTTTTTTATTCTTCTTTAATACCGATGAAGTAGATCCTAGTTTAATTTTTTCTTTAAATTTTCGAAGCAAAGCGTTACCAGAGGCTTCTGTTTCGAGACATCCTTTTTTACCGCAGTGACAAATAATTTCGTTATTAAAAAAAGGAATGTGCCCAAATTCACCACTAAATCCTGACTTTCCATAATAAACATTTCCGTCAATTAAAATACCTAATCCAATTCCATAATCGAGATTAACAAATAATACATTTTTTTCTGTATTGACTTCGCCATTACAAAATTCACCAAAAGCCATTGCCCTAGAGTCGTTTTCTAAATAAGTTTTAATGCCAATTTTTTCCTGTATTATTTCTGATAATGGTTCTTCTTGAAAATGAAAAAAAGTATAACTGTATCCTTTTGTATGGTTAATTCTTCCAGAAAGATTGATACCTAAACTCAAAATTTTATCTTTTTTAATCCCAACTTCCTTAATGAAGTTTTGTATAATTTGAATTAACTGGTTTAAAGATTCGGCTGTATTATCTAATTTAAATGTGATTCTACTTTTTTGATGTATAAGTTGTTTTTTAAAATTAAGAAGCCCAATATTGATATAATATTTCTTTACATCAACCCCTAAAATAAATCCAGCATCCCCAATTAAACCATATAAATTGGCTTTTCTACCACCTGTAGATTCAAATTTACCATAATCACTAATTAGACCTTCTTCAATTAATTCAGTAATTAAACTAGTTGTTTTGGGTACACTTATATTGATTTCTTTGCTTATTTCATTAATGGATGCGCTTTCTGTTTGGTCTAAAAATTTGAAAATCAATCCTTTAAGGATTTTATTCTTCAAAGCTACTCCAGAAGAATTATCATTATTAAACACTTTAGACAGTATATGTTGTGGCTTACCCATAGATTTTCTTGTTCAAGTAAATATAAGAAATGACCTGAAAAGTCCTATTAATTAAAATATTTTAATAAGTTTCTTGATTTTTGTAAAATATTTAAGATATTACATATATATAATAATTATTTAACGCTGTTCATATGCAATCCAAAGGTTTAATATATAATGACAATGTGATGTTAAAGGAATATAGTCGCCTCTATAAAAATGAATTGGTAAATAATATATTACCATTTTGGCTCAATCATAGTAAAGATGAATTAAATGGGGGGTATTTTACTTGTTTAGATCAAGAAGGAAATGTGTATGACACCGACAAGTTTATATGGCTGCAGGGCAGAGAGGTTTGGTGCTTTAGTTTTATGTATAATCATGTTGAGCAGAATCCAGCATGGTTAAACATGGCGTTACATGGAGCAGATTTTCTTAAAAAATACGGAAGGGACGATGCTGGTAATTGGTATTTTTCATTAACTGCTGATGGCAAACCACTGGTTCAGCCCTATAATATTTTTAGTGATTGTTTCGCTACAATGGCTTTTGCGTCTTTAGATAAGGCAATGCCATCTGATGAATACAAAAAAATAGCCTTAGATACTTTTAATAATATTATTAAACGTAAAAACAATAGTAAAGGACAATATAATAAAAGTTATCCTGAAACGAGATCTTTGAAAAATTTTAGCCTTCCCATGATTCTATGTAATCTTTCATTGGAATTAGAACATATTTTGGGTAAAGATAAAGTAGAGGAATTAATACCTAATATTATTCATGAAGTGATGGATGTATTTTATCATCCCGATTTCGAATTGATTTTAGAAAATGTTAATGAAGATGGCTCTTTCTCTGACAGTTTTGAAGGTAGATTAATTAATCCAGGACATGCTATTGAAGCCATGTGGTTTATTATGGACATAGGTAATCGCATAAATGATAAAAACTTAATACATAGAGCAAAAGATATCATGTTGCGTACGCTAGAGTATGGATGGGATAACGAACATGATGGCATTTTTTATTTTTTGGATGTAAAAGGATATCCTCCACAACAGTTAGAATGGGATCAAAAATTATGGTGGGTTCATTTAGAAGCATTGGTGGCATTAGCAAAAGGCTATGCTTTAACAGAAGACGAAAATTGTTTACAGTGGTTCGAAAAAGTACATGCATATACCTGGTCTAAATTTAAAGACAATGAGTATGGAGAATGGTTTGGTTATTTAAATAGACAAGGGGAAGTTTTATTACCATTAAAAGGTGGCAAATGGAAGGGGTGTTTTCATTTACCTAGGGCTTTATATCAAATTTCAAAAACTTTTGAATCGATTTAAATGAATTTGTTAAAAAATTATATCATTTATTTTTTTTCATTGCTACTAGTGATTGAAACTCAAGCGCAAACAACCTACAAGACTGATGTATTGGTTATTGGTGCTAGCGCAAGTGGTATTGCTGCAGGTATTCAATCTGCAAGAATGGGAGTTAATACAATTATTACAGAACCTACTACTTGGTTAGGCGGTATGATAACAGCTGCTGGTGTTTCTGCATTCGATGGTAACCATAGCCTGCCATCAGGTTTATTTGGTGAATTTAGAGAGGCGTTGCATAAAGTATATGGTGGTCCTTCAAAAGTGTCTACAGGTTGGGTAAGTAATACACTATTTGAACCTCATGTGGGGGATAGTATTTTTAAATCAATGGTACTTCAGACCAAAGGGCTAACTGTTAAGTATCAGTATAAATTTTTAAGGGTTTTAAAAAATAACGATACCATAACTGGTGCAGTATTTGTTGATGAGCCAACCAATCAACAAATTACGATTTATACAAGGCAAGTCATTGATGCTACTGAACTTGGAGATGTGCTTGCAAATGCAGGTGTGCCATACAGTCTAGGCATGGAAGCAAGTGCAGCTACTGGGGAAGATGTTCATGTTTCAGAAACAAATGATATAGTACAAGATATTACTTATGTGGCCATTCTAAAAGATTATGGAGTGGGAGTTGATAAAACTATAGCTAAGCCAAAAAATTATGATCCTTCTGAATTTGATGGAGCTTGTACAGATTACTATTTTAATACAGCAAATCCAAAGCCAAATGTAGATGCAATAAAAATGCTCAACTATGGTAAACTACCTAATCAAAAATATATGATTAATTGGCCGAATAGGGGCAATGATATTTATTTGAATGTGGTAGAAATGGATGAGGCTAATAGACAAAGCGAATTGGTAAAAGCCAAGGAGCAAACCCTTCGTTTTATTTATTTTATTCAACATCAATTAGGTTTTAAAAACTTAGGATTAGCGGATGATGAATTTCCAACGCCTGATAAGCTACCACTCATTCCTTACCATAGAGAAAGTAGAAGGGTTAAAGGTTTGGTAAGATTTGATGTAAGGCATATTGCTAAACCATTTGATGCTCCTAGTCCATTATACAGAACAGGTATTGCTGTTGGAGATTATCCAATCGATCATCATCATAAAAAAAATATAAAAGCGCCTCAACATCTAGACTTTTATCCCGTTCCATCCTTTAATATTCCATTGGGATCATTAATACCACAACATCTTAGTGGTTTAATCATTGCTGAAAAAAGTATAAGTGTATCAAATGTTGTCAATGGTACTACGCGCCTTCAGGCTATTGCTTTATTAATTGGTCAAGCTGCAGGAACATTAGCGGCATTATCTGTTCAGCAAAATTTGGATGCACAAGAAGTACCTGTTAGAAAAGTACAATTAGGTTTACTTAATAGCAATGCATATATCATGCCATATTATGATGTATCTCTTAGCCACAATCATTTTGTTGCTGCCCAAAAAATTGGAGCTACTGGAATTTTAAAAGGGGAAGGAGTGCCTTTTAGTTGGGCAAATAGAACACTTTTTCATCCAGACTCGCTCGTAAATCGCTTGGCTTTAATTAAAGATTTAGCTGACTTCTATATGCTTCCTTCAACAAATAAAACCCATTTGACCTTGCTTGAGGCAATTGATATAATTATTGAAATAGCGAAAAAGAATAACCTGCAACAAAAACAATCAACTTGGAATTTTAACAATAAAAAAATGCTTTCAGAGCAGATAAAAAATGCATGGAAGCAATGGAAATTCGGCTCATTTAAAGTCGACATGGCTTTAACGCGTATTCAGTTTGCTCAATTATTTGATGCTACCATCAATCCCTTTGAGTTACAACAAATTGACCACAATGGGGAAATTAAATCTATATATTAATTAAAATAAAACGTTTGCTTATGAAACAAGTATCGCTCTTTTGCTGTTTTCTGCTATTGATCCTGAGCAGTGCAGTAGCCCAACAGGTTAATGTTGCGGGAAGAGTAACCAGTGCCAGTTCTGGAAATCCTGCAGAAGGTATTTCAGTTTTGGTTAAAGGATCAAAAAAAGGAACGACCACTAATTCTGACGGAAAATACAATGTATCAGTCAATGCAGGTGCAACACTTGTATTTTCTGGACTTGGATTTGCTACTCAGGAATTAAAGGTATCTGGCATCACACTTGATGTTGCACTACAAGTAACAGTAGGCGATATTGGAGAAGTGGTGGTTGTTGGATATGGTTCACAGAAAAAAGCAAGTCTTACAGGGTCATTGGTTACTTTAAACAACAGTGCTTTAAACAAGCGCCAGGTTTCAAGTACAAGCCAAGCTTTACAAGGCTTAGCGCCTGGTGTTACTGTTCAACAACAATCTGGAAAGCCAGGTGCAGATGGAGCTGGTATTGTAATTCGTGGACAAGGTTCTATTTCTGGAAGTAATGCACCTTTAATTATTGTGGATGGATTAGCTGTTGGTTCTTTAGATCAAATAGACCCCAACGTTATCGAAAGTATCACATTATTAAAAGATGCCGCATCAACTGCAATTTATGGAAATAGAGCATCTGCAGGGGTAGTTTTAGTAAAAACTAAAAGAGCTACTCAAAAAGGATTACAGGTAAATTACAACGCTTTTGTAACGCAACAACAAGCCACGTCTATACCTAATAGAGTAAGTGCAATTGATCATATGTTATTAAGTAACGAGGCTGAAAAAAATCGTACTGGTAATCCCGCAGCTTCTGTTTTTCCGCAGACTTTAATAGATCGTTATAAAACTACTGCGCCTAATAATTTAGATGTTATTGATACAGACTGGTTAAAAGAATTGTTTACTAATTCTGGTCTGATGCAAAACCACAACATACAGGTATCTACATCTACCGATAAGATTAATTTGTTAACTTCTTTTTCTTATCTTAAGCAAGAAGGTTTAATACCAAATAGTAGTTTTGAAAAATATGATATCAGAATTAATCCTGAATTTAAGATTAATGATAAGTTTTCATTGGTTTCTGTTTTAGGTTATAACACCAATAAAACCGTCAATCCATCTACTGGTAGTGCAGAATTTATTATTCGCCAAGCAATTGGTCTTCCAGCTATAGGTGCTGGCAAATTTGGTCCTGGAATGTATGGTAATGCTGCACAGTCTAATAATAGAAATCCATTGGCTATGGCAGAAGCTGCTGGAACATCTGTAGTCAATGGTAGTACGATGCTTACTCGTTTTGGTTTTAATTATAAACCTATTACTGGTTTAGAAATTGAAGCATATTGGGGTAGACAAGTTTCTAATCCTTATACCAAATCATTTGTCAAGAATGCAGATATATATCAGCCAAATATCGCAACTGGCGGTTATTCTTTTGTGGGAACTTGGCCTGGAACAACTAGCTTATCTGAATCCTATACCAATAACGTATACAAAACTTATTTAGGACAAGCAACATACACAAAGCGTTTTGGAAATCATACTATAAAAGTTTTAACTGGAGCTCAATCAGAGTTGTTCACCAATTATTTCTTCGGTGCATCTAGGACAGGTTTTGTCAATCCTAATCAACCCTACTTAAATTTAGGAAGCGGTGTACGCGATAATAATGCAGGTGCATCTGAATTAGCATTAGCTGGTTTTTTTGCAAGGGCTAACTACAGTTTTAATGATAAATATTATCTAGAATTAAACGGAAGAAGAGACGGTACCTCCCGTTTTTCTCAAACAAGAGATAAGCAATGGGGTAATTTTGGAGCGGTTTCTGCTGGTTGGATTTTTACTAAAGAATCTTTCTTCAATAGCCTATCCAATGTTATAACATTTGGTAAATTAAGAGGGTCTATTGGAGGAAACGGAAACCAAAATATTGGTAACAATTATGCATACGATGCTTTTTATGCACAGTCTAATTATAGCAACCCCAACAATGGCACCAATGCTTATTTTGGTAATGTAACTAATTTGGGTGTTGCATTGTTACAATTTGCAAATCCAGATTTAAGCTGGGAAACATCTAAACAGTGGAATGCGGGTCTAGATCTTTCTTTAGGTAAGCATTTTACTATAACTGGAGATTATTACGTTAAGACACTTAAAAATATGTTACTGCAAAGAACCTTGCCTCAATCTGCTGGTGGGTTAAGCAATCCTTTTGTGAATGCAGGAAATATGGAAAACAAAGGATGGGAATTTAGCATGAACTTTAAGAAGAATTATGGTAAGTTGGGTGTCGATGTAACTGCTATGATTTCTGATGTTCAAAACAATGTATTAAACCTTGTGCCTGGAACTCCATTTATTGGAGATGGAATAAGAACTGCACCAGGTCAGGCCTTAGGCTCTTACTTTGGTTATCTAGCAAATGGTTTCTTTGTCGATTCAACAGATATCAAATCTTCACCTATCCAATTTGGAATTCCTTGGAGTGCAACAACAGCCAATGGTCCAAAGCCGGGAGATATGAAATATAAAGATATCAGTGGACCAGATGGAAAGCCAGATGGAAAAATTGATAATTTTGATAGAACATTTATTGGTAATGCTTTTCCAAGATATGAGTATAGTATTAATATCAATTTAACGTATCAAAATTTTGATTTAAATATTTTTGGTCAGGGTGTTGGTCAACGTAATAATTATTTAAGTGGTACTGGTGCAGTGCCTTTCGCAAGTGCTGACTTTGCTGCATCTTTATTAGATATTCATAAAGATTATTGGAGACCAGATAATCAAAATGCTACTTTCCCTCGTTTATTACCATCAGGTTCTGGCGGCAATAACTATCTGTTGAGTTCTCAGTGGATTAGAAGTGCTGCATATTTTAGAATTAAAAACGTGAACCTAGGGTATACATTACCTGAACAGATGTTAAGTAAAGTTAAAGTCAAATCCTTACGTATTTTTGTAAGCGCAGCTAACTTACTTACTATTTCTAAAGCATGGAAAGGCTTTGATCCTGAACTAAACAACGCTAATGCAGAATTTTATCCTTTAATGCGTACCTATACTGCAGGTGTTAATCTTAACTTTTAATTGAACTCAATAAATTGAATACAATGAAAAAATATTTTATCATACCAACACTATTAGCTGCTTTTGCTATTAGTAGTTGTAATAAGTTTTTAGATAGAAAACCACTTGATGCGTCTTCTTCTGCTACTTTTTTATCAAATCAAGCAGAAATGGAGCAAGGCCTTGTTGGTACTTATGCTTCTGCAATGTGGGTAATTGCAAATAATACTCCAATGCATTTTGCAATTGAATCTAGTACCGATATGGCAATTAAAAGAGGTGGTAATGCAGAAGATTTAATTGCAATGGGTGATGGGGGTCCTTTTTTAGTGAACAATGCGATTTGTATTTCTTCATGGAATCAAGCATATAAATTGGTTCAGCGTGCCAATCAACAAATTGTTGGAATGGAAAATGGAAAGGCCAATGTGTCTGCTGTTGTCTACAATAGAATAAAAGCGGAGGCGCTTGTTCTACGCGCATGGGGTTATTTTCATTTAATGACTTGGTTTGGGGACGTCCCATATTATAAAGCTATGCCATCAGTTGATGAGGTTTTAAATGCAGAACGTACACCTGTTGCCACTATTGTTGCGGATTTATATAAAGATTTAGATGAGGCTACCGCAGCTTTTGAAGCAGCTGGCACATCGCCTGTACAAACCATTGGCAGGGTTAATAGAGGAGTTGCATTGGGATTAAAGGCAAAATTAGCTATGTTGATTAAAGACTTTAGAACAGCAGCAACTGCGACAAAAACACTCATAGATGGTAACCAGTATGGATTGAACCCTAGCTATCAAAATTTATTTACCTTAAATGGTCAAACAGCAAATGTTTCTAGAGAAATTTTGTTTGCTCAAACTTATCCAAATGATGTGAATGAACCACAAAATTGGATGGCTGTAATTGGTGTTCCTCGTCAGGTAACAAACTCTCAGAGTAGTCATTTCCCATCCCAAAATTTAGTAGATCAATTTGAAGGTAAAGATGGTCAACGTATAGATGTTTCTACTGTTTATGATCCAGCTAATCCTAGGCTTAATAGAGATAACAGGCTTAAATGGAGTGTTTATATGCCTGGAGATACTATGGTTCATTTTGCATCAAAAACAGCTGCATTACCTTATAATAACTTAAGAGAGCGAACTGTCTTTAATATTTATTCAAATACACGTCGAAAATTTAATTGGAATACAGGTGTATACGATAATGTAAATACAAATAATGATTGGATTGGTGCACAAGCTGCAGGTATTCAATGGCAAGTAAGTGCGACTGGTAACATTGGTGGTGTAGGGTACGTATGGAATAAATATAATGACTCTACGCAGTATACTTTTGAGTCTAGAGTTGGCTTTATTTTAATGCGTTATGCAGATATTTTATTAACCTATGCCGAAGCTAAAATCGAGTTAAATGAATTAGATGCGACAGTGTTATCTGCAATCAATCTGGTAAGGGCAAGAGCTGGGCAACCTGCAGCTGTTTTAGGAAGTCAAACTGCTATGCGCACTTTAATCAGAAGAGAAAGAGCTGTTGAGTTTGCTGGTGAAGGTTTACGCTTATTTGATTTAAGAAGATGGGATATTTATCAAAAAGCAAATAGCGGACCTGTAGTTGGAATTTCTTTAGATCCTGCTGTTCCAGCTGCAAGACCTTCTTTTGATGCAGATAATATCCCTAGTTATACTGCAAGTGTTAACCAGAGAATTAGATTTAGAAATCAGACTAGAAATAATAATAATGCAAAATACAAGTTGTGGCCAATACCACAAGCTGAGATAGATAATAATCCAAAGATAAAGCAGAATTTAGGCTGGAATTAATAAGCATCTTTTTTTCTATCATACGCAGGTGCTAATCTTAGCGCCTGCGTTTTTTTTATTCTATAATATAAGTAAGTATTCCTCCTTTTATTATTTCATTATGTGTAATAAAATATTGGTTTATTTTTTTGCCATTCCAAAGAACAGATCTTATATATGCGTCTTTGTTAGTTCCTTTTTTTATTACTTTAATGGCTAATTTTTTATTCTCTGAAAGTTGAATACTTGCATTTTTTACCAGTGGGAATCCAAAGACATATTCTCCCGATGCTGGGTTCATCGGATATAGCCCTAAAGCGCTAAAAATATACCAGGCACTCATTTGTCCGCAATCATCATTTCCAATCAATCCATCAGGTCCTGTTTTATAAAAGCTATCCGCAACCGCTTTTATCCATTTAGCTGCTTTGTCGGGGTAGCCTAAAGCACTATACATATATATAATATGGTGACTAGGTTCATTGCCATGTGCATATTGACCAATTAATCCAGACACGTCTGCAGAGGCATTTTCTCCATGAAGAACTGATGGTGCATTAAATAGAGCATCAAGTTTATTTACTAATATTTTTTTACCACCATATAATGCTGATAATCCGTCAATATCATGTGGTACAAAAAAGCTATGCTGCCAGGCGGTTCCTTCTATATACTGTCCCTCAAATCCATGTTCTGAAAGCAATGGGTCAAATGGCTCAATAAAAAATCCTTGACTATTTTTTGCACGCATAAATCCAGTGGATGCATCGAATAAATTTTGGTAAGATTTGGCACGTTCCATAAAAACCGCATAATCTCTTTTTTTGCCTAATTTTTTTGCAACTTGTGCAATGCACCAGTCATCATATGCATATTCTAAAGTGATGGTTACACTCCATCCGTGTTTGTCTTGTGGCAAATAACCATATTGTATATACTCACTTGTGCCTCTTTGTTTTTGAAAAGCAGACTTTAACATCGCTTCATATGCTGTATCAACATTAAAGCCTTGAATGTCTTTTAAAATAGCATCTGCTATTACTGGAATTGAATGGTAACCGGTCATTGTATTTGCTTCCCAGGAGCTTATATCCCATACTGGCAGTAAGCCATTTTCTTTGTAAAACTGCATCATGCTATTTATCAGATCGGGAACAAGCTGCGGTTGTGTGATTGTAAATAATGGGTTCAATGCTCGAAAAGTATCCCAAAGGGAAAATATTGTGTAACGTGCTTTATCGCCGTCCATTTTATGTTTTTGACCCTGTTGGTTTTTATATTCACCGTCCTTGTCAGAATAAATTACTGGTGCTAAAGCGGTCCGATACAGCGCGGTATAAAATTTAGTTGCAAAAGCTTTATCGTTTGTATTAATTTCAATTTTATTTAATTCCCCTTCCCATTTATTTTCGGCATTTGCAACAATTGCTTGAAATGATTTACCACTGACTTCGCTTAGTGCAGTACTTGCTTTTTCTATACTAACATTGCTAATTCCTGTTTTTACAGTGACCCTTTTTTGTAAGGATTCAAATTCTAAAAGAATTTTAACAGTTTTACCTTGTGCGGATTGATTTATTTCTTGAGCATCAATGAATCTATAAGATTTAATTTTACTTGAAAATACAGATGTAAAATATACCCGTTGATTTTTTGCCCATCCAGTAGAATAGCGGTAGCCACCTATTGTTGAATCGTTAATTATTTGAATAAATCCATCCGTTGGCTGATCCCAATTTAATTTAAATCCCATATCGTATCTAAGCCATGCATGCGTTGAAGGGAAGCTATATTGTTGAATGCCTGTTCTTTCTGTTGCTGATAATTCACAAAGAATGCCATTATCAAGTTTAACAGAATAGTAACCTGGTTTTGCATTTTCATTGGAATGGTTAAAACTGTGTTTTATAATCGGCTGATTGGCATTTGCAGAATCAATGAGTGGTAATACTGAAATATCACACCAGTCGCCAATACCTGTTCCATTTAAATGGGTATGACTAAATCCAGCAATTGTTTTACTACTATAATGATAGCCACTACACCAATCCCATCCTTCATCTCCGTTGTCTGGACTTAATTGAACCATACCAAAAGGTACTGTTGCTCCAGGATATACATGCCCATGCCCACCTGTACCTAAAAAGGGATCTACAAAACTTGTTTTATTTTGTGCTTTAGTATTAATAAATGCACTTATTAAAGTAAGTAGTATTAATATTTTTTTCATGACTTATTTTATGAAGGGGTATAGTCCCTGGTACCAAGTTAATTTGTCTTTTAAGCCCTCATAGAAGAAGAATACTTCTCCTTTGAAACCTTTGTTTCGGTTGCTTTGAATAAATTGAGACATTAACGCATCTGATTGAATTGTACTTCCAGATTTAACCAAGACGCCTGGATAAAAAGGAACTGCCGTATTTTTATAATATAATTTCTGTTGGTTTAATGAGTTATCATAATCGTTTATATTATACCTATAAATTTGTGGAATGATAGCGTCTACCCAGGCACTATCTACCCAAGTTGGCCAGTCTTGTAAATATTCATTATACCCAAAAGGGTAAGGGCTTGGTGACATTGTGAATAAAATATTTGGCTTAATGGTTTTAACTTCTGTACGAAGGCGTTTTAAAAAAAGATTAAGTTTATTGGCTCTCCAACGCAACCAGTCAGCATCCGTAGCAGATGGTGGTGGATTTGCTCCAGCATTTTCAGATTTATAAAGATTTACTGTGTAGGTATCGTATCCTCCTGTAGAAGGCATTGCAGGTAATCGATCATCACCTTGCACGCCATCTACATCATATTTGAGGGTAACTTCTTTGAAAAGATCAACCAAAAACTGTTGCACTTGAGGATGTATGCCATTAAGCCAATCGAAACCGTTTTTAACGACTAATTTATCATTTAAATCTTTTGCTGCCCATTCAGGTTTTGCGGCAATAATTGAGCCACCGTTTGCAGAATAGGAGGATGAAAATCCATATTCAAACCACGCATGTACTTTTAATCCTGCTGCCTTCCCTTCTTCAATGCATTCTTGCAAAGGGTCTCTACCTACAAATCGTTCTAATTGTTTAATCCCAGTTATATTTTG
>JACCDJ011025833.1_pt1 | contig 15549 bp, 13 predicted proteins | sample 7444481 | NCBI WGS metagenome assembly JACCDJ01 (sample SAMN15323435, study PRJNA562643) | freshwater metagenome | isolation source: river surface water | place: USA:Blue River Watershed | collected 2017-08-15 | reverse complement strand
CCAAATTCAACCACATATGGATTTACAAAATTTGGTGGTAAGTCATTCCATTGAGAACCATTCCATTTGGTTACTGCATAATCTTCATTTCCACTATTATTTGGCTCACCCCCTGCCCAGTTGTTGTATTGTCCAACTATGTTTCCGGCGGTTTGGCCGTTTGATGTTTTTATTAGCGTACCGTTTTCAGGCCCAGCATCGATTCTCCATTGTCCTTCAACTGCTTCATCGGTTAAAGCAAACCATATTTGATTTTGTGGAACGTTGTTGTAAATAAACGCGTCTTCATCAGCAGATGTGATTGTTACCAAATATCCAGTCTGTCCTTTAAATGTTTGTTGTGATGAAAGCGTTTTAGCGTTAGGGTATGTTGCGCCGGTAGATACTGGTCTATAAAAGTGTCCGTTTACACCATTATAGAAATATCCTGTTGGGTTTACGGTTGCCGCCACCGATAATGTAACATTACCCTTTACTGACCCCGTATTTACTTTTAAAGATGCTAATGCCGTATTGATATTAGCCATAGTCCCCGTTACAACTAAACGAGTTTTATTACCTGCCAATGTGAATCCACTAGCTGCGGTTAAACCTGTTGTTGTGTTTAATACGAATGTTGTGCCTGACGGCGGATTCACTAAACTGATTGATGCTAATAGCGTTGCGGTGGAACTAAATCCATTTAAAACAAAACCACTAGCATCTTGTCCTGCAGTGGATTGTAAAAAAGATTTAGAGTCCGGAGCAGATACACTCTGTCCGAACCCTAAAAATGAAATTAGTAAAAAACATATTACTAATATTTTCTTCATATTACTCGACGATTAAATCAACTTTATTTCCCTTCGCGTCAACAGCATCAGATAAAACAAAGTAGAATAAACCGGCGGTATTTGTTAATGTTGTTTTTGGTGTGAATATCAACTTATACGGAGTTCCTGTCTTGATTCTCGCGGTTTTCAATTGATCAATAGAACCGAAAGTTAATCTACCATCTTTATGTGTTGAAAAGTTTGTTATTGTTGAACCCGCATCAAATATTACATTGTCCAATGTTAATTTAGATTCGTCATAGTTCATAATAACTTCCAGTCCAGCTAACCCCTCTTTTGTTAAATTTGTTGTTAATACGACTTTACCGTTTTCCAATGTTGATGTTACACTCAACTTGGCGGTTTCAACCGCTTCAGTTTTATATGACATTGCTTGTGTTGACATAGTCGACATAGTACCGATTGAATTTACTGAGTTTGTGTATTGACCAGCACTTATTCTACTAGCAATTACCGCAGGATCTGATGAATGTGACCAGTTTAAGTCACCACCCCACGCATATACCGCATAAACCTCTTTAATCGGTGTATCGATTGTGACTTTATTTTTAATGTTACCATCTAACCAATCCTGATTCAATAAACCACTATGCCATCTCCAAGAAGTTGATGATTGTGTTGGTATAAAAGCATTTGAGGAAACATCTTGACCCATTACATACGCAAATGAGAAATATGAATCAGATTCGTTAAATACGTTATCGTTTTTAGTGATGTTACCTATTTTCTTTTCTAAATTTGGGTAAGTAAAAAAGTTTGAAGTTCCTGATATATCTGTTTGTGAATGACCCAAAAATGCTTTATACGCATCTGAAACTGTAATTACATTATTCATCCAAGCTTTTTGTGACGCAGGACTAACAAAGACACCTAAACTATCACCAACTTTAACTTGTGTAGTAAATAATGCTTCGCCTGTCGCATCCAAAGGTAATTGAGCAATCGGTTGTTGTGACCAATCAATAGTACCACTACCATCCGTTTTCAATTTCATTAATTGGACATTATGATCAGTGATGGCGTATCCTTGAGGGAAAAGAACTTTCACTTTAAATTGTGAAGTGTTACCAACAACACCACTTAGTGAAATATTTGTTGAACTTCTTGTAATTGGTGAGATGTTAGCTGACGCATCATTAATAGCATAAGACAAGTCCAATTTATGAATATCATTGTAAGTGTTTTGGTCTTTTAATACGAATTTTTGAGTTGCAATATCTCCGTTGATAGCCGCGTCAGTTCTTTGAACTGTGATTTGACCAACATTCCAATCGTTATTCGCAGCATATCCCCATGGTGTCACCAAGTATTGATCATATAATTGTGTGTCCGCAACATTTGGTGACGGTGTGAATTTATAGTTATTCCAACCCGTAAAGAATGTTTGAGTTGAACTACCTTGTAAAAACGTAGTGCTGTTAGTAACCATAGCTAACGCCTTATTATTGAAAGAGTATCTTAACCAAAAATATCTTGGTGTTGTTGTACCTCTCGCAACAGTATACTTAACCGTTAACGTATCACCAACCTTTAACCCCGTTGTCGGTGTTATAGTTTGATTAACAGTTAATTGAGCAAACGATGATAAAGAAATTAAAAAGAAACTTAATAAGAATGACAATTTTTTCATTTTATTGTAAAAGTTTTGTTACTAATTTATCGCAAGTCTTTTTGAGAGCATTGCTCAGTGATGTTTGATTAAATTGACCCCCTTCATCTACGATTAACGTTGACATAGAGATTTCAGATGAACCCTCCTCCACTATCATTTCTTTATCTTTTTTACCGTCTTTGTATAATATTCCCTTCATTCTTATCACAACCTCTTCTTCATTTTTGTGAAAAACGGACACATTCTTTTTAGTTGTTAGAACGTCTAAATAAACGATTTCAACCTTTAACTTATTCGGTGCGTTTGGTGTTAAGTCGTAGTTTTTTTCCTGAAGGTATTCCTCCAACATGTTCTTAACTCCAAATTCTAAATTTCTATTTCCGGCAAGTTTTCCGATTTTTACGTTATTTGTAACACTCTCAACCCAAATGTGCTCATCAGCATCGTACATAACGTTTTGTGGGTCATTTTTAAAATTACCATCAAATCTACGGTCAAAACGATTTACCAATTCTTGTATGTATTGGTCTTGTCCTGTTACATGTAAGGCTACGAAGAATAATTGAAATAAAAGGGCGGATGCGATGAATACGCAAACTCCATAAACGAAAAGCATGAATAACTTTTCATGAAGATTTACTGTTAAAGCTTTAATTTTTTGCATAACTCTGTTTTTAAGTCACCTCCACAGATATGCCCATTAAAGCAATCGTCAGAGGTGCATTTATTGTTTATTTGTCAACAATAAATAGTCGGAAAAACAGGATTGGTAAATCTCTTTTTAATATTAAATTTTATTTTTTTAAACTTTTCTTGATTATATACGTATTTATTAGTATCTTTGTAAAAGAAAAAAGATAAAACTAAATTCAATGAGACAATTTACACATATCATGTCGTTTACAATCTGTTCAAAATGGGCGGATGAGCGTTCTATGTCCATATGTCTCGATGATACTGATGTGGGTTAAATTAATTTAACTTAAAATATTAGAAAACCTCGGGACAAAATCTCGAGGTTTTTTGTTTTTGGGCCGGATGTCAATGGCAGACCACCTGATTTGCAATCAGAGTGAATGGGTTCGATTCCCAACGTGTCCACCATATTCTTAGGTAACTCAATGGTGAGAGTACCTCGCTGATACCGAGGAGGTTGGTAGTTCGAATCTACCCCTAAGAACATAAGGAGAAGAAGCTAACTTAGTAGAAGCGGAGGACTGAAAATCCTCAGGAGTTGGAGCGTAACCAACTTTCTCCACAAATGACCTCGTAGCTCAATTGGTTAGAGCACTACACTTTTAATGTAGGGGTTCTGCGTTCGAGTCGCAGCGGGGTCACAATACGAATTAACCGGGTGGTCGAAGCCTAACTAGTAGTGGAGAATACCCACAACCCGGTCAATGTTCGTATTAACTACGGGTGTAGTTCAATGGTAGAATTATGGTCTCCAAAACCATCGATGGGAGTTCGAATCTCTCCACCCGTGCTAAATTTAATATTATGAAAAAGAAATATGACATGCATTAGTTAAACTAATGCAATATGACAAACAAAGAGTACCGAGTAAAAAGAATGAAGCAATCATATGATTATTGTTTCATCTGTCAAAAAAGAAACGGAAGTTGGTATTATAATTGTTCACCAACTTTTGTTCACGGGAGACACGGTAATGGAAAACCGATTGAATCTCATAAACGAAGAGAGTATAGAAGTTGGAAGTACAACAGAAAAACTCAATGGAAGTAACAATGGTCTTTTGGTGTAACGGATAGCACGCAACGCTACGGACGTTGAAGTAAGGGTTCAAATCCTTTAAAGACTTCAGTGTTCACAAAAACTCTTTGTTCACGGTTCGTGAACAGCGAACAAATGTGAACAAAATAAGTCAGGTTGACCGAGTTGGTTTAGGTGAAGGTCTGCAAAACCTTATACATTGGTTCGAATCCAATACTTGACTCTGTGATTGATGTTCGTGTGGTAGAACACTAGCTTGTGGCGCTAGAATAAAGCGAGTTCGAATCTCGTCAATCACCCCATATTGCGGGAAGGTTAGGTAACCCGCCAGGTCTCATAAGCCTGTGCATTCGAGTTCGATTCTCGGTCCCGCAACAAAAGTATATTTTGAATTTTAAAAAATTTAAATTATATTTGTAAAATAAGCTCGGTTAGTTAAGTCGGTATAACGCTTGATTTGTAATCATGTATCCCCAGTTCGAGTCTGGGCCTGAGCTCAATAGGTGAAGACTGTGGTGGAAGCCCACGGTATATAAAACCCAAAAAGCTGTCTTGATTCGCGGTATCAAAGCGGTGCGGGTAGAATCACATATAAGTCGGGATTAGCTACCCAATTGATGAAAATGTGATCACCAATTTAGAGATAGATTGGTTATGATGTACAAGTGCGTACGAAAAACCTATTACCTTGGATCGGTAGTTCGGTTGGTTAGAATGCTGCCCTGTCACGGCAGAGGTCGCGGGTTCGAGTCCCGTCCGGTCCGCTGTAGAGTTTGCCCGTGGTAACGGCTTAATGGGTTCTACCTTGTAAGCTTCTCGCGTCAAAACCCAAAACACTGACCCACTGGTGTTTGGGCTAAATGTGGAAAAAAAACGGGAACATGGAGAGATGGCAGAGTTGGTCTATCGCGTCGGTCTTGAAAACCGAAGTTCTGAAAGGGACCGTGGGTTCGAATCCTACTCTCTCCGCAAAATCGGCCATAAGCGGATTGACAAACAAGGAACGGTTTGTAAGTGGTTGACTGATGGAAAGACATCAAATTGCTCGGTTCGACTAGTGGTTAGGTCGCATCCCTTTCACGGATGTAGCACGGGTTCGAATCCCGTACCGAGTACCATTTTTATTTTCTCTATTCAATTGACTTTTTTATATTTTAAACATATATTGATAAATTAGAAATATTTTTAATATATTATGTTAGAAAAAATGTCAATTTCGTTATTGTTGTTTTTTAACACAATAACTTCATCAGTTGATCCTAAAAACAATAGTGAACAAAAAATTGTCAATCAAATTAATAAAGAAATCAAAACTTTAGAGAGAAAGATTGAAATGATACAGATCACTGATGATGATTTCGCCAGCAGGACCGTCAGAACCAACAGAATCACGGACGAGATTACCGATTTAAAAGGTAAAATTGTAAAGATTGAAAAGGTAGCTAAATTAAAAGAGAAATGGGCGTCAGAAGATTCCCTTTCTAAATCAAAAAAATGAAAAACATTTTAATTCTAGCCGTGTTGCTTTTGGGAGTGGAAGTCACGGCAAATGGTCAAGAGTGGTTTGTAACCGCCACTCGAAAAGGAGGACCAACAGACGGTTACATAAGTCTTGGATTCATGAAAAAAGGTTGGGGGTTTTATGGCGGATTACCATATACTGAAATAAAAGCAGAAAATGGTATCACAATTCCTCCGGGAGTAAATACAACAACCGGAACCCTATCAGATAATTTCAAGTTTGGAGTTCTTAGACAAATAAAAGAAGATAAAGCAATTGTTGGGTTTGGGTTACAACCAACACTCAATGGTAATAAACCAAATGCAATGATAATGTACAATCCACTTAAACCAAGTAGTTTTTTAAATTTATGGGCTATAGGTAATTTAGTTGGTAGCGATTTTGCTCTTGGATTAGGTTTATCTTATAAATTAAAATAATAAAATAAAAAAAATATTTCTAATCTAGAATAACTTTTATATATTTGCATATACTTATAGAAGATGATGAACATAAATAACATATTGGTACTTACCCCAAACTCGTTATATAACGGGAATGGTAGAGGTGTGCAACCTAGTTACTTGTGTTCGGATGTTATTTTAGGATAAATTAAAATTTTACTAATATTGAAACCCGAACTAAAATAAAAAAGTTCGGGTTTTTTGTTTTGTGAAAAATTTTAGTTAGATTTAGTAAGTTCTTTGACATTGTGGGTTAAAAGTATGCCGGGGTGATGGAATGGTAGACATGACAGACTTAAAATCTGTTGGGACGAAAGTCCCGTGCGGGTTCGACTCCCGCTCCCGGTACAAATGTAATGACTCAGAAATGAGTGACGGAACGGACGCTATGTATGAAATGGAAACTTTTGAAGCACGTACAAAGGTGCTGATTAGATACAAACCGTACAGACATTACATTTAAACACTATCGTTCTTTGAAAATAAAGGAGAAAACAATATGGATACATTATCATTTATTTTAGGAATGTCTATAGTTGTGGTTATCGCAGTTGCGGTAGTTGCGGTTATAGCCTTTGTTAAGGTGAACAAACTAAACAAAGAAATTAGAGAAGTAGAACAATGTCTCGGAAGAGAGATTGAAAATCAAAACAGAGAACGTGAAAATTCAATGAACGATGTTTATCGAACATTGGACTCCCGTTTAGATAAACTTGAAAGTAAAATAACAACAAGCCGTAAGGCATAAAGATTAAATAAAAACTTTCAAAGACGATAGTGTTATTTGGTTCCGTAGCTCAGCTGGATAGAGCAACTCTCTTCTAAAGAGTAGGCCATTGGTTCGAATCCAATCGGAATCACTAAGATAATGGTCTGATGTTATTAAAATCCTCGAGAAATTTTAATAACTACTTCAACAGACAGCACCCTCTGCCGAGCGCTCGTAAAACTACGATTAAGCAGTTAAGATTGGAACGAGATGGGTATTCCAACATTATCTTTATTTCTAGATGTAGAGGAGTCCGGTTTATCTCGCTGGTTTTGGATACCAGAGCACGCTAGTTCGAATCTAGCTATCTAGACAAAGCTTTCTTAGCTCAGAGGCAGAGCACATCACTGTTAATGATGGGGTCGGGATATCGTAATTCTCAGAGAGCGCAACAATGGCCGAGTGGTGGAATTGGTAGACACGTCAGATTTAGGATCTGGTGTCGCAAGGCGTGAGAGTTCGAGTCTCTCCTTGGTCACGGGAAACGGTTTGTATATACACGTCTGGTTAGGAATGTACAGAAATTGGGGTATCGCATAGCGGCAATTGCGGCTGACTGTAAATCAGCTCTTTCGGGTTCGGCGGTTCGAGTCCGTCTACCCCAACAAAAAAAACATGAATAGAGAAAAACATTTACTAGAAACCTTTCCAACTATAGATGGGAAAACTTATATCCAATCATTAGATGAGTTTAACTCAAAATTAAACATTGAAATAACTATGCAAAACATACCACCAAATATTGAATATAAAGGAATTAAATTACAACAACAAAAAGATTATCAAGTACCTTTTAAAGATTTAATTGTGAAAATAAAACCACAAAGAATTTTAGAAATTGGTACCGGACTTGGTGGGTTTGTTATATTTTTAAGAGAAACGCTAAATGAAAATGGTTTGAGTAATACATTAATTAAAACATATGATATTTTTGACCTAAAACCAGAAATTGATTATAGTGTATTTGATCTCAAAAATATTGAATATAATATTGAAAATATTTTTAATGAACAATATGATTTAATAAATCATGATTATATAAAAGATTTTATACAACAAGATGGGGTTACATTAGTGTTATGTGATGGGTATAAAAAAAAATTAGAATTTAAAACACTATCCCAGTTATTGAAAAAAAATGACATAATTATGGCGCATGATTATGTCAAAGATAAAAAAACTTTTGAAGAATTTTATATGAATAAAATTTGGGATTGGTGTGAAATAATGGATTCTGATATAAATGAAATTTGTGTAGAACAAAATCTTATCGATTATATGAAAGAAGAATTTGAAAAAATTGTTTGGTCGTGTAAAATAAAGATTTAAAAATATATGCCGGAGTGGCGGAATAAACAATGGAGCTGACGAGCAACGTTGAGACGTGTCGCATTCTAGAAGATGAGTACTCCGAAAGGACCTCGTGAAGTTAGTCAACACTTCCTCCGGCACCTTATTGGACTTATAGCTCAGATGGTTAGAGCAGGGCACTCATAATGCCAAGGTCACAGGTTCGAGCCCTGTTTGGTCCACAATTAGAAGATTAGCTCAGTTGGGAGAGCGCTTGTCTTACATGCAAGATGTCACTGGTTCGATCCCGGTATCTTCTACTATAAGCGAGTATAGTATAATGGCTCATTATGCCTTCCTTCCAAGTAGGATATGTCAGTTCGATTCTGACTACTCGCTCATTATTGTCCTCTCGTATATCGGTTATTACATCTGGTTTTGGTCCAGATAAGTGGGGTTCGATTCCCTGGGGGACGACAACGGAGAGTTACCCAAGTTGGTGAAGGGGGCAGTTTGCTAAACTGTTAGGTCGTTCGCGGCGCAAGGGTTCGAGTCCCTTACTCTCCGCAATTAATTTATCCTATGAAATACACTAAAAATGAAACAAAATTCATAAATCATGTAAAAAAAACTTGTAAAATTTATGGAGTAAAATGTTCTCTTAGAAAGAGCACATATGTAAAAATGGATGGAAATGTTAGATGTTCTGGTTGGTTTGATGAAGAAAATAAAGAGTTAGTTGTTGCTATCAATCGAAATGATTGGATAGAAATTTTAGCACATGAATATTCTCATTTAACACAATGGGTTGAACAAATTAAAGTTTGGAAACAAGCGGAAAAATCTTTAGGTGTTGTTTGGGAATGGCTAGATGGTAAAAATCACCGAAACATAAATAAACATATTTCTGTTGCTCGAGATTTAGAATTAGACAACGAAAAAAGATCGGTTAATGTTATAAAAACATTCAAATTAAACGTTGATCTTGACAATTATATCAGAAAAGCTAATGCTTATGTTATGTTTTATAATTGGATGATGAAAACAAGAAGATGGTCAAAGCCAAATAATAGCCCATATAAAAACGAAAGGGTAAAAGCGGCAATGTCCACAAAATTCAATATGAGATATGCAAAATTATCTTCAAGACTTGAAAAAATATTTAAACAAGAAGACATATAATGAAAATATATTTACTGGTTTTTGTATTTCAAGTGTTTTTTAACATTTTCAAAACAATGGAAATAAAATACACTTATGAAAATAAATTAAAACCACTTTTAATTAATTCAGTATGGATCAACCTAGTCGGACTCGGTTCTACATATTTTTCGCTTGAACGTTTATTTGCTAGCGATTGGTTGATCATACTTGTTTTTATCAGTGGTAGTGTTTTTGGAAAATGGTTTGCCATGACACATTTCGAAAATTATGAAAATAAATTTTATGAAATTTTTAATAAACCTAAAAAAAATAAAAAGACACTGTAGTGTGACGAAATATGGCAAACGTACCCTCCTGTCTCGGGGGTAAGGAGAAACTGATAAACGTAGAATAATGGGTTGACCACAAGCGCGCGATGTTCTATAGCTAAAGTCCTTTTGGTGGTTCGAACCCACCCACTACAGCGCTAATAATTATAATAAATAAAATGAAATGAAAAAATTCAGAACTCTCTATGGTACAGAAGTACTAGATATTGTTAGCTACATTAGAGAGTACCTATCTCGTAGAGATAATGTAGAAATTCTAATTGGCTCCGACTCACAATGTTATGGAAATAAAAAAACAATTTATGGTGTGGTAATTGCATTATATACTCCTGGTAAAGGTGCTCACGTTCTTTGTACGCGTGAAACGTTACCAATGGAACATAATACACCATCCAGATTGTTAGGTGAAGTTTGGAAGTCAATTGAAATGGCTGAGTTTTTAAAAGAAAATGGTTTACCCAAACCACAATGGATTGATATTGACCTTAATCCAGATCCTAGATATAAATCTAACAGCGTGCTAAGACAAGCTGTCGGTATGGTTGAAGGTATGGGGTATAAAGTTAGATATAAACACTTAGGAGCACTAACAACATACGCTGCAAATCATTTGGTTAGGATTTAAAAAATATTTTTTTACAAACTCTTTGTTTTTTTGAAAACATTGTGTATATTTGTAAAAGAAATAAGGATAGTTCTTTGATTTAAAAATATTGGCCGCCTATGGTCGATTAAAATAAACCATGAAAGTGGGATAAAGTGATCTGGTTTGGTTAAATCAGGTTGCGGTTTCAGCAATGGAACTCGAGTAGGCAAGCAGAATATCATCTGACCTGAAGTAGTGAGGGTAACTCCGTAGCGAAATGGTTGGATGACCAAGCAATCCGAGTTGTTTGGTTGAGGTGGGAACACCAATAAGAATAATCTGTAGAGTTATTACAAGAAGTAGGACCTCCAATCTTACAATTGTGTGATTCAATATGATGGGAGTCTTAAAACCGAAAGGTATGGTAAAAAACAGGTGGTGCTGTTATTATCCTTATCAGATGTCTACCAAGACATCAGTTATGAAGAAGTCCAAAAATATGGTAGCAGGGATGTTACAGAGAGTAGTTTAGTATCGAGTCGCTCAAAAGGTGGCTTGGCTGGCCGACGAGCCACTACTTTCCAGATTCGGAACCAACTCAATTGTTAAATTTTGGTTTTAACAAACTTAAAAAAACAAGGAAAAGTGCTCGTCAGTCGTTGGAGACAGGTGACTACACAGTCGAGAGGGGTTCTCGGCCATGAAGGGTCCCAAGCCCAACATGATTTTTAAGAAAGTTCTCTAGGTTCGCAAGACTTAATTGGGGCGGCAGTCTCGAAGAGTAATAAGTATTAAAAGAGTATCTAACGACTTTAGGATTGGCTAATCTAATTGGCCGTCACTGATTGGTACTACTCAAAAGGTAGTGGATAAGAGAAGAAACAAATAATGTCTCAAAGTCAATCACTAAAACATGTAATCTCAGTGTTTTTTTTTTAAAATATTGTTTCCTGGTTTTGAAAAACCATGGTGGTGGAACCTCGGAAAAATTTTATTGAAAAACCAACGAGCCCCTTAGTCAGAAGAAATTCTGACTTTTTTTTTGTCTTTACAATAATTTTAATTATATTAGATATTATGAGAATAGTTTGTATATCAGATACACATAGTTTACATGATCACATGCTACATGAGATCCCAACCGGTAATATTTTAATTCATAGTGGGGATATATCTAATAAAGGTGGTGAAAAAGATGTTACCGAATTTATAAATTGGTTTCAAAATATTAAAGGTTTTAATTTAAAAATTTTCATCTCAGGTAATCACGATTTTTGTTTTGAAAGAGTTAATGAGCCACACCATAGAGGTGATTATGATTGGTTACATGTTTTAATGTCTCCAACAAATTTAATTCAATCTAATGTCGTTTATTTAGAAGATAATTACATTACTATTGAACTTCCGGAATTTTCTCGTCCTATAAAATTTTATGGTAGCCCTTGGCAACCTTGGTTTTATGATTGGGCTTTTAATTTACCTAGACTTGGTGATGAATTAGAACAAAAGTGGAAAATGATTCCCGATGATACTGACGTATTAATAACACACGGACCACCAAATGAAGTATTAGATCTAGTCAATAACTTTAGACAACCAAATAGAAATGTTGGTTGCGAATTACTTAGGTTCCACGTGGAACGTATTAAACCAGCATTAAATGTTTTCGGACATATTCATGAAGGTTATGGTACAAAGAATATTGATGACACGTTATTTGTTAACGCATCAATTTGTAATGCTGGGTATAACCCAATCAATAAACCAATAATTGTTGACTTAGTTGAAGTTGACGGAAAAATTGTAGCAAATTATATTAATGAGTAATACCGTATCTGTAGTAATATCTACAAGAAAAATCGACGAAGCATATCTTAAACATGTTGAGAAAATGTTTTCACATCCTAAAACAGAAATTTTAGTTTATGAAAACGATGGCGTGGAATCTTTAACACAAATCTATAATATGGGGTTAAAAGATTCTAAAAATGATATTGTTGTTTTCATGCATGATGATCTTATTATTGAGACTAAGGGCATGAATGATAAGATTATAAGATTGTTTTCCAAAAATCCCGAATTCGGTATAATTGGAATTGCTGGAACAACCGATTTAATTAATGGTAGATGGTGGGAGATCAAAGAATCAATGTGCGGTAAAGTAATGCATGAGAAAGATGGTAAAAGATGGACATCAAAATATTCTAAAGAATCTTATCCAGACAAAGTTAAAGAGGTTATTGCTGTTGATGGTTTATTTTTCGCGGTTTGCAAATCGCGAACTGCGAACACGTTTGATGAATCATTCAAAGGATTTCATTTCTATGATATATCGTTCTGTGTATCAAATTATCTATCTGGCGTTAAAATTGGCTTAACAACTAAGTTTGATATTGTGCACAAATCAATTGGTCAAACAAATGATAACTGGGAACAGAATAAATTATTGTTTGAAGAAAAATTTAAAAGCAATTTACCAATCAGATTAACCAACAATAAAACATGGGAAGAAAAACTAATCGTTGATTGGGATAAAGTTGGCTTAGCGATGGTTACATATAATTCTGAGAAACGAATTAAACAAAGTGCGTTTACTGTACCTGATCATGTTAAACACTTTTTTATTATTAATGACGGTACACCATATTCAGATGAATGTTATCCAAGCAATGCAACCGTAATTCAACATGAAAAGAATAAAGGGGTTGGTGGAGCAAAAAACACCGCTTTGCAAGCATTAATGGACGCCGGATGTGAACATTTATTTTTAATGGAAGATGATGTTTTAATTAAAGATAAAAACGTTTTTGAAGCGTATATTATAACTTCTCTAATAAGTGGTATAAAACACATGAACTATGCTTTACAAGGCCCAGCAAATGTAAAAAGAAAAGATGGTTTTGCTAGTCTAGATGGTGAAGTTGAACCAAACCCAAGACAAGTAATTGAGTATCCTGAAAAAATAAAGGTAGCATTGTATCCTAATTGTGTTGGTGCTTTTTCATACTATCATAGATCAGTTATTGAAAAAATTGGTTTATTTGATACCAATTTCAAAAATGCATGGGAACATGTTGATCACACATTGGTCGCTTATTTAAACAAGTTTACAACTCCATTCTGGTGGTTTGCTGATGTTGGTAACTCATATGATTATTTAGATAATATTGAAAATTGTATTGAAGAATCGACGATTAGAAGAACAGATTCATTTAATAATGATTTCACAGAATCCACCAAATATTTTGAAAAAAAGCATAAAACCATACCAATGCAAATTCAAGATAGTACCCCGGAGCAAATAAACGGAATATTACAACATTTGTACTCTTCTCGATAAACCAGATATTTATATATAAATTAAAACTAAATTTTATGAACATTTTATTATTTATTCTTTTAGTAGTAGCAGCAGCAGCTGGCGTAACTTACATTTTAATGAAGAAAAAAGTCATTAAAGATGACAACAATAACGGTATTCCAGATTCACTAGATAACGCTGTTGTTGAAGTTAAAGAAAAAGTTGAGGTAGTTAAAAAAAGAGCTCAACGCGTTAAAGAAGAAGTTACTGACGTTGTTAAAGCAACAAAAAAAGTTGTTGATCAAGCAAAAGACGTAGCAAAAGCTGCTAACGGTGCAACTAGAAAAGGGGCTAAGAAAAAATCTAAATAATTAGCTTTTCTATTGAAAGAATAAGGTTAAAATTTGTTTTTTAACCTTTTTTTATCTAAATTTGCTAATAATATTTGGGGGTGCCTGGCATTGATTTCAGGTATCAGGGGTAAATGGCACGTAGTCAGAATTCATCTATGACTTAAATCCACGGTGAAGCAATTTAAGCGGCAACGTTTATAACAACATGGAAGTAGCGGGTTTACTTGCAACTTCTAAAGTAGCTGCCTAACCAAGTTAGGTTCTACACCCGGGTCGACGAGCATATAACCTAGGAACAGAAGCTCTTAAGGTGTGATTTCTACCCAAAAAGGAATAAACGGTCTCGTTCAGAGCGCTACCGTAATAAAAGTGAACTCGACACAGTTGTTGGTAACGATGTCAAAATAGGAACCAAATATTTGTCAATTGAGAACTAATTGAATAAACGTGTAGTCATTTATTGTTGAACAGGAAAGACACGGGTTCGAGTCCCGTCACCTCCACCAAAAATTAAACCCATCTTATGATGGGTTTTTTTATATAAAGGCTATAAACGAACAAAAGGTCCGAAGACCCTTTGTCGAGATTTGAAACACCTCCTTTTCGTTTTATTTTAGTTATCGTTTAATGGCGACCAAACCACTAAACTCTAGATATAAATATCTTATAACTTAACTTTAACTATATTTTAGTAAAGAATTTCTTAACATTTTTTTAAGAGACTCTTGTAACATTTTCTTTTTTTCTTTGATCAATGCACCGTCAGTACTTGGTATTGAATTATCTTCTTCGGCATTTGGGTCAAATGGTTTTCTATTCGGATCTTCAGATGATGATGAAGAAGATGACGATGCTGGTGTAGCTTTAAGCAACGCGTTAATTGTTTTATCACCAACAATACCATCAGCTGTTAATTGATTACCGTCAGCATCTTTGTTTGCTTTTTGGAAACCTTCAACAGAACTTTTTGTTCTACTACCAAATATATTATCTACATTACCCGATTTACTAATATTTTTAAATCCGGCAGCAATCAATAACTTTTGTATTTCACCAACAACAGCTCCCTTCATGCCCTTAGAAACTTCTTTACCTGCTTTTACGTCGTCTATCGTTAATGAAGTGTTTACTAATGCACTACTAGATCCTCCGCCACTTGATGATGAACTTGATGATGAACTTGAACCGGACCACTTTTGTGTTTTTGAATCATAATGATCTCCGTCACTAGTGTCAATAACAAAACTTGAATCAGAAGTGCATTTCCATTTACCCGTGAACTCTGATTTACCACCAATATCATTTTTTTTCTTAATAGAGAAATCACCATCTTCCCAATAAAGATATGTTTGCCCCGTATATGAATTATCTATAGCATATTTTGTATTTGCTACTTTTTTAATATCTGAATCACCGGCTAATAGACAAGCAAATGGATCTGCTGTTGTTCCTCCGGTACCAGCACTAGGAACGCCCCCAGTACCAGTTGTTGGCCCAAATTTTTGTCCACCACTATTACCAGTTACTGGGCCAAATTTTTGTCCCCCCGTTACTGGACCAAATTTGTTATTACCACCACCCACTGGGCCAAAATTTACATTTCCACTACCACT
>JACCDJ010649120.1_pt1 | contig 15555 bp, 17 predicted proteins | sample 7444481 | NCBI WGS metagenome assembly JACCDJ01 (sample SAMN15323435, study PRJNA562643) | freshwater metagenome | isolation source: river surface water | place: USA:Blue River Watershed | collected 2017-08-15 | reverse complement strand
TGTGTTGGATGAAAATGCCCAAATGCCTAACGAAATTAGGAGCAATACCGTACTTGAATACAACAATTTTCGATTCATGGATAAATAAAAGGGCAATTTACAGCAAATTCGGAAGTTTATTAACTAACTCCCATATACCAATTTAAATCCCACAAGCACTGCTAAATGGTGATAACCTGTTTATAGCGTAAGGTACCCCTTGTTTTATATTCGTAAAGGTACAATTACCAAGGATCGGCATGGAGTTAACGTCAAAATTACCGGGATACGGAGCATCGATATTTTCGGTTATGTCGGGCTTGGCTGCAAAGCACCAGGCCATTAATTTATCCCAAGGATTTCCGGAGTTTAATCCACCCATCGAGTTGCAAGAAGCCGTGGCCGATGCAATGCGAAACGGTAGGAATCAGTATGCGCCAATGCCAGGGATTCCAGAATTGCGAGAACTATTAGCTCAAAGAATTCACGATTGGCGTTCAGTTTCTATCAATCCAGATTCCGAAATAACACTAGTTCCTGGAGCAACAGCCGGATTGTACGTGTCGATAACGGCCTTAGTAAGACCTGGAGATGAAGTTATTATTGTGGAACCGGGTTACGATTCGTACGCACCCGTAATAGAACTAAATGGGGGTGTGGTAAAACGGGCTAATTTACGGATTGATGCCTTGCAACGAGGCGAGTCCCCTTGGCCTTGGAAAGAAATTAAAAGCCTGTTGTCCAATAAAACCCGTTTGGTGCTAATCAATACCCCCCATAATCCCTTAGGCTGTATTATGGAGATGGATGATTGGAATCAACTGGCCGATATTATAAAAGATTCTAAGGCTTTTGTATTGTCCGATGAGGTGTACGAACACATGGTCTTAGATGGAAAACAGCATATTTCCGTGTTGCAAATCCCCGAATTGGCACACAAAGCGGTGGCTGTTTCTTCATTTGGAAAAACCTTCCATGCTACCGGTTGGAAACTAGGATATTTATGCGCACCCAGCGATTTAACTGTGGAATTAAGAAAAGTGTTTCAATTCTTAGCGTTTGCTGCGAATACGCCGATGCAAGTAGGTGCATATCAGTTTTTATTGGAAAACCCAGATTATGAATTTACTGTTTCTAGTCTGATGCAACAAAAACGGGATACATTATTGAAACAACTTAATAACCCTATCATCACTTGGTTGCCCTGCCAAGGCGCCTACTTTTTGGTGGCCGATATAGGACAAATTACCCAAAAATCGGATGCCGATTTTGCCATTGATTTAACCGTGGAAAAGGGGCTAGCTACTATTCCGTTAAGTGCATTTTCAAAACAAACCCTGCCAGGAAAATACCTTCGATTCTGTTTTGCGAAAAACGACGATACCCTATATAAAGCAGCCCAGATTCTAAACCAGTTAACGTAGCGATCACTCCAAAAGTTCTATGAAAGAAGAGACTATCATTCCCCCCTTGCATACCTATCTAATTCAAACAGATTTGGCTTGGGAGAATCCGAAAGCAAATCGTTTGCGTTGGGAATGGCACCTCAAACAAATTCCGTCAAAATCCCTAGTGGTATTACCCGAAATGGCTTCCACTGGGTTTACGATGCAGCCAAACTTGCATGCAGAATTTGCAGACAGCGATACCATGAAATGGTTAAAGGAAAAAAGCGATGATATATGTTTATGTTTGTCTTTATCGTTTAATGAAGATGGAAAGTATTTTAATCGTTTTTTTGCTATTAGCGATGGAGAAGTAATCTGTCAGTACGACAAAAAGCACCTTTTTTCGTATGCAAAGGAAGACCAGTATTACGGGTCAGGGAATCAAACTGCGTACTTTATGTATCAGGGTTGGAAGATTGTTCCCATGGTGTGTTTCGATCTTCGATTTCCTGCTTGGATACGAAAAGCGTTCTTACAATCGGACACTAACAATTCCTCAGAATCTTATCCTGGAGTTAATTCCATTCCTGAAGTACTAATGGTTGTAGCCAATTGGCCACAAGCGAGAATGTTGGCCTGGGATACCTTGTTGAAAGCGCGGAGTATCGAAAATCAATGCTATACCATTGCTGTAAATCGGGTAGGTATGGATGGAAATGGAATCAAGCATGTGGGTAGGTCGCAGGTGGTTTCTTTCGATGGCGAGTATTTGTTGCCGCCTTTTGAACGCGAGAGTCTGGCTCAGGTGACATTGGAACATAAGCCATTGGTGAATTTTAGGGGTCGATTTCCGTTTTTGGCGGAGGCAGATTTCAACTTGTTTTAAGGGATTCACTCGATTCCGTCGTATTTCATCGGATTGCTTATCTTTTGCCTTATTTTTGCAGTGTGAATGCAGAACAACATAAGGATATAAAAGGCCGTGCAGAGGCTTTGAGGAGGTATCTTTGACTTGGATAGAAAATTAGCGGAAATCGCAGACGAAGAATCACAAACCTTGGACCCAGGATTCTGGGATGATCCCAAAAAGGCGGAAGCGCACATGCGAAAAATCCGTGAAAAGAAAATTTGGACCGAAGCCTACGGAAATATCGAATCCATCATGGGTGATTTGGAGGTATTGGTAGAGTTTCAGGAAATGGGCGAGGCAACCCCCGAGGAAGTCCATCAACAGTACGAGAATCTTATCACAGCAGTGGAAGAGTTGGAGTTTAAAAATATGCTCCAAAACGAAGAAGATAAGTTGGGTTGCGTATTAGAAATCAATGCCGGTGCTGGTGGAACAGAAAGTTGCGATTGGGCGGAAATGTTAATGCGTATGTATCTGATGTGGGGAGAGAAAAATGGAATGTCGATTTCCGAATTAGACAGACAGGATGGGGAAGTAGCCGGAATCAAGAGTGTATCCTTGGAATTTCGAGGTGATTTTGCTTTCGGATACCTAAAAGGGGAAAACGGGGTGCATCGAATGGTGAGAATTTCGCCATTTGATTCTAATGCCCGCCGGCACACGTCGTTCGTGAGTGTGTACGTCTATCCGTTAATTGACGATACCATTGAAATTGATATAAAACCGTCCGAAATTGAATTGCACACCTCACGAAGCGGTGGTGCCGGCGGACAGAACGTGAATAAGGTAGAAACCAAGGTACAATTAACCCACATCCCCACAGGAATTGTTGTTGTATGTCAAGTAGAACGTAACCAGCTGGGTAACCGCGAACGTGCAATGCAGATGTTGAAATCACGTTTATACGAAATGGAAGTGGCGAAACGAAACGCAGCAAGAGCCGAAATCGAAGATTCAAAAATGAAAATCGAGTGGGGCTCCCAAATCAGAAACTACGTTTTCCATCCATATAAACTAATTAAAGACGTGCGAACCGGAGAGGAAACGTCCAATGTGCAAAACGTGATGGATGGTGAACTCTGGCCGTTTATCAAAAGTTACTTATTAGCGGCTAGCGGGGGCGAGTTAAAAAAGTAGAAAAAACGGATTAATCGCTATATCTATTTGTTTTTTAAGGCTAAATCGTAGGTCTCCAAACATCGAGCCCTTGCCAATGCATGATCTACAATGGGTTTGGTATAAGTGAGGGAGTCAAATTCTGGAACCCATTTTCGGATGTACGTTTTTTGTTTGTCAAATTTATCGGTTTGTGCCGATGGATTGAATATTCTAAAGTATGGTGCAGCGTCTACTCCTGATCCTGCTGCCCATTGCCATCCACCATTGTTTGAAGCCAATTCAAAGTCCAATAACTTTTCGGCAAAATAAGCCTCCCCCCATCGCCAATCGATTAACAAGTGCTTGGTTAAAAAGCTCGCCACAATCATTCGAACCCGATTGTGCATAAATCCAGTAGCATTTAATTCCCGCATTCCCGCATCCACAATGGGATAACCGGTATTTCCATTTTTCCATGCTTCAAATTCTTCCTCATTATTTCTCCACTGAATGAAATCGTATTGGGGTTTAAACGCGCCACTCACCACGTGCGGGAAATGCCATAGTATTTGCATGTAAAAGTCCCTCCAAATCAATTCGTTTACAAAGGTTTGATTCAGATTTAAGGCTTTCGCTAATTTTTCGCGAATGCTAATGGTTCCAAAACGAAAGTGTAAACCCAACCGAGAGGTGCCTTGGATCCCCGGAAAATCCCGTTTTTCGCTGTAATTTGCAATGATTTGTTGGGATACAGTGCGATCGGGATAGTTGAAATCAAACGACTCAAATCCCATGGATTCCAACGTTGGGATTTCGGTCACAAGTCCTAAGGTTAATTTAAACTTGCTCGATGCAACATCAAATAGCGGTACATTTTCGCCAAAGTTGATTACATCCAGTCCTTGCAATTGGTGTTCCGAGGGGTAATGGGTAGTAAATTCTAATCGATCTCCCTGCTGAATTACATCTTGTTGCAATCGCGTCATCCATTTTCTGCTGTATGGAGTAAAAACGGTATATGGCTTGCCATCGTCCTTCACCACTTCGTTTCCTTCGTATATGCACTGATCTTTGAAACTGTAAAAGGTACAACCGTTTTCCATGGCAAATTGATGTACCTTTTGATCTCGCAATATTGCTGAGGGTTCGTAATCCCGATTGCAGAAAATTGCATTCACATCGCCATAGGCAATTCGCTCTTTCCATAATTCTACCGGATCGCCATACCAAACCTCTAATTGGTTTCTGTTGTTAGATTTATCGCTAATTTCAGATTTTAATCGATGTAACTCTTGGTGGATGAATTGTACTCTAGCATCCTTTTTAGGAAGTTTGGATAAGATGTTTTTATCGAAGATGAAAACGCATCGCACGGGTATTTCCGATTGCAATGCTTGATATAAACCGTGGTTATCGTGTAATCGCAGGTCTCTGCGAAACCAAAAGAAATTTATTTTTTTCATGGTTATTAAACGGTTGGATGGTTGGATAAATGTTGAATTGCTTGTTCAATTGTAGGGTATTGAAATGTGAATCCCGCATCGATAAGCTTTTTGGAACTTACGCGTTGATTCGTTAAGGCTAAAACAGATCGATCGCCCCAGGCAATGCGCATAATAAATCCGGGAATTACGGGTCTGATGTGCAACGATTTTCCACCCGACAACCAGCGCAGGCTTCGCCAAACTCCGTTTAAAAAATTGCCCAATAACTGTAAACCTTGCATCATCGTACTCCCACCAGCTAAATTCAAGGGGTATTTTTCCACCGCTATTCCTACCTCTTTTTGCAGGCTAACTTGAGGAGATACTCCATTGTAAATACCCGATGGAATGTTTCCTAGTGAAGATTCTATGAATATTTTGGCTAAGTCTTGGATGTGTATCCAACTCCAAACATTGTTTCCGCTGCCGGTGCTGCCTACCATGCCGCTTAACACATATTGGAAATAAGAGGCTTGTAATAATTTGGATCGATTGGACAGAACCAAGCCAATTCTAATAGCGTAAACATCCATGATTCCTTTTAATGGTTGTATCTCCTGTTCCCAAGCCGAGCATACATCCGACAAAAAACCAGCACCTTTTTCGGTTTCTTCGCTGATTGTTGTCGGATAAGGGTCGGGATAATATCCAATGGCACTTGCACTGATAATTCGCTTGGGTGGATTTTTGCAATCTTTCAAGCATCGGACCAAGTCTTTCGTTCCTTCCACGCGGCTGGAAAGTATATCGGATTTATGTTGTTTCGTCCAAGGTAATCCAACGTTGGCGCCTGCTAAATGGATAACTGCTTCGGCACCTTCCAACACTTCTGGATTGCTCCAAAAATATTTTTTTTCGTTTGCTAAATCTTTTTCCGTTAATGAATTGTTTATATCCCATCGTTTTAGTGACTTTACTTCGAAGCCTTGTTGTTTAAGCAACGATTCAATCGTAGAACCCACTAAGCCCGATGCACCTGTAATAACAAATATTTTAACCATGTCCGATAATAATTATCAAGTATTCGACAATAGAAACAAAGAAGATTCGAAAAAGTCGAAAAAAGATTTTAGGGATAAGTATTTTATCAAAGACATCGAAAATATTACTGGTATAAAAGCCTATACCCTGAGAATTTGGGAACAGCGTTATGGCATGCTAGTTCCGAAACGCACCGACACCAATATTCGATACTATGAGGAAGATGATCTAAAATACATGATGAACATCGCCATCCTCAATGCCAACGGGTATAAAATTTCACGGATAGCCAAAATGAGTCGGGAAGAAGTTCAACGCAGAACGCTTGTTATTTCCGAAAGTAATTCCTCCTACCAGCAACAAATACAGGCTTTGGCGTCAGCCATGTTGGATTTTGATGAACGAGAATTTAATAAAATTCTTTCCATCAATATACTTAAACTTGGGATGGAAGAAACCACAACGCATATTATTTTTCCATTCCTCGCACATGTGGGAATACTGTGGCTCAGCGGTTCTATTCATATTGCTCATGAGCATTTTATCTCCAGTTTAATCAAACAGCGTATGTTTGTGGCTATTGATCAATTGAATGTGCCTGTTTCTCCTGTTTGTAAGAAGTTCTTATTGTTTTTACCCAACGGTGAAAATCACGAGTTAAGCTTATTGTTCGCTTCGTTTATCTTGCGCTCTCGTGGACACAAGGTAATATATTTAGGAACGAGTACTCCCATAGACGACTTAAACAAAATATTTAAGATCCATAACCCCGATGTGATTTTCTGCGCCATCACCAATTCTAACCAAATGATGCCCGTGCAGGTTTACATGAATACTTTAAGTAGAAGTTTTCCTAATACGGATGTTTTACTAACTGGAAATCAGGTGATTAAACGTCGTGACTTAAAGATTCCATCGAATGTAAAAATAATCGGAAGTCCCGATGATTTCTTGGTGTATTTGGATGTGGATTTGGCTCAGTCAGGACAGGGTAAACCTAAGATTTCATCCAATAAATCCGTCTCTAATAGTTCTTATGCTAACGGTAATGGCGGCAATGGGTATGCCAACGGCAACGGGTCATCTGGCTACGCAAATGGAAATGGTGCGCATGTAAGTTCCAAAAATTCAAATGGAATATCCAATGGAGCTGCTAAAAATTCCAACGGCAAAGCCAACGGAAAAAGTTCTAGTTCCAACGATGGCGATTTGCCAAATTAATCAAGAATTCTATAATTTGAAATGCTATGCCTTTGGATTCAATGGGTGGCACAGATCTGGATTGTGACTTACTCCTCGATATGGGTGTAAAATCGGGAAATGTCAACTTCCGGGTCTAAGGGTTTTCCCGAACAAAGATGGTCGGCGAGCATGGGAGAGAGCCAGCTGCATAAACTGCTGCCTTTACTGCCTAAACCGTTAAATATATAGCAATTCGACATCTCCTCTATAGGGGATTTTCCTAAGTAAGGTCTGCGGTTTTGGACTGTGGGGCGAATTCCGCGCCTGTGAGCGATTAATTCGATATCAAACGGAATCCACTCTCTTATTTGCGATAAAAGTCGCTCAGCGTCTTCGTTTTGGGCTTTGTCGATGTTTTCTCCTTTGATGAAGTTGCTGCCAATAAGCCAGGTGTTTTCTCCCGTGGGAACTAACCATAAGCCACGTTTATACATGTTTTTTGTATCAAGTTCGGGAATAGAAACCGTAAGTATGTCACCGCCTGTAGGGTCGAAAAATAAACCGGGGAACAATGGATTGTTCTTGCCATTTACTCCTTGGCAAAATACGATGAAATTATATTTAATATTATTTAATCGCAAATTGTCGAAAAGCGATTTATACTCACTGTCATTGATGGTCAAAGTTTCGTTGTACCACAATGTGCCCTGTTTAATTAGGTACGACTTTGCGAGTTCTAGGAACCGACTTACATTCAATCGGCCTGCATTTTTAGTATTGCTAGCTCCAAAGTCGATATCTTTATTCACCCAAGTTGGTGATGGATACGATTCTATCCACGGATTCATAATAACGTGGTTGTATCGCTTTTCCCACTGCCGAAATTCATCGGGATTCTTGTGAAGTGTGATGAATTTGTGCGATTCAATAACCGATCCACCTAACGCGATTTCCCATTGTTTGTAGTAGTCAAATACGTGAGGAAAGAGGTGTTGAATATTCCATGTGGTAGTAATTCCTTTGGGAACTACTGGATTTAATATCCCAGCAGCTACGCGAGAAGAACTGTTGGGATTGGGTTCGTCGTAAACACAAATCGACTTCCCTCGTTGTAGTAGTTCTAATGCGAGTGTAGTACCGGCAATACCGGCACCAACGATTAAAAAGTCGACTTTTTTTTCTTCCATAACAAACCTTAATTCCTATTTCGACACAAAATTGCCGATAATTGAATTGTTATTAATTCTCGCATGCAAATATCAACCATTATTTTTGGCAATAGTAGATTATTTCAACCAAAGTCCCTGTGGTTCCTTGCGCTAAGTCTTGTAGGGTACAGTCAATTGAAAGCACAGCAAAACAAGTTTTATCTTACAACGTATACACAAGCTGTTTTCGCGCAAATTGATGGGGATCAAGCTTCAGGATACAACAAATTGGGCTATTCTTTGGGTGGAATTACCGGTTTTCGGTTGCAGGACAAGAAGGTTTCTGCCGTGGAATTTCATTTGGGAATTGCCGAACGGGGTAGCAGAAGGCCTCCCAGTATTGATGACCCAAGCATCAATCCTTTCCATATTCGATACCAAACCTTTGAGGTCGGAATTGGGGTGGTTTTGCCCGTTACATCACTTCCCTTGCCTCAATTGCTGGAAACGTATGTAGGGCTTCGACCTTATTTACTATACAAGGTGGAAGATTCTGAAATGTATATGCCCAGTATTGATCAGGACATGCGTTCTTTTGGTTCGATGTTGGAGGTAGGTGCGCGATATCCAATTAGCGAAAAATGGTTGTTTTCTTTATCTGCCTTTTACGGTGTAACTAGTATTTCAAAGGGTTCGTCCAATGCGAGTATATATTATCCTATGGGTAATGGGGCGTATCACAATAATTTTTCGTTGGGTGTTATTTATAGACCTAAAAATCGCAATTGAGCGATAGAGTTAATTTTTATAAAGTTTCAACAAAGTATAATTGTAATTAAACCGAATTGTGAATATCAAGAAGCATATATTCGTTTCCGGCGCTACGCTAATTTTGCTATTGGGCGGATGTCAATCCAATCAATCATCAAATGCGCCCATTCAATCCGATGCAAAGCCCCCCAAACATTACACCTTAAACGAAGTGAACGATGTGCTAAAATCTCAAATTTTGGCTTGGTCCCGTGGGGATATTGATGGATTCATGGAAGGGTATATTAAAGATAGTACCGTTCGGTTTATTACCGGTAAAAAGGTAAAGTCGAGCTGGTTACAAATTCTAAACGATTATAAAAAAGGGTATCCTACCAAGGATGCTATGGGTAACTTGAATTTCTTATTAGATGAAGTTCGGTGGCTGGATTCTTCGGCGGGGTTATCTCAAGTAATTGGTAGGTGGCAGGTTGTACAATTGACAAAATCCGCCGATACTTTGTCTGGAAGGTTTTCCTTGATATTTAAATCTACTCATCAAGGTCCAAGGATTGCGGTGGATTGCACCTGGTAGCGAGCGGATAAGTAATAAAAAAAGGCTGTCCAATTGGACAGCCTTCTATTAATATCTGTGGAAAGGTATTACGAACGCAATTCTTTGATACGTGCGGCTTTACCAATTTGGTTACGTAAGTAGAAAATACGCGCTCTACGTACTTTACCCTTACGATTTACTTCGATTTTGTCGATGAAAGGAGAGTGAAGAGGGAAAATACGCTCAACACCTACGCCGTTTGAAATTTTACGAACGGTAAACATTTCATTGATACCTCCGTTACGACGTTGAATAACATCACCCTGGAACTGCTGAATACGCTCCTTGTTACCTTCCTTAATCTTATAATGAACAGTGATTCTGTCACCAGCCTTGAAATCAGGCAAATCTGTTCTTAACTGCTCGCTGGAAACACTATTAACGATAGAATTCATATCAATGATTTGTTAAATGGGTTGCAAAAATAGCCTTTATTTTTATTATTTCAAATAGAATTTGGCAAAAAATGCAATTGTAATCAAAGACTTTACCTAATTTGTTTCAAAAATCACAAAAAAAATCTATTCAACAGCGCAACCTACACAACAAGGTTATTGAATTCTCGGAAAATTTATTTCATTTGTAAAATTCTTACTATCAACAAGTAAAAGTCTAAATAAGCAATGAAACGCAATATTTGGTATTGTATCGGTTTAATTCCAGCAACTTTGTGTATTCTAGGTAATTTGCTGGGAGGATGGTGGACGTCGGCCAATTTTATATATAGCCTAATCGTGCTAGGCCTGTTGGATTTAGTTTTGGGTGAAGATGCATCCAACGAATCCCAAGACTCTCCTTTGCCCGGAATGTGGCTGATTTTACACACACTATTTCATAGCTCTGCGTTAATTTCAATGTTTATCGGCATACACAAAGGAATAATTGTCGATAATTTTATCATTTGGGCTGCATTGTCTACGGGGTTTCAAGCGGGTTCTAGTGCCGTTGTAGTAGCTCATGAATGCATACACAAAGCCAATCCATGGTTCAGAAATACAGGAATTTGGTTGTTGAGATCTGTTGGTAATGTATATTTCTATGTGCAGCATTTACGTGTTCATCATCGCGATGTGGCTACAAAGGATGACGCGGTAACGGCACGCAAGGGGGAATGGATTTACACATTTATTCTAAGAGCTATCATGCAACAGCATATTCAAGCTTGGCAGCAAGAGAAGTTTCGCTTGCGAAAAGCTACTCTTTGGGACAAAATGATGAGTAATATACAAATACAGAACTACGTTTGGTTGCTCATCATCATGTCGGGTCTCTATTTGTTAAATCCCCTGTTCGCCGCTGCTTGGCTATTGGTGTTGTTGATGTCGGCCATATTATTAGAGTATGTAAACTACATCGAACATTACGGCTTACTGCGAGAGGAGGGCGAATCGGTAGGAGTGGAACACAGTTGGAATACCCAACGTTTGGTATCGCGATTTTTATTGTTAGATCTGCCTCGACATTCACATCACCACATGCATGCGAATTTATCGTATCATAAATTAGAATCGTTGCCTCAAGAGAGAATTTTACCTGGAGGGTACGCAAGTTTGATTTTCCCAGTGTTTTTGCCGTTTTGGTGGTTTTCTCTCATACATCCCCGCTTAAATTCCAACTAAAAATCACAAAAGTTGGAAAACTTGTGTTAAACTTATGTCATATTGATTTCGTCCTTACAGAGAAATAACCCTATTTCGCTAGTTGTATTGGACTGCTATGCAGGAAAGTTCGGAAGAGAATAAAATAATTGAAAATCAAGCCATTGATTTTGCTACTGCAACCGATGAACAGTTGCTTAGTGCCCTTGCTAACGGCGCTTCCAAAGAGGTTGTCTTTGTGGCATTGTTGAAACGGTATCAGAAGATTATCTATAAACACAATCGACATCTGGTGGTTAGTCACGATGATGCTGACGATGCAACCCAAAATTCGTTTATCAAAATTTGGCATAACTTGGATAAGTTCCGAGGAGAAAGCCAGTTAAAAACTTGGATTTATCGGATAGCAACCAACGAGTGTATTAACTTATTGAGACGCAAGAAGTCTACTATTGATTTTGACGAAGCGCAACCGGATATGGCGGACTATTTAACCGAGGACATCTATTTGAGTCCGGAAGATATTTCACTCAAATTACAGAGAGCCATGTGCTTCTTGCCTTACAAACAGAAATTGGTGTTTGCATTACGATATTTTGAGGATCTTTCGTACGAAGAAATTTCTCAGTTAACCGAAACATCGGAGGGCGCGCTAAAAGCTTCTTATCACCATGCTGTTAAAAAATTGGAGATTTATTTAAATGTATTGCGTTAAACCTTTTGTAAATCATTTTGTCTAACCCGTTGTACGAAGTTAATTCATGAATTTAGAGAACGAAAGAATACCATCCTCAGTAAATGCCCCAGATTCTTATCATAAGGAATTTGAATCGAGATTATTGCAGCGATTGGGAATATCGGCCGATGTGTTAACAGGGTCTGCCAACACTGGAAACGAAACAACTGTCTCCAATGAGGTCGTTGCACCAGCAGCGATCAATAAAAATGAGTTGCCATTAGCAGAGTTGAATCCCGTGACACCTCAAGTTGAAGTGCAAAAAATAGCACGTAAGCAAGAGCCAGAAACGATTAAATCGGAAGCAGTAAGGAAGGAAATTGAGGAGATCGGCAATATCAATATTGAGCCAATGGTGGTTTCAACCAATGAAAATCCAGAATGGGTGAATTTTGCTGCCACAGAATCCGATTCTGGAAATTCCGTAGATGGTATCGTTAAAAAGTCCACAATTAAAACGGAATCAGAGAAAAATACAACCAACAATTTAGATGCAACCATCAACAATCATTTGGATTCATCGAATAATGACGTTGTTGATTCTTCTTTAGAAACGGTCATTTCTGAGTTAGACTCAGAGGTGCCGGCTTGGAATGATATTGTATCCATTTCAAATGACAACCAACCGGTGCTAGGTGGGCCGGAGATAGAATCACTTACAGAAAATAAAGAATCGGATAGCAATTCGCAAAAAGTGGTTTCTCCCACAGATTCCACACCATCCATCGTGGTTCATCATGTTCCTGAGTCGTTAATTCCAGAAACTTCACCTTACGAATCGGCTTCAAAATTGGATGATGCCCCAAAGGAAACCATCATCTACAATCAATCGGAGCCGGGTTTGGATACCTTAGAACCTCCTCCAGCTCCGTTTGCACCCATTGCGGGTAGAGTTCAAAATACATCCAATAGTCCAGGTTGGATTGGTATTGCAGCTTCGGTAGCGGCAATTGTTGCAGCCTATTTTATTTGGGTGGCGATTCAGCCAAATACAGAAGAACAACCACCGGTGGCGGTAGTTGTGCCCGAAGCGGTAACAACTCCTGCTGTGGTAGCGGCCCCAAAAGACACGGTTCCTGCGGGAATTCGTTTAGTAGAAAATTTGATATTAGACGAAAAACTAGAAAAATATAAAGAGCCCAATGTGTTCTCGGTAGATAAATTAGACGATTTGCCGGAGAAATCGAAAAAGGCTTTGAACGATTTAGAGCACCACAACATCGCGGTGTTTGATATGGAAGATGTTTTATTTGAAGATTTAGACTTATTAATTCAATGATTATGAATGTGTTAAAGAAAGTTTTTGTACTAGGAATTGTATGTGGTTTCACTACATTGTCCGTTGCCCAAGAAAATAGACCCAAACCCGAGCGTCCAGAAAGACCTGCAGCTACTGATCCAGCAACTCAGGCCAAACGAGATAGTTTAAAAGCCAGTAAGGTTGCGGAATTAAGAAAATTCCGTGAAGATCTATTTGTAGAACGCTTGAAATTAACCGCTGATGAAAAAGCCAAGTTCTTTGCGGTGTACGATGAATACCAATTGAAATTGAAAGAAGCGAAAATGGCTTTTCGTAAAAAATGGGCGGGCAAGAAACCCGAAGATTTAACGGATGCCGAAGCCCAACAGTATTTTCAAGAAGCCATTACGTTAAGAAAACAAGAAGTGGATTTGCTTCAAAATTATGGAAAGCGCCTAGAACCCATTATAGGTATGAATCGCGTAATCCAATTACCCCAAATTGAAAGAGAAATCAAAAAGGAATTGATTACCAAAGCAAGGAGTATGCGAAAGAAAAAAGGTCAAGGTGGTAGTTCTGGTGGAAATCGACCCAATCCCGACAGTAAATAACAAGGAGTTGTTGTTTTTATGTAGTTATGCAATTCCATTTGGGAAGCATCATTTGGGTTTTTTTTGATTATGGATTAATTTATCGACTACCTTATTTGTCATAAAATTGTAAGTATAATGAATGGCGGTAAATATTTGATGTTTATCGCCGTTTTCATTTTATAAGTCAAAAACACTAGATAATAGTTGCGATTTAACAATTTGGTTACTTGTATTTAACCGCATGTACCCCTATTATTGCAACCAAATTTAGAAAATCTAAGATATGAGCAATAAAACCAATTCTTCCAATGGTAATGGCATCATGGCCTACTTCGCCGGATTAGCCATCGTAACCGCTATCGTAGTAGGTGTTGTTATCTACACTTTCTTAATGGGAAATCCTGCCAACTTTGAAGGCGGCGATCCAGTAAAAGGTCATCCGTTAAACTTATTAGGTATCATCCACAAAGGTGGTTTTATTGTACCTATGTTGATTGCAGTAAATATCATTGTAATTTTAGTTTCTATTGAGCGCGGAATTACATTGGCTGCTTCCAACGGTAAAGGCAACGTTGCTTTGTTTGTAAGAAATATGCAAAGTATGTTGTCCAATGGAAATATCGATGCTGCTATTTCTGCATGCGACAAACAACAAGGTTCATTAGCTGCTGTAGTAAAGAGCGGTTTAACTCGTTACAAAAGCGTATCGGCTAACGATTCTTTGAATCGCGATGAGAAAAAAGCGGCCATTGAAAAAGAATTAGAAGAAGCTACTGGCTTGGAATTACCGATGCTTTCTAAGAACTTGGTAATTATTTCAACCATGGCATCTATCGGTACCTTGGTAGGTCTTATCGGAACCGTATTGGGTATGATTAAGGCGTTTGCTGCGTTAGCGAACACAGGGGCTCCTGACACGGCTGCCTTGGCAACGGGTATCTCTGAAGCACTTGTAAATACAGCATTTGGTATCATTGGTTCTACCTTGGCGATTATTAGTTATAACTATTTCTCCAACAGAATTGATTCAATGACCCACAGCATGGATGAAGCGAGTTATTCAATTATCTCTAACTTCCAGTCTTCTCAAGGGGCTAATTAATTTTAACAATCACGTTTACCTTTCTTTTATTAAAAGTATAAGCGGCAAAGAATAACAATATGCCAAAAGTAAAAATGCCCCGTTCAACCCCATCATTGGACATGACGCCCATGGTGGACTTGGCATTCCTGTTGGTTACGTTCTTCATGCTTACTTCCAGTTTCCGTTCTCCAGAGCCAGTTTTCGTTGATCCACCAGCTTCAACCACCGAAAAGGAAATTCCTAAACAGGTGTTTTTGGTAACCATCGATGAAACCGGCAGAGTATTTATAGACATCACCAACGCAGCCGTTAAGGAAAAAGTGTTGCGCGATATGATGGTGGATTACAAAGTTGGATTGAGTGAAGAAGAAATCAAGAAGTTCATTGGTAGCGGCCCGCTGGGAATGCGTGTAGCCGAATTGCCTTCCTTCTTGGCCCAGGAAGCTGAAAAACGTGCAAAAATAGCCGAAGCTGCGGCCGGTGTCCCTTACGATACTGCCAATAAAATCAGAACCTGCGAACTATACAATTGGGTGTTGAAATCCAGACTAGTAGCCGATAACGATTTTAAAATGCGTGAAGCTGCTGCACAAGAGAAGAATCAGAGTTTCGATAAAGACAACTACATGCAGTTTGTTGTTAAAGCGGCAAAAGATACCCGCTACGAAACTGTTAAAAATGTTATCGATGTACTTCGAGAAGCACGCGTATCTAAGTTTCAAATGATTACGGGTTTGGAAGCAAAACCGGAATAAAATAAGGAGGATA
>JACCDJ011809191.1_pt1 | contig 15557 bp, 17 predicted proteins | sample 7444481 | NCBI WGS metagenome assembly JACCDJ01 (sample SAMN15323435, study PRJNA562643) | freshwater metagenome | isolation source: river surface water | place: USA:Blue River Watershed | collected 2017-08-15 | reverse complement strand
TTTTTAATATTTTTTTTAATATTTTTTTTAATATTTTTTTTAATATTTTTTTTAATATTTTTTTTAATATTTTTTTTTAATATTCAATTTTTAATCAATATCAAAAAATGAAAAAGAAAGAGGAAAAAGAAAGAGGAAAAATAAAGAAAGTTAGTGATTTATGATTAAAAAAATTTATCTAATCCAGCTACAACTTTCTTTTTTGGAATAAATTTAGCCATTTCTTGAATACTTACTGACTTTGCTGAAGTTGAAGTAGTGGGTTTATTTTTTTTAACATATTTGGGAAATTGTTTAAAATTTTTAGGCTTAAATTTGATTTCTGGCTGACTAATTTCTTCATTATCTGATTCTTCTACAACTAGATTATCATCAGTTAATTTAGAATTATCACCAAAAAGAAATTCATCATCTATATCTTCTTGTAATAAACTTTGAATTCTATTCATATTACCAGATGTTATATTCTGTTCTTCCTTTTTGGCTTTATTTTGTATTTTCTTTTCATCTTTTGTCAAAGGTTTAAATTTATTAATCTTAAATTTACGGTCAATATAAAAACAATTTGTTAGATAAGCATCAGCTAAATCATCTTTTTTATGATGACTATTAAAATAATCAAACCATGATTTATTGTTTTTTATCATTTCATTAGTATATAAAATAGCTAATTTTTTATTAATTTGATATTGTCCATTTAAATGTGAAACAGTTTTCGCAATTTTATTATCAATATCATCATATGCTTCTAATTTTTTAGAAGCTGAAAAGAAATGTATATCTTTAATTTTTTCTTTTAATATACCATTCATTATAAAATAACCATATAAAAGAATTTGAACTGTTTTCATAGTTGGATTTTTAAGAACTGGTTGATTTTCAATCATTACTTCATCAACATTAAGCAAAATTTCCTTTAATTTATCTAAATGTTGATAAAGACGTCTAGCTAAGGTCAAAATAGATTGTGCTCTAACCATTTCTTTCTTTTCTTTTTTTATTTCATAAATTTCAAAAGGTTCTTTAGCTTGGAGAACTTTTAAATGTTGATTACAATATGATTTAGTTAAATCATCTTTTCTAGCATATGTAGAATTCTTTCCACATTCTGAAACAGTATTTTCCTTTTTATTAGTTATTTCATAACAACATACATTCTTTTGGGTTAAATCAAAAAAAACATCATGTTTGTATTTATTAGTTGAACGATGTTTACGACAGAGTCCTTTATTTTCATCTGTTTGAAATAAAAAGATTGCCTTAGCTTCGCATTTTTTACCTTTCGAGTTTGATTCACAACATATAATACTAGTATCTTCTTTCTTTTCTTCATCAACTTCTGTCATTAAATTGATGATTCCCCATTCAAGAATCTCTTTAGTATGTTTTTCAGTATCAAACTCAATTATTGAATATGCTAGGTTTTTTACACCAACATCCCATGCTAAAAATTTCATTTTAATAAATTTAAATTATTAAGTTATATAATTATATTATAATTTAATATAATTTTATATATGTTTGGAATAAATTATTTTGTTTTTTTATAAAAAAGAATATTTAGGTAATATAATATATGAAAATTGAATTTTAATTTTTTTATAAAAAATTATTAATTTTTAGCATCATCAATATGCGTGGCATTTCTGAACTACGTGCTAAGGAAGAAGAAGGTGTCAACGTGTTGATGAACCTTTTTGAGCAGAAGAAGTGGATGTGGTTTTTTCAGTTTTATCTGACCACTTTTATCACCAACATCATGGCAACATTGTCGTTGGTTGACCCCGAGCTTTCAAAGATTTTGGGGCTTGGAATGACAAGAACGTCAACAGCATTCATGTCGAGAATTTCCTCTATGTGCAAAGGTTTTGACGCAGCGTCTTGGGATGGAAGCGACCATATAGTCATGCAGACTTTTTACATGGTTGTTCCACACAGAGACCGTGAATTTCTGTTGTCTTTCAGCGAACATTTGGAGACCTTCATCGGAAACCACCCTGGAATCACTACAGAAATGGTTCATAATTTATATGCTCTTCGAAACTATTTTCTCCTGAAAGATGAATTATTTCGTCTCTTTCATGAAAAAAATACGGACAAGAAGCTGGAGGATTGTCTCCCAACAGAATTGTTACAGATATTGGGATTGACTCCCATCTTCTCTTTCTAAGATCTTTTAGATTAAATTTTTTTTTATTTATTTTTATGTATGATGTGCGTTTTACAAATTTTTTTTTCTTCTAATAATGACTTAAAATTAGATTACTTTATTAATAATTAATAAATATTTTAATTAATAAATTAAAAATGGAAGCAATTGATTTAGACTCATTTGATGATATTAAAGATATTTCATATGATATTAGTAAAAAACCTTCAAGTATTTCGAATAAACCAAATTTAATTACCAGAGATCCACCACCTAGAAGCCCTGTTCCGGATTCTTCTTTTGGTCTGGATTTAATTATGAATAAAGAAAAACAACGTAAAAGAGCTAGCCCACGTTCTTCTCCATCTTCTTTTAGTCCAGTGACAGTTGAAGAACCTAAATCTAGTTTTAGTAATAATATGTTTTCTAAAATTGATAATTCAACTCCTAAATTTAGCAATATTGATTCTTATTTAAGTGATGATATGGAAGACCTAACCAGTTCAATGGGTGCCACAAATATTACTAAAGTAGATGCTCCTTCGCCTATTATTGAATTAAAACCCCCATCGAGTAGTGCAGGTGGTCTCAGTTTTAATTTTGATGATGATTTAATGACTGATTCTAAACCAAGTAATAATTTTAACAATGGAGGTGGTAATAATTATAATAGTGGTAATGATGATGATGGTGGTTATCAACAACCTCAACAAAACTTTAATTCATACCAACAAGATAAACCAATGTCTGTTGAGGATATGCAAAAGAAGAAATTTGACCTTCTTTGCAAACTTGAACGTCTTAAACGTAAGGGTGTTGTTATTCCTAGAACTTATACAATGAATTCATCATATGATGAAATTAAATATGAATATGAACGTCTTCATAATGAACGTTTAATGGATAACTCAGTTAAAATGTATCGTCAAATGCTTGTTTCAGTAACAACTGGTATTGAATATCTTAACAATAAAGTAAATCCTTTTGATGTTTATCTTGATGGATGGTCAGACCAAGTTTATACTCAACAACATGATTATGATGAAGTCTTTGAAGAAATTTATGAAAAATATAAAGATAAGGGAAGTATGCCACCGGAACTTCGTCTTCTTCTTAGTCTAGGTGGCAGTGCTTTAATGTATCATCTTTCAAATACAATGTTTAAATCAGTTCTTCCAGGTGCACAAGATATTCTCCGTCAAAATCCTGATTTAATGAAACATATGCAACAAACACTACTTAATACAATGGCACAACAAGGACCAACTGAAGCAGCATTTGCTGGAATGATGGGAGGTGCTATGAATCAAAATGGTGGCGGATATGACCCAACATCAGGTGCACCATCAGCAGGTCCTAGAATGGCTCCACCACCTTCTAACATGAATAATGGTAGACGTCAAATGAGTGGTCCATCTGGTCTTGACACTTTTTTAGATGATATTAATAGCCCTAAAAATGTAAACCTCTAAAACACTTTTAACAAAACTAAAAACAAAAATAAAACTAAAAATAAAACTAAAATTATAGTATATTTAGAAAAATTGTCTAATTTCTCTAGCATATATTTCCTTTTCTTTTAATTCTTTATTATTTAATTGGGAACGATTGTCATTTCTTCCATCGTTACTATATTCTGTTTTAATTGATGAAATTTCATTTTTATCATTTTGGATATTTGTTTGTTGATTTGATTGTTCATTCGCTTTTTTATTAGCTTCAATAATCTTTTGTCGATTAAATTTATCAACAATGGTCTGTGCATAATGGTATTCTTCTTTTGTTACGTTCTTCTTAGAGTCTTTAGCACTAGGTAAAACACAATATTTACTGTCTTCATGGAAAAGTCCAGACACTAGAACTATAAATACTGCAGTTGAAATTAAAGATACTTTAATATCTCTAGTTGCAACAAATACAACAGTAAATACTAATATTCTTCTTACAAAAACATTACTTAAAAAATCTTCATGAAATTGACTTAATTCCATTGATATATATCTAGAACCTAAATTTAGAAGTAACATCATAATCGCAACAAAATATTTACTATTATTTAAAATTCCAATTCCTAAATCAATACCATTGATAAAACCTCCGGTTAAATTCATTATTTTTGGTTTAATACCTGTTCCTTCTGCTTCATTTTGAATATTTTGCATGTTTTCAGTTGCTTGTTTAGCTACTTCAACAATATTATTTAATGTCTTTGTTTTATTAGATTTTCTTCCCATTTATATTTTTCTAATTATATCTTTATTTTTTGTAAAGAAAATTGTTAAAGAAAATTGTTAAAGAAAATTGTTAAAGAAATTTTTTAAAGAATTTTTTTAAAGAAATTTTTTAAGGAAAAATTAAAAAATGAAAATAAAAGAAAAATAAATGTCATATTAAATTTCTAATCTTATTTTTGTTGGTTAATTCATTGGATAAAATAATGTTCCAATGGCCTTATTAGAACCATTGTATGCTCTACAACTTGCTAAAGGTGGACCATAAAATGTATCATGAAGGTCTTTTTCAAAATCATTATCATATCTGCAACCAGCAACATCATAAGGATTAATATTTGCGGATTTCATTTGAGGAACTAATGGTGGATTTTCAAAATTTTCATATGGTTTTTTACCATTAAATGAATTATTAGATTGAGCTAAAACTTTTGCTAATTTTACACGATTATCAGAACGGTCACATCCACAGAAACCTTCTTCAATATCACCATCTTCTGGAGTATCTTCGAATTCTTCTGCTCCTTCATCAGTGCTCATTACTGTAATTTTTTTTGCCTTTGATTCTAATTCTTTTACATCTTCTACATCTTCGCTAACATCATCAAAAGCTTCAGATTTAGTTGAACGATTTGTTCCCATGGTTGGAAGTGGTGTTTCTTCTTCACTACCTCCCATCTTAGCTTGTAATGTAAGTGTAGTTGCTCTACATTCATTTAATTCTTCTTCTAATTTTTTAATAGTGCTTTTATAACCTTCGACATCAGAAGGAAATTTAGCAGCTGTAGCCATTTTTGTAGGCATAGGTGTAACTAATGTAGCTCCTGCAATGGCAGGAGCACTTGTAGGATTGCTAGGTAAAGAACTTGATAATGCCAATGATGAAGGCATTGCTGTCATTCTTGGGGTATTCATGGTTGAAGCAGCCATTGTAGATGTTGGAACAGAAAGTGCTGATGTAGAGGTTGGTGTTGCTACATCTTCAAAAAATTCATCTGATTTAGGTTTACTACCTAATTCCATATCAGCATCTCTTTCACCAATAAATCCTTCAGAAACATCCTTTTTACTTTGAAGCATAATCGAAATAAATAATATAACTAATAATACACCACATAAAAAGCTATACGAACCAATTAGAATTGCAAATAAAAGTAATAGGATTTGTCCAAATGTATCATGGAATAATAATTCTAAACTATCCGGTAATTTAATATATTTAGGAACACTTAAAATTAATAAAATAATTACCACTGCACATATTGTTTCATTTAAAGCTTGTTGAGATAATGTTTTTGTTGACATTTTTTTCAATATAATAAATTTTATATTATAATAAGATATAATTTTTTCTTTTGAAAAAATAAATGGAAAATAATAAAAGTAAAATAAACGATGATAAAAATAAACTAGACCATAATAATCAATCATTTTTAACAAAAATTAAAAATAAATTTATATCTAATTTGAAACTACATTATAAATACATATCTATATTGATTATTATTCTAGTTATAATATTATTATTACCAGATAAAAACACTAAATGTAATAGATTATATTCATTAAAAGGAGGTGCTTTTGAAAATGGTGTTCAAACAATGACTATGTTAACAGAAAAAATACTCGGATTTTATTTGATATTAGGTTTTATTCTTATTTTACCAATTATCCCTGTTGTTGCATATGTCGGTTTAATTTATTTAATTGTCAGAAATATGATATCTAAAGTTAGCACCGCTTAATTATTTTTTATTTTATTTTTTCTATCAAAAATATAAATAATAAAATGTTATCAAATGAAATAAAAGAAATAAAAAATAATATGGAAAAAGAAAATGAAAATGACAAAAATAAATCATTTAAGGAATCAGTAAAAGATTGGTTTGATAATTTTGTTTTGTTTTTAAAAAAAAATATAATTGAATTATTAATAGTTTTTGTATTGATATTATGTATTGTTTTATTACATCCTCCAAATCAATCATATTTAAAACAAAAAGGAGGTGCTAATGTTCAACCTACACAACCTTTACAACCACAACAGCCCCCTGCACCTGCAGCAGCACCAGCCGCACCTGTTCCTGCACCTTCAGCAACTAGTATAAAGACAAAAGAAATGGTTGCTAAAGTTGGACAGACTTTAAAAAGTAGTAAAGCTTTTCAATCATTTTTAACTACTGTATATTCAATATTAAATGCTGTTTATATATTTGGGGTTTTAATTTTTACATTAGCTGTTGTTCCAGCATTACCTTTATTTGCGTGCATGTTTATAATTTTCGTTATTTTAAGAAACAGAATGGCATCATTTAAAGCTTTATAAATCATTATAAACTAAAATTTAATAATTTCACCTGATTTAACCAAATCTTCATAATTTATCCCAGCTTTTTCAGAGTCTATTTCCAATGGTAATAATCCAGCATTAATTGGGTCCCCTTCATCTGTATACTGGGATATTTTTTTGAAATCATCAGTTTTTAATAAACCAATATTATCATTAAATTTTTGTTGAATTTCATCAATAACTTTTTTCTCTAGAGGGTTAATTAAACCCTCATCCTGATACATGTTTAATCTTTTATCTTGGATAATTTTATTCTTAACCCCATCTTGTTCTTTTTCTTTTTTTCTTTTATCTATTGAAACTTTGTAATTGGATTCTATTTTTTCCAATTCATTTTCTTCGATTTTTTTTTCTGATACATTATTCGAACTTGATGTATATGTAGGAGTAGGATATACTGAAGATTTTAATGGTTGAGGTGTAATAAAATCGACAAATCTTTCTTTAAATAGAGAAGATTGTAAAACAATAACAATAATTAATATTATAATACCAATTTGTTTATTATATGGATAAATAATTAAAATACCAATTAATAAAAATAATTTGAAATAATTATTGAATAATACTGATTTTTTATCATCGATGTGTTTTGAAGCAAATAAAATGAATGAAGCAAAAAATATTCCTAGAATAATATTTAAGTAAGTATTAAAATTTTTCATTTTTAGTTTTATTTTACTTTTATTTTTACTTTTATTACTTTTACAGTGAGAAAATCTAGAATTATTTCTTTAGTATATAATAAAAATTAAAAAAAGAGTTACAGATTTATTTAATTATGCCAGCTAGTTTATCTGAAGCTTTTGGACCTGATTATAGTAATTATCCTTCTACAAATACAACACAAAAGAAAAAGAAAAATAATAAACAATCTAGTTATGGACAGACAATGCAACGTAGAAAATATTTATCTCATGAACCAAAACAAGAAATCAATGTATCAATAGATAGTTATAACGGAAATATCGATGATATTAATAGTGATGAACAATTTCTTAAAATAAATGGTAGTGAATATGGGCCTACAGATTACAATATTAAACCATCAGGTATTGATGAATATGCATTACAAATGAATAATATAAATATGACAAATGATATGCCATCAAATCAAAATGGTGTTGGAAGAATCATAAATTCACCAATAAATAATGTTTATAAAAACAATCAGACAAATAGAGCTGATGTTAATGTTAATTTTGTAAACGAAGAAGATTTCGAAGATTCCGCAAAAAAAATAAAAGACGCGGAATTAGAATCTAGACTTAAAGAAATTAATGAATTTAATGCTAAATTAGATTTAATTCTTACAAAATTAGGACATTTTGATGAACCTTCACAAGAAAATATACATGATATTATATTATTTGTTATATTCGGATGTTTTGTAATATTCATATTAGATTCTATTTATCGTGTAGGTAAAATGACATTTTAATAAATTTTTATAAATATTATTTTTATTTATTTTACAGTTATCTAAATATATAATTGAAATTATATATTTTAATCAAAAAGTAACTGATTAGCTTTTTCATGTAATGAATTTATTGAATTGCTATCATATATTAAATTATTTTTAGGTTGATATTCTAAAGCTCGGCGTCTAATGTCTTCGATTCTATTAGTTGCTGCAAAATTGGAAATACCATTCATCAAAGTAGGTTGCTTTTTTGGTTTAACTAACCATGAAATAAGTAATAAATTAGGATGTGTGTATCTTATATCAAAACCATTATCAGTTAATTTTTTTGTTAGGAATATTATACAATTATTAACATCAAATAATGGTAAACCATATACATAAATTGGCACACTAAAGAAACAGAATTTATCATTGCTAGTTTTACTAGTAAATTTAATTTTTTGATGAACCTTTTCTAAAATATTATTATAGATATTAATGCGCATTTCATCTTTTTTATCTTGTTCACGATGAAGATCATCGATATTAATCATTTTACTCATTTTAATCTTTATTTTATAAATTTTATATTTTTGTTATCAATAAAAGAAAAAATCTATTCAATATTTACATATTTTGTTTTTAGAAAAATTAAAATTATTTGTAAAAAATTAGTTAGTCTAAAATAAGATTTTATAATATTATTATAATTTAATAATTTGTTATAATCTAGAAATGGATGAAATAAAAAAACAAATAAAACTTTTACAGGATAAATTAAAAGACTATATAAAACCTGAAAAAGTTTATAAATATTTAGTTTTAAGTGGAGGTAGTTCAAAAGGATTTAGTTATATTGGTGTTATTAAAGCATTAGAAGAATTTAATATTATAAATACTTTAGAAGAAATTATGGGAACATCAATAGGTGGTATTTTTGGTTTATTCATTATATTAAATTTTAACTCTGATGATTTGATTAATATATTCATTAAAATGAATCTAAATTGGCTACATAACATAAATTCTGATTCATTGTTACATTTAATAAATAAATATGGATTAGATACTGGTTATAATGCAGAAAAATTCATTGCATCTTTCATAGAAATTAGATTTCCTTCTAAAAATCCTTTTGAAATTACTTTTATTGATCTATGGAATTATAATCCAATAAAATATAGTTTAATAGGAACTAAAGTATATACAAATGTTCTAGATAGTGAAATATATAATCATATTTTAACACCAAACATGACTATAATAAAAGCTCTTCGAATAACCTTTGCAATACCACCTTTATTTAGTCCAATAGATATGGATAACTATCATTTAGTAGATGGAGGTATAACTAATAATTATCCAATTGATTTATATGATATTATTGACATTGATAATGCACAAGAACAATCAAAGAAATTAGATAATACCTTAGGGATTTTATGTTTAGAAAAAAAACAACAAGAAAAATGTAAAAATATGATAGATATTTACAAAAGTATTGTTGGTCATTTGGTTGCTAAAGATACTTTAATTAAAAAAGAAAAATATGCTAATCAAACTGTTATAATAGAAGTAAACCTAGAATTGTATCAAATCTTTAATTTGACTTCTGAAGATAAAATTAATGTTATTAATCTAGGTTATCAATTAACAAAACAGTATCTAATTTTTAAAGAATATACTTCAAAAGATATTCAATATGAAGATAAATTAAAAAAATATACAAATAATAAGATTAATGTTGATACTTTTGTCATGAAATTAGAATCCGTAATTGGTAAAAAAATACAAGACAAAAATATTTGATTTTAGAGACCTTTGAGTTGTGCTTCAATTTCATCCATTGAATTACGACCTTCAAGGTGTTTTGGTGAACCAGAGCTTGGTATAGCAATAAGTGTTGGATACCCTTTAACACCCATTTCAGCAGCTTCTGGTGGAGCATTATTACTACAATCAATTTTAACAAATCTTACAGTTTTACCGTTTACTTTCTTATTTTTATTTTGTGATGTGATTTTTTCCCAAACTGGAGCATATTGTTTGCAATAACCACACCATTCATCAGCAGCAAATAAAGCAACAACTATTTCATTATCTGAAGCTTTAAGTTCAGATGATGTAAAGTGTTCTTTCATCGCAAGATTAACTGATGGTAATGTTGGCATGGAAGTTGGTGTTGAATTTTGATTGTAAACATATAAAAAGTAATAAGCTAATACAATAACAGCAACCGCAAATACGACAATTAGAAGAATTGCAATGGAAGAATCCATACAACCTCCTTTCATTTTCATTGATTTTTTCATTTTAGAAATTTTTTTTAATTTATTTAGTAAAGAGAAAAAACTTTTAACGCACAATATTAATTATTTACAAAATTAAAAAATAAAAAAAATAAAAAATAAAATTAATAATCACTTAGCTGGCATATTTTATTGTCCATGATTTTGCTGTTTTATTAAACGCTTCACGGTTAGAATTGTATTGGTCTGCAATTTCTGGATCTAATGGATCATTTGGATTAGGATCAGATAACAATGATGAAATAGATAATAATAATTTAGGGATAGTTAGAGCAGGACTCCAATTACGATTTAATACATCTAAACAAATACCTCCAGTGTTTCTTTCAATATTTGGATGATATATTTTAGTTGAAAAATTTATTTTAGGAGGTTTAAAAGGATATTCATTTGGAAAATGAATTAATAAATGAAAACACCCTCCAGCATATGGTGTGTCATCTGGACCTATTATAAATCCAGACCATTCAAATAAATTATCACCAATCGGTCCTCCACTACAATTTGTAGGAGGGTCTTTTATTAAAGATTCTAATTCTCTTTTAATTCTATTTAATGCCATGATTTAATGATTTAATGATTTAATGATTTAAAATGTTTTACATACTTAACAACATATGTATTTTATATTTATTTTTGTATTTTAATTTTTCATTTATTGATATAAAATTACTAAGATTTATAAATCTAGGTAATTTTAAATAATGAATCAAATAATGAATGAAATAATTAGTAATGAAATAATTAGTAAGGAAATTATAATAAAACCTAGTGGTTTTACAATGAATCAAATAATTAAAAAATATTTAAAAGATAATGATAACAAACATGTATCTAGAAATGGAACAATTAAAATATCTAAAGTTTGCTTTGCAGGAAGATTGGACCCCATGGCTAGAGGTGAGATTTTATTATTATTTAATGATGAATGTAAAAAAATAAATCATTATAAAAATTTTACTAAAACATATCAATTTGAGATTATTCTAGGTATACAAACAACTAGTGATGACCCCCTAGGGATTATAAAAAAAATAGATAAAATAGATAAAATAGATAAAATAGAAAAAATAGATAAAATAGATAAAATAGAAAAAATAGATAAAGTAGATGAAATGAATGAAAATAAAAGTTCTAAAAATGTTTTAGACTCTTCTACTTTAACAAAATTAAAAAATCAAATTCTAGATATAGGTCAACCGAAAACTTTTTTTCAAAAATTTCATAATTATAGTTCCAAATGTCTAAATGGACAACCTTTATGGTATTATGCAAAAAATAATATAGATATAGAATTACCAACTCATGAAGTTACAATTTATGATTTTAATATATTTGACATCAAAAAATATAAATTTTTAGAATGGAAAAAAAATATAATAGAACAAATTAAAACCATTGATTCTAGTTGTGAGTTTAATCAAACTTTAATAATAGAACAATGGACTAATCTAGAAATGGATGAATTTATGTATTCTATACCATGTGAAATAAAAGTGTCAACTGGTTTTTATGTTAGACAATTTGTTAATGATTTAATCAATATAACACAAATGTCATTATTAACATATGATATAAATCGAATCAAAATAAATTAAAATCATGACTGATATGAATAATAATTTAAATAATAATTTAAATAATGAAGAATTAAAAGAAATTAAATTAGATGAAAATAATCCTCAATTAATTACGGATTATGATAAAATAATTAAATTAACTAAATACCTTTTTCCTTATCAAAAGGGAGTAGATAAAACCAAATTAGCTATTTTTGATGTTTGTGTTTATAGTATTACACAACCTTTAGAAGCAAAAATAATTGCTCAAACGATTAGAGATTTGTTTAATGCCATTCAAAATATTAATTCTTATGTAAATGTTCATCATTTTCAAAACCAAAATCAAAATAAACCACGTATAAATTCTGGTGATTTGACTATTACTGATACAACTGCAAATATTGGAGGCAATACTTTAGCATTTAGTTTTGCTTTTAAAAATGTAAACAGTATCGAAATTAATGACACTTTATTCGAAGGTTTAATTAAAAATTGTAATATTTATAAATGTAATAATATTGATTTTCATAAAGGGGACTGTTTAGAACTGGTTCCTCAATTAAATCAAGATGTTGTTTTTTTTGACCCTCCATGGGGTGGACCATCATATAAAAATTATGATAAATTAGAACTATTTCTAGGTGGATTAAATATTTTCGATATTGTCAAAGAATGGAAATCAAAAGGGTTTGCTAAAATATTTGTTCTTAAATATCCATTTAATTTTGATATTAATCCTTTTATCGAAGAAAAAATCTTCGAAAATATTCATATACAAAGATTAAAAAAGTTTAATGTAATTTATATTTATTAAGAGTTTCTTGTTTCTTTATTATCTTTAATTACTGCATCTAAAACTAGATTAGTCGTTTTTTGTTTTTCCATAAAAGTTGACAATGCTTGTATGTCTTTTGGTAAACAGGCACCTCCATATGATATTTGTCCATCATGACCAGGAATAATTGTATGCATTGGATTAATCCAATCATTTTTTAACATTAAGTCTTTTACATTATTAAAATCTAGGTTCATTTTTTTACATAATAAAAATAATTCAGTAAAAAACTGAATTTTCATGGCATAAAAGCTATTACAACCTAATTTTACTAATCCAGATTCTTCAGCTGTTGTAATAGATATAATTGATTCATTAAATAATTCTTTATAAAATTCATAAATAATAGAAATTGATTGTTGAGACTGTTTAGTATAACCTAGAATAATATGTTTTTGAAATTTAAAGTCTTCAACTGCTGTTTTAGCTGATAAAAATTCAGGATTATGTATAATCTTTAATTTTTGATATTTATTATTTATTTCTTGACAATAAGTTGGTAATACTGTCGATTTAATAACTATTAAACCAGTGTATTCAAAATTATTTAAAAAATTGATAGTTTCATCAATTTCTTTCATATCATATGTGTTTTGATTTTCTAATCTTCCTAGATTCGTTGGCAAACAAATAAAAACAATATCAGTAATTAAAATACATTCTAATTTATTAATGTTTTTATATTTATCATAAACTATTATTTCATATTTTTTTTTATTTTCATTATTTTCATTATTTTCATTATTTTCATTAATAAAAAACATATTTAGAGCATTACCTACTATTCCATTACCACAAATACCAAGTTTCATTTAGTGCTTAATTATATTTCCTTTTTTAAGTTTCTTAACTTATATTGTTTGTATATTTTATTTTTTTAAATTAGACATACGTTTCTCTATTTCCTTCTTCATCAACAAATATTATGGATGATGAATTACTAAATACAGCTAAACCATCATTATCATTAATAGTAATATTTATAGGAATTGTTTCATCAATAGTCATGTATATATCATCATTATTTTTATTTAAAATATATTTTTCAAAATTATTAATAAAACTAGTAATCGAGAAATCACTTAAACTATTTGAATTTTCAGATTCTTTTGTTGATTTAGATTCGTCATTATTATTAGTATCTTCATTATTATTATCTTTAATAATAGTTCTAGTTTTACCCCATTTTATAATGTCCATATGAATTAATGCATAAGTATATGTGCCTAAATTAATTATACTTCCAATTGTCAGATAAATAATAAAAGATAAATAATAATATAATGTATTTTTGAAAGATATAGGTCGAATAATAATTGGTATTAAAATAGAATAAATAAAAGGGATTATCATAATTATTGATAAATATAACATTAATAGAGGAGGATTTGTAAATAATACTTTTAGAAAATAAATGGTAGCAATAAAAATAAATGGTGAAATAGTAAAAGTGAGAACATTTGTAAAAGCAGATATTCTTTCAAAAATATTGATACCTGGTAAATAAGTTAATAACATATCATTACAATTTGCTCCTAGATTCCATCTTCTACGTTGGGAAGCAAATACCTCTATATTATCGGGCGTTTTAGTATAAGCAATCGCATTTAGATTTTGAAGAGTTTTTACATGAGGATACATTGATAACATTAAACATACATGATTTCTGTCTTCACTAGCATAAGAACGAATATGATTGAAAATATTCTCATTTTTATTTGGTAATCTATTAAATTCATTCAAAATTTTTTCACCACAAGTTTCTTCTGAAACCATTAATATTTGATTACAACCTGATAAACAACTAACTTTTTTAGTAATCAAAGATTGAGCATATCTTTTGAGACATTGAGAATACATATATTCACCATATTGATATAATGTAAATAAAGAACAATGATTCATTTCAGGAGAAATATCAACATAACCAACACAACCATATACATCAGTTTCTGATTCAATTCCTTTTATTAATTCATTTGTGCAATTAATGTCAAAAATAGTATCAGCATCTATACCTATAATATAATCTAGTTTTGAATGAAAAATATCACTAAAACATTTTATCATATATCTAACTAATTCATCACCCAAATATACTAAATTATTAAAAAAATAATTATAAGAATAACATATTCTTCTGATTAACACTAAAGAATCTCTTTTACCTATATTGTTATCTTTAATTAATAAAATGTAATCTAGCCCTTTATATTTACCAGAATAGATTTTTACATAATTTAAATTTTCATTTGAACTATTTATGTTACAAGATAATGTTAAACCCTCATCAAATGTATCATCCCAATCTAATTCATTATATTTATTTAAAATGGATTCTTTATTATCCTTTATATTTTCATCTTTTTCATCTTTTTCATCTTTTTCATCTTTTTCATTTTTTTTATAATCATTATTTTTCCAGATATTATATTTATATTGAAAACCAATATCACTATTTTTTAATATTTTTTTTAATATTACATCTGTTGTAGCATTGTTTCCTTGACCTTTTACTTTGCCATCACAAACAATACATAACATTCGTTTATCATTTTGATTGACTTTTTGAAATACTAAAGAATCTAAGGTTTGTGTCAATTCATCTTCAGATTCATTGTAACATGGGATTAAATATAAATAATTTCTTGGTGTTATTCTATAATTTTCATTTTTTTTAAAAAATGAAATAATTTTTTTTCCTAAAATAATT